>Ga0209655_10000925_pt1 | contig 11063 bp, 9 predicted proteins | sample BogFormECP03_OM2_FD_188236 | JGI IMG/M metagenome (GOLD analysis project Ga0209655, IMG submission 188236) | Bog forest soil microbial communities from Calvert Island, British Columbia, Canada - ECP03_OM2 (SPAdes) (version 2) | ecosystem: Environmental > Aquatic > Freshwater > Wetlands > Bog ...
CTTCCTGCGCGCGCCCGAATACAACTATCTCCCGGGCCCGGACGACATCTACGTCTCGCCGTCGCAGATCCGCAAATTCGATCTGCGCACCGGCGACACAGTTTCCGGCCAGGTGCGCCCGCCCAAAGACGGGGAGCGCTACTTCGCGTTGATCAAGGTCGAAGCCGTCAACTTCGAAGACCCCGAAGTCGCGCGCAGCAAGATATTCTTCGACAACCTCACGCCGCTGTATCCCGCCGATCGCATCCGCCTGGAAACCACCAAGGAGAATCTCACCGGGCGAGTGTTGGATATGCTCTGCCCTATCGGCAAGGGCCAGCGCGGCCTGATCGTCGCTCCACCGCGCACCGGAAAGACGATGATGCTGCAGTCCATCGCCAATTCCGTCACCACCAATCATCCTGAAGTGGCCTTGATCGTGCTGCTGATTGATGAGCGGCCGGAAGAAGTCACGGACATGCAGCGCACCGTGAAGGGCGAGGTAATCAGTTCCACCTTCGACGAACCGCCGCAACGGCACATCCAAGTCGCGGAAATGGTGCTGGAAAAAGCCAAGCGCCTGGTAGAGCACAAGCGCGACGTCGTCATACTTCTCGACTCGCTGACGCGTCTGGGCCGCGCCTACAACGCTGTCACTCCGCCTTCGGGCAAAGTCCTCTCCGGCGGTATTGACGCCAACGCTCTGCAGCGCCCGCGGCGTTTCTTTGCCGCAGCGCGCAACGTGGAAGAAGGTGGCTCGCTCACCATCATCGCCACCGCCTTGATTGATACCGGAAGCCGCATGGACGACGTCATCTTCGAAGAGTTCAAAGGTACCGGCAACATGGAAATTAATCTGGACCGGCGACTGGTGGATAAGCGCGTATTCCCGACCATCGACATCAACCGTTCCGGAACCCGCAAGGACGAGCTGCTGCTGCCCGCGGACGAATTGAACCGCATCTGGGTGCTGCGCAAGGTGCTGAGCCCTCTCTCCACGGTAGAAGCGATGGAGCTTCTGCTCGGACGCCTCTCCAAAACGAAAACGAACGGCGAATTCCTCGCTTCGATGTCCAGTCCCGCGTAAGCGCACCTTCTCGCGGGGCCTAAACTCTTTTCCCCTTCCCGCAGCAAAGCACCCGCCCGCGGCGGGAAGGAGAAACACGTGCAACGGTTCCTCGCGCGCCAGCCGATCTTCAACGCCGCACGCGTTGTGTACGGGTACGAATTGCTGTTCCGCTCCGGCCCGGAAAATCGCTACGACGCGGTACACGAAGACATGGCGTCCGCCTCCAGCGTGGATAACATTCTGCTGTTCGGCATGGAGCGCCTGATTCCAGGATGCCGCGCTTTCCTGAATTGCACGCGCGATTTCTTGATTCGCGATTTCGCGACCATGCTGCCCAAAGACCGCGTGGTGCTGGAAATTCTGGAAACCGTTCCCATGGACGACGAAGTTCACGACGCCTGCCGGCGCCTGAAGCAAGCCGGCTACCAGCTCGCGCTGGACGATTTTGAGGAACGCCCGGATTGGAAGCCTCTGGTCGCCATAGCGGATTACATCAAAGTGGATCTGCTGGCCACTTCGCCCGCGGATCAACTGCGCCTGGCGCAGACGTATCTCCCCATGAATATCCGCCTGGTGGCGGAAAAAGTGGAAACCTACAACGACTTCCACCGCACGCGCCGCTGGGGTTACGCTTACTTTCAGGGCTATTTTTTCAGCCGGCCCGAAATGCTCACGCGCCAGGACATCCCACCGAACCAGCTGAATTATCTGCTGGTGCTGCAGGCGGCGAACCGCGCGCAGATGGACATCGACGAAGTCAGCGCCCGGATCAAAGCGGAAGCGTCCCTCAGTTTTCGCCTGCTGCGCTATCTGAATTCTCCTGCGTTCCCGCTGATCGTGGAAGTACGCTCCATTCCCCACGCGCTCGCGCTGCTGGGCGAACGCGGCACGCGCAAGTGGGTCTCGCTGATCGCCGTCACCGGTCTCGCTAGCGGCAAACCGGCGGAGCTGGCGGCTTTGCCGCTGATACGCGCACAATTCTGTGAGCTGCTGGCGCCCTGCGCGCGGCGCGCGGAATCGGCTAACGATCTTTTCCTGCTCGGCCTGCTTTCTGCCATGGACGCGATTCTGGATATGCGCATGCCGGACGTTCTTCGCGAAATCACCATCGACCAGGAAATTCGTGATGCGCTGATGGGCAAGACAAATAAGCTGCGCGAAATTTTCGAGTTCGCGCTGAATTACGAACGAGGGCGTTGGGACGAAATCGGCCCGGCGGCCGCGCGGCTGGGAATGCAAGAAGATGTAATTCCCGCGCTCTATCTGGAGGCCGTGGAATGGGCGCGCCAGATACTTTCGCCGCAGCAGGAGATTGTGTCGCCGCGGAAGTGAATCGCGGGAAAAGATGAGCGGGGCCCTGTTTCCCGCCTGGGCAGCCGTGGCAAGCGTAGCCTGTCACAGCTCGATGTGGTGGCTTGCTAGTTTGCGTTCGCGGCAGCCTGCTGCTTGGCTAGCAGCACTACCACCCTCGCCACTTCCTCTGGTTCCATCGCGGTGCTGTCCACCACCACGGCATCCGCGGCCCGCACCAGCGGCGAGCTGGATCGCTGCAAGTCGCGGCGGTCGCGCTCATGAATCTCTTCCAGGGTGCGCTGCAGATTGATGTGGTCGCCCTTCTGCTCGTGCTCACGCCAGCGCCTTTCGGCGCGCGTTTCCGGTGAGGCAGTGAGGAATATCTTCAGCTGCGCGTCGGGAAACACCACGCTGCCAATGTCTCGGCCTTCCATCACCACTCCGCCTTGGTCGCCGGCGCGGCGCTGCTCCGCCACCAGCACCTGGCGCACGCCGGGATTTACGGCAATCTTCGAAGCTGCCTGGGAAACTTCCGGCGTGCGAATAGCGGTGGTCACGTCGTCGTGATCGAGGAATACCCGCTGTGTGCCGCCGTCCGCGCGTAGGTCAATACGCGTGTCGCGCGCCAGCGCGACCAAATCATCGTCATGGCCATCGAGTGCCAGGCCGTCACGCAACGCCTTGAACGCCAGCGCGCGGTACATCGCTCCTGTGTCCACGTACACGTAGCCCAGCAGCTCGGCGACGCGCCGCGCCAGCGTGCTTTTGCCGGAGCCGACGGGGCCATCAATGGCAATGATGAGTTTCTTCAAGCAGTCACTCGCGGGCCGGAGTTCGGCATCAAATTCACGCTCAAGTTCGCCCTCAAATTCTTTTGAAGGCGCGCTCAATCTCGCGCACGGAATAGCGCAGCACCACCGGCCGGCCGTGCGGACAGCTCATCGGGTATTCCGTCTTCGCCAGCTCGCCCAGCAGCCACTCCATCTTCGCCGGGTCCAGCGGAGTATTTACCTTGATCGCCGCGTGGCATGAAGTGGACGCGGCAATCTTCGCTTGCAGCGAATCAATCGAGATAGCCTGATTCTCGCGCGCGATTCCGTCCAGGATTTCGTAGAGCAGGCGTTCGGCGTCTCCGCTCGTGATTCCGGCGGGCGCGGCTTGAATCGCAACGCTGCGCACTCCCATCAGTTCCGCTTCAAAGCCATTGGCGCGCAGCTCCTCGCCAATCTGCTCGAATATCGCCAGCTGCCGGGGATTCAGCTCGACGATCAGCGGCACCAGCAGGCGCTGGCCGCCGAGTGCGCCTTCCCGGCGCGCGCGCAAGTGCTGCTCGAAGAGAACGCGCTCGTGCGCCACGTGCTGGTCAATAATCCACAATCCTTCGCCATTCACCGCGACGATGAAGCTGCTGTTCACTTGCCCTAGAGGTTTCAGGTCGGCGATATCTTCCACGCTGGGCAACGCGCCGGGAGTCTCGGCCGTGTTGATGCTTTGGCCGGCTGTGGGCGCGGCGTACTCCTGCGGGCCCAGCGAAAAATCGGTCGCACCAGTCGGATCGAATTGCAACCGCTGAGAAATCGGGCGGTCCGGCGCGCCACTTAATTCAAATCCTTCGGCGGCAGCGGCCACGTCGCCAAAAGAAGCGGGAATGATCGCGCGTGGTGGTCCAGGAAACGCGCCAGGCACCGCTCCGGAATTGGCTGACGAAAGAAATGCCGGATCGATCGGGGCCGCTCCGGCTGCAAACGCCGTCGAGCCGCCGTTCGTTGCTGCAGACGCCATAATGGTTGCAGCAGCACCGGCACTAGCCGCGCGCGCTGCGGGAAATCCGGGAATAGGCCGCGCGACCGACAGCGCCTGGCGAATTGCATCGCGCGTGAAATCGTGCACGAACTGCGGGTGGCGAAAACGCACTTCGATTTTCGCCGGGTGGACGTTCACATCCACTTCCTCGTACGGCATGTCCAGAAATAGCAGCACCACCGGAAAAACGCCCGGCGGCACGATATTGCGGTAGGCCTCGCTGATGGCGTGCAGCAGCAAGCGGTCACGCACCAAGCGTCGATTAACAAAAATGTAGATGCCGTTGCGATTGCTGCGCTGCACTTCGGGACGCGATGTGAACCCGCTGACGCGCAGAGTGGCGGCGCGCTCTTCCGCTTCGAGCGGCGGCTCGGTAATGGCGCTGCGCACCGCGGCTTCTGTCGCCGGAATTTCGGTGAGCTCGTCCAGCGACTGGCGCCCGAAGATCTGGTACACGCGATCCGCCAGCTTTTCCACGGGCGGGCAATTCAGAATCTCCTGCGACGGCGTCTTCAGCAAAAAATGACGGTCGGGATGCGCCAGCGCGTAATGCGTCACGAGCGATGCGATGTGGCCCAGCTCGGTGGTCTCGGATTTCAGGAATTTGCGCCGCGCCGGAACGGCATAAAAAATATCGGCCACGCTGATCGAAGTTCCGACTGGCACGCCCGCTGGCTTTACGCTTAGAAGCTTGCCGCCGGCGAATTCGATGCGCGTTCCCTCCCCTTCTTCCGCATCGCGCGTTTCCAGCAACAGCCGAGAGATGGCAGCGATGGTAGGTAGGGCCTCTCCGCGAAATCCCAGCGTGGCGATGGAGAGCAGGTCGTCCGCGGTGCGCAGCTTGGAGGTGGCGTGGCGCTCGAAAGCCAACAGCGCGTCGTCGTGATTCATGCCGCAGCCGTCGTCAATCACGCGGATCAGGCGCTTGCCACCCGACTCCGTCTCGATGCGGATCGAGCGCGCGCCGGCGTCCAGCGCGTTCTCGAGCAGTTCCTTCACGACGGAGGCCGGGCGCTCGACCACCTCGCCGGCCGCAATCTTATTGGCGACGGTTTCCGGAAGTATGCGGATGCGACTCATGGGTTATGTCTCGCGGAGTGCCCATCCGCCAATCCCGGATCCTGAGAATTGCGCCGCAGTTCCGCGCGAGCGTCGTCCTCGACTTTCTTATCTTCCAGCGCCAAGCTGTGCAAAAAAATGCGCGTCCCAAACAAACTGAAGATGAAGACAACCAGCACGAGCGAAGCGCCAAACCACATCGGAAACGAACGCATTTGCACCATCACCAGAAAAATGAACCCAATCGCGACGCCCAGCACCGCCAGCACCACGAATTGCACGCGCAAGCTCTGCCGATGCATGTGCCGCACCAGCAGGAATACCCCAAGTAACGCTGCAATTGATATGCCAATCAGCAAACGATGCGAAATCATGCATCCTTCTTGGCTGTCATCCCGCCTTCAGTCTGTTTGACCGCGATTCCCAGATCATTCAGCTGATCCGTGCCCACCGCCGACGGCGATTCGGCCATCAAATCTTGCGCCGCAGTCGTCTTCGGGAAGGCAATCACTTCGCGGATGGATTTTTCTCCCGCCAGCAGCATCACCACGCGGTCGAGTCCGAGCGCGATGCCGCCGTGCGGCGGTGTGCCGTAGGTGAGCGCGTCCAGGAAAAACCCGAATCGCTGGCGCGCGGTCTCTTCGCTAAGCCCCAGCGCCTTGAACATCCGCGCTTGCACGTCCTGGCGATGAATTCGTATGCTGCCGGAGCCCAGCTCGACGCCGTTGAGCACCAGATCGTAACCCTTCGAGCGGCATTCCCAGGGCGCGGTTTCCAATTTATCGAGGTCTTCCTCGACGATCCCCGTGAAAGGATGCTGCGCGCTCACCCAGCGCTTGTCGCTCTCGCTCCATTCAAAAAGCGCGAAGCCGGTGATCCAGGCGAACTCCCATTTAGCGCGGTCAATCAAGTTGAGCTTGTCACCGAGGTACAGGCGAACTTGGCCTGCCACGTTTAAAGAAGTATCGGTGTGCGCGATTTGTTCCTTCGCGGCGACGGCGACAATCAGATCGCCGGCCTTCGCGCCGACCGCATCCGTCAGTTTTTTCAGTCCATTCGCGCCGAGAGTTTTTTCGAGCGGCGAACTAATGCCCTCGGCCGTCACCTTAACGGTGTAAACACCGCGCGCGCCCGCGGATTTCGCGGCCTCGCCCAGTTCGTCGAGCTGTTTGCGCGACCAGTTGGCCGCGCCCGGCGCGACCAGCGCCTGCACATTCCCTTCGAAATGAATCGTCGCGCGCGCCGGCTCGAAATGCTGCGTCACGTCCTGCAAGTCCATGCCAAAACGCAAGTCGGGTTTGTCCGACCCATAACGCCGCAGCGCTTCCTTGTAGTCGAGATGGCGAAACGGGCCCTGCGCTTTCACCCCGACGACCTCGAGCGCGCGAATCATCACGCGTTCGATCACCTCGAAAATATCCTGTTGCCGCGGGAACGACATCTCCAAGTCCAACTGCGTGAATTCCGGCTGGCGGTCGGCGCGCAAGTCTTCGTCGCGGAAGCAGCGCACGATCTGGAAATACCGGTCCATGCCCGAAATCATCAGGATCTGTTTGAAGATTTGCGGCGATTGCGGCAGCGCATAAAATTGCCCGTGATGTACGCGGCTCGGCACCAGATAGTCGCGCGCGCCTTCGGGCGTCGAGCGCGTCAGCATCGGCGTCTCAATCTCGAAAAAGCCCAGGCTGTCGAGCGTCTTGCGCATCTCGAAAAGAATGCGGTGCCGCAACTCGATGTTACGATGCGGTCGGGGCCGGCGCAGATCCAGGTAGCGGTGGCGCAAGCGCGTCTCTTCGCTGGCGGTCACTTCGTCTTCAATCTGGAATGGCGGCGTCTTGGAATTATTCAAAATGTGCAGGTGCGTGGCCATCACTTCCACTTCGCCGGACGCAATTTCGGGATTCGATTTCTGGCGGCGAATCACCTTGCCTTCGACGGCCACCACAAACTCCGAACGCAGCTCTTCGGCTTTTTTGTGCGCTTCGGGATGCAGCTCGTTGTTAAACACAATCTGCGCCAGGCCCGCGCGGTCGCGCAGATCAATGAAGATTAGTTGACCAAGATCGCGGCGGCGATGGACCCATCCCATCAGAATCACGTCTTTGTCCGCGTCCGACGCGCGCAAGTCTCCGCAGTAGTTGGTGCGTTTCAGATTGCCGAGAGCATCGAGCAAGATTGGCTTCCCTTCCGCCGGCGTGGGCTGTGCGCTAAATCTCACTACAGCAGTGGCATCAGCCCCGCGTGCCGCGTTTTTCGGATTCCAGATATTCTAACAGTTCGTATTCGGAAAGCTTCTTCTGATCCGCGTCAGCCAGCCGTTTCAGCGTGAAATTGCCGGACGCGATTTCGTCACTGCCGAGAATCAGCGCATAGCGCGCGCCGAGCTTGTCAGCCAGATTGAGCGATTTCTTGAATTTCATTTCTTCGCCGGGCAGCTCCACCGAAAGGCCTGACTCGCGCAATTTTTTCGTCAGGGCCACTGCGGTTGGGTAAGTCGGCTCTCCCATCCACGCGACGAACACATCCAGACCCGGCAGCTGGGGCAAATTGCCGGACTCCTGAATCGAAAGAATCGCTCGGTCGCTGCCGATCGCAAAGCCGATCCCTTTCGTCGGCGCCCCGCCGAGAAGCTCCACTAGGCCGTCGTAGCGCCCGCCACCGCACACCGCATTCTGCGAGCCGAGCCCCTCCGCAATCACTTCAAACGTCGTCCGCGTGTAATAGTCCAGGCCGCGCACCAGCCGCCAATTTTCTTCGTAAGCAATTCCGCGCAGCTTCAGCTCGTCCTTCAGTTTGGCGAAGTGTTCGCGGCATTCGGCGCACAAATGCTCGGAAATGCGCGGCAATCTCGCGATGATTTCCTGCTCGTTCGGCAATTTCGAATCCAGCACCCGCAGCGGATTGGTCTCGATCCGCCGCTGCGAATCCGGCCCAAGCTGCTCCTTGACCTTTAGCAGCTCCTGCCGCAGTAATTCCACATACTGCGGACGACAATTCTTGTCCCCGATCGAATTCACGTAAAGCGTCGTGCGCGTAAGTCCCACGCGCTTGAAAAACACCAGGAGCATCTCAAGCAGCTCAGCATCAATAGCAGGAGCGTCCGCCTGCCCCAAGATTTCTGCGTTCACTTGGTAGAACTGCCGGTAGCGCCCCTTCTGGGGCCGTTCGCGGCGAAACATCGGCCCGATACAGTACAGTTTCACATTCCCAGGCAAGGCTTGCAGGTTGTGTTCGATGTAAGCGCGCATCGTGCTGGCGGTCGCTTCCGGCCGCAACGATACTTGTTCACCAGACTGCGAAACGCCGGCTTCTTCAGTTGCCGAGCGCTCAGATCCATCCGGAAGCCGGAAGGTGAACATTTCCTTTGAAACGATATCGGTATCCGTGCCCACGGAACGCGCAAATAAATCCGTCTGCTCGAAAATCGGCAATCGAATTTCGCGAAAATTGTAGGATTCGAATACCTCGCGCGCGGCGTGTTCAAACCAATTCCACAGCGCGGAATCAGGCGGAAGAATGTCGCGGGTGCCTTTGATGGCGCGGAATTGTCGTTTCTCTGGCAACGCTAGTTCCCTGTCTCCTTGCTTGCCTGCATCCGTTCTTCCGCGCGATAGGTTTCCTTATACTCGACGTAGCGACGCGCGTACGCGTCAATCGAATCGAGATCCTCAGCACCTAGCGCGCGGCGCAACTTCGCTGGCTGGCCCATCATCAGGCTGCCCGGCGGAACAATCGTGCGCTCCGGTACCAGCGTCCCCGCCGCAACAATCGAGCCGGCGCCAATCACCGCGCCATTCAGAATGATGCTGCCCATCCCAATCAAGCAGCGCGATTCAATCGTGCAGCCGTGCAACGTGACGCTGTGGCCCACCGTAACGTCATCGCCAAGCACCAGCGCATTGGTGTCGCGCATCACGTGCAAAATCGAGCCGTCCTGAATATTCGTGCGCGCACCGATGCGAATGTAATGCACGTCACCGCGAATCACGGCGCAAGGCCACACACTGGAGTCCTCGCCGATCACCACATCGCCAATAATGACGGCCTGCGGGTCAATATAAGCGCTGGCCGCGACGCGCGGCATTTGTCCCTTGTAGCTGCGAAGCAAGGTACCACTCCTGATAAACGTTCGAGGTGCGTTTTTGTTACCGCGCGAGGCGCCGCGAAAAAATCACGTCACACTACAATATTTGCACCACAGGCGCGCCGGCCGAAGCGTTCACAATATCCAGCCGTGCGATCACGTTGCGCGCCACCGCGTAAACGCTTTTACCGCCGGGCGCGTCTTCGCCCAGCGATGCCACCGGCTTGCCGGTATCGCCACCAATGCGAATCTGCGGATCAATTTCAATTTCTCCCAGAAACGGCACGCCGAAATTCTTGGCCATGTGCTGGCCTTCGCCGTGGCCAAACACATCGATGCGTCCGTTGCAATGCGGGCAATTGAAGTAGCTCATGTTCTCGACCACGCCGAGAATTTCCACGTTCACCTGGCGAAACATTTCCACGGCTTTGCGCACATCGGCCAGCGCCACAATCGAAGGCGTAGTGACGACTACCGCGCCCGTCACCGATACGCTCTGGATCAGCGAAAGCTGCACGTCGCCGGTGCCCGGAGGCAGGTCCACGATCAGATAATCGAGAGTTCCCCACTGCACGCTGCGCAGAAATTGCTGCATCACGCTGTGCAACATCGGCCCGCGCCACACTAGCGGCTTATCGCCAGGATTCAGTAGACCCATGGAAATCATTTTCACGCCGTAAGCTTCCACCGGAATGATGGTCTTCTCGTCCACCGCGCGCGGCTGTTCATTCGTGCCGAGCATCACTGGCACGTTCGGTCCATACACGTCGGCATCGAGCAGGCCGACCGTGGCGCCAAGCTTTTTCAGCGCGATCGCCAGATTCACGGCGACGGTCGTCTTCCCCACGCCGCCTTTACCGCTGGCGACAGCCACAAGGTTCTTGACGCCCGCAATGGGCGGTCTCTTCTCAAGCGTCTGTGCAGGTCCTGGTCCGGGAGGCATATGAGTCCTTTGGGTGAAGCCCCGTGCGACGAGGCTTCCGTGGTTACAATTTCATCACTCAAATCATAGACTGCCCAGCGCCCAGCGGCAAGGTGGCTAGGATGTTTCGTCGACGTCAATTCAGAGTGTTGCACCTGTGCGGCAATCGCCATACGATGCCGGCTGGGTCAGTTAAAACAAATCCGCATCGCGCGGGCAGCCGCACGAAGGAGCCAACATGGTCAACGGATCCCATGTGATTTTCTATGCCAACGACGCGGACAAAGTTCGCAGCTTTTTTAAAGACGTGCTCCAGCTAAGCTCGGTGGACGCCGGACACGGGTGGCTGATTTTCGCGCTGCCGCCGGCCGAATTCGCCGTGCACCCGACCGAGGGCGCGCCGCATTGCGAGCTCTACCTGATGTGTGACGACATCCAGGCAACCACAAAAGACCTGCAGGCCAAGGGAGTCGAATTCGCGCATCCTGTGACAGAGGAACGTTGGGGCTTGGTTACTGCAATCAAGCTTCCCGGCGGTGGAGAAATGGGCCTCTACGAGCCACGCCATCCCACAGCGCTGAAATTGAATCGCTGAAATACGCCGCAAAAACCATAGGATTCTGCTCCCGTCGCCACTCTGCTTTGCACGAAATCGCGCAAGCGGATACAATGGTATTTAGGGAGACGCGCGATCCTCGCAGCCGCCACACCTGCAGGTCGGGTTCCCCGTTCACGGGAGCTTAAACGACAATTCTGCCCCGTTTGTGGGCCCGCATGCGTCTAATCTGAAAATATGGATGTCGAAAAATTCATAAATGGCGTCGTAGCGCGTTTCATCGGCACGAAGCACGAAC
>Ga0209655_10000926_pt1 | contig 11054 bp, 11 predicted proteins | sample BogFormECP03_OM2_FD_188236 | JGI IMG/M metagenome (GOLD analysis project Ga0209655, IMG submission 188236) | Bog forest soil microbial communities from Calvert Island, British Columbia, Canada - ECP03_OM2 (SPAdes) (version 2) | ecosystem: Environmental > Aquatic > Freshwater > Wetlands > Bog ...
CCTCCTCCCCCGGCAAGTCCTCCCCCAGCAAGTCCTCGTCCCCCTTCAAGTCCTCCCCCTGCCGCAGCCCATCCACCATCCCAAACGACGCCCCCTCCTGTTCCCTCTGGCGAGTCTGACTCTGTTGAGCCGATCCGACCGGCCCCATTGCCAGAAACTGAACCAGCCCCTGTGGCAGGCTCGGCGGCTTCTCATATGGCTAGAACGAATTTCCGGGCTTCTCGAGATGCGTACATTGCAAGTAAACCATGGCGCAAATTTTTCCAACTTCGTGATGAGCGTAACAAGAAGAAATTGGAGAAAGAAACAACGGCGCAGCGCCAAACTCGTCTCAATCGTGAAAGACAGCCGCCTGTTAGAAAGGTCGATGTCTTTCTGTGGGATTGGAGCGATGAAGACCCTGAGCAACTTGTTCGCACTAAGGTCGACAGACAGGAGGGTGAAGATATCCTGTCCTTTTATACAACCTCACAATTGGTCTACGATTCATACGGCAATGTATGGGATGCTTGCGAGTACTTCGGGCCAAATGACGATAGCGATGATGAAGGTGCCTCCACCAGTACTCCCGCTGCACCGGCCCATCTCCCATCCAGGCCAATGTCGCCCCCTGCACCTCCTGGCCCCAGACGAGGGCGTAGCAGAACCCCACTGGTGTTGAGTGTTCCTGGGCCTGTCACGCGATCACGGTCAACATCAAGGAGCCCGTCCTCAGTAGGAAAACGCAAGGCGGAAGATCAAGGTGGGAGTGGCAAGGGCAGTAAGCGATCGCGGGCCTGAGTGAGTGTCATTTTTTCATTCTTTGTTCAAACTTTCTGAGCGCTGGCAGGGCCTCCTGTTTTTCTTTGCCACGTTATACACGTTCGGCAGTCAGTTACAGCGTGAGTGTCATGTTTTCATTCTTTGTTCAAACTCTCTGATCCCTGGCAGGGCCCCCTTTGTTTCCTTGCCACGTTATACACGTTCGGCACTCGGCTACAACCCTCGCCCTTTTTGTTTTGGTGCCGGATGACACTCGGCACCAATGTACATAGTTTGCCTGTTTCTTGTTTTCCGGATCCCAGGTTCGGCCTATACGTACATCGAATACAAGCCCAATGAAATTTTGCCGGTTTCTTTTTGTTTGGCCGGTGACCCGTTCGGCGGATATAGAAATGGTCTGCCCTCTGCTTGTCCGGCCGAACGACCGGTTCGGCATCCTTGTTCATTGACGCCTGTTTACTACCAAAGGTACAGAGGCAGCAAGACATATCACCAGCTCGGCCATTACATTTTACTGCTTATTCTGTGGTACATGATTGGCCGAACTTTGACACTCATTATATTATCTGCTGGTATATAAGTCTTCGAGATTCTCTAATTACCTCGCTTGCGTGACCTCTTCCGTTTCAGCAATACTTGTGCTTCCTGAACAGTCCGGCCATCTACGTTGAGCGTCCGACTCCGAGTGACATGGCCAGTAGGAACTGTCTGGCCTATATTTGTCTGATGGCGGCTCCGAGTGAGCCGGCCAGTAAAGACAGTCCGGCTTGAACTCGGCTCTGTCTCCCGTTCTGGGGGTTTTTCTCCTATCCTCTCGCGTGCTGCCACAGGGATAGTTTCTGCAGTTTGGAGGAGTACCCCAGCTGCCGCCGGCACACGGTACAGTGGGGACCCCTCATTGGGTGAGTTGAAGGGTATGGCTGAGGGATACCCATGTGACTTCAGCAGCTCCATCTCCGTGAAGCCAATGACAATTGTGTCATCAGTTGGCATGGATGCTGGGATAGTTTCCGACTGCCGAGTACCTGAGCTTTCGATTGAACGCAAGGCAGGATCGATCATGGAATCATCCTGCAAACGGAATTGCCGAGCCGGATGTTGGCTGTCATCAGATGGCTCCCGAGCCAGTTCAGTGCCCTGACGATGCTGGCCTGGATGTTCAGTGTCGTTGAATGGGTGCCGAGTCGGGTCGTTGACTTGTGCTAGGTTCAATTGTTCGATGTCGTGGCTTGTATGCCGACTCGGTGCATTCTCTCCTTGGGCCGTACCTTCCTGAGTCTGGCCAGTAGCCTGTTGAGCCGTAGCTTTTCGCGTTCGCCCATCCACCTGGTGAGTCCTGGCTTTTCGAGTAGCTTTTGTCTTCCGACTCGCCTTCTGTTTAGCAGCTCGAGCTGCCGCTCTGACTTGATCTGCCCGGCTTCCATACTCGGCAGGTATCATTTTCCCCTTATCTGCATACTGACGAAACACGAAAGCGTCGTGTACGCCGTGGGTTTGCTGCCGCTCCCGTATGTGAGTGCACAGCTCCACAATGGCCTCTTTAGTCATGTTGTGGGGGTCCTTGAATGCAATTGTTTGTGGCAGGTATTTGGGGTTGACGAACTGTGATGTATGGCCAATCAGCTGGCCAAAGGGTACATGATTTTTGCGGAAGCCGGACGCGAGTTCTGCACTGTATGAACGTCCGAGCCGGCACATTAATAATATCACTCACTATACTGTTCGGTCAGATACCGTCTGAGTAAATTTCGCAAGTCTTCCTTCTTCATTGATGTCATCTCGCCGAGATCCGGCATGAGAGGGTAACCGTCCTCTGTGTCAAGATCGATGAGTGCCTGCCGATTCTGGGCCGGATATCCCGGGTCGGGTGTCATCCCACCACTAATCAGTAGCTTCGCATAATCGAAAACCTTCAACTGGACATTTTGGACCAAGTCGGCGTGTAGGTCGATGAATCTTCTCTCTGAGTTCCCTGCATTGGCAGCCATCCTGTCCTGCCTTGGTTCACGATCAGCAGATGCCGGGTAGGTGTGACTAGACCACTCACACTTGCACCACCACTTTCCCATCTTTGCCAGTATACGCAAAGAAGGTCAGGGTCAGCATGCCCATATCCCTCCACTGGTGATTGGCCCACGTCTTCACTGTTGAAACCCCTAAACGATCCGCCCGTCTGCAGCCGAACAGGGGAATGCCACATCAGAAAGGTGCCGGATCGGCGACTCGGCAGGTTTGCAAAACGTACTTTCTTTGCACCTCGGGTGGATTCACCCTGTCGGCCGACCGTTCAGCCATGGTATCGATTGTCCGCCTCCCATCCGGGGACAACCCTTCGTAGATTCTCTTAGCTGCTGTTGTCCTGGACCCAAAAACATCGCCCCCCATAGCAATGATTTCGTCTTGGCAGGCCTGGCGCATCTCCTGCCAGACGATGTCTACTTTGCTCCTTTTTCTTACCGTTTGACCTTCCTTGACCGTTTTATATGGTCGCCAGTTGTTTGCGATCCATGTCCCCAGTGTCTAATAAGAAATAGAACAATCAGTCAATCCAATAAACTTTGTTAGAACAGTACCTTGATACGATCCTGAGTTTCCTGTGCATCAGGAACAATCCCCTTTGAATCCCAGTAATTGAATATTGCGACGAGAATCTGGGTCTGGATTAAGCTTCTGCGTTCTCCAGCAGTGGTTTTGGCACGGTATATTTCTTTGTACTGTGCGAGAATTAGACGTTCCTCTACTGTGTACTCACACCCTTTCCGGGGTTTACGAGCTGTCTTTTGCACAGCTTGCAGAGCAGGAGGTATTTCTGTGGACATGGCAAGTAGGAGGAGTCCCAGAATTATAACAATGATGCGACCACACGTTCTACCACATGTCGCACCACATGTTCTACCACATGTCGTACCACATGATGAACTATCACAATTTGGACCACATGTCCTGCCTCATGTTTTCTTTCCTCCCCAATAAGGTACCTCATGTTCCATCACATGTTGTACCACATGGTCTACCTCATGCTGTTTGTTATCTGAAATTAATTTATTCCCATGCGAGAATACACAAGGGCAACCTAAACTTCATTCACCAACTACCCATCGTCACAATTCAATCTGGTGTTTGTGCTACCATGGATGCTCCCGTACGATCCGACCGACCCACAAAAAGAAGACGGACCAAGAACAGGGTCATCCGGGAAGGCGATGAAGCCACTGCCGAAGGGTTCCTGATAACTAACGCTGTACGTGACACTGACCATGGACCCATGGAGGAAGTTACAAGGCATCCTATCTGGAAAAACACAACCCAACACGAAGACACTGTGCCTGACATCCCCAGCGCATGGAATCCGGATGAACAGGAGTACAACAGCGTGCCGGATGCAGGCGAGTATAACAACCTTGCGGATAATCAACATGGTAGGGCCCAGAAGACACAACATTACTACCTGCAGGAATTTGTCGGCCGCATTCATCCACTCTTGAAGGCGCTGCTGTCACACGAGGCACCGCCGAGTCGGCAGGCTCAGGCAACTTGCTCTCGATGTGCTGAGGGGCAGTATGCGAGGTGGCGATGCAAGGACTGCACCTCATCCAGAATAATGTGCAGAAGATGTATGAGGGAGACTCACATGGATAATCCGTTTCACAGAATTGAGGTTTGGGCAGAAAGGTATTTCCATTCGGCAGAGTTGTGGGAGGCCGGGGTTTATATTCTCGTCCGGCACCATTCGGGACACCCTGTATGTCCTGTACTGGACGTCCACCAAAGATTATTGGATACGTTCCAGAAACAGTACGACGAGCAGGAACAAGAGCGACTCAAATCTGCCGAACGGTTGGACCGGATCGGCAACACATGGAACAGGGTTCCAACTGTCGATGACATGTTGGAGACCGGGATTTTAGGTGAGATGGAGGAAACCGTCGACCAGAGCTATTCGCGAGAACGCGAGGATGACATCCGAGTGGCCCGGCAACTGGACCATCTTTACAGGATTCAGGCTGACGGTACCCGTTCTGATATGACAAATGCAGACGATATGATGGAAGAGGATGAAGTGGATGAGGATTATGGAAATGACATGCTGGACGATGGACCGGCTTACATGCCTCTGGGAGGAGAGTTCCAGGAACCGAGTGAGTGGCCGGGTCGGCAGCCGAATGACCTGTTAAATCCACCATCAGACGAGCTACCAAATGAGCTACCCACTGCCATGCCGACTGACTCGGCAACAGCTGATCCACCTGTCCACCCACGTGCGGATAGTCTTAACAACACATACGTCCGGGTGGTGCATGTAAACGGTGTTCATCACCTCGCCTTGGTAGTTTGCAGTTGTCAGGGCCTGGAAAACACACATGGCGATCTCATGGCCGGACGTCTGGTCCCTACAAGTTTCACTCGATATCGAACAGTCTTTACCCATGCAGTCCTCGATGACTTCAGAATTGCCAACTTGGAATGTAAGGCATCGGCATACCAATACTTTCAAAAACTTCGTCGCCAGACAGCTCCCATGGCTCCCGACTCGGTCCCAAATCTGTACCCCGAGTTGCGCCGAATGTCGCGCCTGTGGAGGTGGATGAAGAAACTCAAGTGGGCTGGATTCGCACACCGAGATGAGCTCACTACAGAAGCTACTGCCGGGGAATTAGCCAATTTCTGTCCGGCATGCCCACAACCGGGGATAAACCTGCCGGATGACTGGCCAGATGATGACAAGAGGCAAGCTGCGGATCGCGTTCTGAGATTTGTACTCACGCAAGCCTACACAGATGGGTTTATCAGCGATTCTTCGTGGCAGATGGAAACTTCAAGGCAGATCATGTTCGGCAGAAACATCCAGAAGCAGATGTTTGGCTTTCGGAAGGGGGTGGAATGATGACCAAACGATGCGAATACGATGAATTCTTACGCAAAGCCATTGACCGGCGCACTGTGGGTGATATTGTTCTGCCGATTCGGGTTCGGCCATTGACCGGCTACCGTGAACAGAAAGCACCTTGTGAAAACAATTTCAGAGCAATCGAACTCGCCATGATGTTTTCAAAAGCCTGCGATGTCACAGGTATAGTTGCCATTGCATGTGCTCGACACGGATGTTTTGCTCCTAACAGTGTAGCGAACCTCTTCCGGGGGGAACAGCAGAAGAACGTTGACTGGGCATTCCTGCAGGCGTTGAAGACCACCGGGGTGGATCCTAGACAGGGCGTTATGATGATTTACGACATCGCCTGCCAATATTCAGTTCATCTTCAGGAGAGAATTGGTGCATACTTGCCGGATGGATTAAAGGTTGATTCGGCAATCGGTCTGTTCCACGTGCATGGGCACAAGGACGTTTGTTTTTTTAGATATGCCACCTCCTTTATTCCAGGCGCTGGTGTCGTCGCCGGTGAGATTTTGGAAAGCTTATGGGCCGTCCTCAACGCAGTCACCCCTGCCACCCGAACGGCAACACTCGCCCATCGGGCGGAGATAATTGATGACCACATGACCGACTCCAATCACAAGAAGGCCCTCAATATGGGTGAGCACGTCTGCCAGTCAATCTTGTACATGCCGATTCACTCGATAGCATAGCGTCGACCTTGGCGGATAGACATGTGCATGCTGTTGCCATGTCTGCCAGTGCGAGTGAGTATTACGAAAAGCTCATCGGCGGTATTAGCCAGGCAGATATCAATGAGTGGGAACAGCAAATGAGCTATGCCGAGGCCAATCGCCTAGATGATATAAAGGTGATGGATATCATTGGGACACGTGAAGTGGAGCCAGAAACTACTGGATCGGCAAGTGACGATGCCGAGTCGGCACAAGCAATCGGCACTTCCGCTACAGAATGGCTGCAACTGGCTCTGGATATTCAAGAACGACAGTATGCCTGCTCGTTGCCTCTACCACTGTCACACTAACATTGCTTCAGGATTGAAATCCAACACCGTGCACGCCGATTGGTAGCCGAACCCAGAGAGGATGAGAGGAGACAGGTGGAGAAATTGCGAGAATTCCTCATCCCCCAGTTCGATATCCTGGACACCCTTCGTCATCGTGCGGCAGGAGACTTCGTTGGACTAGATGAGAGTGTTGAACCGGACGACCCGGCCACATTCGACAACTTGGACGATGAGGTTCCTGTGCCTGCAGGTGCCCCGGAACCCGCCGCCACCAGGTCGTATACCAGATCGCAAGATGCCCTGCTCCTACCACCGGAGAAAAGGCAGCTGTCTATGCCCTCGACTTGGGGTTCAGGAGATAACATGTACCGACAGGTCGAGTTGCAGTTACGACTGAAGCAAGCTGACAAATGTCTGCAAGCCCTTCGGGACACCATTGCTGACAAGTCATTTCAGTACTCCCATGTCATCCGAGTTGCTCCTCGAAAGGGTGTTCGAACTCGGGCTCGTGCCACTATCATCAAGCTCAACTTCGAAATCGCGTTGCACTGCCATGTGTATGCCAAATGCCGAGTGGCAATGGTCCGACTCGGCGCCAGTGAAACAATCCTGAGCAAATATCATATCCTGTTGAAGGAGGATGTCAAAAGCAGCAGTGCCATATTGAACCCGAACGAACCAGGATCAAGTCGGCATCAGTTGTCGTGGATATGGCAGACAGGAGATTCCATTCAGGGATCAGGGATACGCGAATGTAAGGTCCCTGCATATGTCCCTGGTTCCCCATGGTGATCCTTCTCAGTTAGCCGAGTGCACTGGGTACGCGCCCGGGCCCAAAAACACAGGTGGAGGGAGGAAAGTATATTAATTGGATACGAAATGACTTGGACCGTCCGTTACCATGTTTATCAATCTCGCCTGTGGGACTGCCGAGCACTATCTGCCGAGCGGGCAGATGAGCCGGGTGCCCAGGCGTATGCGAATCGGAAGAGTGCCGTCTGCAAGCAGCTGGCTCGGCATTGCCAACAGGTTTTCCAGGACAGTCATCCAGGCTTCGTGGGTGTAGTATGATCATGATAGAGTTCCTTTTAATCCCGGAACCGGCATCATCATTGCCCATCCGGCAGGTGAACTACATATGTACATAAATTTATAAATGAAATAGTCATCCATATATAAATTTACAAAGGAAATAGTCATCCATATCGTTTAGGGCTGACAATCTACAGAAATTTACAAATAAAGTAGTTCAACCTTGTCACGTGACGGTTGTTATCGATATCGTTTAGGGCTGGCAATGGCTTCCCAATCCCTTTCCTTCTTTCTACTCGCTCAAATACTTTCACACTCAACATCACAATGTCTGCCCCCCCATTCGGCCTGTTTAATGCTTGGAAGGCTCCCCTGAGTGTATATGACGCAGATCCTTGCACCTTTCAAGAAGTCATCTTTTACTGTGCATCACGTTTTCGCGCCGCAGCCATTGCTATTTCCAAAAGGGAGCCACAATCCTGGTTCCACAACAATCTCGTGGCAGAGGTGGTGCGTGCGTCACCGTAGGTCCTGGCTAGTACTGACTAATTTTCCTCCGCTCGGCAGCATTTCTGCCTGATCTATATTGGGATGGCCGCAGCAATCGGCCAATCACTCGATATACCAATCATCATCCGATCCCTCGCATTTCAGTATTCCCGGGGCCGGGATGTCACGATCAAGTTTGATGCCGACTTTCTAGCATTGCTCGATGCCGCCACCCAGCCAGAAGATGAGGCGGCCATGGCCCCTTCCTATTTCTACGAATGGTGGTCAGCACTAGTAGAGCCGTATGACAATGAACTCCTAAACTTCCTCACCCTCCAAGATTGTCTAGAGCACCATCATATTGCCACAGGAACACTAGGTGTCCTGCCGAGCCGGATTCGTGGTGAGAGGTACGAATGGCCGGCCGAGGTAAAGAGATTGGCTGATGTAACAGCCCTTCCCTGCAAGGGCTGTCGCCTGTATCGTGCGGTCAGTGGCGTTGCACTGGAAGACTGCCAAGATATCCGGCATCATGTGCATGGACTTGAGGCAAGCTACCGGGCACGCGAAGTCTTGACACAGCGACGGGCCGCTGGTTTCTTTCACCTATACCAAGCGGCCTGTGCAAAGGAAGCGGAAGAGTTGGCGAGCGGGACTCACCATGCATACGCAGGCAGTTCGACACGTGGCAGGGCAGATCTGCCGATTCGGCAACAAGCGGCCAAGGAACTCGCCAAGTTGAAAGCCAAGCCCAATCTCAAGTGGACGGCAGGAAGTGATCTCACTGTCGAAGACGTCCTGGCCCTGCTACATCCACCATCCGGCCCTCGCGGCATTCACTCTGGTTATGAGTCGGCTTTGCCCTCATCCTCCGGCCGCCAGGACTCCCCAATCCTGTCCTCTCCTCACATTCGAACCCAGCGGTTCTCGGATTGTGGGAACGATGTCGTCAACCCTCCCCCCCTTTCCCCACAAGACCATCCGGTTCATTTCTCCCAACCCCCTCTCCGGCACTACTATGAAGATCCACTGCCGACGGAGACACCCCCGGATATTGCCAATCCTGGCTCGGCATGGCTTGCTCATCCCCCACCAGGCTATGTTCCCGATCCACCCCGCCCATCCCCCAATGTAAACCTTCCCCCCTGCCCCCCATACATGAACAGGATAGACAAAGTCATCGCATCCCTGGGTCCGAGTGCCAGGAATGCCACACCCCTGGTGACTGGTGAGTCGCCTGACTTGGCAATCTCTTCTCTCTCACATGGGTTGCGTGTAGGTGCTGTGGCGTCCGTTTCGGAACCTGTAACCAGCCCATCCCTGCCATCTGTGGACCCTGCAGCGGCCTTTTCCGACTCAACTGGTGCCGATTCGGCGATGGATATAGATTCGGATGCAGAGTCCCTGGCCTCTGTGCAGGCAGGGGATGTGTATTCTGACAGTGCTGGAGAGGCTTCAGATGCATCATCGATGGGCTCAGTCGATGCGGCTGCTGCCTACTCGGCTGCCGAGTCGGACCCTGACTCGGACGAAAGTTCTTTGGATTCTGTTCATCCGGGGAGCGTCTACTCGGATTCCGGTACGGCCTCCCAGTCTGATATCAAATCCCCACCTTCAACTGATCCAGGGGATGCGCTCACAGACAATGAGGGGGAACTTCCCTCTGACTCGGCATCTTTGTCTTCTGTTCATGCAGGAGACGCCTTTTCGGAGACCTCGTCTCCCCCCCATCTTTCCGGGTTATCTGACATCGAAATGCAAGACAAACCCAACTCGCCAGCAATGCCACCAGGCCATGTGGCAAATCTAAGTTCCCCTGAGTCGTCACTCGCCATCGGCAGTCACCTGCATGGGTTCGAGACGCGTGGGCCTTTCACCGCATCGTCTTTCGCTGACATCCCAACCGACTGGCTCAATCTAGATGAGTGTGAGGAAGACCCGGATGCACCTGAGAATCTTGCGCCTGGTGATTGAGCTGGCACCCTCTGTATTATTTACTTTTTTCATATCTTGTACTGTTTTACTGTTTGCAATATATTTTGTGGATCTTCCTCACTTGCTGACCGGCCGAGCCCCATTTCCTGTCTAAGATTGACGTTGCCGATCTGGATTCATACTAAAACATCCAAGTTTATATTGTTCTACTGCCTTGACTTTGCTATCCGGCTCCCCCACATTTTGTTCATCCGGATGATCACCAAATTAAAGGGTTTGTTGTTCTACTGCCTTCTTTGCTATCCGGCTCTCAGGCGATCCGGATTCATGTGTCCTGCTTTGGGACTTGCTTATCCGGCTCGCCCACACTTGGGCCATCCGGATGATGACCAGATCCAAATATTTGTTCGACTGATATCCAAGTTCATATTATTCTACTACCTCCAGGTTGCCAATCTGGATTCATACTCAAACATTCAAGTTTATATTGTTCTACTGCCTTGAGTTTGCTATCCGGCACCTCACACTTGTGACATCCGTCCCCCTTGACCTTTGCTGTCCGGCTCCCCCACACTTGGGACAACTGTATATTTATTTGTTCTGACTGATATCCAAGTTTATATTGTTCTTTGACATTGCCGACCCAATTTTATATTGTTCTACTACCTTGACTTTGCTATCCGGCTGCCCTCAACTTTGTCACATCCGGCTGATATCAAGTTTCCATTGTTCTACTACCTTGACATTGCCGATCCAATTGTATATTGTTCTACTGCCTTGACTTTGCTATCCGGGTGCCCCTCAACCTTCTCACATCCGGCTGATATCCAAGTTTCTATTGTTCTACTACCTTGACATTGCCGATCCGAATTCATACTGACATCAGGTTTGTATTGTGCTGCTGCCTCGACGTGGCCGATCCGGTTCCATACTGAC
>Ga0209655_10000927_pt1 | contig 11053 bp, 17 predicted proteins | sample BogFormECP03_OM2_FD_188236 | JGI IMG/M metagenome (GOLD analysis project Ga0209655, IMG submission 188236) | Bog forest soil microbial communities from Calvert Island, British Columbia, Canada - ECP03_OM2 (SPAdes) (version 2) | ecosystem: Environmental > Aquatic > Freshwater > Wetlands > Bog ...
CAGAACAGATCTCGCTCGATCATATGGGCTGAGAAGCAAGAAAAATTCCAGCCGAAGGAGAAGTGTTTTTTCTTGACTTCTTCCTTTATAGAACTAACCAGGACTTACCCACTTATCTGCTTACCCGTTTGACCGATATTGGATTGAACTGTAGAGTTTGCAGCTGGTCGCCTGTTCGGGGCGACCATTGTGTCCGTCGCGGTACATGATGTCACCAGGTCTACGATCAAGGAGAGCATCAGAGTCAGGAGGTCCGTTCTTTTCTTTGGTTTTTGGGGTGGCCTCGCACCTGCATGTGAACCGGATAGAGTTAGTGTGAGGAGGTCTCGGATGAAAGTATTCGTTGTGCTGTTTCTGATCGTGCTTCCGACGAGGCTGTTTGCACAACAAGGGCGAGATTCGCCATCGGCGGAGAGTCAGCCGAAAGCACACTTCGTTACGTCTGGTGAGTGGCCGCTCAAATGGATCGGTCAGACCTTCACCACGGAAGACCAACTCAAGGAAGTGGTGCTGCGGAATGTGGGTAGGCAGACGATTAGCGGCTTCCAACTGGGTTGGGCTGTTTTTATACCCGACGGGTGCGGCGTTACGGAAACTGGCGTTCCACGAAGAGAGATTCATCTCGGTCCCTATGAGGAGCGAAAGGTAGGACCGGGAGAGACCGTCACAGTCGGGCCTTATCACTTGTCGAGCGACTTAATCACAGCCTTGGCGCGTCACGCGCATTCCCCGGCAGTCGTCGCGCAGGTGGGTCTCTACCGCGTTCGATACAGCGACGGAGGCACGACTGAAACAATTTCCACATTGGAGCAGGTAGGATCTTTTGGCGCGGAACCTTCGAGGTATCCGTGCCAGTCCAACAAAATACTAGACGCCGATGTCCTCCACACGTTCACCAGCCCGGATGATGCATTCAGCTTTAAGTATTCGGGTCTGCTTGTTCGTTGCATGGAGCGCAAGACACAAGCCGGCTCGTGGGAGCCGGCCGACTCCTGTGAGGCCTATTTTCCTGTCTGTGATGACCCGAACAGCCAGCGCAGCAGAACCCTCGTGTGCTTTGCGTACCCGAGAGACAGATTCGAAGACGCTGGCACGTTTGAGGCTGCAACGTTTTCAGTGGCGGAGATCAAAGAAACAATAACCGAGAAGGAGTGTCTGAGCGGTTCGGCCGATTGGGACGACGATGAGCGTCGAAGCGGCGGCAACGAAACTATTAATGGCGTGAAGTTCAAGACATTCGAGGTTGGTGAAGCCGGGATGAATCAGGGCGTGGACGGGCGGGTGTATAGGAGTTTTCACGGAAACAAGTGCTACGAATTGAGCATCAGAGTTGCGACGGCGAATTCCGGTGCTTTCGATCCTGGCACAACCGTAGAATTCACGAAAGAAGATGAAAACGAGGTGCAGGGTCGCCTAAAGCAAGCCCTCGATTCTTTCACATTCTTGCAGTGAGATCGGGGCGCCCCTAGATTCGCGAAATTCTTTCAATGGCAATCGTGGAAGCAGGCAGTATCACCGTCGCGGATCACTGAAAATTACTCGCTAACTCCTGATTAACGCGTTTACCAGGGACTACATGTCAGTACGGAATCTTCTTCACGAGGAGGGAGTCGCGTCCCGCCACTGCAGCCACGGGCTCATTCGACTGCGTGAAACCGACCAAGTGCGGAAGATAATGGCCTGGAGGCTCTTCGCCGACGTGCGGGTAAGGCACCTGAAGCTCGCCTTCTGGCGTCAGTCGGACGACGAAATTACGAGCAGGCAGCAAGTCCGAAGAACTGTTTGAAAGCTCTGCCAGATTACCTACAAGCCACAAATCCCCGGACGGCGAGAACTCATCCCCGTCCACATAGAAGTCCTTGTAGCCTTTAGTCTTTGCAAATTCGGACAACCTACTGGCCACATTGATGCGCGTTTGGATCTCTCCAGACTGGTTCAGGACGACCATCTCGCGTGCTGGGGCTAGATAGACATGAATGGCTTTCTCGCTAACGGCGACGCGTGTTCCTCCGCTGCGAAGTTGGCCAATTCCATTACCAATAGGGTCGTCGATACTTGCGAATAGTGAGCGTGACAGCGCCTCCAGCATGATGTGCCCCTGAGAGTCGTATTTGACCAGCAAAGGATAGGACTCGTCCGATGAGCTTTCGCCGTCATGCGTCCCAACGAGGTAAATGTTGCCCTGCTTATCCATCGCCACTGCGCCTACGTCGTAGTCGACTGTGGTCAGATTCATGACCAGCCTGGAATGGTTGTCATACAAAAGAAGATTGTCCCCTGCGAAGACGCCATCGTTTGATTCCACTTCGCCTGCTAGAAGGACCGAGCCCTCGGGACCGCCCGCCAGGCCGTTGATGTAGACGCGCCGAGCGTTCGGCAAGTCTTTCAAAACGTCGATGGAGCGTTGATCTCCCGACACTACGTTGTAAATATTTACTAGCGCAGTGGTGCGGTCTCCTTGGTCTTGCTGGTAAGCAGAACTGATGAGTTCGCTGCGTGAGTCGTCCCACAGCGACCAGCCAGCCGGAACCGACACGCGAACACGAAAACTATTTGCCTCGCGAGGATTCTGGTCTTGTGCATACGCAGGGACAGAAGACAACATCAAACTGAGGCCAGCGGACAAGGAAAAAGCGAGAGCTTTCATACCGGCCTCCCGGTCACACGATGGGCCGCACTGCACATTATATCCTTTTGCACTCGTAGATTCGGTTTCGCGAAAGATGGTTGCTCACCAGACTCGCCTTGAAGCTGCGCTTGATGCTCCGAAATTCCCGTTGTACGAAGCTGCACGGGGTCTGCCTCCGTTCACTTGGACGTATAGTCGCGTTACCGGACATCTGCCGTACTAGAACTTCACATGTACGATAAATGCTGCCGTACAAGTGGAGTACTAGAACGGGTCATGTCCGTTGCGCGCTGTGTCAGCGTGAAAAACGGATCGAGGGCAATCAACTCTCGGCCCGAAATGCTGCCGGCGCTTCATTCTCGAAATCCTTAATAAGCAGATCGAGAGCATCGCGGACGACCTCATCGAATGACTCACCCCTCTGCTTGCCAATCTGTTTGAGCTTACGGATTATTTTCTTATCCAACCCAACGGTGAACCGAATGAACTGCGGCTTGTTGCGGGGATTCGACGGTGATACTTTTCGAGCAGATTGCATGAGTGGTGCCTCACTTGTGTGATTTAGGGGCGTGTCGGTGTTTGCCGCACCGGCGTGCCCCGCTTCTCGCTTTAAGACGTAAGCATTCTTAGAACTTCGCGCATGAAGCGTTGAAATTCATCTTGGCTGATGCCGTGAGCTTTCGCCGCGGGCCAGTATTTCGCTACCAAAATTTCAGCTTGTGATTTTCCGTTCATGTTCACTCCGGTATCTGATATTGGAGATCCCCGAATTACATTTTGCTCCGCCACGCGCTCGCCGGCCATAGTACGAAAGTTTGTGTTACGCCACAGACACCCCGTGTTCGTGCTGCCGCGGGGTTCCGCGAGGAGTTGGTTGGGGTGGGGTTGCCGCCCGCGGTGCAGGATGATATCCCGTGGAAATGTCGCGGCGTTCGGTGGAAATGATTTTCCCCGACTCGTCAAAGGCGTCGCACGCGAGCGTCGTGAAACCTAGCCGTTCGTCGAGCCCTCAGTGACAACGTTCTGCGCGAAGAGCGCGATCAAACGGAAAAAAGGCTGCGCCATTCAGAAGCACGCTACCGCGCTCTTGTAGGAAACCTGGCCTATGGAATGTGTCGCTGCGGCATCAAAGGCGAGTTCCTGGATGTCAATCCGGCGCTTGTGACCATGCTTGGTTATCCATCCCGCGCGGAACTCCTTGCAGTGAACCTTGCAAGTGACATGCTTTGCGATCCCTCCAAACGAGCGCACTTGCTGGGCCACTCCATCGAACAGGATGGCGCCGATCCTCTGGAAACTGATTGGAAGACGAAGGATGGCACGGCTCTCAAGATCCGTCTCAGCGGACGCGAGGTCAGTAACGAGGACGAGCGGGTCACCTACGAGATAATCGTTGAGGACGTCACCCAACAGCGCAAGCTCGAGGATCATTTGCGTCAACAGGCGGCCAAGGACCCTCTGACCGGTCTGGCCAACTACCGCCATCTGGTGGAAACCGTTGACACCGAGATCAAGCGTTCCGAGCGCACGGCGCGTGAGTTCGCTCTTTTGTTCCTTGACCTGGACGGGTTGAAACAGGTCAATGATCGTTTCGGCCACTTAGTAGGCAGTCAGGCGCTTTGTCGGCTGGCCGATGTTTTGTGCATCTGTAGCCGAAAGATCGATACTCCGGCGCGGTTTGGCGGGGATGAGTTTGCACTGGTGCTACCCGAGACAGGGCAAGTGCCGGCGAACTTAGTAGCCCGGCGCATTTGCGACAGCCTTGCGAATGATGGAAGGGAGCCGAAGCTGTCGGTCAGTATCGGCGTTGCCATTTATCCTAAAGATGGCGAAAGAGTAGATTCCCTCTTGGGCGCGGCAGACACGGCCTTGTACTCGATGAAAGCTAGAACGCGCGGCAGCCCTGAAGCGAGGACCCAACGGAAGACCGAGCAGCTCCGCCATAAAGCGGCGGCGGCTAGCAAGACGGGCTAAGTGAACCAATGAAGGGCGAACCCATAGAAATTAACCCAACTACTCCTGGACGACAGGCATCTCTTTCGTTTCGCCTTGCTCAATCCAGGCTGTCTCGGTCTTTATTCCTTCTGTGAACCGCGTTCCAGTCCGGAACACGATAACTCTGGATGCAATAAGTTGGTCATACAATCTCGCTTTCTGTCCTTCGGTGAGTGCCGAGCGTTCGGACATTGCTCCTCCGTCTAACGGTCTGAAGAGACTTATATGATGCAATTCGACGATGAGCAATTTAAATCGCTCTCTGCCCAGGCCTGCTAGGAGTCGGAAACATTGAAACGATTCGTGGTGCGGAGTCACGACTGTACAGGGCTGAAAAGAGGAGGATACGGTGAGAGAGGACTCGTGGAATGCGATCTCACTCGACGGGAGAATCGTACATTATGCTTATAAAGAACTGTCGGATGGCGTCGCTGGCATCTCAGCGGAAACGGACTGGAGATTTGTCATGATCCTGCAAAGGAGTATCCGAGCACCCTTGACGCGAAAACAAGTGGAGGCGGTCTTCGAGCAGGCCGACTTTTAATCGGAGCAATCTCCTGTTTGCGTGACTTCATGCGATCCGCTTGCCATACATGGCAACTTTTCCGTCGGCGACAACGGCAACGTAGCGACCATCCTGAATAAATTGCATCTCCTGCTTGCCCGAGCGAGACACTTGTGCCCATCGCGATTTTGTCTTGGGATTCTGCTCGATCCCCATAATCGTGTTTTCCGTCAAACACGAACCCAACTTGTCGAAGATGTTTCTTTTTGCTTCTGGTGACGGGATATGGGTGCCGGCAGCTAGGTAGTTTCCGACTCGGTCAAACTGCAAAGGCCCGGTCGCGCTAGGAATGGCCAACCGGTGGTAGACTGCGCGTATGGCTAGCAAAAAGAAAACCAAGAAGAAGCAGGCGAAGTCGAAGAGAACTGCGGGCAAGAAGGTGGCGCCGATAAAGAAGGCGGTTAAGAAGAAGCTTGCTAAGCAGAGGGTAACTTCCGAGAAGGAGTTGGCGAAGAAGAAGGCAGCTCCGAAAAAGGAGGAGGTGAGAACGAACGCCGGCGGCAAGAAGACAGCCGGCGGGAAAACGGCGGGCGCACTTAAGAAACAGGTTCGGGGGAAAAGCCAAAGCGTGGATACGGTGGCATTCCAACTGGAGGGGCTGGGAGCGCGGGCGGAGCAATCGGGAGATTTGCAGGGATTGTCCAACGTTGAAGGTGCGGATTCGGAGAGTGTGGACGAGTTGCTTGAGGAAGGAAACGCGTTCGAGGCCGACGCGGTGAAGGGCGTGGAAGACGCCGGGGACGCTGACGAGGGGGAAGTTCGCACGCATGAGGTGCCACAGGATGATGTTCCCGGCGAGTATCTGGATAAAGAGCAATGAGTGAGCGGACCATGCCGGTGCGGAACGATTCCGGTAGCCCGGACACCAGCAGAGTGCGTCGGGGAAGTGCCAGTGGTCTGGGGGCAGCCATAATTGAAGCCCCATTTGCAGCTAAGAAGGATAAGAGGATCGTACCGCGCCGCAGCAATAAGTCTTCAAATGCTATTGTCATTGTAACTGTGATTATCCTTCTGGCCTTGTTCTTGTTGAGACGGACCCAGCAGGCCGGCTTGCGATATTTGCCACCAGTGGCCGCGCGCCGACGTTAATTCCTTTGTTACACCCACAACCTGAGGAAGATCCTTTAGCGCCGACAACGGAGTTTTTGGTAGGGACAAGTTGATGAATTCGCGCCGGACGGGTTATAGAATCAGGCATGGAAAAGCCAAAAATTCCTGTTTACTGTCAGCATTGCAAACAGAAACAGATTGTTCATGTCTTTGTACGACTGGGACGAAGTCCGATGAAATCCCAGACCGTCAACTGCATAACGTGCAAGAAAGAATTTGACGTGCTGGTTTCCGACCCGATTATCGGCGGTCCATTCCCAGAATAGAAACTCTGCTATCCATCGCCCCTGCAGAAGATTGCCTGAGCCATGAGCTTTTGGGTTCTCTATTGCAAGCCACAGAATTGCGGCCTAAAACAGGCAAGCGACCTTGTGCAGATTTCGCGGGTAGAAGCAGACGTAGTCCTGTGGCGGGAGTGAGCGAAACTTTCTACGACTTTGCCTTTTGTTTTTTGGCGCGACTGCCTTTGTTCCCTGCCCAGCGCTGCGTTGCCCTTTTCCTGCTCTCAAGCTGCAGTTGTCTCTGAATGTCATTAGCCTCCCGATACTTGTGCATCGGGGCGAATGATCCTTCCGATTGGGACCGGCCCTGCATTTTTGCTCGCGGGGTCTGAGCCATGAGCTCTCGAAAATTGAGTGGGTCTCTGAGGTTTTGTAATTCCCGGTAATAATAGAGCGCAGTGGGCCGCTTCCCCTTGACCCTCAGCTTCTTTAGAAACTCAATTTCTTCCCCGGTCGCACCACGGCTCAGAGAAGTGTCACGAAAGAATTCTTTCAGTCCACGCTCTTCCTCAGGTTGGCCAGGCTCCCTCTCGACAAACTCAAATTTCTTCGGGTCTCCTGGGGCTAATCTCCCGTTTAACACAATTTCCATCCCAAAGGTCGCAAGGTCGATGTCCCAGGATTCGATCAGCGGATCCAGGAAGGTAACGCAGTTTTCCACTGATAGGTTCAGGGCATCCGTATCCAGGAACTCGAGGATGCTGACTCGCATTTCTTCATAGCTTCGGCCAGTGAGCCGAGCCACTTGGTGGACCCAGTTTTCGCTTTCCAATTCTTCTTTGGCCACTCTCTTGGCAACGCCTAAAAGCTTTTGTATGACTAGACGTTCGACTTCACCGAAGGGATGCTTCTCAAAAATGACGCGAAACTGTTTTTCTTTATCGGGAGCGCACTTGCGGAGAACCAACTCTCGAACTTCCTTAAATAAGGGCGGCGGTGCATCTCCCAAGGTCCTCTTCAATTCCTCCCGGCGCTGGTGGTCAGCTAGTTTCGAAAGCTCAGCGCCCGGGAGTTTCAAGAATTTTCCCATTTTGTCGTAAATATCTGTTCGGCCTGGTGCGGGTGGCAATTTCTTCCGAGTGAGCAGCTGGGAAATGTAAGACTCCGTCACTTCAGCGGCAGCCGCCAGATCTCTCTGTTCAAACCCCAATTCTTCCAGCCGCTGTTTGATCACCAAACAAACATCCACAAGGCGCCTCCGCTCGATTAACTGGATCGGATTAATGCTTCAAAATAATCCCAGATTGTCCTTGACACGTCAAGTTAATTCACCTACCGTGGTTAATTGACTGAGGGATTCATGAGGTAATCTAAACTAAAACCGGTTATCTAGAATCGCCCCTTGGCCAAGACAACCAAGGAGGTTGCCATGTATGCACGCAGAGTTTCGATGCAGCTGAAGCACAATAGCGTTGCGGAATTCACCCAGAGAATCGAAAAAGACGTTCTTCCCCTGCTTCGAAACCAGACCGGGTTCAAGGACGAAATCACGTTTATCGGCCCGGGCGAAACGAAAGCGTTCGGAATCAGTTTGTGGGAAAACAAAGAGAATGCTGAAGCCTACAACCGCGGAACGTATCCAGAAGTGACGAAGATCCTGGCGGGAGTCGTGGAGGGAACTCCTCAAGTTGAAACCTATGAGGTTTCCAACTCGACCTTCCACAAGATTGCCGCTGCCGTAGCAGCCTAGGGCCGACAGTTCTATTCGATCGATGAGGGGCGGTCCTAGTCCGCCCCTCACTTCTCCCTCGAAGGGGAAACTACAAAACACAGGAGACTTTCAAAACCTACTTGAGCAAGACAACCAAGGAGGTTGCCATGAACACCATTACACGTTGGGACCAGTCCCGCGATTTGGCATCTTTACAAGACCAAGTCAATCGTTTGTTCGAAAACAACTTTACGCGCGACCGCTCGGGTCCTGCTGACCTGGCGACTTGGGCGCCAGTAGTGGACATATACGAAACCGAGAACGAATTGGTCGTAAAGGCCGACCTGCCGGATCTCGAAGACAAGGACATTGACGTACGGGTCGAAAACAATACGTTGACCATCCGCGGAGAGCGGAAGTTTGAGAAGAACGTCAACGAGGAGAATTACCTCCGAGTTGAACGCGCCTATGGTCCGTTCATGCGGAGCTTCTCCCTGCCAAACACGGTCAGCTCCGAGAACATTCGGGCTGAGTATCGCAAGGGGGTCTTGAGTCTGCACATGGCGAAGCGTGAAGAGTCTAAGCCAAAACAGGTAAAGATCAGCATCTCAGCAAACGGCAACAAGTAGTTTAATCCTCATCTGCGGCAGTCGGGAGTCCGGCCCTTGCAGTGACGACCAAGGAGGTTGCTATGTTTGGACGCAGAGAACCATCGGAAGAAGAGATCGCTCACCGAGCGTATGAGCTGTATCTGCAACGCAGTGGCGAACAGGGAAAGGATGTCGAGGACTGGATTCGAGCCGAAAAAGAGCTGAGCGACGAAACTGTCGCGGAACCACCGAAAACGAGGGTCGTCCGACAGGCCCGTAACATAGTTAATTGACGCTGCGCGTAGGAGTAAACATCCTGTGGCACGAGCGACACGACAGACCCCACGGCTTAACGGCTGGCTTTCCCTAGCAGCCGAGAGCGGACAGATCTTTAGTTCGTAGGGGGCGGGTCTCTCCGCCCCTGCACTTGTCCGGAGAGGACGGAGCGCGATAGAGACGAGGTTACCAATGATTGGGAAAATCAGGCAGTGGGTTCCCGTAGAGGGAACTCGATGGAGAAACGAGGGCGTCAATGAGGAGGAAAATCAGGCAGTGGGTTCTGCTTACGGCGTTGCTCCTGGCGGTGACATGGCACCCCTCCGCACATTACCAAATACTGTTGCATTTTGCGGTTTCTGCGGGTGCCATCATGGTGACTCTGGCTTTAGTCATTACCAAACACAGAATCGAGACTCACTACGCTGTCGACAAGCGCGTCACTTTAGGCTGTGAACGTGGCGGTGCTGAGCGCCACTAAAAACGCTGTGGAGACGCCAATGGCAGAGACAATCAAAGCGGAGACGATCCTGATCGAGGATGGCACATTCTTGCCGGACGCGCTGCAGTTCGAAAGCGAGCCCTGTGCGACTGGTTGGAGACTAGTCAAGGATCTCGATGGGTATGGATTGGATCGCAAAATCCACGAAGCGGGATGGACCTTCTTCCGCATGGCGGGTGAAATCAAAACGTTCGGCTTCGGCTTCAAAGGACAAAAGAAGGTTCGGAGGGTCGTCAAGCGAATCCTGGCGAGTCTGAAGTCGGAGAAGTTCAATTCTTTGGAAATCACGCGAGTGGCCTCGAAACGTTTCCTGGGAGTGCCTTATGTGAGCGTCGCGGCCTGCTCAAGACATATCCAGGAAAGCTTGTTTCTGTTCTGTGACCAGGACCTTCGAGAGTTGGGACCGAGCAAGATTGACCGGCGCCCGGACCAAAGTAGGGGGCTCGCCGGCAGGAAGGGGCTGCTGAAAGGAACAATGATACAAGCCAACGTGGCACCGATCTTGAATCGTTGATTGATTGAAGGAGGTGTTGAAATGAAAATGATGCGCAATATATTGCTTTCGCTTGCCGTGATCCTGATTTCAGCGCCTACGGTGCTCGGACAGAACCTTGCCAAGTATCAGAAATTTTCCCTCGGAACAAGCTTAGCTGAGGTATCGAAGCAAGTTGGCCCGTATTCGCACGAGACGACTTTGGTACACCAGCGCCCCGCAGTTATTCAGGAGCTAACGTTTTGGCCGCTGAACTTCTCTTCTGCAGTCCGAGTGGACAAAGTTTGGCAGATTTTGTTCAGTTTCTACAATGGAGAGCTGTACAGGATTGTGGTGACTTATGAGCAAGACGCCACGGCGGGGCTAACTGAGGACGACATGGTACAAGCCATTTCGGTCCGGTACGGAACGGCAACCAGAGCTGCTACCGAGGCCAACTTCTTCCCAACGAATTACCTCGATGGCTCAACGGACAAGGTCATCCCTTTCTTCCCAATAAGTGATCCCTATCGCTCGGAAGACCGGCTAATTGCTCGATGGGAGAATTCTCAGAACGCGGTAAGCCTTCTTCGTTCCCGGAACCTAACCTCTTTCCGGCTCGCCATATCTTCAAAACAACTGGATGCACAGGCGGAGGCAGCCATTATCGAATCTGTGAAACTGGAGAATGCAGAGGCTTCGCAGAAGGAAATCGACCGACAGAAAAGCGAAGCTGACAAACTGGAAACAGCGCGACAGAAGAACATGAAAACTTTTCAACCGTGATGTCGGTTTAGGTTCAGAGGTTACTGTCGAAATCTTTCGATGGGATAAAACGGAGGTTGAAGAAATGACTGTGAATGTGACTCCCCTACACGACCGCGTCCTGGTGAGGCGGTTGGAAGAGAAAGAAACCGCGAAGGGCGGCATCATTATCCCCGACACGGCCAAAGAGAAGCCTCAAGAGGGCGAAGTGATGGCC
>Ga0209655_10000928_pt1 | contig 11049 bp, 7 predicted proteins | sample BogFormECP03_OM2_FD_188236 | JGI IMG/M metagenome (GOLD analysis project Ga0209655, IMG submission 188236) | Bog forest soil microbial communities from Calvert Island, British Columbia, Canada - ECP03_OM2 (SPAdes) (version 2) | ecosystem: Environmental > Aquatic > Freshwater > Wetlands > Bog ...
CGCCAGTAGCCTTCCATGACGCCGTCACCGCGCGCGACGATTTCGCCGATGGATTGGCCGTCGTGCGGGACGTCGTTGTCGTTCGGATCCACTATGCGCAGTTCCACGCCGGGAATTGCGTAGCCAGTCATCGCTTGTCCGGTGAAGCGCTGCTCGCCTTGCCAATCCATTCCGGATTTCATGGGAGAAACGGAGAGCGTGGGCGAAGTTTCGGTGAGGCCGTAGCCGGAGAAACATTCGCACGCAAGTTTTTCTTCCACTTCGCGAATGAGCGTGGGTGAAGAAGCGGCGCCACCGATGGTGACGCGGCGAAGAGTCGTCAAATTGTAATTGGGGCGCTCGGGGCAGTTCACCAGCGCCGTGGCCATGATGGGAACGAGGCTCAGCGTGTGCACGCCTTCTTTTTCGATGAGGCGGAAAATTTCCTTGGGGTCGAAGCGCTGGATCATCACGTGACGGCCGCCGAGCAAAGTTAGGAAATGCGCGACGCCCCAGCCATTGGCGTGGAAGAGCGGAATGGTGTGAAGTTCGACGGCGGCTCTTTCGACCTGCAATCCCAGGCAGACGTGCAACGCGTGCAGATAGACGTTGCGGTGGGTGAGCATCACGCCTTTGGGGTTGGCGCTGGTGCCGCTGGTGTAGAAAAGTTCGGAGAGGGAATTTTCGTCAATGGAGGAAATATCCGCGAAATGCGGGGTGGCGGCGGCTAGCAGCGCATCGTAATTTTTGGGGGAGAGCCAGGATGCTTCGGGAGCGCCATCGAGCTGGCAGAATAATTTTACCGTGGGAATATCTTTGCGGAAGGCCTCGACGGCCGGGAGAAATTGTTTTTCGATGAAGAGGGCGCTCGCGCCGGAATCGTTGAGGATGTAGCCGAGTTCCGCCGGCGTGAGGCGGATGTTGAGCGGAAGCAGAACGGCGCCGGCTTCGAGCACGCCGTAATAGGCTTCGAGCAAGCGATGGCAATTGCTGCTGAGGAATGCGACGCGATCGCCGGGCTGGATGCCGGCCTGGCGCAGGGCGCCGGCGAGACGGCTGACTCGTTCGGCCATTTGCGCGTAGGTGTAGCGATCGTCGTTGCAGACGACGGCGGTGCGGCGTGGATATTGTTGCGCCGCGTAGCGCAGGAAACGCAGTGGAGTAAGTGGAATATTCATGGTTTATTTTTCCTGGATCAGGCGGACTGGCCTCCGTCAACTACCAGGGTGTGCCCGGTGACAAAATCGGACGCCGAGGAAGCCAGAAAAATCGCGGCGCCTTTCAGGTCTTGCGGACCGCCAAAACGGCCCAAAGGAATTCCCGCCAGGAGCGATTCTTTGTTGCGTTCGATAACTTTTTCGGACATCTCGGTAGGGAACCAGCCGGGGGCGATGGCATTGACCTGGATATTGTGCATGCCCCATTTGCAGGCGAGATCTTTGGTGAAGATAATCACGCCGCCTTTGCTGGAGCTGTAACCGATGGCGGAAAATTTCGGCGAAGAGCCGCGCAGACCGGCGACCGAGGCGATGTTGATGATTTTCCCGCGCCGCTGCGCGATCATGGCGCGGCCTACGGCTTGCGAAAACAGGAACGTTCCGGTGAGATTGGTTTCGATGACTTTGTTCCATTGCTCGAGCGTCATGGATTCGACCGGCGCGCCCCAGGAAGTGCCGGCGTTGTTGATGAGGATATCTATGCGGCCGAATTTTTCGAGCGCGGCATCGGCGACCTTTTGAATGCTGGCCGGATCTTTCACGTCGCAGGCTAGCGCTAGAACTTTGACGCCGGCGGCTTGCAGTTCGGCGGCGGCGTGCTCGCAGCGTTCTTTTTTTCGGGCGCAGAGAACCAGGTTCGCGCCCATTTCGGCGAGGCCATCGGCCATTTGGCGGCCGAGGCCGACGGAGCCGCCGGTGATGATGGCGACGCGGCCGGAGAGGTCGAAGATTTTGGAGGTGGTCACGTTGCGAGTTTTGGCGCTGGGTTAATTTCGCTCGTCCAAATAGCGTGTGTTTATATCATATGTTAGAGGCTAACGCTAGGTTGTGAATTCGACTGCAAATTCAAAGACGCCCGCCTAAAAGGCAAAAGCAGGCGGCCGCTACAAAGTCAAAACAAACGTCAAAGTCAGGACCGGCACGTGAGCGGCTAAGCAGTTTGCGGAAAAACGCTTAAACCGTTTCCTCAGGGGCTGAAGCCCATTGCAAGCCAAGCACTTATTGTCGGAGCTGAAGCTCCGACCCCCTAAAAACCGACTTTCTCCGCAAACTGTAAAGACGGCAACGCGCTTGTGCTGCTGATGTCATGGCTAATGCCACGATCTAGATTGATTCCCGAATTCTGCCACCGACTCTCAAGTCACGAACCACCGCGATTCATGAGTTCGTACGCACGCTCTGCTTCCGGGCGGATTAGTGCTGATCGCCGAAAGAGAAGCCTTGGGTGCAATCGTTGCCGAAGCCGAAGAAGCATGGGTGCGCGAATGCGTCGAAGGGACGCAGATAGGGCCCGGGTGTGAAGTCTATGAAGGCGGGCGGAGTGGAAACGATGGTGGTGCCCACCTCAAAGATATTGAAATCCGGGCCGAGCGCGCCGGCGTCGCCATTCAGGAGATTCGCTTCGATGCTGGGCCAGCTGCCGGTCTCCAGACGTTTCAGGAGAGTTTCGACCGCGGCGACGGTTTCCGCGGGAGTGAAGGCGCAGTGGCCGGCGCGATCCACGAAAGTTTGCCGCAGCAGGCGGCGGTTATCGTCCACGCGGTCCACGACATCTTTGTATGCCGTTTCATTTTCGACGACGACCAAGCCGTCGCCCTTGGTGTGCAGGGTGAGGACGGGAATGTTTATCCGGCCGTCGAAAATAATATTTTGCTTCAGGTATTCGACCGCGCTGGGATTCGCAGTGATGCGAGCGGCGCGATTCAAAGTGTCCAGGTCTGCGTCGAGGCTGAGGCCGGCGGTCTGGTAGAGGGCCCAGACCTCGTCGCGGTCCACGGATTTAGCAAGCTGCTGGCGATAGTCAACTCCGGTATTCCAGGAGACGTTGCCGCCGGCGCGCGCTTCCAGTTCGGCGCGGAAAGCGAATACGAACGGAAAGTCAACTTGCTGATCCCAGAGAAACTGATTGGCTTCCTGGCTGGTGAAATCGGTGGGAGAAGGTTCGGGCGAAGTGGGTGTGAACCAGCCGGGCGTATCGCCAAGAGCTGCGCCGAGAGCGATGCGGGCGCGGCCTTGGGGTGTGGCCTGGGCGGCGGCGAGAACTTCTTCGGCCAATGTGAGATTTGCGGTGGGGTTCGCGATGTCAACCACTTGCAGGTTGGTGGTGGGCGCGAGGAGCGTCTTGAATGCGAATTGCGCATCGAGCGCGGTGTTCCAGGTGGCCACGCCGCCCGACAGAACGCCGCACATTGGTTGCGCCGCAACGAAGCGCTTGGGATTCCTTTGGATTAATCCGGCGGTGATGATGCCGCCGAGAGAATGTCCCCAGGCGATGGTGGCGGCAGGGTGGCCGAACAGGGTCTCGAACAAATCGAGCGTGGCGATCTGATCCGTAAGGGCTTCGTGAATGGCCCAGCCGGTGGTGGCGTAGGAGGAGCCGGCGAGTGCAAATCCATTGGCGAGGAGAAAGGCTCCGGTGACGGGATCGCCGACATCCAGCGCGGGATTGGAGGCTCCCGGCTCGACGTAACCGTGGCTGTAGAGGAATAGAGTTCCGTTCCAATTGTCGGGAACCTGGATCAGGTAGGTGCCGCCTTCTTTGAGCGGGCCGGCTTTTGTGGTGACGCCGGCTTGCGCGCGCGAGCTAGCTGCCGTGGATAGAATGAGCGCCGTGATAACCGTGATGAAAAGCGTGGTGTGTTTGACGTGCTGCCACATATGAACTCCTCCTGTCGCTCCTGGGTTTGTCGAGCCGTGGCTCGGGCGAAATTACTCGCCTGAAATTCCGGAGACAGCGCCGGCGGCCGAAGCTGGAGCCCGCCGCCGGCGCTATCTGCCGCGCAATCAGAAATTGAATCTGGCGCCGAGCTGAATCTCCCGCTTCGGCAAGGCCGAGGTGAAACCCAACGGGGTGCTGGGGGACAGGGCGGCGCTGCCGTGCACGTTGAAGGTAGTGAATCCGGGCTGGAAGCCGAACAGCGGACTCACTTCATTGTTCACGCTGGCGTAATTGGTGTGGTTGGCGATATTGAAGCCTTCCGCAGTGAGTAGCAGATTGAGCCGCTCGCCGAGTTTGTGCTGCCAGGTCAAGCGCGTGTCGAAGTCAACATAGTTGGGGCCGAGGCCGGTGTCGCGCGGGTCGCCGATGGGGCGTTCATTGGTGATGTGATTGTTGCCATTGACCTGGCCACCTGCCAGCAGATTGAACGGATGACCGCTGTGGTACTGGAAAATTGGCGAGAGCTGAAAACCGGACAGGAAGGCGTTCTTCCAGGGGCTGCTGAACACGCCGGCGAGCACGACTTTGTTGCGCTCATCGAATTCGGAGAGGGCGCGTTCCGCGTTCAAGTCCGTGGGATCCTGCGGGCTAAAGTCGGTGTTGAAATCGGTGCCAGTGTCGAAGGCTTTGCTGTAGGTGTAATTTCCGAAGAAAGTGAAATTATTGTTGAAGCGTTTGTGCACTTCGACAATGCCGCCTTCGTAGAGGGCGGAGGACGCCGAGGTGTATTGGTTATTTTGAATGATCAGCGGATTTACGAAGCAAGTGAAGGCCTGGTTCGGCTTTGCCACGGTCGGCGCGCAGGGGAGGCCCTCGGTGCCGCCGAGCGGGTCGGTGACCGGCGAGGTGTTCCAGTTGCGATAGGAAACAGACTTCCCATTGGCCAGCGTTACAGTGCTCATGGGCGTGGTGGGCAGTAGATTCGTGTCAATCGCTACCGGGAGGTGGCTGGTGTGGGAGTAAATGAAGCTGACGGAAACGGAGAAACCGGGAGCAATTTCGCGTTCAATTCCGAGCGAAGCCTGTTGCGAATACGCAGGCCTGTAGTTGGGCGGATTGCTGAACAATACCGTCAGGGGCGAGAGCTGACCGCTGTTCTGCACGAAGATCCCGTAGTTCGCGACGTCAGCCGGCGTGATGCAAGCGTTCGTTCCCGGCGCCGGGATGGTGCAGGTGATCTTATTTGCGCCGGGCGCGTTCCCTGGAGGCGCGGGCGTGTTAAAAAGCCCGGAAAATACCGTTCCCGCGGGCTGGACGAACGGAAGAGCGCTGAAGCCCGGATCTACATAAATGGAAATGAACCGGTTGCAAGGGCTGTTTCCGTTGCCTGGAAACCCGAGGGGTATCGGAGGATTCGTGACCCCGATTCCGCAAGTGGCGACGACGTTATTGACCTGGTCGGGAACCTGCGAGGTGTTGCGCTGGTTTTCGACCGTGCTGCGATTCTGATTCAGGACCCCCAGGCTCAAGTCCACCCCGGGGATTTGGGCGTCCACGGGCCCGTAGAAAATCCCGTACCCGCCGCGGATTACGGTCTTGTGATCCTTGAAGGGATCCCAGGCGAACGAAATGCGCGGAGCAACATCGCCGTAGAAAGTGTTCAGCGGGAGATACTGCGAGTCAATTTCGTAACGCAAGCCGTAGTTCAAGGTGAAATTGGAAGTAACCTTCCAGGAGTCCTGCAAATAGAGTCCCGACAACGGGCGGGTATAGGCGGGATAGTCTGGATTGCCGAAGCCTTGTTGGTAAACCTGAGGCGCGGCAAGCGAAGCGGCCTGTAAAGAGTTTAGCTCCACGCCGTCAAGTTGCGGACTGAGGGCGACACCGGGAAGCGGTCCGAAGACGAAGCGGCCCGGGAGGAACGTGTGGGATTCGGTGTGATTGCCGCGGAGAATCTCATTGCCTCCGAATTTGATGGTGTGGCTGCCGCGCACCAGGGTGACGTTGTCCGCGAATTCATAGCGGCGCAGGATGGTGAGATTGGGCAGGAATATATTGGTGCCCAGATTATTCGCAAAACTGGCGATCTGCACTCCCACCTGTCCGGGCTCGTTGGGGATAACGTTGAATCCGTTGTAATCCCACTGAGCGCGGAATTCATTTTCGGTGCGCGGGCTGAAGACGTGGTACCAGGATACGAGAAGATTATTGTCGTAGTCGTGGGTGGAGCTGCCGGCGGAAAAACCGGTGAGCGATTGCACGTCGGGATTTTCTTCCAAGTCGTGGCCATAGCGGTAGGTTACGGCGATGGAATCGGCTTCGCTGAAGTGATGATCGAGGCGTCCCGAGAACAGGTACTCATTAGTGTTGTAGTTAAAGAGGCCGCCATTGGACTCCAGTTGGTTGATGAGGTAGGTGTTAATGGCGGTCTGCCCGGGGATAGGGCCGGTGAGTTGGCTGGTGGTTAAGGCACTCTGTAGAAAGCCGGCGCACGTGGTGGCGGGCAGAGTAGTTACGGTGCCGTTGGGATTGTTGATGCAGGGCACGGGCGCGGCACCCTGGGCAACGAGTCCGGCGAAAACGGTGTTCTGAGCGGCGGTGGGAAGAAACTCATTTGTGTTGGTAATGAGCGGAACCGCATTCTGCGAATCCTGGCGCAAGCCTTCAAAGGCAAAGAAGACAAACGTCTTGTCCTTGTGGATGGGTGCGCCGATAGTGCCGCCGAATTGATAGCGTCCGAGAGAATCCTTGATAGGTGTACCCACAGAATTAACGGTGGGATCGAAGATCTCGCCGGGCGCGAGAGCTTGGGTGAAGGCGAAAGGATCGCGCGCGTCCAGGGCGCTGTTACGGAAATAGCTGTACACGGTGCCGTGCACATCGTTGGTGCCGGACTTGGTCACGATGTTGACGGATGCGCCGCTGGCGCCGCCCAAGTCCGCGCCATAATTGCTGCGATTCACCTGGAATTCTTGCACGGCGTCTTGGCTGACGGTGAGGCGCACGCCGCCGGCATCGTCGCTGGTCTCGCCGCCGTCAACGGTGATGCTGTTGCCGCGGCCGTTACTGCCGTAGAAGGAAAGGCCGCTTTGCGGAGTCTGTTTCACGCGAAAATCCTGATCGTCCGCGAGGCGCGTGGAATCGGAGACCCCGGGGAGGAGCAGGGTGAAATTCAGGTAATCGCGGCGGTCAATCGGGAGATCTTCGATATATTCGTGGGTGATGGTATTGGCTTGGCTGCCGCGTTCGGTTTCGACGACGGGCGGCGCCGCGGAGACTTCCACGACGGACGAGGTGGTCGCCACCTGCAGATGGAAATCCAGATTGGCCGCCTGGCCTACGTTGATCACGACGCCCTTCACAATCTGCGATTGAAATCCGGGGATCTGCGTGCTGAGATCGTAGGTGCCCGGAGGCAGATTGCTGAAGCGATACTGGCCGTTGCCTTCAACAGTAGCCGAGAGGTGTATGCCTCTGGACGCATCCTCGGCCGTCACCGTGCCCTTGGGGATGACGGCGCCGGTGGGATCGGTCACAGTTCCACTCAGGGTTCCCGAATCGCCCACACCTTGGGCGTGCGCGATGGGACTTGCCAGCAACAGACCCGCCGCCAGCATCATGGCGCAAGTAAATGAGATCAGAACTCTCATAGCTCCTCCTAATGTGTGGGACAGTTGCGAGATTGGGTTGTCTGGAAATTGGCACAGACTGGATGCGTGGCCGCGGGTATCCAGATGGGCAGGAGTGGGCGTTGCGATTTCGCCAGAGGCATCCCGGCGGAATGTTTGACAGTCTTTCAAAGACACCCGACCCCCCGTCCGACCCAGTTGCCAAGAATTGTGAGTGTAGGTATCACATTATAGTTACTAACGTCAACAGGAAAACTGATGCAGCACATCAAAATTATCGATGGCTGGGTGGGAGCGGGACAGGGAGGCGCCTGGCGGGTTTCGGATTGGGTGAATCCGAATATTGGAAACTGCGGCTGAGAATCAATGCCTGGAGTGCAAGCGCTCCATTATATCGTGCGAGAACTTGCAAAACTTGTGCTCGCTGAAGCCAATCGGCAGGTTAGCGTGTTTGCGCAGCGGCGATGGAGAACTTTAAGCCAAGCGCATGCATTACTCGGATCACCGTGCCAAACTCCGGGTTGCCGCCTGTGCTGAGAGCTTTGTAGAGGCTTTCCCGGGATAGTCCGGATTTCTTCGCGATCTGCGACATGCCGCGAGCGCGGGCGATGGTGCCAAGCGCTTTGGCGATAAAGGCGGGGTCGTTTGTTTCCAGGGCTTCTTCCATGTAGGCATGGATCGCTGCTTCACTGTTCAGATGTTCCGCGGAATCGTAGGGGCGCGTTACGGGAGCCTTTGTTTTCTTTTTGGCCATGTTCCATCCTCGAATTTAGCCGCGAGCAATTTTGCGGTCTTGATGTCTCTGGTCTGGGTGCTCTTATCGCCGCCACACAACAGGACGATTAACGTCTGGCCACGCTTTATAAAATAGACCCGGTAACCGGGGCCGTATTGAATCCGAAGTTCGCTGACCCCTTTTCCGACCGATCGAACATCGCCAGGATTGCCAACAGCCAAGCGATCAATGCGAGCCGCGATTTTTGCTCTAGCACGATGGTCGCGAAGTGCCGCCATCCAGTCCGAGAAAGCCGGAGTTTGGCGAACTTCCATTATCCGGGAGTGTATCCTATAAGCTACACAACGTCAAGCATGGCGGACGGCTTCTAGTGCGGAGTTAACACGATGCGGCCGGAGACGGCGCCGTTGCGCAGTTCGGCCATAGCTTCGTTGACTTGGGCGAGGGGGCGCGTGGTTACTTGCGAGTGAATTTTGCCGGCGGCGGCCATGGCCAGGACCGCGCGCAGGTCCTGGCGCGTGCCGACGGAAGATGCCTGGATGCGGACTTCCGACGCGGCCATTGAAATAGGCGGGAAGCAGATGGATTCGGCGGGCAGGCCGACGACGAGCAGAATGCCGGTGGGCCGAACGCAGAGAAAAGCGGTGTCGTAGGCGGCTTTGGCGGCGGAGGTCACGATCGCAGCGTGGACGCCGCCCGCCCGGCGCAGCTCTTTGGCGGCGTTTGCCGTCGTCGCGTTCAGGGTTGCAGACGCGCCCAGAGTTGTCGCCTGCGCGAGTTTTTCATCGGAGACGTCAATCGCGGTGACCGTTGCGCCTAGCCCCACGCCGATTTGTACGGCCATCTGGCCCAGGCCGCCGACACCAAAAACCGCCAAACGTTGCCCCGGCTGGATTTTGGCATGTTGCAGGGCGCGATAGACGGTGACGCCGGCGCAGAAAAGAGGGGCGGCATCGCTGGCGGAAAGCTGCTCGGGAATTTTCAGCGCGTGGCTGGCGGGAGCTTTGACGAATTCGGCGAAGCCGCCATCCACGGTGACGCCGGTGATTTGCTGTTTGATGCAGAGATTTTCGTTGCCCTCGCGGCAGAATTCACATTCGCCGCAGCTCCAGTGCAGCCAGGGGACGCCGACGCGGTCACCGACCTGTAGAGTTTCAACGGCGGCACCTTTTTCCACGACGCGTCCGGCGATTTCGTGGCCGAGGATGAGCGGTTTTTTGATGATGCGCGCGAGCTGCGGCCAGTCGGCATCGGCCAAGTGCAGATCGGAGTGGCAGACGCCGCAGGCTTCGACTGCGATCAAGACGTCATGCGCGGCGGGCTGGGGCTGCGCGATCTCTTCGATGCTCAGCGGGGCTTTGAATTCGCGCAGGACGGCGGCTTTCATGTGGTGTTCCTCAGCGAGTTTGGGATTGTCGTTGCGCGTTTCGCGGAAGAGGCACGAACTTCCGCCAGCGTCGCGCGAATTGGGAATGATTTCCGCTTACGGCCGGGCGCCCCGCAAGAAAAACTCGACGGCATTGCTTACCCGCTCAGTGAGTTTGTGCGGACCGGTAAGGTCCACGGCCCACTGGCGGACGACCGTATTGAAAAGGCCTTCCATGAATTCAGCGAGGTGTACGACCGGAAAGTCGCGCGTCACTTCGCCGTTTTTTTGGCCCTCGGCGATGATTTCGCGCAGCAGGTTTACGGTTGCCGCTTCGGCGCCGCGGAGCTCGGGCGAGCGCACCGGATCCATCGCGCCGGCGAGGATTACGGCCTGCCAGAGCGGGCGACCAACTTCCGTGACATTTCCGAGAGTATCGTAAAAGCGGCGCAGGCGTTGTTCGGTGGTGGCTTTGGTGGAGAGTTCGGACTTCAGGCTTTCGGCCTGGCGGGCGAAGGCGCGGCGTCCTACTTCGCGCAGCACCGCTTCTTTGCTGGGGAAATAGCGGAAGAAAGTGGGCTGGCTGATTTCCAGGGTTTGCACGATGTCGTCAATGCGCGTCTTTTCGTAACCGCGCTGGCGAAAAAGATGCAGGGCCGTTTCGATGATTTGCTGGCGCAGACGCGCTTTCTTGCGTTCGCGCAGGCCGCCGACCGGAGCTTTCCGGGAAGCAGAGTGGCCGCGTTTTCTGGTGGCGCTGTCGTCGCTATCGCTCGCGTTTGCGGGTTCCGTCGAACCTGGCTGCCTGGCGGAAATTTTTGCGCGGGGCATGCTGCTGTTCCTCCTGCAAAGCGCACCGGGGTGGGTGCGGGAGCTAAATTGTGTTAGTGGCCCTAACATTATAGTGACTAACGCCAAGTTGCAAGCCCTGTGTGGATTTCTTCTTCGCGCGAGGAGCGACGATTGGAGCGAATGCGGACAGGAATGCGCGCGCGTGCGGGCCGTGCGATTCGCGCAGCGGCGATCACGACACACGGGAAGAACGAAGGGTGCGACTGCTGGATTTTCATGAAGGAAGGAAATGTTGGAGGCGCGGGTGGGAATCGAACCAAGCCTCGTCATTGATGAGACGTAAGTTACTGAAAATACAAAATGCCACATGGGACAAAAGCGCCAGGATCTCCCCGTCAATGGCCGGCCTCCTTTGGTATCGGAGAGAGCCGCCAGAAGAATCGCTTCACGAGGAAAGGCTGCGGGGTGAGTTTTTGCCCTTAACCGCGTCTAGAGTTGAAACCTTTCGCCTCAAGGCGCATCCCACTAGCGGACTTAGGAGGTCTCGTGCAAATCAAACTGTCATTCCTTGCACGAAGGGTTTTTCTTGCTGCTGTCCTTGCGGTACTTTTCCCGTTAGTGAACGTCACGCTGGCCCAAACGAACAGTAACTCCGAAAACGGCGAGCAGGC
>Ga0209655_10000929_pt1 | contig 11044 bp, 9 predicted proteins | sample BogFormECP03_OM2_FD_188236 | JGI IMG/M metagenome (GOLD analysis project Ga0209655, IMG submission 188236) | Bog forest soil microbial communities from Calvert Island, British Columbia, Canada - ECP03_OM2 (SPAdes) (version 2) | ecosystem: Environmental > Aquatic > Freshwater > Wetlands > Bog ...
CCTGCCATTAATTCGTTTGCAGTCTTTCCCTGCCATCCTGCACACGTAGATATTTAATTAGACCCCGGGTGATTTACGCAGGAGGTGGCGAATGGCGGCGACGAAAACCAGCACGGACGGAATCTTTCAAAGCGTTTTAGTGAACTACCTGGTATCACAGGCGCGCACGGTGGAGGCTTCCGTGAACCGGGCTCTTTGGGCGCTGCTCGAGCGCAATGAGCGGCTGGCCAGCGAGGTCTTTCTGAATGAGCCCCGCATCAACGAAATGGAAATCGTGATTGACGAGCACGCCATCCGCATGTTGCGCCAGGGAAACCTGGCCGATACCGAAGTGCGGCTGATTGTCGCCACACTCAAAATTAATAACGATCTCGAGCGTATGGGCGATCTCGCCGTAAACCTCAGCGAACGCGCCATTTCGCTATCGGCGATGGGCGAAGTGCCGATTCCAGTTGAGCTCGAGCCCATGGCTACAGCAGTCCGCGCGATGGTCTCGAAATGCTTGGGAGCGCTGATTTACCAAAACGTGGACCTCGCTACCCAGGTGCTCGAAAGTGACGATGTGGTCGACCAATACCGCGATCATCTTTTCGAGTCCCTGCTGTCCGGCATGACCCAGAACCCTTCTCTAGCGGCTCCGAATCTGCATTACGTGCTGGCCTCGCGCCACCTCGAACGGATTGCAGATCATGCAACCAATATCGCGGAAGACATCCTGTTCTGGATCCGCGGGCTAGAAGTCCGCCACGGACGCGCAAAGCAAATCGAAATTACGGCCGAGGACAGCCTCGCGGCAGGAACCTCGTAATCTGTACGAACCGCCTGGATGCGCCTTCCGAATGAGGCGGAAGCCCAGCAGCCTGCCCCCAAGCCGAGACGTCCGGCATTTCACCCCTCATTCTTGCCGATGTAACACAGCTGTAACAATTCTGACAAAAAATGGGATGAGGAGAATTCGAGAACATGAAAAAGAGCCTGCTAGTTGTGTCGCTAGCGCTCGGCCTGGCAGCCATCGCGGTAGCCCAAAACGGGACAGTGCTGCTAAATGCCGCCGGCGCCACTTTTCCCTATCCGATTTATTCCAAGTGGTTTGACGTTTATCACAACGAGCATCCGAACATTCAGATTAACTACCAATCCATCGGATCGGGCGGCGGGATACGCCAACTCCAAGCCGGCACCGTGGATTTCGGCGCTTCGGATGGCCCCATGACAGACGAGCAGCTTTCGCAATCGAAGTTCAAGATCCTGCATTTTCCCACCGTGCTAGGCGCGGTGGTGCCTACCTACAATATCGCGGGAGTATCCGGAGAATTAAACTTCACGCAGAAGGCGTTGGCGGGAATTTATCTGGGCACGATCACGAAGTGGAACGATCCGGAGATTGCCAAAGCAAATGCCGGCGCGAAACTGCCGAACGAAGATATCGTAGTGGTCCACCGCTCGGACGGCAGTGGAACCAGCTACATCTGGACGGATTTTTTGGCGAAGGTCAGCGAGGATTGGAAGAAAAAAGTGGGCAACGCAGCCACTTCCGTGAATTGGCCCGTCGGGTTGGGCGGCAAAGGCAACGAAGGCGTGACCGGGCTGGTGAAGCAGACGCCGAACGCGATCGGTTACATCGAATTGATTTATGCCGTACAGAACAATATTCCGTACGGGAAGGTTCAGAACGCGGCGGGAAACTTCGTGAAGGCGGATTTGGCAGGAGTGACGGCCGCAGCCTCCGCTGACGCCAAGAACATTCCAGAAGACTTCCGCGTTTCGATCACAAACGCTCCGGGACCGAAGGTTTACCCCATCTCAAGTTTCACTTGGCTGTTGATTCCCGCGCAAATTCAGGACGCGGCGAAGCGCGAGGCTATCAAAGATTTTCTGAAATGGATGTTGGTAGAGGGTCAGAACTACAATGAGGGCTTGACCTATGCCCAGCTACCCAAAGAAGTAATCGCGCGGGAGACGAAGGCGATTTCGCTGATTCAGTAAAATGTCCGCTGCCGCCACAACAATCGCGCACGAGGTTCCGCCGCAAGCGGGACCGCGCGCGTTTCTTCGCCGGCTGCGTGGCGGCGACGAAATCGCTCACCTGATTACCCTCACGTTTTCAGCCCTTATCCTCCTCATCACCTCCATGCTGGTGTACGAGCTCTGGGCGAATTCCCATCTTTCCCGAGCAAAATTTGGATGGATGTTTTTCTGGACCAGGGTGTGGGATCCAAACTTTGATAATTTCGGCGCAGCGCCATTTATATACGGCACGCTCGTTACGTCGGCAGTGGCATTATGCCTCGCGGTTCCGCTGGGCCTTGCGAGCGCGATTTTTCTCTCCGAGCTCGCCCCGCGAAAGGTCAGTGACGTTATTTCATTTTTGATTGATTTGCTGGCGGCCGTCCCCAGCGTGATCTATGGCCTGTTGGGAATTTTTATCGTCGTACCAGTGATGCGCACGACGATAGGTCCGGTCCTGATTCACACGCTCGGTAATGTTCCCTACATTGGGGCGCTGTTCCACGGGCCAAATTACGGAGTCGGTTTTCTGACCGCCGGGATCGTTCTGGCGATTATGGTCGTGCCGTTCATTATTTCTGTTTCGCGGGAAGTTCTTTTGACTGTGCCGCGCGAGCAGCGCGAAGCGGCGTTGGCGATGGGCGCAACGCGATGGGAATCCACCTGGAAGGTAGTGGTCCCGTGGGCTCGCACCGGCATCATGGGCTCTGTGTTCCTTGCACTGGCCCGCGCGCTGGGTGAAACGATGGCCGTCACCATGGTCATAGGCAATGCGCCAACGATCGCCGCCTCGCTGCTTTCCCCCGGCGATACCATCGCTTCCACCATCGCCAGCCAGTTTACCGAGGCGACCGGAGACTTGTACCTGAGCTCACTGATCGAACTGGGATTGGTGCTCTTCTTGATCACGTTTATTCTGAATGGTCTGGCTCGGATTTTGATTGTCGCCACCGGACGCGGGGGAGGCCGGCCCGCATGAGCAATCCGCGTATTATCTGGCGAAAGTCATTGAATTACGTGATGCTGAGCTTGACCGGAATAGCCGCGCTTGGAGTGGTTTCGATTCTGTTCTTTATCCTCGGATACTTGATCTGGAACGGCGGCAAATCGCTGAGTTGGAATTTTTTTACGCAACTTCCGAAGCCCGTGGGTGAAACGGGCGGCGGAATGGCCAACGCGATTGTGGGCAGCTTGAAGCTGCTGATGTTGGCGGCTTTGATGGGCTTGCCGGTAGGACTGCTTACCGGTGTGTATCTCGCGGAGTTTGGGGGCAAGACGTTTTCGTTCGTCATACGGTACACGACGGATTTGCTGAACGGCGTGCCGTCGATCGTTATAGGCATTTTCGCTTACTCGCTGGTGGTGCTGCCGGTGAAACATTTCTCCGCGCTGGCCGGCGGGGTAGCACTGGGAATCATGGTGATCCCGATCACGGTGCGTAGCACGGAGGAGTTTCTTAGGGCGGTGCCCGGAAACCTGCGCGAAGGCGCAATGGCACTGGGAGCCAGTAAGTGGAAGACAATCGTTACCGTGGTGCTGCCCGCGGCGAGCGGCGGCATACTAACCGGCATGCTGCTGGCTCTCGCGCGCGTTGCCGGGGAAACTGCGCCGCTGCTCTTTACCGCCTTCGGCAACCGCTTTTGGAGCCCGGGTTTCGAACAGCCCACCGCTTCGCTTCCGGTAATGATATATACATATGCCATCGCCCCGTACGATGATTGGCACCGGCAGGCGTGGGCTGCGGGCTTGGTTTTATTGGGCTTGGTGCTGGTTGCAAATCTAGGCGCCCGTTTTCTGCTGAACCGCAGCAGCGCGGTCAGGAGCACGTGATATGCCGTCGGTATCTTCAGGCAGTGCGGCTGCGAAGCTCGCGCCGAAAATACACATGAACGATTCTCGCTCGATGGCTGCGGAAAAGGAGACGCCGGTGCGTTTTCAGATCTCCGACCTGAACTTCTTTTACGGTCCAAAACAAGCCGTCTTCGGACTGAACCTGAATATCCCGGTGAACAAGGTAACCGCGTTAATCGGACCTTCAGGATGCGGAAAGTCGACATTCCTGCGCACGCTGAACCGCATGAACGAAATCATCCGGAACACGCGCGTGGAAGGCGAAATATTGTTGGATGGCCAAGAGATACATTCCATGGATGTAGTGAGCTTGCGGCGGCGCGTGGGCATGGTGTTTCAACGGCCAAACCCCTTTCCGAAATCGATTTTTGAAAATGTGGCCTACGGACTTCGCATTAATGGTTACAAGGGGCGGCTCGACGAGCTGGTGGAAAGCAGCCTGCACCGCGCGGCACTTTGGGATGAAGTGAAGGATTACCTTCACAAGTCGGCTTTCGCACTATCGGGCGGGCAGCAGCAGCGGCTGTGTATTGCGCGCGCCCTGGCCGTGAATCCTGAAGTACTGCTGCTCGACGAGCCTTGCTCTGCGCTCGATCCTGTGACCACCGCCAAGATTGAAGAATTACTGTTTCATCTAAAAGATAGTTGCACGATGGCAATCGTGACTCACAACATGCAGCAGGCCGCCCGCGCCAGCGATTTCACCGCCTTCATGCTGGACGGCAAACTCATCGAACACAGTGAGACATCTAAACTATTCACCACACCCGCCGATCCGCGTACAGAGGCCTACATTACGGGCCGCTTCGGATAAAGCGGGCGGCTTAACGGGTTTTGGCACTGCAACAACGAAAGGATATGAGGAGACATGGAACGACATTTTGAGCGGGACCTTGAGGAACTGAAACAGCGATTGCTCTGGATGGGAAGCCTCGCCGAGCGAGCCGTCCATCAGGCCATCCATGCTGTGCTGGATGCGGAAGAGCATCTCGCCGAGACCGTTTTGATTGAAGAAGACGCAATCAACGAGATTCAGATTGAAATCGACGACCGCGTACTGCGCTTGCTGGCCCTGCAGCAGCCCATGGCCGCCGACTTGCGGTTCTTGCTTGCGGTTTCGCGCATTAACGGAGACCTGGAGCGCATCGGAGACCAGGCGGTGAATATCGCCCAGTCGGCGACGCGTATCATGCGCCATCCCCAGGTAAAGCCATACGTCGATTTGCCGCGCATGAGCGAGCTAGCCGAAGGGATGGTCCGCGATAGCTTGAATGCACTAGTGCGAGGGGATATCGAACTCGCTCATAGCGTGTTGCAGCGCGACGATCAGGTGGACCGCTTGCGCGATCAGCTCTTCCGCGAGCTGTTGACCTACATGATGGAAAACTCCGCCGTGGTGTTCTCCGCCTTCGAACTTGTTCTGGTGGCGAAGAACATCGAACGCATCGGGGACCACGCTACAAACATCGCCGAAGACGTGATTTACTTCGTCGCCGGCCGCGACGTGCGCCACCCCGCCCTCGACCGCCGTTAACCCTGTGTGCGTAGCCTGCGCGCCAAGCCCTGGACGCAGCGCTACTTCCGGTAAATGTTGCGCATGCGATCCCTGCGGGAAAAGCATTAGATGCGAGTAAGAGCTGTGGCTTCGTCTTCGGCGAGGTCGAGAATCGTGTCGAGCCGGACCATTTTCAGCAGCATTACCACCCGCTTACTCGGCGCGAAGTACGTGCATTTTCCGCCGGCGCGCTTCAGCGTGGTGAACGCGCGAACGAGAGCCCCGATCCCCGAACTATCGAGCTCCGTAACGCCGGCAAGATTTACCGCTACGTGCGTGGATCCCGCTTCGATGAGCTGCTGAATCTGATTGCGAAAAGATTCTTCAGCGTCGCCCAACTTCAGCGGCCCGTCGAGATCTAGAATGGTGGCCCGGCCGGCCTTGCGAATGGCAATGTTCACATGTACCTCGCTGCGCTTTGCAAAGCTATCTGAATTATGTCCCGCAATCAAGTGCTTGCAAAAAACTTCTAGGCAGATACGGCTGGTACCAAAGTAGTCTTCCTTGACGCCTATCCGTCCCATTTGCTAGGCTGCCTCACTATCTCTTCATTGCGCGCGCGGTTTTCACTCGCAATAAGAGAGTAGAAGTATCCCTGCCTCTGGGAGAGTGATGGAAACATCTTCCGCGCTTTTTGAACTCGCGAGCGTATCCTTAGCGTGCCGCGATCAAGATACCCTGCTAAAGACCTTCGCAGCACGAGTGGGTACCACACTCGGAGCGCGCGCTGTGCTTGTCTGGACCGGCAACGGAACAGCCGATGAGCTCATATGCCGCATGCGCTGGACCGAGCCGGGCGAACGTCTGCATCCCACGGAACTACCCGTCAACAGCGGAACGCTCGCAATATTGCATCGATCGGCTGCCACCAGGCGCTTGCCTGCGCGTGAAATCGCAGCAGAAGACCTCGAACATCTCGATGAATTCAGCCGCACGCGCGTGAAATCTGCACTGTATTCGTCTCTGCCGGGAGCGCAAAGGCCGGAAGGCGTAGTCGAGGTTCTCAACAAGCGGGCCGGAGACTTTACCGCCGAAGACGCCCACTTTCTGGAGGAAGCATGCGTGCTGGCGGGCCGCGCTCTGACCAATCTGGGCGCGATTGAACAGGAACGCCAATCTCAACTTGCCACGCTTGAGCGTTTGACCGCGCTGTACGATCTGGGCCAGACGTTCACGTCAACTCTCGAATTGGAAGAACTCCTCCCTATCGTGGCGGGTAAAATCCGCGATATTTTGGGCGCCGGCGCCTGCAACCTATGGCTTGCTTCGCCTGATGGCCAGGAACTCAATCTTGCAAAGCAGATCGGCGATGACCCTACGATCGAAGAGGATGCCACCGCCTCGTTGAGTGAAGGTTTGCTGGCCGAAGTTGCGCAGCAAGCAAACCCGAAGTTGGTCGAAGACCCGAGCGAGGAAGCCGGACTCGCCGCGCGTGTTGAAGCTGGAGGAGATTTCGAGATTCAGTCCTGGATGGCAGCGCCGCTTCGAAAGGACGACGAGGTCTTAGGCGTCGTCGAGATAATTAACAAGACAGACGGCACGCTGTTCAATGAAGACGATTTATTTTTCCTCTCCAGTATCAGCGAACAGGCCGCGGTGGCCCTGCACAATGCGAACCTGCTGGAATCCGAGCGCAAGGTTCACGCGCTCGATGCTCTGTTGAAAATTTCGCAGGAAATTACCTCCACTCTGGATCTCGATCACGTCTTGACTACGGTGGTGGCGCAGTCCGCGTCGGTCGTTCCGTTTGAGACTTGCGTCATTGGATTTTACGACCGCGGTCGCTTCGTCCTGGGCGCCGTCTCCGGGGAAACCGAAGTTCCCAAGACGCGGGAAATGAGCGAGCTTCGCGAACGCATGGAGTGGGTGGCCGAGCAGGAAAGTCCCGTTTCCGTGAATTTGCATGAGGATGGCTGGCAAGCCGAGCCGGAAGAGGCCCGCGCGCAGGTGGTCTCGTACCTGGAAGCCTACGGGCATCAAGGCTTTTACGGTTTGCCTCTGCGCGACGATCAAGGAACGCTCGGCGCGATGATTCTTCTAAGCAAGGAAGCCGATTTTCTTTCGGAAAGCCATTTGGAAACCCTAGCCATCCTGGCCAGCCAGACCACCGTCGCGATCCGCAACGCGCAGCTTTATCAGCAAGTGCCGCTGGCAAATATCCTGCACCCTTTCGCCCAGAGAAAGAAAAAGTTCCTGGCGGCTGTGCCGCAGAGCCGCATGATGGAATATGCGCAACGCGCCGGGGTTGTGGCCCTGTTCCTAACGATTATCCCCTGGCCTTTGCGCGTTGGCACGGACGCCACGGTGGTTCCGTTCGAGCGCCGCATGGTGAGCGCAATCGAGGGCGGAGTGGTGAAACAAGTTTTCGTGCGCGAAGGCGATTTGGTTAAACCAGGACAGCTGCTTGCGCAGCTTGACGACAGCGAGGATCGCATAAAGATGATCGAAGCGGACGCTGCGTTGTCTCAAGTGCGGCGTGAATTAGCCGAAGCTGAATTCCGGAACGACCCCGCTGCCGCAGGCCAAGCTCAGATACGCTCCCAGCTCTATTCCTCTGAAGTCGCATTGGAGCAGCAGCGTATCAATGACGCGCGCTTGACCTCGCCGATTGCCGGCATCGTAATCACTCCGAAGGTGGAAGAAAAATCCGGCTCCCTGATTAAGCCCGGGGATAGTTTTTGCGAAGTGGTATCTCAGGACCGCATGGCGGCGGAAATGAGCGTCCCCGAAACGGATCTCTCGCTCGTGCAGCCTGGGGAAAATGTGTTTCTGAAGTTAAACGCTTTTCCCACGACGACGTTCGAGGGAACTGTCGATCGCATCGGCGCACAGACTCTGATTGACTCTGGCGACCAATATTTCCTGGTGCGCGCGATATTCGAAAATGCCGGAGGAAAGGCTCGCAATGGCATGGTCGGGCGAGCAAGAATTCGATCGCGCGGTGGATGGTTCGGCAGCGGATGGTACCCCATAGGGTACGTTATCCTGCGCTCGCCGTTCCGATGGATTTGGCAAAAGGTATGGCCCTGGGTACCGTGAGGAAAGAAGGAATGGCTCATATGAAACGCGCCGCATTGATCTTACTCGCCGCTGTGGCGATGCTTGCAAATGGCTGCGACAACTCGTCCGTAGCTTCCGACCCCAAGGCCGCACCCCAGACCTCATCGAACACGGCCGCGCCTCCCGCGTCAACCACACCCGCAAGAGGGACGGGGACGGGCGATATTCTAAGCGTGCTCACCGTAGAGCATCAGGTCGATCTCTCATCGCAACGCGATGGCACAGTGATCTCCCTGGCCAAAGACGAAGGCAGCGTAGTCAAATCCGGTGACGTTCTTGGCCAGCTTGACGACCGCAGCCTGCAACAGGAGCTCATCAAGGCACGCGACGATCTGAAAGTGACTCAGAACAACTTGCAGTACAAAGGAGCGGAACTGAAGGCTAAAGCCGCGGCTTACCGGCGCCAACAGTTGCTGCGAGAAGCAGGGTTGTCGAGCCAGGCGGATCTCGAAGCCGCGGAATTCGAAGCGAAAGGCGCTGAGTACGACATGCACGGATACGAAGCTTTGGTCGAGAGCGGCCAAGCCGAGATCCACCGCCTCGAAATCGAGATCGACCAGACCGTTTTGCGCGCTCCATTTTCGGGCGTGGTGGTTCGCCGCTACGTTCGGGAAGGCCAAGCCATCGCCAAAGGCGACAAATGCTTCCGAGTGAGTCAGCTCTATCCGCTGCAGGTACAGTTTCAAATTTCCGAATTGGCGAGCCCGCGCCCGGCACTCGGCGCGCCGGTTAACTTGGTTCTTTTGGGCGGTTCGAGTCGGTTGCTGAATGCGAAAGTGGTGAAGGTCAGCCCTACCGTGGATCCCTCCAGCGATAGTTACGACGTGGTAGCCCAGCTCACCGGTTCGGGGCTTTCCGATCTGCGTCCCGGAATGGCGGTGCGCGTCGAATGGCCCGGAACGTCGCCATCGAAGCCGTAGAGGATCTCGACTATGCGCTTCGGTCCCACCAGCCTTCAAGTCTCCAGCCTACTCGCAAAAGGCCTCAAACGCCCCAAACTCCGCACCGACCTGCGTATCAGCGAGCAAACGGTGGCGGGTGAAATCAGTTACGTAGTCAAAAATCGCGAGACAAATTCCTACAACCGGTATGGGGCCACGGAATATCAACTGCTGTCACTTTGCGACGGAACCCGTACGGCCGCTGAGATCGCGCAGGTCATGTCTGAAAAAGATCCCGATTTAACCACGAGCGAGGCCGATGTGCTCGACTTCATGGACTCGGTGGAAGCCACCATGTGGGAGCGCTCGATCGGGGAAAAAAACTTGGCCGTACTCGAGCGCATTCGCGACGAGCGCAAAGGGCGAGTCGACCAATCGAGTGTCCTCTACATAAGCTTTAAAGCCTGGGACCCGGACAAGACACTCACCAAATTGGATCGCTATCTCGGATGGATGTTTACCAAGGGTTTTGTGATCTTCTCTTTGTTCATATTTGTCGTGGCCGTTTATCTGCTCGCCGGCGATTGGACCCGCGTGCAGCAGGACACGGAGGCCTTATATAGTTTTGCGGGGAAAAGCGCCTACGACATCTGGATCTTTTGGATCCTCCTCTTGGGTCTGGGTGCCATACACGAGTTTGGTCACGGGCTTACTTGTAAACATTTTGGCGGTGAGGTCCATCAGATGGGTTTTTTGCTTATCTATTTCACTCCTGCATTTTTTACCGATACCACGGACATTCTTCTGTTCCAGACCGGAACTCCGCGTCAATGGGTCATCTTCGCGGGCATTTGGATTGAACTGGTGATCTGCGGCTTGGCTGCATTGGTCTGGCATTTCACCGCACCGGGTTCGCTGACGAATGACTTTTTTTACAAAATGATGCTGCTGAGCGGCATTCAGGGCGCGCTCTTGAACCTGAACCCGCTCATCAAAGCCGACGGCTACTATGCGCTGTCGCAATTCCTCAAAATCGACAACCTGCGCGAAGAATCTTTCGGCTACTTGCGAGCCTGGGTGCAAAAGTACATTTTTCGGCATGACATAGACTTGCCGCCTTCCAGCAAGCGCCAGCGCCGCGTTTTCTTCTTGTTCGGAATTTCAGCCGTGATGTACAGCGCCTCGCTTCTGGTCCTCATGCTTTTATTTGTTAAGAATGTTCTTGTAAGTCAAATGGGCGACGAATGGGGCTATCTTGCAACCCTGGGCGTCATTTATTTCTTTGCCAGGACTAGTATTCGAAAAGGATTGCCCTTAGCTCGGGCTTGGATACGGGACAAGAGGGGGAAATATATGGCCTGGAAAATGACGCGCGCACAGCAGGTCGGCGCACTTGGATTGATTCTCCTGTTTCTGTTGCCTCCGTTTTCGTCCAAGGTCACCACCGATCTGGTGCTGGAGCCCGGCAAGGACGCGCGGGTTCGGGCCGTGGTGGACGGCAGAATTCAAAAAGTGTTTGTCCACGAGGGCGACGAAGTAAGAGCAGGCCAAATGTTGGCCGTTTTGGAAAATCCCGACATAAGCGCTGATGCACAATCGCTCACGCAACAGTTAGCGCTAGCCAGCAGCAACCTTCGCAATAGTCAGGATCGCTCGGACTTTAGCCAAGCGGCGCAGGTAGTTCGCGACC
>Ga0209655_10000932_pt1 | contig 11013 bp, 7 predicted proteins | sample BogFormECP03_OM2_FD_188236 | JGI IMG/M metagenome (GOLD analysis project Ga0209655, IMG submission 188236) | Bog forest soil microbial communities from Calvert Island, British Columbia, Canada - ECP03_OM2 (SPAdes) (version 2) | ecosystem: Environmental > Aquatic > Freshwater > Wetlands > Bog ...
TGCTGCATAAATACGAAGAAATGGACTACGGCGAAATCGCCAAAATTTTAGAATGCTCGGAAAGCGCGTTGAAGTCGCTTCTATTTCGCGCTTACGAGACCTTGCGAGTGCAGCTGGCCCCACTGGTGTCTCAGTCGGCCGCGGATCAGGCAAGGGAAGGACGGCCATCATGAAGAAGTGTGAGGAAGTATCCAAGCAATTAATCGCCTATCTGGATCGCCGGGCGAATTCTGCGGACCGGCGCGAGGTGGAAGAGCACCTGGCCGCGTGCAGCGCCTGCCACCAGCGCGCGGAAGATTTCCGCAAGCTGTGGGGCGTGTTGGACGAAGTGCCGCTGGTCGAGCCGTCGCTCAGTTTCGATGCGCGCATTCGCGCGCGCATTGCGGAAGAGCCGCGGCGCGGATGGCTCGGTTGGCTGGTGCCGCAGCCCCGGCTGGCATTTGCGATGACGCTGCTGCTGGCGCTGAGCGTGTGGATGGCGAATCTACCGTCGCGCGAAGGAACCGCAGCGGGCACCGAGCAGCAGGATTTCGAAGCGATCAAGGATTTGGGCGTGCTGGAGAATTACGATGTGCTGAGCAAGTTCGATGCGTTGTCTGAAGTTCCGGTGGATGCGGCGGCGCCCGCGGACCAGCAAGCTCAGCCCGTGAATCCGGCGAGCGATCAGCGGCCGGCGACTGAAGAGTAGGCCGGCGTCTTAGCTAAGAATGACCCAAAGAATCGTCCGAAGCATTGTCCGAAGAATTGCAGTGGCACAACGGTAAAATGAAAATGCGTGGCCGCAGGAAATTATTCGCGCTGGCGATGGGGCTGCTTCTCGCGCCCTTGCTGTTGCTGAGCGCGCAGCCTGCTTCGGCGCAGCGAAATTACGGCGGACGGCGCATGTACGGCGGCCCGCAGTTCCGGCAGCAACGCGTGCAAGCGGCGCATCCAGCAGCGCATCCTCCTCAGAATCATCCCCAGTACCATGCGCAGGGTTCCGGCGCGCCCCACCCAAATGGCAATCAAGGCGGGAACGCGAACCATCCGAGCGGCGGTGCGGCTGGCGCTGGCGGGGCGAATCAGGGCGGGCAACATCCCAACGGCAACAACTTTCGTCCGCCGGCGAATGGGAATGCAGCGGCGGGGCAGGGAGCGAATGCGCCGGCGAACGGACGCCCCGGCGTAAACGCACAAGGTGAAGCGAAGATGCCCGGCCAGTGGGTGCAGCGGCTAGGACAAATGTCGCCGCAGCAGCAGGAACATTTCATGCAGAACAATGAACGCTTCCGCAGCTTGCCTCCGGAAAGGCAGCAGCAGATCCGCCAGAACCTGCAACGGTACAACAGTCTTTCGCCCGCGGAACGGGACCGCGTCGAGCACAGCTATCAAAACTGGCAGCGCATGTCTCCCGAGCAGCGGCAATACGTGCAGCGAACGCTGCTGCCGAAATGGCAGCAGATGTCGCCGGACCGTAAGCAAGTGGTCACCGGCCGTCTGCATACGCTGCAGCAGATGAGCCCGGCGGATCGCCAGGCCGCGCTGAACGATCCGCGATTCATGCAAGGCCTAAGCCCGGACGAGCAATCCGTGTTGCGCGGGCTCGATTCCGTGCGCAATCCTTCCAATCCGTAATTGGTTCTGAATCTCTACGGTGAACTTGTCCGTAATCCTTTTACATTATTGTGTTGTTTTCGCTGATTCTTTAGATTGGGCTCGCATGGCAGTCAACCGGCGTCCTGGCAGACGCCGGACGTAAGCCACCCAGACGCATTAGATGTTCGCCCCGGCCGGTACCCCCATACCGGCCGGGGTTCTTTTTTTGACGACGCATGCTCGGTGGGGTCCTGCGCGTCTCGACTCCGACGAAATCTGCAACAGTGCTAGAGCTTCAGAAATTCCTGCATCAGCTGCAATGCCTCATCCAGCGCCGATTTAAACGCGCTGCCCCGTGGCCGCTGACCGGTGGCGAAGCCCAGCCGATGCTGCAGCCGGCCATGCACCACTTTCATATTGGCCCAGCCCACCACCTGCTCGCCCCACAGCATGGGCATTGCGTAATGTCCCATGCGGCGCTTGTGCGCCGGCACATAGGCCTCGAACTTATATTCCCAGCCCCAGAACAATTGGAAGCGCCGCCGGTCCCAAACGATCGGGTCAAACGGCGCGAGGAAGCGCAGTTGGTCGTCCACGGTATGCCGCGCAGCCATCGGATTCTCGCCCTGCGGCCAGAACCACAGCAGACCGTCAACCTGCGCATGGGCGTAGCGGGATCTGGCGTGTTCTTGGAGCTGCCGGATCTCGGCGGCCAAGTGCGGCACGCCGTCGCGCAGCAGTCTGCATAGATAGCCTAGGCTGGGTGCAGGCAGCGCCGCGTAAAGTTGCACGACCATGTCCAGCAGCTGGCCGGCGCGCGCGAGCCTTGCCTCCGCGCTGTCGTCCTGCGGCAGGTGGTCGATCGCCTGGTACACCCGCGTGCCGGCCTCACGCCGCAACACGCGCAACATCCCGCGATAGTGCAGTCCCTGCAGCAGATGCGCGGTCACGTTTAAGTTGCCGCCCCAGCGCTTCATCCGGCCGTGGTCGAAATGCGCCTGTACGTGTTTGGAGTGAGTGTCGCCACGCTCGCGCACAAACGCCAGCACAGCGTCGGCGCGCGCTTGCATCTTCGCGTCCCATGTGTCCCAGGCGCGCGGCGCCCCGCGTGGATGCAGCAGTGCCAACGTCTGGCGAGGCAGGAAACCGTAGTTGATGAAGAAGGCCTCTTCAATCGCCAGGCGCGGGTAGCGGCGCTCGAGGTCACCGGCGCGATAGTCCTTCACGCGGTGCGCGAGGATCAAATCCTGGGCGCGAGCGGGCGCGCGCATCGGGTCGGCTTGCACAAATCCCAGGCGCGCAATGGCCCGCGGCAGGCTGGTGGCCTTGAATAGGCTGCGCGCAATCGCGTAGCGGCGAAGCTGCTGGAGACTGGGAACTTTGAGCGGACTCACAGGTTTCGCAGGGCGTATGGATCGGGTTGCAATGTTTTCAGAACGACCGGCATCGCGGGAGTGTAAACGGAACCGTCTTCGGCTCCAAATAAGAAATGCGGAATGTCTAACCTGCAATGACGGCCGCGTGCTGGTCTGTCTGTTGCCTCGGGGCGCTTTCACCCTGCTCCAAGGCCTTTCCAGACTGCAGCAACAATTTCCGCAGCTTGGTGCGTTCCTCAAATTCGATGTCCACGATCTCGAACGATGCTTCCTGCGCAGACGCGTTGCGAATGACCGCCTGAAACCGAATCGCTTTTCTTCCGGAGTTCAAGCATAGCTCTACGATCGCGCCGGGATGCAGAATCTGCTGCGGTTCGCCCATTCCGCCGGACAAACTGAGGTTACGCACCGTGATTCGGCACTTTTTCTTCCCCGCGATCGCCGCACTGGGCACGGGCGGGTCCATGCGAAATCGCACGTACCGCCGCTGGCACGTTGTCAGCGAATCCGGATCGGCGGCCAGCGGCTCGATCATCAGATCCGCCTCATGCAGTTCGCCGTGGGGAATGAAGCTCTGCACCCATTCCGGATTAATGCGGTTCATCGCCTGCACGGCCGCTAGCCGCATTTCGTAAGGATGTGCCCAGCGAAGAGTCTTGCGCGCCTCCGCCACTTTTCGCAGCACGGCTTCGGCCTGCGAGGTTCCCAGCCGGCCCAGCGCTTCGATGGCTTTCAGCCGCAGATATTCGCTGCCGTTCTTGGGCAGGTTTCCTTCGACCAGGCGCAGCAAACTCATATCCGCCGAGGTTTCTCCGCTCATGCCGATTTCATCAATCAGCGCAGGACGCACCAGCGGGTCAACATACGGGAACAGATCGAGCAGCAGTCGTCCGCGCCCTGGCGCGCGGCTCACAGCGATTTGGCGCACCACGCGGTCGTGCGCGATGCGTTTCCATTCTTTCATGCGCTCTGGCAGCACTCGCTCGACGGTCTCAATGTCTATGCGCGTTAGCAATCCGACGGTGTCAATCGCCGCATTGGCCTCGCCATGTTCCAGGCGCTCCCGTAGATGTCCGATCACATCTGGGCCCAGCACTTCCATCATCCACAGCAGGCTTTCCGAATCCTCCACCAGCGCCGCGCGCCCAAATCGTGCCGCGATGTGCTCGGTGGCCGCCAGGGGCATGCGCCGCAACAATTCGGCCAGTTCCGCCGGCACCTCTCCGGTTTTCAACGCGCCTTCGATGAAATCCGGCACGCGTAACTCCAGGCCGATCCGTGCCCGCAGATTATTGGCCGTGCCGAAAGTTTCGGATTCGATGAAGCTGGTCATTTCCGAAGCATGCTGGACGATCCGATACGCTCGCCTGCTCGCCGCCTCTTGCGCCAAGCGAACGAACGCCGCTCCCACCACGCTCTGCAAATTCGGATCGCTCGCCTGCGCCAGCTGCAGTCCGGTCAGACGAATCACCTCCAGGAAAAGCTGCTCGCTCGAGTTGGCATACACCGGCGCGAGCTCGATCAATCCCGTGGCGGCGTGCCGCCGTTGCTCGGGGTTTGCGCTCGATATGCAATTTGCGTAATTCCGCAGAATCTGTTCCGCCGCTCCGCCTTCTCCGCTCAGGCGCAGCACTTCGACGTACTCCCGCACTTTCGCCGCGGGCACGCACCAGGCGTCGCTGGATTCCAGCGCGCTCTTCTTCTTCTCATCCGTTACCTGGCTCCAGAATTTGTGCGCCAGCACTTCGTTTTCCGATTGCAGCTCAACGCCGGCTTCGGTCAGCTTTTCTTCGTACACGCCGAGCGTCTTGCGCAGGCCATCGAGCTCCCGTTGCATGTCGCTGAGCGTCTGCTGCACCGCGTTCACCTTGGTATCGCCGCGCTCGTAACTTTCCAGCGCGAAGCGCACCGCGATGTGCTCGGCGAGCTTCAAGAGTTGCTCGGAATCCGGTGCTTGGCCGGGAGCGTGTGCGGCGAGAGTCGCGAGCACCTGGCTGGCAGTGAAATCCGCGTTCTGCGGCAGCGCCGCAAGCTGCTTTTGGATAGCTTGCGCGTGCTGTTTTCCGTTCTTGCCGTCATCCGCTCGCCCAATCTGTGCCAGCACCTGCAAAATCCCTTTCAGTTCACCCGCTTTCAGCCCGATCGAACCGGTGCGCAGCGTCTCCGAGCCGCGCTCCCCGCTCCCCAGGGGTCGAGCGCTGGCACCGCCAGCTTCGTCGCTCCCATCTCCCGTGTTCCAGTTAGCGAAACCGACGCCGTGCAACGCAACTTCCGCAGTCCCGCCGGTGTTTTCCCAGTCGCCCGCCGCTTCGTTCCTGACGATCAAACCCGGATCCTGGCTGACATATTGAATCGCCGAGTTTTGGCCTTCCCGCGCCGCTGAATTTTGCAGATCGATACCGGATCCACCCGATGTCCCCAGCGCGCTCGTTCTCGCAGCCGGAGCCGCGCCCGTGTTCCCGGTCCTCTTCGTCCCCTCCGCCGCCATAATCAGTTGCAGCAGTTTCTCCGGATCACTGAACAGTTGGTCGGTTCTTTCCGGGCTGAATCCCAGCGTGCGCGCCGCCAGCTGCGCCGCCATCGTGGACTTCGCCACCGCCGAATCCGCGGCGACGAAGCACACTTCGTTCACCTGAATGTGCGCATCATTTTGCAGTGCAGCTTTGAACGCCTCTCCCACCTGCGCGGCCTTCATGTTTGTTCCGGTGGGAAAGGCCTTCACGAATTTGGCAAGACTGGCCTTCGTTACTTTGGGAGAAAAATGCAGGCTGGCGATCCCCGCGTTCGAAAACACCCGCGCGAAGCTTTTCTCCGCCGCGCCGCCTTCCAAAGGTTTTCCATCCAGCAGGAGTTGTTCGCCAGACACCGCCAGTAGCAGGCTGGCTTGCTCTTCTTTGGGTCCGAGCGCCATCCGCAACTCGTTCCACGCGGTTTCATATTGCGTGGTGGTTCGCGGATGCCCGAAGTCGTACATCTTGGCGAATTTCAGCAGGATATTAAGGCTGCGCACGAAGGCGCGAGCCGCGGTCATCCGGACGTTTGCTTGATCTTCCACGAAAACCCGCCGTGTAGCTAGATATGTTCAGTATTGGTACAGGCCCCAAACCGGGCAATAGTATTGTATGTGCTCGATGCTGTGAGAGTTACGGAACCCGGTCGCGCGCCCGAGGTGTTCCAGTGTTAGCCAGTGTGAATATCCAGCCGCGACGCGAGAGAGCCAGCCCCATAGCCTGCCAACGACCCACCGCCTCGCACTCAATTGGCGCGCGATGACGGTTTTCTTCTCCCTTTCACGCATAGCGTATTGAATGTCTGCGGCTGGAAGGTGCGGCGAGCGACCCAGGACCTCCTCGCCCCACCTTCCTTACGCCGCGGCTTCCTGCGTTGGCAATGGGCGGCGCCAACGTTCGATGGGGAACAGGGCGGCCACTGCGCAAATATCAAGCAATTACAGTGAATGAAGGGAAGGAGAGGAACGACATGCCAGGATATGACACGCAACAGATGGGCGACGCGACGGAAATCTCGACGACTCCAGAATCCGTGCCGGCTCCGTGGCTGCTGGTGGCGATTCCCGGCGGCCTGCTAGTCTTGATCGCGCTGGCGTCCGGTTTTATGTACGGAGTGCTCGCCGCCGGCTTCGTTTACGGTGCGATGTACCTGCTGATGCACTCCAAACAAGCGACGCTGTACCGCGCACCTGCGAAATTCCGTGTCTCGAAGAGTGGCGTCGAGGTGAACGGAAACACCATCCCGAAGGACGCCATTCACCGCGTGATCGTGCGCAACCACGTGCGGCAAGCGGCCGGCGATGTGATTATCGTAGCCGATGCCCACCCCAACAGCGGCCAGCAGAACGTCGTCGCCGGGATGAATTGGGCCGTCAGCAAACTCGGCCCCATTTCCTATCGCGTGGACGTCGAAGCCCGCGGCGTGCCGACTACGCTCGCCGGCGGCCTGACCGAGCCAACTGCGGCGGCAATCATGACCGACGTCAACAAGACCCTGCAGTTGTCTTAAAGGGATTGGGGACGTTGGCCCCGCTGGGCAGCCTTTCGCTCTGGCGCCCTCGGAAGCTCGCAATTTGCGGCGCGGCAGGTTGCGATTCGGCTGCTCATCGCGTTTACGCTGAGATTGTGCGTGCCATATTCCCGCGTGCAACTAAAGTAACCGGAGCCAGCCACTGTCTATTTGTCGCTTCCGCCCGGGTTGACGCAAACGAAATTCGCGGCGTCGTTCGTGGCGCCCGTGCCCTTGTAGCGCGTCTGCTGCGGGAAGGGACAAATTGGCCGTGTGCCTCCGGTTGGAAAGTTCTCCGCGACGCGAGGGTCAAATGGCGCGCCGCTGGGGAAGGGCGAGGCGCTGTTTGTGTTGGCGGCGATGATTCGATCGGGCGCGACGCCTTTCTCGACCCATGTAGTGATCGCTCCCAGCAAGTTTGCGTTGAAGCTGTTGGTCGCCGGCCCACCGCCGCAGTGCGCCATGTTCGGAATCATGAACAATCTCGCGAAATCGTGCGCGCGACCCCCCATAACCAAGTTCAGCAAGTTGTAATACTCAACCAGATCAACACTGGAAAAGATGCCGTCGTTCACCGAATCGTACATGATCATCTTTCCGTGGTGGTTTTCGAATGGAAAGAGCAAAGGTGACGGACCGAAGGGAGTCCCGGTCATGAAGTCCATCGGACTCTCTGGGTATCCGGGCGCCGACTTGTAGATTGTCGGCGCGTCGGTATCAAAGTTGTAGTTGAAGATGAATGCCTCTTGCCCGTTGGTTCCGGCGACGGGAGTCACGGCCGGGGGGTTCGTGAAGACCATCGGTATTGCGCCAGCACCCAGCGTGAGATTAATTGCGGTGTTGGTGTTAGGCGCGCCGAAAAACGAGACGTTCCAGGCTTGCCAGCCCGCGCCGAAGGCCGAGGGAGGATCCCAAATGCCGGCATCCCAAAACCAACTCGAGTAGAGCGGGAAGCCCTGCGAGTTTCGCGGCCCAGCATAAATCCTCTTGAGGGCGACGACCTGTTCCGCCGTGAGGCACGAGCCGCCATGCGGAGTGTTTCCATGAGCGCCGTTCGCGCTGCACGTATATGCAGCGAGCGCGGGATAGACCTTCTCATTGGTGCAAGCCAGGTAATCGTCAATGATGCCGTCAACCAATCCGTCCAAGGCATCGCAGGCGCTGAGAATCGCCGCTGAGCCGACTTCCAAATCTTGTGATTGAAACGTCGGCGGCAAGTAGGGCTGACCGTTGCTGTCCGTGCTGGTCGCCAGCGGAGCAAGTTGCTGTTCGTTCCAAGCCTCCGCGACGCCCGCGCGAGGCAGGTCAAAGCCTGGATTCCCGGCCACGAGTCCATCAAACATGTCGGGTTCGCGCTGCGCTGCCACCATCGCGTCGCGTCCGCCGTCTGAGCAGCCCCACAGGTACGAGTACTGCGCCTCTTGCCCGTAATACCGCGCGATTATCAACTTCGAAATTTCCGCGGTTTTCGCGATGCCGTTGTAGCCGTAATCCACACGGGCCTGCTCATCAAGACCGAAGTGCCCCGTGCCGCCGGCGTTGTTATCGTCGTCAATCCAATTGAACGCCGGGTTTCCCGGCGCGTCCTCATGCCCGCCGTCGTCGGCGGCAACGGCCCATCCCTGGCTCAATTCCGTGCCGGCGCTTCCTTGTGGGCTGGCGACCGAGCCGTCGGTGCCACCACCTCCCATCATCTCGAAGCGGCCGATCCAGGCATCAGGCAGGTTGACCTCGAATCCGATGCCGTAAACGAAATGATCGGGGTCCTGGGCGCTCACGCGTTCATTGATCACTCCGATCACGTTGCAGTAATTGCCGCTGGTGCTCGTAACCTCGGTCGCGCTAATGATGCGGGTGTTTGGCAACGACAGATTCGTGATGCTCGCGCAGCTCATCGTTGGCGCTGCTGCCGGGGTCGGTACGCTCTGTGCGGAAACATGGCCAAACGGCACACTCGCAAGCCCGAGTAACACACACACAGATAACGAGATTCGCTGTAGGTTCATGCGGCGCCTCCTGGATGATGCGGTAACGGTACTCCCCAGAACCACTGGGAGCGGCCAGCCCGACGGCGCGATCCTCAGCGCCGATTCTTCGCGCACCAAGAAAATTTACAACCGGCCCAATTTTCTACGACCAAAACGGTGGCACTCTGAATCCGTGCGACGGTCCGTGTCAAGACCTAAAACGATGTATTTCGCATACCAAAAAGGTATTCATATTAAAAAGGTATGGCCCTCTCGCGCGTTCCGTTATACTGCGCAGCCTTATGGAACTTCATCATCTTCGTTATTTCGTCGCGGTGGCCGAAGATCTGAGTTTCACGAAAGCCGCGCGACGGCTGAAGATGGCGCAGCCGCCCTTGAGCCGTCAGATCCGCTCCCTGGAAACAGAGATTGGCGTGCAATTGTTCGAGCGGCGGTCTGGAAAAGTCTTTCTGACCGACGCTGGCTGCCGTTTCCTGAGCGGAGTCCGCTTGGCGCTGGAACAAGTCGACCTCGCGGTGGACGTCGCGCGTCAAACCAAGAACGGTGAACTGGGCACCGTCCGCGTGGGATTTGGGAAAGGTCTGGGGGACGTCGTCAGTCTGGCCATCAATCAGCACATGCGCTTGTTCCCGAAGATTGAGGTGGATGTTCGCGACATCCTTTCGGGCCATCAGAGCCCGGCACTGCTGACTCGAAACATTGACGTGGGCTTCTCGCACGGGCCCGCGAGTTCGCTCGAACTCGCGTCGGAGAAACTCTTTAAGGAGAGTCTCTCGGTGGTCCTGGCGCGCTCGAATCCGCTGGCCAAACGAACCCATCTTCGGCTGAAAGAACTGCGCCACGAGACGTTGCTCCTGATTGAACGATCCATTTCTCCCCATTTTCATGATCTCGCCCTCGCGCTGTGTCGCGACGCAGGACTGAGTCCGCGCATCGTTCTCACCGAATCCACGGTTTACGACGAAGCCGGCGCGATGATGGCGGCTTCAGGGAAGGGCGTATTTCTGGCCGTCGGCAAGAGTCCCTGTCATCCCTCGTTCGCCGATCGCTTGCTCGCGCTGCCTCTCCGGGAGACGCTAGCCACACTGGAGGTTCATGTCGCGTGGCGGAGAGGCGAATCTTCCTCGACGGTTCTGAACTTCATTGAAACCACACGGTCTTTGCTGCGGCGCGGATCGCGAGTCTTGGACATGCGGAACTTCCCACGCATCGGCCGGCCGGCACCGGCGCCCACGGGCCAAAAGCTTAGGCGCAAGGCGTGAGTTGGAATTGCGCTACCTGGGACACGCGCGGCAAACGAGCGGGGAAAAGAGCGTGAGAGTCGTCGCGTCGGAAAAATTTCGCGGCGATGTTAACTGATACAAAACATTTTGGAATTTTTTCTGCAACGCGGTGACTAGCGCTATGAGTCGTTTCTGCGGCATCCCCTAGTAATTGTGGTTTGCGTTGCAAGCACCACAAGAACCGCGCACTCCGCTCCGTATTTCCACAAATATTTTCCATTTGCAGAACAATTCCGCTTGACATGTTTGCGAAGCTATCTACAATCAGGGCACAAAGTGGGAAGAAGTGGCGCAGAGTGGCAGAACTTGGCAGAGAGTGTAGGGCAGTGGCGCACTAGAAGCAATCGGCGAACCCAGCAGCAAGTAGTGGCGAACCCGGACCCAATACCAGAATCAAGCAGTTTCATTTAGAAACACGACAGCAGAGGCGAACCAGCGAGTGATTTCAGAGATGCACACGCCGGGCGGGCTGTTCGAGGGCTTTCATGCTGCGGGGCAACTATCTAGCGACGGTGGACGAGAAAGGCCGGCTGAAGATTCCAGCCGACTTTCTGGCCGACCTGCGCAAGAGCGGCACGAAGTTCTACATAACATCCACGAAGGGCGATCGCGCCGCCATCTATCCCCTGAAAGCCTGGGAAGAAATCGAAAAGAAGCTGGCGAAGCTTTCGACGCACAACGCGGCGAAGCAAAAATTTCTATCGCGCACGAATTATTACGGTCAAGTGGTCGAGGTGGATGGCTCGGGGCGCATTCTGATTCCACCTGTAC
>Ga0209655_10000934_pt1 | contig 11004 bp, 12 predicted proteins | sample BogFormECP03_OM2_FD_188236 | JGI IMG/M metagenome (GOLD analysis project Ga0209655, IMG submission 188236) | Bog forest soil microbial communities from Calvert Island, British Columbia, Canada - ECP03_OM2 (SPAdes) (version 2) | ecosystem: Environmental > Aquatic > Freshwater > Wetlands > Bog ...
GACAACGTTCGCTCTTACCTGCGAATCACACAGGCCAGGCCCAAGTTGGTGAAGAACTACTTTCGCGAACGCCAGGTCCAATACGCCGGCCGCTGAAAAATGTCACCAATTAAGTGCTCGGAGTAATAACTACAAACCATCTCGCAAATGCATGACTCAGAAGGCGGGGCTTCAGCCCCGCGGTTAAGCTTCGCGAAGTCCGCGGCTTTAGCCCCTGAAGCCACGCCTTTCCTTTGCCCCCGTTGCAGCAGCCAGCTTTCGTTGCCAACTAGAGGACGGCCTTCCGTCGCGGCCTTTGACTTGCGCAAACTCCAACTCTAAGCTGACTACGAATCCATCTTACCCGCTCGAAACAAGAGACCCCTAGTGTCGGAATGTCAGCAGTGCGCGAAGCCATTCGATTCGTCTGTGCTTTCCAGTGATACTTGTCCGGAATGTGCCGCCGCGATTCGCTCCACTTCAACTCCAGCAGCGCGATCCGGCGGGCTTTGGAACGCGACGCGCGACTTAAGCCTGCGCTTGCCCTGGCTGACGTTGCTCCTCGCTTCTCTGATCGTCGCCACTTACTGCGTGCAAGTTTTTGCGGATCATTCCATGCCCAAACATCCTTTCGATCCTGTATTGCTCGCGGTCGGGATGAAGGGCGAGGCAGTCTTCGCCGGCCAGTGGTGGCGCCCGGTCACCGCAATTCTTGTGCACATTGATCTGTATCATTTGCTCTCAAATCTTTGTTTCCTGCTGCTCTTCGGCTTTATCGCTGAGTCGGTTTTTCAGCGCGCCGGCTACGTTGCGCTTTGGTTTCTCACAGGCATGGTGGGCAGCATGGCGCAACGAGTCGCTCTTTCGCCGCAATCCTACGGTTTCGGAGCGAGCGGCGTGGCCTTTGGTCTGGTCGGCGCGCTTTGGGCCGCGTATTGCCTCGAACGCGTGCCTTCCCCCACGATCAAGCGGCGCTGGACTATCGTTGCCCTTCTCGGATTTTTCATCATCCTCGGATTCTTGCTGGACTGGATCTCTTCTAGTTCGTTCAACACGGCGCATCTCGGCGGCCTGCTCGCTGGAATGATCCTGGGCCTGGTTATACCTGTTCGCACCACGTCTGCCCCCGTCCGCCAGCTCGGCGTGATCGTCGCGATTGCCGCTGTCGTGTTTCTAGGCTGCGCGAAAATCGCCCGCGCCAAACACGAACCACAACCACTTCATACCGGCCGCGCGTCCGCCGGCTCCCCGGTCAGAACCGGCCACTATTTCGCAGTCTCCGCGATAATCTCGTACGCTAGAAAGCAACGTTGTTACCAGCGCGTGCAGTGATATCATTCGTCGCCAGAGCAAACTATCAGCCGCATGGAACGTCTCGCGCGCGCCAAAAATCTTGCACGCACAAGGAGCGGTTCTTTTCCGCTGACGAATGGCATCGGTTACCGGAATCACTCCTCCACCAGACGAAGTTCTCCATCGCCAGCTCGGCCTCGGCTCCGCCGCCGCGGCCGTCGCCGGCGAAGCGATCGCCGTCGGCATCTTCCTCACGCCCGCAGGCATGGCCAAATCTCTCGCCTCGCCCTTCTGGCTGCTCATCGTCTGGCTCGCCGTCGGCGCCATGACGCTCAGCGGCGCACTCTGCTACGGCGAACTTGCCGGCCGTTTTCCCAGCGCCGGCGGAGCCTACGTGTACCTGCGCGAATGTTGTGGCCCGCGCGCCGCTTTTCTTTACGGCTGGATGTGCCTGCTGGTCCTCGACCCCGGCCTCACCGCCGCGTTCGCAACTGGTTTCTCCGCCTACGCGGCATATATTTTTCACTGGTCGCCGCTGCTCACCAGACTCGGCGCCATCGCCGCAATCTGGGCAATCTGCATGCTGAATATTTTCAGCACGCGCATCAGCGCGAGTTTTCTTCGCTGGATCACTTGGCTGAAATTTGCCGTGCTGGCGACGCTCACCGTTTGGGCGCTCATATTTCGCCTGGGCTCCTGGTCAAATTTCGTTCCGTTCGCCGCGCAACGTCCCGGCGCTTTGCCACTCGCTCCCGCGCTCGGCGCTGCCGTAGTCGGCGCGTTCTTTTCCTTCGGCGGCTGGTGGGACGCCACAAAAATCGCCGGTGAAGTGCGTGATCCCGGCCGCACTCTTCCGCGCGCACTCGTCGTTGGAGTTCTTGCGGTCACCACCGTGTACATCGTCATCAGCGCCGTGTTCATTTATCTGGTGCCCATCGAAAAAGTCGCCTCCGACGGCACCTTCGTCGCGCAAGCCGGCGAAGTTCTCTTCGGCCCCGCTGGAGGAATTATTTTCGCGGCGATCGTTGTTGTCTGCGTGCTGGGTAGCCTCGCGGCGTTCATGATGTCCGCGCCGCGCGTGTATTACGCGATGGCTCGCGACGGCGTATTTCTGAAGTCCGTCGCGCGCGTGCATCCGCGCTTCGGCACGCCCGCGCGCGCCATCGCGATTCAGGGCTTCATCGCCGCTGTTCTGGCCGCTTTGGGCACGTTCGAACAAATCATTTCGTATTTCTTTTTCGTCACCGTGCTTTTTCTGGGACTCACTGTCGCGGGCCTGTTTGTAATTCGCCGCAAGCCGCAGCAGATGGAATCGATCATTCTCACCGCGGGCTATCCCTTTACTCCGGTTGCGTTCCTCGCGCTGATCGGTATCATGTTAGTTCTGCTCGCGACGCGCCACCCGCGTGAGGCCGCGCTCGGTTGCGCAGTGGTGCTGGCGGGCTGGCCCGTGTACAGCTGGGTCCGGCAAGCAGAAAAATAGTTCGCAAAAAGCGCACCATAAATGGAGTTTTTTGATGTCCGTCGATGAGAAAGACAAATTGCAGAACGCCGCTGCGGATCCTGAATTCTCAGCACAAGAGTATCCTACAAAAATTCGCATCACCGAAGACGCCGAGGCCACCGGCGGAGTCGCTGCCGCCTACGATTTCTGGCGCGCCGGCTCCGGACGCAACCAGGTCCCCGGCATCATCAAATGTTTCGGCGCCCGTCCCGATTTTCTCCGCCAGGTTGTGGAATTTTCGAATAAGATTCACTTCTCGGAAGGACATCTCGCTCGCCGCCACAAAGAGATGATCGCCAGCTACGTTTCCTACCTGAACCGCTGTCCGTATTGACTCGACAGCCACGCATACTTCCTGCGTGTTCAGGGAGCCACCGATCAATGCGTATCCGCAATTCTAGAGGGCAGACTCGATGAGGCCGGCCTGACGCCTGCAGAGCGCGCTCTAATGGTTTACGTCGAGCAAATTACCAACGACGCGGCGCGTTCCACCCACGCGGACGTGCAAAAATTGCGCGCTGCCGGATGGAAAGAAGATCAAATAGCCGAAGCTGTGTACATCACCGCGCTCTTCGCTTTTTTCAATCGCGTGGCCGATGCTTTCGGCGTACCGTCGCAGGATTATCTGACCAAAGGAAGCATGACTCCATAGCAGGCGCCGGTGACGGACTCCCAGCAGAACTTACGAGACCAGCGGCCGCCCCGCAATTCCTTCCAGAATCCGAAACGGCGCCGCTTCCGGCGCCACCAACGCCTTCGGTGGAATCAGAAATGTCTGCTCCACGGCATATTGCCCGCTCAGCGCCGCGTGCGCCACGCTGTCCGTAAACACCACCCACGTTGCCAGCGGCGGAAATTCCATTCGTATCTTCGGGCAATTCGCCTGAAATGCTGCGTTCTCCTTCAGATAATCGTGGAATCGCAGCATGAACATGTCGTACGGCGTGCGGCTCATCGTGCCAATTCCCAGTTTTGCTCCCAGACTCTGCACCGTGCGCCCCAAAAAAGAATCGTCTTCGGCGATTTGCTGCAGCCCGGCGGCTTTCGCGTACTGCTGCGCCAACGCGTCAAAACTTTTCGTGGTAGTCCACACCCGCGGCTGCGTGGTATTCAAGTTCGTGAACACGCGCAAAATCCGTCCGCCGCGCGTCGGCCGGCTGGGAAAAGCATCCACATGCAGCAGATCGTTGCGCTTGTGCACCGGCAGGTTGCGGTTTTCTTCTTCGAGCGGCCGAAAGCTCGCGAAGTCCAGGTTCCATTTGCCGCTGTACGGCGAGAGAAAGTTCCCCACGAATTGGATGATCTGGGCGCTGTAATTCCGCATGATCGTATGCAGCCGCGCCACGGTTTCCGCTTTGCCGGAAACTCCGCGCAGCATATCCTCGCTCGGCCGGTAGGAAACATTTTTGTGCATCCGCAGCTCGGTCCATTCCTGCTCGCGCAAAAATTGCTGATCCTCAGCCGGCAAATCAAACGGCATCTCGCGGAAAAACAAGATTTGCCCACGTTCCGCTAGCTCGCAGTAAGCCCGCGCGCGCGCTTCTTGCTGCTCCGTCCCCACCCAGCCGGTCGGGTATTTATAGTCTTCCACCATGATCCACGGCAGGTTTGCCATCGCCTTATTTCTTGCCGCTTCCCGCCGCCACGTACCCCGGAGGCAGCAAGGTTGTGCTCAAATCCAGGCCTGAAAGATCCACGCCTTCCAGATTCGTCTCGCGCAAAATCGCAGTGCGCATTTCCGCGCCGCTAAAATCCGCTCCACGAATCTCCGCGCTGCGAAAATTTGCCGCGCCAAAATTCGCGCGCCGCAAAATCGCCTGCCGCAAATCCGTGCGGAACAATTCCGCGCCTCCCACCCGCGCTTCCGTCAAATCCGCCTCCTCCAGATTCGCTTCGGTCAGGTCCGCCTTGCGCAGGTCGGCGCGTTGCAAGTTGGCCTTGCTCAAATTCACCGACGATAGGCGCGCGTTGTAAAGCCGCGCGCCCTCCAGATTCGCTCCCTGGAAATTCACCAAGTCCAGATTCATGCCTTCCAGGTTCACGCCCTTCAGATCCGCGCCAGAAAGGTCCGCGCGCGCGCCCGTCTCGTCGCCGCGCACGAATCGCTGGTGCGCCTCAATGATTTCCGAAACTCGTTTGCCCTTGTGCTTAATACTCTTGGGGGATTTCACACCACTCCTTTCAATGCCGCTCGAATTCCCACAAACCGTAGCTCCATCAGGATGGTCGCTTACCGTCAAATTTTACTAGAATCCCCGAGCTTTGTAACACCCATCTGCGTGAACCCGGAGCTTCTTACGCTTTCCCCAGTAGCAATAATTCTGTGATACCGTCAGAGAATGCTGTTGTTTTTCCACCCCCGGTCGATTCACGGCAGGTTTCGTCGCGCGGCTTTTAATTCTTACACGGGAATCGCGGCGCTCCTCGTTTTGGCAATCGCCCTCCTGCTTTCCCCCCGTCCAGCCGCTGCCCAGCAGGTTCAGGATGTGCCCACTGAAGAAGTTGTCGTAAACTTCGCCGCCGGCCGCGTCGTCATCGCCGTCGTCAAAGACGCGATCCTGATCGGCACGATCGAAAATAAAATCGAGACGCAAACCCATCCCCCCATTCCCATGGCAATGAACCGCACCCGCGCCGGCATCCTTCTCGGCGCCGTGGATTGGTTTTCGCCCTCCACGCAACTCCAGCTCGCGCGCCTCGACACCGAATTGCCGCATCTCCACGGCCATTTCGCCGTGTCAGGTCCCCACTTGAATCAGGCGCAAGCCACCCCAGAGGCTTCCGACATCGAAAGCGTCGGCCAGAATCTATACGAGCGCATGAATGTCGTCGCTGGCAATCTTCACGGCAAGCTCGATTGGCCCCAGGACGAGCCCGTCGCCGAGCTCATCCTTGCCGACTATATTCAAGGATATGGACCGGAAGTCTGGCGGCTCACTTTCACCTTAAAACAAGAAATGCAGCGCCTGGACTATTACGATACGCACATCTCCCATCCTGCTTATCTCCAAAGCTGGCCCCCCGAAAAAGGCCAGCCGCATACTCTGATCGAATTTCAGTACCCGCCCGAAAACGCCGCGCCCACTCTGCTGGATTTATTGCGCCGAAAAGATCCGCGATTGGAAAAAATCTGCGCCTCCGACGCCAAAATGCGGGAAGTAGCGGATCATTTTCTGGAAGGGCAAAGCGGCAAAATCATCGTAGCCGACGCCACGCAATTTCTCCGCGCCGCTCTCGCGGTTTTGGCTCCGCAAGACGCTCGGCAAACCATGGCAATCATCGGTATCGAAACGGGTTTCGATTGGATTCTCCGCCCGCCCCCCGAACCGAAGCGAGCGAATGCACAGCCAGATCAGGAAAGGCCCGCGGACGCTCCATCGCTCTTGAAAGGCTCGTCACCGGAATAATTGAAGCACAGATCATCGGAGTCCAGCGTAAGGCCGACGTTTATGTAGCGGCCGCCCAGACCTACCGCAGGCGTTACTTTCGCTCCGCAAGCTGTTGCTGCAAACGCGCGTTCTTCTCCGTTACCGACCGCGCCAGTTCTTCCTTATGCTCCACCAGCTTGCGCGCGATGTCCGGATCGGATAAGCCCAAAATTTCCGCCGCGAAAATCGCCGCATTCACCGCGCCAGCCTTATCAATCGCCATCGTCGCCACGGGAATCCCGCCCGGCATCTGCACCGTCGAAAGCAGCGCGTCCAATCCGTTCAGCGAACTCGTCCCCATCGGCACGCCAATCACCGGCAAAGTCGTATTCGCCGCGATCACTCCCGCCAAATGTGCGGCCGCGCCCGCCGCCGCAATCAACACTTTCAATCCGCGACTCTGCGCCGTAGTAGCGTATTCGTGCGCGCGTACCGGCGTGCGATGCGCGGACATCACTTCCATCTCATATCCAATTCCAAATTTATCCAGCACTTTCCCGGCTTCGCTCATCACCGGCAAATCCGTGTCGGATCCCATCAGTACGCCTACGCGCATTTCCCGCTGCTTGTTCGTTGTCATCACCCGGATACTCGCGCCTCCATATCTTTAGTCTCGGCGTTCTCAAAAGCCGCCGCCACCACTTCGATCCGATCGCCTCTCCGAATCGTTCCCGCTTCCATCACGCGGCACAGCCAACCTCGCTGGCCCCTCAACTGTTCTTGCAGTCCCATGCGAATCTCATCCATCCGCGCGCACGGATCGCACGGCCCGGTAATCTCCATAACACAATTTCCGATGCGGAGCAGGTTCGGGATCGCGAGCGTTTGGAAATCGATTCCCAGCGTGGTTATGTTCTCCTTCACGACCCCCGGCGCCAGGCCGAACTTGTCCAGCGTTTCACGGTCAATCAAAGATACCTGCCGCTTGCTCCCCGGGCGCCCGTGAATACATCCCTTAAACCCTTTATCCTTAATCACTTCTATCTCATCCTGCTCCTGCATCGGAAAACGGTGGACCAGGCACGAAAATAGGTGTTGCACTTCACCCATTCGCCCGAACCTCCGCGATCTTCGCTTTCTTACTGTCCGTCATCCCGATGTCCTTTCGGTAGTGCGCACCGGAAATTGCAATTCTACCAGCCGCGTCATACGCGGCTCTGTGCGCGGCCTCCAGCGAGTCGCCAACAGCCGCAACTCCAAGAATCCTCCCACCACTTGTGTAGTAGTTCTCTCCGTCGCGTCGCGTCCCTGCGTGGAACACAGCCACATTTGGGACCTTCTCTGCTTGCTCCAGTCCGATGATCGGCTTTCCCAAAACGGGGTTGGACGGGTACCCCTCAGACGCCATCACAACACACGCGCTCGCTCCCCGGGTCCACTTCGCACTGGATCCGTCGAGCTTCCCGAGCGCCGCATCCATGCAAGCCGCCGCAAAATCAAAATCCGCCCGCAGCAAAATCGCCTGCGTTTCCGGATCACCCAAACGGCAATTGTATTCCAAAACTTTCGGGCCATCTTTCGTCAGCATCAAGCCAAAAAAAATAAATCCGCGATACTCCATTCCTTCTTTGCGCAAGCCAGCAAGCGTCGGCTGGACAATTTTCTCCAGAATTTGTTCCTCGAGCTCGAGCGGCAACATTCCATCCGTCGAGTACGTTCCCATCCCGCCGGTGTTCGGCCCTTCATCATTATCAAACGCGCGTTTGTGATCCCGCGTCGGCGCCAGCGAAATGAAATTCGTCCCGTCCGTCAGAATGATGTAGGAAAGTTCTTTGCCGTCGAGTCTTTCCTCCAGCAGCACGCGTTTGCCCGCGTCGCCGAACTCATCGCCGTTCATCAACCGCTCGATAAACTCCCGTGCTTCGCTCGCCGACGAAGTCACCAGCACGCCCTTGCCCGCGCAAAGTCCGTCGGCCTTCACCACCACCGGCCACGCGACTGAATCCAGCCTCGCACAGGCTTCGCGCGCCGAATGGAAAGTTCCATACACGCCGGCGGTCGGAATTCCATTTCGCGTGATGAACTCTTTCGCAAAAATCTTGCTGCCTTCCAGCTGCGCCGAGTATTTCGGAGGGCCCAGAATCGCCAAGCCCCGTTGCTTGAATTCATCCGCAATGCCCTGAACCAGCGGCAATTCCGGTCCTACAATCGTGAGATCCGCTCCCAACTTCGTCGCCAGATCTGCGGCCGCTTTCACATCGCCGACGTTCAGTGCAACGCTCACCGCGTCGCGCGAAATTCCGCCGTTGCCCGGCGCGCACCAGATTTTTTCCACGCGCGCGCTCTGCCGCAATTTCCACGCAATCGCGTGCTCGCGTCCGCCGCCGCCGATGATCAGAATTTTCATGTTGTCCGTTTACAGGAATAAGAACGATACGGCGGCGCCTCGGGCGGTGTCAACTCCTGCAGCTGCCTATTCGCAGTTCGGCTTGCTTCCGTCACCGCAAAAGTGTTTTCATTTACCGTCATGCATTGGGACTTCGCCCTCATTCTTCTCTTTCTAGGCATCGCCGTCCCGCTTCTCGGACGCCGCCGCGTTCGCCAGCTGATGCAAATGCCCAGCACCACCAAGATAGACCGGCTTTCACTCTACGCTTCGACTCTCGCATTTCAATGGATCGCCGCGGGCGTGATTCTGTGGCGCGCGAGCGCTCACGAAATTCGCGCCGGTCAACTCGGCTTGGCCATTCCCAATCCAGCGCTGGCAGTCACTGCCTCGGTCGTGCTGGCCGCGTTGATTCTGCTCAATCAGATTATGGGTTTGCGTCGCCTCGTCGCGCAGCCTGAAAGAATTCAGGGAATCCTCCCAAAGCTGGCATTAAAGCTGTTCCCCCAGGACGATGTCGAACGGCTCGCGTTTTTCGCCCTGGTCGCCACCGTCGCGCTCTGCGAAGAACTGATCTATCGCGGCTTCGTGCAGCGCGTTTTTCAGGATTGGTCGCGCGATTCGATCGTCGTCGCCGTATTCGGCTCTGCCGTGTTTTTCGCTCTCGCCCATCTCTATCAGGGGCGTCGCGGCCTGATCTCGACGCTCACGATCGGGCTTCTATTTTCGACCATACGGGCCTGGACGGGCAGCTTATTGCCCTGCATAGTTGCACATTTCGCGGCAGACATCACCGTGGGAATGTTGGCTCCAGGTCGATTGCGGGCTGCTCTGGCGAACAAGCAGCTGCAAGGTGCTGAGAATACATTAGATGCAGTAAAGTTTAATTCGCCATAAGACTATGTATGTAGTATATAACCGTGAACCAGCCATCGAATGAAACAATTATCCGCGCTCTCCAACCCTACGGTATAACTGCCTCAACGCGGCTTTGCGAGCAGATCCGCACGTACATCGATCTTCTCTTGCGCTGGAATCAAAAGACCTCGCTCACGACGGTTACCGATCCTGAGTCGATCCTGCGCTTTCACTTCGGCGAAAGCCTCCTCGCCGTACCGGCCGTCCCCATACGGCATGGTCGGCTCGCCGACGTTGGCTCAGGTGCCGGCTTCCCTGCCGTACCAATCCGTATGGTTTTTGACAAACTCAGGGTGATCCTCATCGAATCGAACCAAAAGAAGGCGACCTTCCTCGCCGAGGTCGTGAGGGAATTACGGCTGCAGAATGTAGAAGTGCACAGATGCCGCATGGAAGCTGTTTGCCTCGAAGATCAACCTGTCGATTTCATCTCTGCGCGTGCCGTCCGAATCGATGATGAGTTCCTAAATTGGTCGCGCCGGTCGCTAAATTCTACCGGATCGCTTGTTTTATGGCTTGGTGAGGAAGACGCGGGCAATATCTCCCAGAAATCGCGCTGGGATTGGGCAGCTCCGATCCGTATTCCTCGCTCTGACAGGCGCGTGATTCTTCACGGCACGAAGATCTAGCGGCGAAACGGATGTTCCACGTGGAACGACGATGCAACCCGATCGGTGTTTCACGTGGAACCCTCCACAATTTATACCGTTCCACGTGAAACATCTTGCCTCTCTCTGAAACTCTCTGCTACATTTGCTCAGCGCTCGGGGGAATTTCATTTGGCTCGTGTCATTGCCATAACCAATCAGAAAGGTGGAGTTGGAAAAACCACTACAGCCGTTAATCTCGGCGCTTCCCTCGCCGCTTCAGAACAACGCACTCTAGTAATCGACTGCGATCCCCAGGGCAACACCACCAGCGCGCTCGGTTTTCGGAAGGATCCGGCCCGCCGCACTCTGTATCAAGCTCTAATCCTGGACGAATCGATAGATAGAATTATTCTCGACGCGCAAGTAGAGGGCCTAGACCTAATTCCTTCGGACAAAAATCTCGTCGGTGCCGCGGTGGAGCTAGTAAACCTAGAAAATCGCGAATATCGTCTTAGGGCCCTCGTTGCAAGCGTCCAAGCCCGCTACAATTATGTCTTGATCGACTGCCCCCCTTCGCTCGATCTTTTGACACTGAACGCCCTGGCAGCAGCCGACTCCGTCCTAGTCCCGATCCAATGCGAGTATCTAGCCCTCGAAGGCGTATCCGAACTGCTCGACACGCTTATGCGTCTACGTCGTACGATTAACCCGTCACTGGCCATTGAGGGCATACTGCTGACGATGTACGACGACCGCACCACCCTTTCAAAGCAAGTAGCCGCAGACCTTCGCAGCTTTTTCGGCGCACAAGTTTTCGAAACCGTAATTCCCAGAAATGTTCGCCTTGCGGAAGCGCCGAGCCACGGGATGCCGGTAATGTTCTACGACATACATAGTAAAGGCGCAGAAAGCTACATTCAACTTGCCAAGGAGGTTATCGCTAATGCCCAGAAACGCGTTGGGCAG
>Ga0209655_10000936_pt1 | contig 10980 bp, 10 predicted proteins | sample BogFormECP03_OM2_FD_188236 | JGI IMG/M metagenome (GOLD analysis project Ga0209655, IMG submission 188236) | Bog forest soil microbial communities from Calvert Island, British Columbia, Canada - ECP03_OM2 (SPAdes) (version 2) | ecosystem: Environmental > Aquatic > Freshwater > Wetlands > Bog ...
TCCCCACTGCTGCCTCCCGTAGGAGTCTGGACCGTGTCTCAGTTCCAGTGTGGCTGGCCATCCTCTCAGACCAGCTAACGATCAAAGCCTTGGTGAGCCGTTACCTCACCAACTAGCTAATCGTGCGCGGGTTCCTCCATCGACGCCTTACGGCTTTGAGTCCAGGGACCGAAGTCTTAGGAATGTTATGCGGAATTAGCCTCGCTTTCGCGAGGTTATTCCCCATCGAAGGGCAGATTACCCACGTGTTACGCACCCGTGCGCCGTGCGCCATCCCGGTCTTGCGACCGGGACGCGCACTCGACTTGCATGTGTTAAGCACGCCGCCAGCGTTCGTTCTGAGCCAGGATCAAACTCTCGTTTGAAGCTGGTTGCCTGAGGAAAAAAAATCCCGGGATTTGCATCCCAGGCAGCCTCTCAGGCGAATTATTGTCGCTCGATTTACTCAGACCAATCGGGCTCGAAAAGCGCGATTGGTTTCGAACGGATTCTGGCACATCGTATCGGTTGTCAAAGAGCAAGACCTCCCTGTCATGCAGAAAGGCTACATACAACTTGAAGAGTATCTCAGGCGTCGCGAGGATTGTCAACAACAGATTACAGATTTCCACAGCTATTCACAGCACACTGGTAAGTCTTTATGTGGTGGTAGGATACGGGTATCGCGAAGGAAACATGCGCGGAAATTTTTCATGAATCGAAAAACGCAAAACGCGAAAAAAGCGATTTCGAAGAGATCGCCCGTTTTGTCGCGTGGCGTTTTTGCGGCCTTGCAGCGGCTGGGCGTCTGGCGCGCCGGCGCGAAATTTGGCGTGGCGGTTTCGGGCGGCGCGGATTCCGTGGCCCTGCTGCTGCTTTTTCTGGAGCTGAAAGAAACGGCGCGCGCTGACGCGCAAATGGAAATCGCCCCCATGGAAATCGCTGTGGTGCACTTCAATCATCAATTACGCGGTGCGGCGGCCGACACCGATGAAGCGTTTGTGCGCCAACTAGCGGCCAGGCATGGAGTGGAATTTCATCGCGCTGTCGCGGACGTGGGTGAGGCCGCGAAGCGCGCAAAACGCAATGTTGAAGATACCGGGCGGCGCGAGCGCTATGCGTTTTTCGCGCGATTGGTCGAAGAAGGACGCGTGGATTGGGTGGCGACCGCGCACACCATGGACGATCAGGCCGAGACGGTTTTAGCGCATCTCCTGCGCGGCACGGGGTTGGCGGGCCTCGGAGGGATTCATCCAATTTCTGGCGGGATTGTGCGTCCCATACTGCACGTCCGGCGCGCGGAGCTGCGGCAGTACCTGAAGCGGCGCAAGCAAACCTGGCGCGAGGACGCCACGAACCGGGACACTTCGAAGACGCGCGCGCGCATTCGCGCCAAGCTTATTCCGCTACTGGAAAAACGGTTTCAAGCGGAAGTAGTCGCGCATTTGGCCACCCTCGCAGAACAGGCGCGCGAAGATGAAGAACTTCTGGATGCTGCCGCGGCGAGCAAGCTGGCCTCGACACTGGATGAATCGCGCGACACGCTGCGCATTCGCCTGGATGACCTCGTAGGCCGCGCAACGCCGAAGGCGCTACGCGGGCGAATGGTGCGAAAAATTGTAAAAGCGTGCAAAGGACGAGACGGGGAGTTGGGAGCGCAACATGTGTCCGGCGTTTTGCATTTGGCCGAGCGCGGCGAAAACGGCAAGTCCCTGGAATTGCCTGGCGGCGTGGAAGTACGCAGAGAGAAAAATGCATTGTCGTTTCACAGCGCGCCGGAAACGCAAAGAGCAGTGACCTCGGGTGGCGCATCAGAAGCACGTCGAAAGAGCTCCGCGGCCATCGAATACGCTCAGAAAGTCTTACTGAATGCGGGAGAGGCCACGGTTAGCATTCCCTCATTGAGGTGCGTATTTCGCTTCAGAGCGATTGACTGGCTCGGCGAGAGGAGCGAAACTAGAAGGACGTTGGCGGCGCTAGATTGCGCAAAACTGCGAGAACCTTTGGTCTTGCGAAATTGGCGTCCCGGCGACCGGCTGCAACCGGCGGGGCACTCCGGGGTTTATAAGCTGAAGCGCTTGCTGAACAAAAAGGGGATCAGCCGCTGGGATCGCAACGGCTGGCCGGTGTTGACCAGCGACGATGTGATTGTCTGGGTGCGCGGATTTCCCGTGGCTGCGGGGTTTGCGGCCAGTGAGAAAACACGCAGCGGTTTAGTAATCGACGAGGAACCACTTTGAGCGCAGCTTTTTCGCCCGCACGAATCGCCAGCAGGGTTGCGGTGTTGGGCCGGGAGATTTCGCGCGCGAGCCAGGGACGGCGTCTGGACGTGGTAATTACGCTGGATCGCGGATTTATTTTCGCCGCGGATTTGGTGCGGCACCTGACGAGTCCTACGGTCTGCCATTTCGTCCGCGAGGACGTGCGCGATGTGGAGCACAGCGGTCATGCGCGGCGCGAGGTTTTTTTTGGCGTTCGCCCGGAGTTGAAGGGCCGTGATGTGCTTCTGGTGGACGCGGTGCTCGATAGTGGAGTAACGCAGGAATTTTTGCTGCGCCGACTGGGCGAGGGCAAACCCCGCTCGCTGCGCATGGCGGTGCTCTTGGACAAGCCAGACCGGCGGCGCGTGGATTTGGAGCCCGATTACTTTGGGTTCCGCACTGCATCTAACAATATGTGGGTGGGTTACGGACTGGCTGCGATGAATGGCACGGGCCGAAATGGTAAGCAGCTTTCGGCGCTCAGCGCCGGCCAGCGCAACAACGGAAATAAAGCCGGAAATAAAGGCAGCGCAATCAAAGGCAGCCGCACGAGAAGCAAAGCGGCGGCGAAGACCGTCAAGGGGCGAAAGAAGTAGCTTCCGAGTTTCCTGGTTGATGTGGATTTCGAAGTTGTATCGCAGGACGCAGTGAACGGTTGGTTCGACGGTCGGTTGGGGATCGAGTGAGGTCAACGTGAATTCCAGTTCCACGGCAAAAACAGTCTTGTTTTGGATTTCAATCGTATTTCTGGGCGTGATGCTTTGGAAGCTGGTGTCCGCTAACGGCGCGCAGCAGCGCGAAGATGAGCCCGCCTATAGCGACTTGATGGCCAAGGTAGACCAGGGCGAGGTGAAAGAGGTGACGCTGTACCTCTCGCCAAATAGCTACGAACTGCAGGGCGAATACACCAAGGAGCACCGGAAGTTCCACACCACGGTGTTCAAGGAAGCTGCACCGGATCTGGTGAAGACGCTGCGCGACAAGGCCGTGCAAATCAAGGTGAAAGAAGTGCACAGCGGAGATTGGGTATTAATTCTGCTGAATGCTCTTCCCCTGCTTTTGCTGGCGGGGTTTGTGTTTTTCTTGATGCGTCAGATGCAGGCCGGCGGAAACAAAGCCTTGAGTTTTGGAAAGTCGCGGGCGCGCTTGCTTTCCGCGCAGCAGAAAAAAGCTACGTTCAAAGATGTGGCGGGCACGGATGAAGCCAAAGAAGAGTTGCAAGAGATTATCGAGTTCCTAAAAGATCCGCAGAAATTCCAAAAGCTCGGCGGACGCATTCCAAAGGGCGTGCTGCTCGTCGGCCCTCCGGGCACCGGCAAGACTTTGCTCGCGCGGGCGATTGCCGGCGAAGCGAATGTGCCGTTCTTCTCGATTTCCGGGTCGGACTTCGTGGAAATGTTCGTCGGCGTGGGCGCCAGCCGCGTGCGCGATTTGTTCGAACAGGGTAAGAAGAATGCCCCGTGCATCATCTTCATCGACGAAATCGACGCTGTTGGACGCCATCGCGGCGCAGGCCTAGGCGGCGGTCACGATGAGCGCGAGCAGACGCTGAACGCCCTGCTCGTGGAGATGGACGGCTTTGAATCCAACGAAGGCGTAATCCTGATTGCCGCCACCAACCGTCCCGACGTGCTCGATCCGGCATTGCTACGCCCTGGCCGTTTTGATCGTCGTGTCGTTGTAGCGCGACCGGACGTAAAGGGCCGTGAAGAAATTCTGCGCGTACACACCCGCAAGGTGCCTATCTCCGACGACGTCGATCTTTCCATCATCGCGCGCGGCACGCCGGGATTTTCTGGCGCGGACCTCGCCAACCTGGTGAACGAAGCAGCGTTATGGGCTGCGCGGCAAAACCGCAAGTTCGTCTTGATGGTGGATTTTGAAATGTCCAAGGACAAAGTGATGATGGGCGTCGAACGGCGCTCCATGATTTTGTCCGACGAAGAGAAGAAAAACACCGCGTATCACGAAGCGGGGCACGCGCTCGTTGCGGCGATGACCCCGGGCGCCGATCCCGTGCACAAAGTCACCATCATCCCCCGCGGCATGGCATTGGGCCTCACCATGCAGCTGCCCATCGACGACAAACACACTTACACCCGCACCTACCTCGAATCTATGCTGGCCGTACTGATGGGTGGGCGCTCCGCGGAAGAAATTTTCCTCGGGCACATCACCACTGGGGCGGGCAATGACATCGAGCGCGCCACGGAGATTGCGCGCAACATGGTCTGCGAATGGGGCATGAGCACGCTGGGGCCTCTGGCATTCGGCAAGAAAGACGAAGCCATCTTTCTGGGCCGCGAAATCACCCAGCATCGCGATTATTCCGAAGACACCGCCATTCAGATCGACAAAGAAGTGAAGCGCATCGTCAGCGAAGGCTACGACAAGGCGCGCGCGGTGCTCTCAAGCAACAAGGAAACCTTGGAGCGCATCGCCTTGGCGTTGCTGGACCGCGAAGTAATCGACGGCGCCGAAGTGCAATTGCTCATGGAGAACAAGCCGCTGCCAGAAAAGCCGCGCACTCCGCCTCCCCCGCCACCGCAAGCCGCGCCCAGCGCGGATCCCAAGCTAGTGCGCCCGGAATTGCGCCCAGCGCCTGGCTTCACGCGCGGAGAGAATCCCGCAAAGGCGTAATTCTTTCGACCTCCAACCAATGGCTTCAATCGAGAGGAGCACCCAACCGCTCCTCTTTTTTTGCCGCATGCCGTCCTCTTCCTGCAAGGTGCCGCGGTCGCAAATCTGCGTTAAACTACCGCCATGGCTAAGCGAAGCGCCGATAACCCTCATGTGACTTGTCCGAAGTGCAGGGCGAGCTTGACGATCGATCCACTTGTCGGCGCGGCGCTCGTGGACGAGTCGCAGGCGAAGCTCGGGTCAAACGGCGAGGGTCGCGTGCAACCGGCAAGTTCTGCTCCTGCCGCCACTCGCCGACACACTGAGATGGAATGGCTTATAAGGAACACTGCGCAACCGGGTCCGTACGAGGGCAAATGGGTGGTCGTCGAAAAAGATCAACTTATCGCCAGCGACGTGGAATACGCCAAAGCGCGCGCTGAGGCGTTGCGAAGAGGGATCACAATCCCTTTTATTGTTTTCGTGCCTCCCGCCGACGAAGCCGAGTTCATGGGCATATGACCCATACGATTGAGTTTGATCATGAATTCCAATATCGCGAGCTTCGGGCAAATCTCTTCGTCCCAGCGCTTGATGTAAGGATTATCGGACCCAGTGGCCAAGATGATCTCGTGGCTATTTTGGACACCGGAGCCAAATTCTGACTGCACCTGCTGTCCGGGCGCCAGCAACGTCTTTCGGGTCTCGCCGGGGGAGTATCGACGGCGAGAATGCATGAGGTGAGTCTGGAGATCTTAGAATCTCAATTTCGCTGCGAAGTGGCTTTCAGCGAGCAGCCCATAACGCGTGAGTTGCTCGGTCGCCACACCTTGTTCCCGCAGATACGCTTGGGCTTTCGCGAAGGCCTTTCAGTGGCGTATTTTCATCCTAGCCGCTAAGCGAACCCCCGGCGTAGAATACAGCCATGGCGAAGCAAACTACCGACAATTTGAATGTCACTTGTCCGTGCTGCCAGGCGAAATTGGTGGTGGATCCGATTTTTGGCGCCGTGCTTTCGCACGAAGCACCGGTGCGGCCCGGACCCAACGTGGACTTGACCGATGCACAGAAAATCCTCAACGAACAGAACCGCCAGCGCGAGGACAAATTCGCTGATTCCTGGTTTCAAGAAAGCAACAAGGAAGACATCCTGGCGAAAAAATTCGAAGAAGCCATGAAAAAAGCCAAGGACGCCCCCGCCGGTAAGCCGATTCGCGATTTTGATTTGGACTAACGAGTAGCATTCCCCTTTTGTGTTCAAGCGGAAAAAATACCAACTGCGGTTGCGAACCGGAACGCTCGCGCTCGGCGAGCACACGCTGATCATGGGCGTGCTGAACGTAACGCCCGACAGCTTTTCCGATGGCGGAAAATTCCTACACCCGCGCGCAGCTGTGAAACAAGCGCTGGCCATGCAAGCTGCGGGCGCTCATCTGATCGATATTGGCGCGGAATCGACGCGGCCGGGGTCGCGTCAAACGGCGGAGGACGACGAATTACAGCGTTTGCTGCCAGTGCTGGAAGCATTGCGCGGCAGGCTAAAAATACCCATCTCGGTCGATACTCGCAAGGCGCCGGTCGCGGAAGCGGCGCTTCAGGCGGGCGCGCAGATCATCAATGATGTGTCCGGACTGCGGCATGATGCGCGGCTGGCGCAGGTGGCGGCCAAATACCAAGCGCCGCTAATCCTGATGCACATGCGCGGCGAGCCCGAGACCATGCAAAAGACCGCATTCGCGCGCGATGTCCTGAAAGACGTTACGCAAGGGCTGCGTAAGTCTCTTCAAATCGCGCGCCGGGCGGGTGTCAACAAATCGCAGATCATCCTCGATCCCGGCATCGGTTTTGGCAAAAGCTTTGTGCAGAATTACGAGTTGCTGCGAAAATTACGGCAACTCGCCGAACTCGGCTATCCGTTGCTCGTGGGCACCTCGCGGAAAGGATTTCTAGGCCAGACTCTATCGCGCGGCGGCATAACCGCCCCGGTGGAAGAACGCATCTGGGGCACCGCCGCTACGGTGACCGCGAGCATTCTGGGCGGAGCGCACATCGTGCGCGTGCACGAGGTCGAGGAAATGGTGCAGGTCGCCAAGGTGGCGGACGCCGTGCTCGGCGAAAAGCAGCCGCCCGCGTAATGATCATGCGCTTTCTTGCTCTGCGGATTGGACCTCGCTAGGTGGGAAGCAGCCGCTCAGCAGCGGCGCGCGCGATCGCTTGATCCCGCAGGATGTACACCCAGAAAAAACTAAGGGTGGCGAGAACCACGCCACCGATTGTTCCAAATACGATCAGCAAAGCAGGCTTTAGGATCAAGGCGCCAAGTCCGTAACCCACGGCCAAGACTACCTCCCGGCCGTGCACATGCGGCTCGTAAGCGCAGGAGAAAACGTAAAGCCCGTCCTGCGCGACGGAAAACTCGCCCCACGAACTGCCCGAGCGGCTTCCAATCGTATATTTCGTGGGGCCGTTTGGCGGCGGCCGCAGCGCCACCGCGGTCTCTTCGTCCATGGACTTAACTTCACAGTGCAGCCCGCTTAGAACCTCATTCGTGTTATAGACCTTGCCGTTCACTACGCTGTGCACTTCGTAGTAGACGGTATAGAGCTTGCGGTGCCGCAAGGTGAGTGTGGCTTCGCCGGGAACCACCACCTGCGTCAAAGCATCGGAGAGGCGCGGTAGGCCGCGCGCGACCACCAGGACCACAACGCCCAGACCGGCCGCCAGGAAGAGCGGCGCCAGCCAGTAGTACCAGGCGCTGGGGCGAATCGGTGTCGCGGGTTGCATTGCGGCTGGTTGCATCAAGCCATTTCCCTCGTCAGATTCGCGCGGCTATATTGTATCGGACGAAAATCAATTTCTTGACGCGGTTGCGTGCCATAATTTCGTTCCGTGAAACGAGGCGTTTCTGTCGTGATGAAAAAGAACTTCGCTATTATCTCTTTATTGGTCGGGTGCCTCATGGTTGTTCCTTGCGCTTCCGCGCAATTGCCGCAGATGAAATCGGACCCCTTGCAACCCCCGCAAGCCGCTCAAGGAACCGCGGCGTGTTCGACAACCGAAGCCTCATCGTGCGCCGAAGCCGCTGCCAAAATTTTGCCGCTGGTCATGGGACCTTCGCCGATGGAAGAAAATTTGCGCCGCCTTACCGACGAAATCGGCGGGCGCGTCTCCGGCTCGCCAGAAATGGCGCAAGCCATCGAGTGGGGCGTTGGTGCGTTTCGCGCCGCCGGCATTACCGTGCACACCGAAAAATACACGATGCCGGTGAGTTGGGCGGCTGGAGAAACAAAGCTTGAATTGCTCGGCCTAGACAGCCTGGGCATCGATAAATTTCCCATGCGCCTCGTTGCCGAAGGATGGTCACCGGCAACATCGCCCGGCGGCATCGAAGCAAATGTAGTAGACGTCGGCTACGGCACCGAAACCGATTTCGCCAACGCCAAGACGCCGCTCAAGGGCGCGCTGCTCCTCGTAAACGGCGACGTCAGCGTCACCTGGGCCGACCTCTTCGCCGAATACCTGCGCGCGCCGGACATCATCGCACGCGCGGTGAAAGCGGGAGCCGCGGCCATTCTCTGGACTAGCCAGCGCGAAAGATTATTGCTCTATCGCCACACCAACACCGGTGATGGCACGCTCGAAGAGCTTCCGCAAGCCGTAGTAGCTCGCGAAGACGCGCTACACCTCTCGCGCCTGCTCGCTGCCCATCCTGGAAAAATTCGCGCGCGCTTCACCATGAACAATAAGATCGGCGGCCCGGTGGAACAAGAAAACGTAGTCGGCGAAATCCGCGGCTACGAAAGACCTGACGAAGTTGTTCTGCTGGGCGCGCACCTGGACTCCTGGGAACTCGGCACCGGCGCTCTGGACAACGGTTGCAACGCCGCGATGGTCATCGAAGCCGCGCGCGCGCTCAAAGCCACCGGCCTGCTGCCCCGCCGCACCATTCGCTTCGCGCTCTTCAGCGGCGAAGAAGAGGGCTTGCTAGGCTCGTGGGCATACGTAAAATCCCACGACGCCGAACTGGACAAGATTCGCGCGGTGATCATTTTCGACTCCGGCGTCGGCCGCGTGACGGGCTATTCCCTCGGCGGTCGCCACGATATGGAAGACCCGGTCCGCGAAGTGCTCAAGCCGCTCGCCGCCTGGGACGTCGACCGCCACACCCCAGACGCGGACATTGGCACGGATAATTTTGATTTCTTACTGCAAGGCGTGCCCACGCTCGTAGCCAACCAGGAAGTGGCCAACTACCTGCAAAATTATCACGCCGCCTCCGACACGCTCGATAAGGTGGACATGCGGGAATTGAAATTGAATACGGTGATCGCAGCCCTAACCGCCTGGGGCCTGGCGGATCGCATCGCGCCCTTCGGCAAACGCCAGAGCCGCGCGGAAATTGAAGTCCTGCTGAAAGAAACCGGCCTCGATCAGCAACTCAAAGCCTTGGGCTACTGGGAAGGCTGGCAGAACGCCACACGCGGCAGAAAACCCTAGCGTCAACGCTAGCAAACGTCGCGCGACGGCTGACGAACTCCGCGCAACCGACAACAATTTAGAGCGCCTCCAAAACGCATGCAGCAGCCAATACCCGCTATAATAGTAGGGTGACTGATTCCCTCCCCGCACAAGCGGCAACGGTTGCCGTACGCATCCTGGCGCTGGATTATGGACGCTCGCGCATCGGCGTGGCCCTCGCGGATGCCGCCGTGGGCCTGGCGCAACCGTTTTGCACGTTAGAACGTATCAATCGTAATGAGGACATGCGCCGGCTGCGCGAAATGGCGCGCGAACATGGCGTGAAGCAAATCGTCGTCGGCTTGCCGCTGCGGCTCGACGGCACGCGCGGCGAAATGGCCGAAGAAGCCGAGGGCTTCGCGCAACGCTTGCGCAAACAACTCGGTCTGCCGGTTGAAATGGTGGATGAGCGCCTAACCAGTTGGGAAGCCGAGCGGCTTCTGGAAGAAGTACAGGGGAGAGTCATCAAATCTCCGGTAACCGCCGGCCGGCCCACGAAGAAAGAACTAGCCCGCATTGGCGTGGATGCCGTAGCTGCGGCGGTAATTTTGAAAGAATATCTGGAGCGGCGGCAAAGCAGCGAGTAACAAGAGATTAAGCGCCCAGGGGCAGCGGCCCGGATTCAGTAGTTTGTTCGGCGCGAGTGAAATCACAGGGGCGGATTTGCGATTCTTGTTCACATTGTTTTTGCTGGCGTTACTGGCGGCTGCGGTCGGCGCAGCTTGGCTGTGGTATGGAATCACGCAACCCTATCAGAACTTTGGCACGGAAGGCGTTTTTGTCGACATTCCCCACGGAGCTTCCAGCCGCGCCGTGGCGCGCCAGTTGCAAAACGACGGCGTGATCCGCAGCGCCCTGGCGTTTGACATTTACGTCCGGCGGAAACGTTCGCGCACCGTCCAAGCCGGAGAATACTTTTTTGATCACCCCACCAGCGCGCGTGATGTTTTCTGGAAACTGGCCAAGGGCGAGGTCTACGAGCAGCCATTCACCATCCACGAAGGCGATACCATGTTCGATATCGCCAAGGAACTCGAGAAGGCCAAGCTGATGACGCCGCAGGAATTCTTGGCCGCCGCCGGCGACCCCGCTCTGGTTCGCGACATCGCTCCCGGCGCGCCTACCCTCGAAGGTTTTCTGTTTCCCGCCACCTATCACTTGTCGCGCCATCCGCTGGCCTCGGACTTGACCGCCGCCATGGTCAGAAAATTCAAGGAAGAATGGGCGGTGATTAAATCTGGGGGCGGCACCGCCAACACTTCAGAGAACAATCCGGTGAATGCGCCAACGGCAGCGTTGGCAGCGGCATCACCGGCAACCGCAACGAACACCGCACCGCTCGACGCGCGTCCGGTATTGGCCGTGGTAACCCTAGCGTCTCTCGTCGAGCGCGAAACGCCGCGGCCCGAAGAACGCCCGCTCGTCGCCGGCGCCTTCACCAATCGCCTCGAAAGACGCATGGCTTTGCAGTGCGACCCCACGGTGATGTATGCGCTGGAGCGCGAACACCAGTATCGCGGCTCCCTTTCCGGAAAAAATCTGAAATTTGATTCGCCATACAACACCTACGAACATTCCGGTCTGCCGCCAGGTCCCATCGGAA
>Ga0209655_10000939_pt1 | contig 10977 bp, 9 predicted proteins | sample BogFormECP03_OM2_FD_188236 | JGI IMG/M metagenome (GOLD analysis project Ga0209655, IMG submission 188236) | Bog forest soil microbial communities from Calvert Island, British Columbia, Canada - ECP03_OM2 (SPAdes) (version 2) | ecosystem: Environmental > Aquatic > Freshwater > Wetlands > Bog ...
TGTTGGGATTCGACAGCAAGAAGGATCTGCAGGCTTGCAATCTTCGAGATATCTACGTGGACCCCGCGGAGCGAGATTCGCTGATTCGCGAGGTACTTGCAAAAGGCGCGGCCAAAGACCGCAAAATTATGCTGCGGCGCAAGGATGGCCAGACCATCCACTGTCTTAATTCCTGCGCTGTGATTCGAGATGCCGCGGGCCGCGTCTTGCGCATTCAAGGGACGCTGGTGGACGTAAGCGAGCGGCTCGAAATGGAAAAGCACCTCCATAAGGAGCAGGAGTTTGTTCGCAGCCTGGTGGCCAGCTTCCCGGACATCATTGCGGTACTGAGTCTCGAGGGCGCATGCACGTTTATGAGTCCGCGCGTACAGGATGTGCTGGGGCTTGCGCCGGAAGAATTCGTCGGGAACGTACTCGGCAGCAGAGTTCATCCGGATGATCTCGCGAAGCTCAAAGCGACTTTTCAGAAAGTCGCCGCGGGCCATGGCACGAACAGTCAATTCGAATACCGGGCGCGGCATGCGGATGGAACCTGGCGGATGCTTCGCGCCAGCGCGAGCCCGCTATACGATGCGAATGGGAAGACGAATGGAGTCGTAGCGTCGGCGCGGGACGTGACAGAATCCAAGACTGTCGAACAACAGCTGATGCAAAAAGAGAAGCTCGCGGCGATGGGCGAAATGATGACGGGAGTGGCCCATGAGCTGAACAATCCGCTAACCGCGATCCTGGGTATAAGCGATCTGATTCGCGAACGCGCCGTGGACGACGCCATGCGGCACCAGATTGAGACGGTGTTGAAACAAGCGCGGCGCGCTGCGACCATCGTCCAGAACCTGCTTGTTTTCTCCCGCCCCTCTATCCTGCGCCAAGCGAGAGTTCATCTCGATCAGATCGTGAAACAGGCGCTGGATTCTCAGCACACGTCGCTGCAGCAGAAGAAAATCACTGTCCAATTCAAAGGAGCGCGCGATCTGCCTCCCATTGAAGGTGATGCGAAACTGCTGGTGCAGGGATTCTCAAATCTGATCTCGAACGCCGAGCAGGCAATCGCAGCCGTGCGCGAAAGCGGCACTCTTCGGATTTCGGCGGGATTCGCGGACGGAAAAATCACTCTGGCCTTTTCGGATGACGGCCCGGGCATCTCACCGGAAAACCTCGGGAAGATATTCGATCCTTTTTTTACCACCAGACGTCCATCCGGCGGGACCGGACTTGGACTTACAATTTCCCAGGCAATCGTGAAGGAGCACGGCGGGAAGATCGAAGTGGAATCGTCGCCCGGTACGGGCACCACTTTTCGCGTTGTGCTTCCAGCGGCGGTGGAGGAAGTTTCGCCTGCGGCAATCATCCCGCGGGCCGCCGCACCTCCGCCGCCCGGCACAGCCGTACTGCGCGGACACTCCGTCTTTATTGTGGATGATGAAGAGAGCATACGCGAGATCATGCAAGAAGGACTGGCCGCGCGCGGAATGATCGTCGAAGGCGCCGCCAGTTCAGAGGAAGCGCTTTCGCACCTGGCAACGGAGCATTACGAATTCGTGCTTTGCGACTTTAATTTGCCGGGATTGAATGGAGAACAACTCTTCGAGCGAGTGCGGTCGCAGGCACAGGCTGCAACTCCGCGATTTGTTTTTATGACGGGTGCGTTACTGGATCCGGCGCAGGTGGCGAACTTTCAAGAAAAAGGCGCCTCGGTGCTGCACAAGCCGTTTCACGTAGCAGCGCTGGCTACTTTGCTGGCTCAACTTCTGCAGGCGGAGCCGGTGGCGGCGAAGTAGGGCAGAACACCATTCATTGATTCGCCTTCGCTGCACCTTGCGCCGCGGGGAGCGGGTCCATTCCGAAATCCCAAAAATACAGATTCGTTCCGCCGCCTTGGACAATTTCCGCGAGAGCGTATTCTCCCGGGTCAATGTGCTGCTCTAACGTAAATCTATAAACGCCCGGCGCGATCAGCCAACGCTGCATCAGTAAAGTGGTCCTTCCCGTGGTTCCTTGCTCCTTAAAAAGCTGGTCGAGATTTTCAAGGTAACGCGAATCTCCTTTTACTTTCGCTCGAAGCAGTTCCAACTCCGGCTCCCGGCCGTCGGCGGTACGCATATAAAACTCCGTCTGGCCGGCTTTGATGCGCAGCTTCGCGCGCGGGCCGATCAGCGAAACGGTATGCCTGGTTGGAACGATCGGAATCGGAATAAGGACCTGCTTCAACAGCTGCGTCTTGCTGAACTTGATGTCCGCGGGGGCTTGCGGAATTTTAAAGACTCCCTTGCCGTCGAATTCGAAGAGACCCTCGCCGGGCGGCAGAAAAACTCCAGGAGCGACTTCGAGGCTTGCGTCGATGTCCAGCGCTTGAGCCGTGCGCCCGGATTCACGAGCGTGGACTTTGGCAATCACGTCCGCGTCGCGTTTCGCCTCCGCGGCTTCCACTTTGTGCGTGGCGTCCCAGTCGACGAGCGATTCCGGCATTTCCTCCCACTGCGATTGCTCGATGCTGTAGTAACGGACTCTGTCACCGTCGACGTTATATTCCCGAACAAGTTGAAAGCTGCCATCGCGGAGCATGAGCTTTTTTCCACGCGGAAGTGATGCCGCAGTTGAAGGCGCCAAATCAGTGGGCGACTGATTAGACGATGGCGATTGATTCGGAGAAGAGGATTGGAACGCAAACGCGGGAGCGGGAGCATCGAGTGCAAGGAAAGCGAGCGCAACCCCGAGGATGAGGGTTCGCCCCCATCGCCAAAAGCGCGGATCCTCATATGGACATTGCTCTAGCATTACTCTCGCGTTACCCGGTTTACTAAGATGCGTGGCGCAGACCGGGAGTTGAACGGTCATTAGGATAATCTCTGTGGCGGGGCGGCGGCAATCACCTGCATCAAATACGAAGGCAAAGCGAATAGAGAGGTGAGGGTTGGAGACTATCAGTTCAGGACTGCGGCCGGCTATTTTCTGAGGGCTCTCGGAGAACGTCTGTTAGCCTAGGGCTAGTGATCGCAACGAGGGTGAAGAACCGTCAGAATCATGAGGTCGGAATTGGTGAACAACCACTTTTCGGCTTCGGCGCCGGCAGCTTCCGCGGCGCGGGCGATCGTACCCAAATGCTTATTTCGAGCGACGCCCAGGAGATGGTCCAAGCATATGCCCGTCAGGGTAGATACTTCGGTTTCGGTGAAGATCTTTTGACTCGATTTGATGCGTACCATGCGCGCCCTCTCATGCTTTGGTGCAGGGAAAGAATAGATGTCAGCAATTCCGCCTGCAATAGTCCTTCCGTTCTACCCAGGGCAAACTGCCGGGCTACGAACACGGCGTGAACCCTTCTGCATTCTATGATTTGCGTCCATTACGCGAAATGCAGGAGAAGCGCCCTTAGGGCAGAGTATCTCTCCAAAAATGGAAACTAAAGTCTACTGAGGAAATGTTTCTACCACTTCACGGATTTGTTTCGCGTGGCGCAATTCGTGGTAAGCGATGGTCCGAACCCAATCATAGATATTCAGGCTGCCCAGAAAAGGATGCGGAAACCGGTAGGCACTCAAGTCCCGGCCTCGCGTGGATTCGATAAAGGCTAGCGTTCCTTCGCGCGCTGCAGCCAGACGACTGAGGGCGTCGGGCCTTTCGGCAATCAGCGATGAATCCAGAGGAATGGGTGATTTCACCTTTCTACCTCGCCAAGTAATGAGACTCAGCGGCCGATGAAATCGTCTGAGCAGGGGAACTGGTTTCAGGGGTTCCTGCAAGAGCTTCTTTAAACGGGCGATGATGAATTGCTCGGACATGGTGACGTGAGCCACGACTTCAGCCGACGACCATCTGTCCGCACCAGGTGATTCGCGCCAGAGGTTTGCTGGAACTTCGTTGGCTATTGCAACGAAGCGGTCTCGCGACATTTGCAAAATGTCTAAAATTGGAGCTAAGTTTTTCATGTGCGAGGCGATCAGATTGAAAAGCCGTCAGATCGTTCAAAAGCGCGGGCCAGTTGCAGGATTCGAGATTCGCTGAAGTGCGGTCCCAAGATCTGCAGGCCGACTGGGAGCTGGGCTTTTGTTTTTCCGCACGGAATTGAGATTCCGGGAATTCCGGCAAGGCTTCCTGTAACTGTATATATGTCAGCTAGATACATCTGAAGCGGGTCAGAGGTTTTCTCACCTAGTTTGAACGCCGGGGTCGGCGAGGTTGGCGTCAGGATGGCGTCGACCTTCTGGAAAGCGTCCGAAAAGTCACGCGCGAGCAACGAGCGCACCTTCTGCGCGCGCAGATAATATGCGTCATAGTAGCCGGACGAAAGAACGTAGGTGCCTAGCATGATGCGGCGCTTTACTTCAGCGCCGAAACCGCGTTCACGCGTCTTGCGGTACATGTCGAGAAGCGTGGCGCCCGGGACGCGCAGGCCGAACCGTACGCCGTCGTATCGCGCAAGATTCGAGCTGGCTTCGGCGGTGGCGACGATGTAATAGGTGGCGATCGCGTATTCGGTATGCGGCATCTTGAGCGGAATGCGGCGGCAACCGAGTTTCTCCATTAAGGCGATGGCGGCAAGGACTTTATCCTTCACTTCGCTATCGATGCCTGCGGCGAAGTACTCCTCCGGAACGCCGATGCGGAGGCCTTGGACCGGCTTTTCGATTTCCGCGGAATAATCGGGAACGATAACGGCTGCCGAGGTGGAGTCATTTTCGTCATGTCCGGCAATTACGGACATGACGGTGGCTGCGTCGGCGACATTTCCGGCAAAAGGACCAATCCGATCAAGAGAAGAGGCGAAGGCGATGAGGCCATAGCGGGATACGCGTCCGTATGTCGGCATGAGGGCAGGAATTCCGCAAAAGGATCCCGGCTGGCGGATTGAGCCTCCGGTATCGGTTCCGAGGGCTACGACCGCCAGACCCGCAGCTACGGCGGCAGCCGAACCGCCGCTTGACCCACCAGGAACTCGATCAGAGGCCACAGGGTTCCGTACGGGGCCGTATGCAGAGTTTTCATTGGAGCTGCCCATAGCGAACTCATCGCAGTTGGTCTTTCCCAGGATAACGGCACCGGCCTTCTCCAAGCGCGCCACGGCGGTCGCGTCATAAGGAGGAACGTACGACTCAAGGATCTTCGATCCGCAGGTGGTACGAATGCCGGAGGTGCTGATTACGTCCTTGATAGCGACTGGAACGCCAGCGAGTGGAGGCAGTTTAGCGCCGCGAGCTATGGCTGCGTCCACGCGATCGGTCTGGGCATAAGCGCGCTCGGGAGAAAGGGTCAGGTAGGCATTCAGGATGGGGTTTTGCCGATCTATATTCGCGTAAAACTCGGTGGTGAGCTCCCGGGCGGACACCTTCTTTGCCCGCAGAGCGGCTTGAATGCCGGTGACGGTCCATGGAGCCGCAGCGCTCATCTTTCTATAACCTTGGGAACGCGAAAAAAGGGTTTTACGGCGTCGGGAGCCTGGCTGAGGACTGCATCGGCGACGGTGCAGGGACGGACGGTGTCGTCGCGTAGCGGTGTTCCGAGCTCTGGGCTCGACCCGGGGAGAGGGGACTTCGTTTCTCCGGACGCGAAAGACATTTGGGTCATCGGCTCGACGTTCGTGACGTCGAGCTGCTGGAGTTTTCCGATGTAGTTCAGGATTTCGTCCAGCTGGCCGCGATACATTTCCGCTTCATCGGGCGTCAACTCGAGGTGAGCGAGTTCTGCCACGCGCAAAACGTCTTCGCGGCTGATGGTCATCTGGTTGGCGACCTCTCGGATTAGACGCTAAAAAGATTAACTGCCTTTACGGCTGCGGATGAACGGTGTGTGCTCGTTGTCCATTTCGCGGGAGACGCGCTTGGGGCCAGGCTTGGCGATGAATTTTACTTCGCGGACGAGATTTCCGCCCCAAGCCTGATTGACACGCTCGCAAAACTCTTTTTTCATGGACTCGAGTTGTTTCTGCCAGGCTTTGCCATCGGCCACGATTTCCAGGCGGCCGGCTTCGCAGCTGATGGGCTTGGTATGCTTCGCGAGAATCTTTCCCACGACCTTAGGCCAAGCACCAGTGAGCCAAGCGAGAGCTGCTTCGGGGCGGTCGAGTCGCCGCAGCACACCGCCAAGAAGTTTTCCGGCACGATCCATGGATGGCGGATTCTAACACAGACAGTCGGCGCAACGAATCTCTGAAGCTAAAACAAACCGCTGGCGAAAATTTGGACGCGAGAAGCGAATAGTCTTACTCTTCGCGAAGAGCTTGCATGGGGTCCACGAGCGTCGCGCGGCGCGCCGGAAAATAGCATGAAGCCAGCGCGATGCTGGTGAGAAACAAAGTCACACCGACCAACGTCACGCCGTCGAGCGCACTGAGGCCGTATAAAACCTGCGCGAGAAGGCGCGAGGCTGCGGCGGCAGCCAGCAAACCGATGATGGCTCCGATTGCCACTAGCTTTCCCACTTGCCAGACCAGCAGGCGGACTACGCCGCCAGGCTGCGCTCCGAGCGCCATGCGAATGCCGATCTCTTTCGTGCGCTGGCTGACTGCGAAGGAGGTGACGCTCACAATTCCGACCGAAGCGAGCAAGAGCGCGAGCAGACCGAGCGTCGCTGCGAGCAACGCTCCAATCTGAGAGGGCCAGATCCAGAAGGACAGGTTGTCCTCAAGCGGCTTCGCCGTGCTGGAGACGTTTGGATCCATCTCGCGCGCGAGCCCTGGCAGCGCGGCGATCAACGGCGTTGGATTTCCCTTCACGTTAACGAGTATTTTCGGATCGGAGAATTCGTCCAGCCCTGCGCGCTGTAGCGGAAGATAAAGATAGGGCAGGTTGGCGGACCACAGGTAGACATTGCGTGTATCGCGGACGACGCCGACGATTTCGAAGGACGGCGACGTGCGTCCCTGGCGGAAGAGTTTTCCGATGGCCTCCTGGCCGGGCCAAAGCTGCCGCGCGAACGATTCGTTGACGACGGCAACTCGAGTGTCGGAGGCGGCATCCTGCGCGGTGAAAGTTCTTCCGCGCGCAACGCCGATGCCGAGCGTGTCGAAGAATTCCGGTGAGACGACGTTGTAATTGACGATGGGCAGCTTTTGACCCGCGGGCAAATCCTGACCCTCCGGGAGAACTGCAGTTTGCGCGAAATCCTTTCCCAACGGGACGGTGGTTGACGTGGCAACACTGCGCACGCCGGGCAGCGAACGAATTCTATCTGTCAAACGCCGGTCGAATTCGAGGCGCCGGGCGGAATCGTAGCCCAAGACACGCAAGTCGGGCGAAAGCACGGCGACGTGCGCCAGGTCGAACCCGGTATCGATGCGCTGAGCTTTGTGCAGCGCGCGCACGAGGAGTCCCGCGGCAATCAAAAGAAAAAGCGAACCGCTAACTTGCGCGACTACGAATGCGCTGCGCATGCGTCTTCCTTTGCGATAGGTGCTAGTGCCGCTTTCCTCGCGAATGGCTACCAGCGGATCCTGCTGGGAGGCGCGCAACGCGGGCATCAACCCGGAGAAGACACCGCTCAGCAGAGAGATCCCGGCCAAGTAAAGCGCAACGCGCCAGTCCGGGCTGACGTCGAGAGAAAGCGCGGGGGCGCCGGGTGGATGCGCCACTCTGAGTGCAAGGGCGGCTGCCCACCAGGCAATAAGCAGGCCAGCCACTCCGGCCGCACCGCTCAGCATCAGACTTTCGGCAACCATCTGGCGCACCAGGCGTCCGCGCGATGCGCCCAATGCGATGCGAACGCCCATCTCTTTCTGTCGGGTGACGCCGCGCGCCAATTGAAGATTTGCAACGTTGGCACAGGCGATTAACAAGACGAGGCCGACCGCGATCATCAGGGCTACGGCCAATGGCGCAAGGTCAGACTTCTGGTTGGGCGCGAGAAAACTTCCCCTGGTAACGAGAACGGACGAGTTACGAAGACTTCCTTCATCGGAAGCATGGAATTGGCCCGCCAGCACGGCCATTTCGGACTGCGCTTGAGAAAGCGTCGCTTCGGGTTTCAGGCGGCCTACGAGGAATAGCCAGCCGTCTTCGCGGCTTTCCAGCATGTCCGGTCCTGAGTGCACGTTGGCGTTCATCATGATCGGCACCCAGAGATCGGGCACCTCGGGATTGCAGCCGGTGAAGTCTCGCGGAGCGATCCCGATGACGGTATAAGCCATGTTGTTCAGCGTGATCGTGCGTCCGACTAGACCGGCATCGCCGCCGAAACGTCTTTGCCAAAAATTGTAATTGAGCATGACTACCGGGTTCGCGCCGGGAGTTTTGTCTTCTTCCGGAGAAAACGAGCGGCCCAGCGCGGGAGAGGCGCCGAGCATTTCAAAATAATTGGCCGAGACCATTTGCGCTTGCAGCAATTCGGGAGCAACGCTGCCAGCGCTCAAAAGCATGTGCCCTCCGGCGTACGCTGCAACGCTTGAAAATGAGGTGTTCCGGTCGCGATAGAAAACATATGCAGGATGGGAGAAGATGCCGGCGCCCCGCTCGCCTTGGACGGCGGAGTAGAGGTTGACCAAGCGCTCGGGATCGCGGGCAGGCAGAGGCCGCAGGAGTACGCCATTGTACAGCGAAAAAATGGCGGTGTTCAGCCCGATGCCGAGGGCCAGGGTGAGAACAGCAGCGATCGCGAATCCCGGGCGTTTTGCAAGGACGCGAAGACCGTAGCGAATATCTTGAACCAGAGTTCCCATCGCAAAATCCTCCCGCCCGGCCGCTCACCAAGCGCCGCGGCATGACGCCCTGTTTGATTTTAATTAGCAATTCCATGTCCGGCTTGGCTGGAGTGTAAGTGATTGAGGAAAAAGGGGAAGTCCGCCGCAGAGAAACTGCGACGGTAAAAACGATTGTTCGGTCTAGACACGGAGTGTTCGAAGACGGACATCTAAATCACTAGAAACTAGAAATCGATTAAGCCGGGCCGTTCAGACCGAGCTGGGGGGCGATCCCGCGAAGAGCGTCGATGCAGAAGGCAATGTGATCGTCGAGAGGGACACCCAATTCTTCGGCGCCCTTGTAAACGTCGTCGCGGCTGACGCCGCGGGCGAAGGCTTTGTCTTTCAGTTTTTTCTTCACGGATGCAGCTTCGACTTCGTGGATGCTCTTGCTGGGCTTGATGAGGGCGCAAGCGGTGAGGAAGCCGGCTAGCTCGTCGCAGGCGAAAAGAGTGCGGTCGAGCGGCGATACGCGCGCGACGCCGCAATAATCGGCGTGGCCGAGGATCGCGTGAATCATTTCTTCCGGGTAGCCGCGTTCGCGGAGAATTTTCGAGCCTTCGTAGGGGTGCTCCTGCGTCGGGTGGTGAGCGGCGTTCGGAAAGCGCTCGTAGTCGAAATCATGAAGCAGGGCTGTGAGGGCCCAGAGATCTTCGTCAGCGCCGAGTTTTCGCGCGTAGGCACGAGTGCAGGCTTCGACGGCGAGAGCGTGTTTGCGCAGGCTTTCGCCTTGCGTGTATTCGCACAGTAGCGTCCAGGCATCTTCGCGGGTTGGCATGGTTTCCTCAGCGCAATGCTGCAAGATGAGCACACCGAAAGCAAGAGCGATCCGGGGCTGCTGAACTCCCGTTCATACAGATGAAAACCTGGGTTAGGGCTCCAACACACCGAGTGCCGCTAGGGCATAGATCGCCGCGGAATCAATCATCCTTCGCAGGTCAACGTATTCGTTGGGACCATGCGCGACCGAGAGCAGCCCGGGACCGTAGGCATATGCCGGGATCCCGGCTGCGGCATAGAAGCGGGTTTCCAGAAGGCCAGGGCACATTTCAAAGCGAGGCGGTTCGCCGGTTACGGTTTGCACAGCGCGGGAGAGTGCTTCGCCCAGCGCTTCGTCCTGCGGGCACTCGGTGGAACGGCCCTCTTGCAGGGTGTCCCATTCGAGGGGAATGCCGTCTCGTTTGCACTGCTCCAGCACGTCCAGCAACTTTGTTTTCTCTTCGTCGAGGTTTTCCTCTGGATTAATTCGCCGGTCAATGGTGAACCAGCACTGCTCCGGCACCACATTGAAGTTGGTGCCGCCACCACTCATTCCGCCGAGCATCAGGATCGAGTTGCGCATTTGTTCCGCGCCGACTTCGCATCGCGTTCTGCGCTTTTCCACTTCGCGTTTCAGTTGTTCCAGCCGCTCGACGACGCGGTACATTCGTTCGAACGCGTTTGCTCCTTGATGCTGCAAGCCAACATGCGCTGATTTTCCGAAGATTCGAACGCGCAGGGAAATCGCGCCCCGGTTCGCGTTCCATACCACGCCGCTGGTCGGCTCCGCCAGTAACATCCCGACGCCGTCTCGCCCAAGCAATCCTTCGCTTGCCAACCATGCTGAGCCGCGCTTGCCCCCAGTCTCTTCATCGGGGACCAGCATCAGGCCGACCTTGCCATTTAACTTCCGGCCACATTCTCTTATCGCGAGAATGGCGTAGAGCATGGCGACGATCCCGCCCTTCATGTCGCACGAGCCACGCCCGAACAAGAAATGCTCTTTGCGAAATGGATGGAATTGATCTGCAGACTGAGCCGGAACCACATCGTAATGCCCGTGGAAGTAAAGCGAACGCTGCCCGCTTCCCAAGCTGGCTAGCAAACTAACTGGAGGCTGGCCGTTCTCCATTTGCAGGCCGACTGGCACAAATCGCTGGCAGTCGAGATTCCATTGAGCCATGCGGCTTTCAAGCAGGTCTGAGCAAGCTCGGTAAGCTGTCCCCGGCGGATTCTCTGTGGGTATGGCAACAAGCTCGGCCAGAAATGCGGCCATTTCCTCCCGGCAGCCGTGCAACCAGGAGAGAATCGCAGCGGTTGGGAGAGAATCGCGGCTCAAGCCTTTGCTCATCAGCTGTCATGTTAGAAGCCGGTAGAGGTGACGCCAAGCGCCATATTGGCGCAAGTAGGCCGAAGCGTCTGAGAGCGGCTGACTAACGTTGAGTTGGCCATAACTGCGGAAATATGGCGCGTCTTAGAATGAGACAGGGGTGTACTAGATGAGACGGCACCAGTCCACATTGAGACAGTGCAATCGATGCAGCTGG
>Ga0209655_10000940_pt1 | contig 10975 bp, 8 predicted proteins | sample BogFormECP03_OM2_FD_188236 | JGI IMG/M metagenome (GOLD analysis project Ga0209655, IMG submission 188236) | Bog forest soil microbial communities from Calvert Island, British Columbia, Canada - ECP03_OM2 (SPAdes) (version 2) | ecosystem: Environmental > Aquatic > Freshwater > Wetlands > Bog ...
AGACTATCTCGCTACCCGCCGCCACGCCGGACACGTTTGCCTGCGTACAATCCGCCACGGCCCCGTTGCACAGTTGCAACCTGTACGTTCGTACAGGCCTCGTGGCGGTCCGGCGCGGTCCTTACGTCGACGGGATCTCGCCGCCGGTCAGGGGCGCGTTTGTTGCCGATGGCCGGCGCAATCTTGTGTTACGTTTTTCACTGCCGAAATGCGTCAACACGCCACGCTCGAGAACGAAATCCGTTGGCCGCGGCGTGTACTCACGTTCGCCGAGGCAGTGAAGTTCATAGACGCCGCCGGCTATTGCATGTTGTTCCCCGTAAAAGGCGTCCCTCTGGCGTCCCTGTACTACGCCGTCACGCGCCGCGGCCTGCACGGCAAATGGAAGTGGGACAAATATTCAAGTATGGTATGGCGATGGAAAGACGAGCTGCCGCGCCGCCACCGCGCCTTCTACGCGAAATATTTTCGCGGCCGAGGCACCTTCATTTCGCTGCCACTCCTGCCGCACTTTCTGGCCATGCGTGAATCCGCGGTCGCGCCCGGCGATTCCGCGCGGTTTTATTCGGCGGGGCGCATCCGTGATGACGCGCGTATTATCTGGGAAGCGCTGGAAGAACACGGGCCGCTCGCCACTCTGGAGCTGCGCAACGCTTGCAAGATGGACACGAAGGCGGGCAACATTCGCTTCAAGCGCGCCATTCTGGACCTGCAGCGCATGCTGATCGTGGTTCATTTCGGCGCTGAGCAGGAAACCAAGGCATGGGCTTCCGGCCGCTACGAGTTGACACGCCGCGCTTTTCCGCAGCAGACGGCGGCGGCCCGGCACATTTCGCCGAAGGACGCGCGCAATAAACTCGCCGCGAAATTTCGCGAATGGCAGCCGCGTGCGTCGCCCACGCAGCTCGCGCGTCTGTTCGGCTGGACGAAAGTTGAAGCCGTAGCCGCGTGCGCATCGGTGCCGTGCGCCGCGAAGCGAGCGATCAAAATCAAAGGCCCGCGATGAAACTGGTCCTCGCATCCTCGTCGCCGCGCCGTGCCGAAGTTCTCCGCAACGCGGGCTTCGTTTTTCAGGTCCGTCCAGCGGATGTTGACGAAACTCGACAGCCGCACGAAGCTGCCGAGGACTACGTCCGCCGAGTGGCGCAAGCCAAGGCGCGTGCCGTTGCCGATTCAGCGCGCGCGGCAGGTGAACGCGCCATCGTGATTGCGGCGGACACGATCGTTCTCGCGGAAGGCCAGATTCTCGGCAAGCCCAAGGATGCCGACGACGCGCGCCGCATGCTCCGCCTGTTCAGCGGCAAGACTCATGAAGTTCTGACGGCCCTCTGCGTGATAAACATTCCTGCCGCCAAGGAAGCACTCCACGTAGAAAAAACTCGCGTGGAATTCCTGAAAATGTCAGCAGAGGAAATCGAAAGCTACATTCAGACCGGCGAGCCATTCGATAAAGCCGGCGCCTATGGCATCCAGGGCATCGCCGGAAGGTTCGCCACGCGCATCGAAGGCTGTTATTTCAACGTGCTGGGCCTGCCGCTCTCGCGTCTCTGGACCACACTGCAAGCGCTCGGCTGGAAAGAAGACGACGCAACCTAGCTCGCGCGAGCCCAAAAGAAAACGGCGGGCCCGCAAAGCAGGACCGCCGTCAGAAAACTTCTGCAGAAAACCTCTCGCCTCAAATCTTGCGCAACGCAGCTCAGCCGTCGCGCCGCTACTTCTTCTCTTCAGTTCCCGTTGACGGAGGCGGCGCCGTGGGCGCAGCGGCCGGGGGAGCCGCCGGCGGGTTCGCGCTCGGCGAACTCGGATGCGGCGAGTTCATGCCATCTTTAAAGTTGCGGATGCCTTCGCCCAGTCCGCGCATCACTTCAGGAATCTTCTTGCCGCCAAACAGCAGCACGATCACCGCCAGAATAATAATCAAATGAAACGGACTTAATGCTTCCATGAATCACCTGCCTTCCAGACTTCTCTGGATGCCAAATCGCAGCTCACGACCCCGCGGCTGCCTCTGATGCGCCTTTCAGACCCCAATCTGTCAAAGTATAACACGCTCGTCGCCGGCCCGCCGCGTAACCTGTTCGCGGTCCAGGTGCTCCAGCAGCGGGATGGCGTACTTCCGCGTGATGCCCGTAAGTTCCTTAAATGCAGTGATAGGCAGGCGCGCGCCACGCTCCTTGCGGTATTTTGCCAGCATTTCGCGCAGCTTCAGCAGCGTGTTGCGGTGAAACACCAGGTCGCTGGAGATCTTCACCAGCACTTTTTCGCGCAGCAGAATCTGCAGAATTTTCTGCGCGCGCGCTGCGTCCACCGGCAGCTTCGCCAGGACGCTGGCAAATCCCGGCACGGTCAGCCCGGCGCTTTCGAATTCGCGCTCGATCAATTCCTTCGCGCGCGTCTCTTCCGTCGAAAGCGAAATTTCGCGCCCGGCTTGGCCCACCAGGTCGCCAGTCACCACCAGCGCCCGCGCCGTCACCAGATCGTTCAGCGCCGCCTCGAATATTTCCACGCGCGCACGCCCTGCCCGCGCGCGCAATTCCTGTTTCGGGATCCCCTGCAGCAGGGGATTTGCGCGATGAAAAGTTTCGACAGCCTTGCGGATCGCCGCGGCACAAGCTGTGACAGCTTTCGCCGGTGCCACCACAATCGGCGCGCCTCCCAGAATCCTCACGCGTTTCGCGACCGCGAGTTTGTCGGCCGCCGCGCGCGTCTCCGCTTCGATCCATCCTGTACGCGCGACGATTTCCGGCAGTGTCATGCCGCGAGGCGCCGCTTCCACCAGCGCGCTGAGAATTTCTTCCCGCGTGCCGTGCTCCATCACGCCGAGAAACGGGGCCACCGCGGCATCTTTGCGTTTGTGCCGCGACGCGCGCGCGTCCAGCACCGTGCCGCCGCCAATCGTCACTACCGGCGAAAACCGCCGCAAGATGAAGCGGTCGCCCGGAAGCAACAGCAAGGGCTTGTCGAGCCGCAATTGCGCGAACACCGAGACGCCCGCCGCTAGTTCATCGCCGCCTTCATTCAGCAAAATCACTTCCGCAATCGCTTCCGCCGTGCCCTGATGAAAATGGACCCGCGCACGATTTTTCAGCGGCGGCGCGGAAGCCAGCAGCGCGACGCGCGCATCCACGCGCTGCGTCGCTTCGAATAGCGCGGCCGACGCCAACACCATGCCGCGCGTGATTTCTTCGTGCTCGATTCCCGCCAGGTTCACCGCCGTGCGCTGCCCGGCCACGGCGCGTTCGATCTGCTTCCCGCCGGAATGCAGCCCGCGCACTCGCAACCGCTTCCGCGTTGGGTACAGCTCTACTTCGTCCTCCACTTTCACCGCGCCGGAAATCAGCGTCCCGGTCACCACCGTGCCAAATCCTTTCATCGCGAACGAACGGTCAATCGGCAAACGAAAATTCTGCGTGGCATCTTTCGCCGCCACCGCTTGCGCAGCGCTCCGCATCGAAGCCTTCAACTCATCCAACCCAGCGCCGCTGCGCGAGCTCACCGGCACAATCGGCGCGCTTTCCAAAAACGATCCGCGCATGAATTCTTCAATCTCCAGGCGCACCAGTCCCAACGTGTCGTCATCCACGAGATCGGATTTCGTAATAGCGATAATTCCGCGCGGAATTCCCAGCAAGCTGCAAATTTCAAAATGCTCGCGCGTCTGCGGCTTGATTCCTTCATCCGCCGCAATCGCCAGCAACACCAGGTCAATCCCGCCTGCCCCCGCCAGCATGTTGCGCACGAACCGCTCATGCCCCGGCACATCCACCAGGCCCAGCCGCACTCCATCGAGCTCCAGAAACGCAAACCCCAAATCCAGCGTGATTCCTCGGCGCTTTTCTTCCTCCAGCCGGTCGGGATTCGTGCCAGTCAGCGCCTCCACAAGCGAGGATTTGCCGTGGTCAATGTGCCCGGCGGTCCCGACGATAACGTGTTTGGTGGATTCCATGGCGTGCGCGCAAACCCAGCCATGCTAGCAGGAAACCGCCAGCCGTTAAATCGCATGTCAGCAAAACATGCCGGCTTAATCGTGCAGATGTCCGTTTTCGCGACGCCGCGTTTCGGAATCGCTCATGCTGCGTGCCAAAACCGGCGCATCAATCGCCGTAAGTCATGTGCCAACCTATAGATGGCGCGCGTCAGGTAGGGGCAGACACGTGCATATCTAAATAAACGAAAGGGGAGGACACCTTCATGGCCACGCTCTGGCAAGACGTCCGCTACGCCTTCAGGATGCTCGGGAAATCGCCCATGCTCACCGTGATCGTGATCCTTACGCTCACTTTGGGCATCGGCGCCAACACCGCGATCTTTGGCCTCGTGAATGGTCTACTGCTGCGGCCTCTGCCGGTGAAATCACCCGACCAGCTCATGGTGCTGGCCGCGCAGGTGCAGGGCGACACTCTGGGAATCTTCACGCTTTCCTATTCCGAACTGGTAGATCTTCGCAAGCAGTCCGATGCCTTTTCCGATGTGTTTGGCTCACAAGTCAATTTCGGCGGCCTTAGCTTCGGCGGCAAAGCAAATCAATTCGTCTATAGCTATGTGACCGGAAATTATTTTTCGAGCTTGGGCGTGCAGCCAGCGCTGGGTCGGCTGTTCTTTCCGGCCGAGGGAGAGTCAGGCGGCAAAGATCCCTACATCGTGCTTGGATATGACTTCTGGCAAAAAAAGTTTGGCGGAGATTCCGGCGTCGTTGGCAAGCAAGCGCTAATTGACGGCCAAGAGGCCACGATTATCGGAGTGACGCCGAAGGGATTTCAAGGCACGCAATTCCCCCTGGACTTGGACGGCTACATCCCGCTGAACATGATGCCCGCGCAGGATGCGGCCACGTTCTGGAGCGACCGCACCGCCCGCTCGTTGACCGTGCTGGGAAGACTGAAGCCGGGCATAAGCCTGCAGCAGGCTCAAAGTTCGATGAATGTGGTCACAGCGCGGTTGGCCGAACAGTATCCCGCAACGGACAAGGGAATATCGGTTCACCTCGTTCTGGAAAGACTGGCGCGGCCGCAGCCATTCCCGAACAATATCGTTCCTTTTATCGCCGGCATATTTCTGGCCCTGGCGGGGCTGGTTCTGCTGCTGGCCTGCATGAACGTGGCAAATATTCTGCTGGTCCGCGCCACCATGCGGCAGCGCGAAATGGCCATCCGCGCGGCGATGGGTGCGAATCGCTGGCGGCTGATTCGTCAGATGCTCACGGAGAGCATCCTGCTCTCGCTTTTCGGCGGTGTTGGCGGCCTGACGCTTGGTGTGTGGGCCAGCAGCGCGGTCGTTTCGATCCTCCCGGCTGGCAGAATTCCCATCCACATCGATTTCGGTTTCGATTGGCGCGTATTTGCTTACGCGATGGCCGCCGCTCTTTTCACTGGCACCGTCGTTGGTTTGTGGCCGGCATTGCGCGCGGCTCGTGCGGACGTGAACAGCGTGCTGCAAAGCAGCGGTAGAAGCGATACCGCGGGAGCTGGCAGCCACCGTCTCCGCAGTGTGGTAGTGGTGGCGCAAGTGGCGGGCTCTCTGGTGCTACTGATCGTCGCGGGCCTGTTCATGCGTAGCCTCATGCGCGCGCAGCACGCCTACCTGGGATTCGACGCTGACCACGTGCTGAATCTGACCCTCGACCCGCGCGAAGTTGGTTACGACGACGCGCGCACCAAGTCGTTCTATCACGACCTCGAAGCCAGAGTCCGCGCCTTGCCCGGCGTGCAGTCGGCCAGTCTCGCCTTTAGTCTGCCCATGGGCGGCGTACAAGATGGGAGCGTGATTTACGTCGAAGGACAACCGCCCACTCCCGGCCAGCCGCCACCGGTGGTGATTTACAACCATGTGGACGAACCCTATTTCGACACGATGCGAGTCCCATTGCTGCGCGGCCGGGTATTCAGGGAAAATGACGACGACAAAGCTCCCCTCGTCGCCATCGTGAATCAGACCATGGCGCAACAATTTTGGCCCAACCAGGACCCGCTCGGGAAGCGCTTCAGCCTGAAGAGCGCCACCGGGCCCTTCATTGAGGTCGTGGGATTGGCAGCTGATGGCAAATTTATCTTCATCGGCTTTGATAAAAAACCCTATTTCTTTGTCCCTCTCGCGCAGAATTACACAGCGTACCGCACCTTGCAGGTGCGCTCCTCGCTGCCGCCGGAAAGCATGATTGCGCAGATGCAGAACGAAGTCCGTGCGCTCGACCCCAACATGCCGGTCACCGACGTCCAGACCATGCGGCAGTCGCTCTCCGGAGGAAATGGATTTTTCATTTTTCAGGTTGGCGCAATTCTAGCCGCGTCGATGGGATTTCTTGGACTCGCACTCGCAGTGGTCGGCGTCTATGGCGTCGTCTCGTTCGCAGCGAGCCAGCGCACCCACGAGATCGGCATCCGCATGGCGCTAGGCGCAGGCCGTCGCGATATTTTGCAGCTGGTTTTGCAGCAGGGATTGATGCTGGTGATCGCAGGCGTGCTGTCTGGCGCGGTGCTGGCCTGGGCGCTCACGCGCTCGATGGCCACGATTCTGGTGGGAGTGAGCCCCACCGACGCGCTCACCTACTCGATCGCGATTCTGCTGCTCGCTGCCATTGGCTTCTGGGCCTGCTACGCGCCTGCGCGCCGCGCCATGAAACTCGACCCCATGGTCGCGCTGCGCTACGAGTAGCCACGCGCGAGTCAGCATCAGACGTTCGCCTGAGGCTGCAATAAACAACTTGAGCCGATCCGCTATTAAGAGCTATGGTCTTACGCTGTCAATAATCCAACTACTGCCAAGGATAATCTGATGCGACGACAGATCGGCCCCGCGCTTGCACTCTTGCTGCTCATTCCAGCTGTTGCTACGGCGCAATCGCAATTGCCGAACACTCCGGTACGCCCGGTAACTGAAGATTACTTTGGCACGAAAGTTGTCGATCCCTACCGCTGGCTGGAGAACACCTCTGACCCCGAAGTCGCCGCCTGGATGAAAGCGCAGAACGATTACACGCGCGCCGTGCTGGCCCGCATTCCGGGCCGCGATGAATTGCTCGCGCGTATCAAGTCGCTCGATAACGCCGGCGACACAGTTTCAGGCCTGCAAGTCTGGGGCGGCCATTATTTTTATTACAAGACGGCGCCGGGCTCCGACAATCGCAAGCTCTTCGTGCGCGACACTCTCACCTCGCCCGAGCGCCTGCTGGTGGATACTGAAAAGATGACCACCGCAGACGGCAAGCACTATTCCATTGATTATTTCCAACCCTCGCTCGATGGCGTTTACGTTGGCTACGGAATTTCGCTGGGCGGCTCCGAAGACAGTGTGCTGCACATCTTGCAGAGCTCGACCGGCACAGTGCTGTCGGATAGCATTGATCGCGCCCAGTTTGGTTCCCCCACCTGGCTGCCCGACGGCAAATCTTTTTTTTATACGCGCGCGCAAAAACTTCCATCCGACGCGCCCCCCACCGCGAAATATCAGAAGCTGAAGGTATATCGGCACACGTTGGGCGGCGATCCAGACACCGAGCCACTCGTCTTTGGTTTCGGCGCAAATCCAGGCGTGAAAGTGGACGATAATGATTTTTCAATTGTGCAATTTTCGCCGGGCGCACCGGAATTCTTGGTGGGGCTGGTCATCCACGGCGTGAAGAACGAGTTCGATGTTTACACGATACCGTTCGACGCCAATCCCGGCGCGAAAACTGTTTGGAAGAAGATCGCGGATCAGTCCGACGAAGTCACTGGCCTGGATGTGCACGGTGGGGAACTCTATCTGCTCTCGCACAAGAACGCTTCCCGCTTCAAAGTTCTGCGCACCAGCTTGAACTCACCAGATCTGGCTCACGCCGCCGTTGCGGTGCCGGCCAGTGAAGTGGTCATCACCGGCATTTCCGCTGCCGAAGATGCGCTCTACGTCCGGGATCTCGATGGCGGAATCGGCCGTTTGCGCCGCTTGCCATATAGCGGCGGCAACATTCAGTCCGTAAACCTGCCATTCTACGGCGCGATTCAATCGCTCGTCACCAATCCCACCAGAGCCGGCGCATGGCTAGAGCTCACTTCCTGGACCAAATCGCCGCTGTGGTATTCGCTGGATGCGAAAACCGACAAGCTCACGGACACCGCGCTCGTCCCGCCCTCGCCGGTTGATTATTCGCAGATCGAATCCGAAGAAGTAAAAGCCAAGAGCGCCGACGGCACCATGATTCCGCTTTCAATCATCCACAAGCGCGGCATCGCTCTCGATGGCTCGCATCCCACATGGCTCACGGGCTACGGCGCCTACGGCATCACTTACGATCCGTACTTCGATCCCACAATCCTGGCGTTCCTGGAGCGTGGCGGCGTGCGCGCCTTCGCGCACGTGCGTGGCGGCGGCGAATACGGTGAAGACTGGCACCAAGCCGGACAAAAGCTGACCAAACAGCACACCATTGACGATTTTATCGCCGGCGGAGAATACCTGATCGAGCACAAATACACTTCCGCAGTTCACCTGGCAGGCGAGGGAACCAGTGCAGGAGGAATCACCATCGGCCGCGCTATCACCGAACGCCCCGAGCTGTTCGGAGCCGCGCTGATTCGCGTCGGTGATTCGAATGCGCTGCGCGCCGAAACCCAGGTCAGCGGTCCAGCAAATATTCCGGAGTTTGGCACAGTGACGGAGCCGGACGGATTCAAAGCGCTGTTTGCGATGGACGCGTACCAGCACGTTACCGCCAATACGCCCTATCCCGCCGTGCTTCTGACGACCGGCGTCAACGACCCGCGCGTCGCGCCTTGGGAAGCCGCAAAAATGGCAGCCCGCCTGCAAGCCGATACCAGCAGCGGCAAGCCCGTCCTGCTCCGCGTGGATTACGACGCCGGCCACGGAATGGGCTCCACCAAATCCCAGCACGACATCGAACTAGCCGACGAACTCGCTTTCCTGTTCTGGCAACTCGGCGTCACGGGATACGCCCCGAGCCCCGCCGCACATTAGCCAGCGGCGGGTCAGTGGTGTGAACAACGTTCGGATGTTGATCAGACCTGCTTGGGCGGATCCGTTGGCGGCAACTCTTTCGTGGAAACAGGCTCGGCCGAGCTCATGTGTTCGTGAGTAATTCGCAGCACGCCCTTTTCATCACGCTGGAAGACTTGCGTGGCGCGCCCGTGGGGAACTTCCGATTGATAGCGCTTGCCATTCGCGCGCGTCCGAGTGATTGACAAATGGAATGGGTAGGAAGCTATGGCCAGGTCCGCTCCGAGAGCCTGCACGTCAATCGAGCCGAGCTTCGTGGCCACGAACGATGCAGGACCCAATAGCTCGCGTTCACGCCGCACCAGCATCAGGCGCGCCGGTTCCATCCGCCGCGCGTCGGCCGCAAAAACGGTCGCCGAGGAAAGATACATCTCCCCAAATTGAGATTTCAGTTTTCGGGAAAGGAAGTCCCAGAACTTTTTCACTTCAGCCCGGACATCGTCAGATGAAATGTTGCTCATAATTGCGCACAGTACGGCAGAAGCTTTGGAACCGCCGAAGTCCTTGCTCAGCCCGAGACGCGCGACGCTCTGTCCGCCAGTGCTCCTGGTTCTGTCATTCGCCCGTTTTCTCCGTAGCGGGAGGCGCCGCAGCACTCAGATGCTCATGAACGATTCGCAGTGCGCCATCCTCGTTGCGCTGGAAAATCTGCGTTGCTCGTCCGAAGGACGTGTTGATTTGCACTTTGCCGCCGTTGGCGAGAATTTTCTGCGTGTTGAAGCTGTACGTGTACGCGGCAATAGCGACGTCCTGGCCCACAATCTGGACATCTATTGAGCCTACTTCTGCTCTGGAAGAGAGACCGGGTCCGGGGCGGTGGCGAGATCTCCGCGCTGCCATCAATTTCGCCGACTCGCTACGTTTAGCTTTGCCCGTGAAAACGATGGCGGTAGGCGAGTACATCTCTTCAAGCTTGTCCGCCAAGTTCCCCGACAAGATGGCCCAGAAGCGATGGACTTCCTTGCTAACGTCTTCCGATGAAATCTTCTTCATATTTTGGCTGGAGGATACCACACGCTTGTATTCTCTTGAACAATCTCAAGGGATAAAGCATGTTTTGGAGAGGGCGGCAGGTGCTAGGCCAGATTCACGTCACTCACAATTAACGCTGCAAGTTCAACCGGAAAATGACCCAACTAACGGAGCCTCCGGTGTGCTAGTCGCGTAGCTAGGCCACTGCCCTTTGCCGTTCAGCACCCGCAATCTCCGCCGCAATCTCTAGCGCAGCCGCGCGCGGATTCGCCGCTGCGGTAATCGGCCGGCCCACCACCAGGTAATCAGCCCCAGCGCGAACCGCATCTCCCGGAGTCGCTATGCGCGATTGATCGTTCGTAGCAGACGAAGCCGGACGCACTCCCGGCACTAAAATCTTGAAGTCAGGCCCAAACTCGCGCCGCACCGCCGGAGCTTCCAGTGCTGAACAAACGACCCCATCCATCCCAGCCGTCCTCGCCAGCCGCGCCAGCGCCACCACCCGCGATCCCAGCGAACCTTCCATACCAATTTCCCGCAGCGTCGGCTCGTCGAAGCTTGTCAGCACCGTCACCGCCAGCAGCGCCGGACGGTTTTTCTTAGTCCCCGCAGCCTCACGCGCCGCCTTCATCATGGCTAGCCCGCCGGCCGCATGCAAAGTCATCAGGCGCACACGTGGCAGTCGAACGGCAGCAGCGACCGCATGCGCCACAGTATTCGGAATGTCATGGAATTTCAGGTCGAGGAAGATGTCGTACCCGAGGTCCGCAAGCTTAGTAACCGCTCGCGGACCCTCGGACGTGAAGAGTTGCGCTCCAACTTTAAACATCCCGGCCGCACCGCGCAGTTTCCGCGCCAAAGCAGTCGCTGGACCAAGCCGGTCCAGGTCTAGTGCGACGATCAGTTTCCGGGATGCGCTGTTGCTGGGCGTGTTGGCACCTTTAGGAGTTCGAGCCGGACTTTCGCAAGCCCGTGCTGGTCGAATCCTAACTTACGTGCCACTTCGTAGGAAACA
>Ga0209655_10000941_pt1 | contig 10974 bp, 10 predicted proteins | sample BogFormECP03_OM2_FD_188236 | JGI IMG/M metagenome (GOLD analysis project Ga0209655, IMG submission 188236) | Bog forest soil microbial communities from Calvert Island, British Columbia, Canada - ECP03_OM2 (SPAdes) (version 2) | ecosystem: Environmental > Aquatic > Freshwater > Wetlands > Bog ...
CCGCTCCTGCTCCAAACGCGGCGCCGGCAACGCGCTCCGCTCCACCGAATCCAGCACGCGCAGCAAATGTTGCCGTTCGCCAAAAACGATTTGCGAAGTCCGCACCGCCTTGCTTTTCCCCGGATTGCGCACCAAGTCTGAACGTCTCATCGTTTGTTCACCCCGCGGATCCCAGGAGCCGCATCTTTCCCCAGCAGCAGTCCCAGCGCGATTTCAAATTTTGCTGTCGTCATTGCCAACTGGCCGATTGGCGTTCCAGGAAACGCGCCTGTGCAGCGCAAATCATCACCTTGGTTCCCCGTAGTATAGCTTCGTTCGCAATCTAATAAAAACTGTGCCCTGTTGAACCCAGCCCCTGGCTCCCCATCGCCAAGTGCCACAAACGCATCGCCCCATATCCCCTGCGTCCGCAGCAACATCAACGCAACGGCCCAGATTATCTAATCTCACTCAGGCAGAGTAAAGCGAACTACTCAAACGTGTTCCGTAGCCCGCAATAGATGGTTCTAGAACCAACCAATCACCGCAGCATAGGCAACCTTGCCTGTGCTCTTGCAGCTGTAGTTGCCTGTGTAGCGGACAGCTACTTTCTTAGGCGGGCAGCCTTCTGCCGCGGTCATCTCGCACGTCGCGTCTCTCTGGCCCGCCCTTGGGTCATTGCGCATTCCCTATCAACACGCTAACGTCAATATTCACCAATCACCGCGAGGAGCTCGACCAATGCCCGCCTTCGACGAACACAAAGACGAACTAGCCCACTACGAAACCATGATGGGCCCCCATCGCGGGCGCCTCGCCGTCTCCCTCGACCTCCTCACCAACGCCCTCATCCTGGTCGGCCAACATGGCGTCTACTGCCACACCAATCGCGATCCCAACGTCCCCGTAATGGACATCCGCATAATCCAAGCGGAAATCAACAAAGCCAAAGAACTAATTCAAAGTGTGATGGAAGCAATCCGAGCCGAACGCGACAAGAAGGGTTGACCTGCCACAAATCAAACAAATTTCCTTACAGCTTTAACTCCCAAGTCTCCGCCACCAAATCGTGACCAAAGCTACGGTGCCGTTTCTTCCCCACGCAACGAAACCCTGCCTGCTTATAAATGTGCCGCGCCGCAAATAGAATGCTCTGCGTCCACAGAGTGATCTTCTTATATCCCACGCGCCGCGCAAATCGCACGCATTCATCCACCAATCTTTTACCAATTCCCAGTCCGCGTGCCGAAGCGTCCACATGCAGCAAACGCAACTTCGCCACCGTCTGCGAATGTTTTACCAGGAATACCGCACCTACAGTCTCGCCCTTGCGCTCCGCAATCCAGCAGCGCTCCCGTCGTGAATCAAATTTCTCGATGAAATTCGCCGCGATCTTCGCCGCCAGCGCCTCATACTGCTCGTCCCAACCGTATTCCTGCGCGTACAGCAAACCCTGCCTGCTCACAACCCAGCCCATATCCCCCGGCTGATGCGGCCGCAGAATGTATGGCTCGCTTGCTACTGCGCGCGGCGCCAGCACCGATTCAACCTCAGCCATCGCCGCCACCAGCCGTCGTTGATCCGCCTCCGACACGCCCCGCAATCGCGCGCTTACATCCTCATTCGACCGCCGGTCCAGCGTCGCGATCACTTCCTGTCCGCGCGCCGTCAACGACAGCAGCGTCTCCCGCCCATCCGCCTGCGACCGTTCCGCCCGAATCAATCCATCCTTCTTGAACCCGCGCAAAATACGGCTCACGTAACCCGCATCCAAACCCAATTCCGTTCCTACTACCGCCGCCGTAGGCTTTTCGCGATGCGCCAGTTCGTACAATACGCGCCCCTGCGTCAACGAATAAGCGCTGCCGAGGAACCCTTCCTGCAACACGCCAATTTTTCGCGTGTAGAAACGATTGAAGCGCCGGATCGCCTCCACCCGCCCCATCCCCGCCGCATTCGGCTTCATAGCCGCACCTGTTTTCACGATTGCACCTCCCTTCGCGTCTGCAATGTGCGATTGTTCTATATGTGCCATTGTCATCTACATAGTTGCTTTTGTCAACTAATGTAGAAACCAACTTCAGCCGATCTCATTTTGGAGTGCGGCGGCTTGTGCATGGCGCTGCAGCGCGATTCATCCTGAAATCCCGCGGCGCCGGATCGAAGGGCCTACCTGCCGCGGACAGGCCGCGCCCCGGCTTGGGCAGGCGTAAAGTTCAATACCCTTCCTCCAAGGCGTCTCCATAATTCTTCGCCGGACCGTAACCTTTCCCCCGCCCAGCAGTTCTATACTATGGCAGCAACAACTCCGGAGCTCTCGTTGAAGGTCGTACAAGAATCCAGCGAGCGGCGGCTGATCGCAGCGGCGCAGCAGGATCCCAGCCGGTTCGCCGCGCTCTATGAAATTCACTTCGAACGCGTGTACGCCTACGTCTCCAGGCGCCTGGCGAACCGCGAAGCTGCTGAAGACGTGACCTCCGAAGTCTTTCACCACGCCCTGGCGAACTTGCCGCGCTTCGAATGGCGCGGCGCTCCTTTCGGCGCGTGGCTCATGCGCATCGCAGCAAATGCCATCGCCGACCGCTGGCGGCGCGGCTCCCGCGAGCAAACGGACGCGCTCGCAAACGACCCAGCCAGCGCCGAACCCAACCCGGAAGAAATCGAAATCCGCGCGCAGCTATTCCGCCTGGTGCAGGAATTGCCTATCGAGCAGCGGAAGGTCGTGCAAATGCGCTTCGCCGAAGAAAAAAGCATCCGAGAAATCGCGCAAGCCCTCGGACGCACCGAAGGCGCCGTAAAGCAACTCCAGTTCCGCGGCATCCAAACCCTGCGCGATGAAGCCGCAAAAGTTCCCGGCAAAAACGCAGTCGCCAAAGCAGTAGGTAAAGCGTCCCAGAAGAAAAGTCGGTCGGGTGCAGCCAATGCCTAAATCAAACCTGAGCGAACAACTCGATCGCGCCATCCAGGCGCTGCTGGCGCCCGGTCCCGCTCCGCGCCGCCGCGATGGCGCAGCACCCAAAGCGCCCCTCGCCGCACTCGCCCGCGTCTCGAGCGAGCTCCGCGGCCTGCCCCGCGCAGATTTTAAAGCAATTCTACGAGCACAGCTCGAAGGGAGAACTCCCATGGCCAGCAAAGCCGCAGCAGCACCCGAAGCGCAGCAGACCGCCACCGCCTATTTGATTGTGAACGGCGCTGCGCGCGCTCTTGAGTTCTATAAGCAGGCTTTCGGCGCCGTGGAAACCATGCGCTTGAATGGCCCCGGCGACAGAATCGGCCATTCCGAAGTCCGTATCGGCAATTCCACCATCATGCTCGCCGATGAATTCCCCGACTACGGCGCCCTCAGCGCGCAAACAATCGGCGGTTCGCCTGTGAGCATCCATCTCCAGGTGGCCGACGTGGACGCCATGGCCGCCCGTGCCGTCGCCGCCGGCGCCAAAGTGCTTCGCCCGGTGCAGGATCAGTTCTACGGCGAACGCAGCGGCCAATTTACCGATCCCTTCGGACTCACGTGGGTGATCACGACGCACAAGGAAACACTCACAGCCGAGGAAATCGAGCGTCGCTTCGCCGCTTTGCAACAGCCGTCGCCTGCACCTTCTGCCGCACAATCAAACGAAGTACCAAACGACGCACCGAAGTGGACCCTGCCGGTGCCCTACATCCGCAAAGGTTTCCGCACACTCACGCCCTATCTCCTCGTTCCAGGCGCTGCGAATCTCATCAACTTCTACAAGGAAGCGTTCGGCGGCGAGGAAATTTTCCGCGTTGCTCGCCCCGGCTCAGATCTCATCATGCACGCCGAAGTTCGCATCGCCGGCTCCATGCTCGAACTCGCCGACGCCACCGCCGAATTCAAGCCTCGCGCCTCATCAAATATGTTGTATGTGCCGGACGTGGATGCTGTCTTCCACCGCGCCGTGCAAGCGGGTGCCACATCGCTCGCAGTCCCGGCTGACCGGCCATGGGGTGATCGCGACGGCGCCGTGAAAGATCCCGGCGGAAATACCTGGTACATCACAACGCAAGGCGCCGGCGAGCACGTCATCGCCGACACTCCAGCGATCGTTCCGGTATTTCTCGTCCAAAACGCCGAAAAATATGTCGAGTTCCTAGAGCAAGCCTTCGACGCCCGAGAGCTTTTCATTTCCAAGGATCCGCAAGGCAAAATCCGGCACGTCAGCCTCCGCGTCGGCAATTCCGTCCTATCCGGCGGTGAAGTCCACGGCAAATTCCAAGCCGCTCCGTTCCTGCTGCACATGTACGTCCCCAATACCGACGAAGTGTACGCAAACGCTCTGCGCCACGGCGCCACCACGATTCGCGGCCTGGAAGACGCCCCCTACGGCGACCGCACCGCCACGGTGCAAGACCCTGCCGGCAATTTGTGGTCCCTAGCCACGCACATCAAAGACGTAAAATTTTAGTTGGCAGTGGATTCGTCTCTGCGGTTGGTAGGGGCCCTGCTTGCTGCGCCCCAGCTTGCCAAGATGTTCAGCAGTTCGCGGCGCGTCAGTTGCCGTCGCCCGTGTAGCCGGCATTTTCTATTCGAAGTTGTGCGCGCCAGCTAACGCAGGTAGGGGTTTTTAGCGCGCTCTTCCCCGATCGTAGTGTTCTCACCGTGCCCCGGAATCACCAAAGTCTCATCCGGCAGCGCCAACAACTTCTCCCGGATCGAATTCAAAATATCTTTCATCGAGCCGCCCCACAAATCCGTGCGACCAATGCTTCCCTGAAACAAAGTATCGCCGGCAACCAACATCCCTGGCACCGAACCCTGCACGGCCTCGCCGGCATGTCCGCGCAAATGTGCCTGCAAATGCGCCTCCTCCGAATCTTTCGCCGAAGCTGACCTCGCGCGGTCTACGTACCCTTGCTCAAATGACGGCATTCCCTTCTCGACCAACAAACTGATACTCCCCGGCGTGTGCCCCGGAGTATGAATCACCCGCGCCGCATACCCGCCCCAACGCACGCTGTCGCCTTCCTTCACAAAATCTTCAATCCGCATACTCTCCGGCGTGCGCATCCCCAAAAATTGCGCCTGCATATCCAGGTGCCGGTACAACTCCAGATCCGCTTCATGGATCAGCACCGGCGCTTTCGTAGCCGCATGCAACTTCGCCAGGCCTCCCACATGATCAATATGCGTATGCGTGCTCACAATCGCGCGCACGTTCAGCCCGTGCTCGCGTAAAATCTCCAGAATCCGCTCGACCTCATCCCCCGGATCCACCACGATCGCATCGCGCGTCTCCGGATCGCCCAGAATCGAGCAGTTGCATTGCAGCATCCCCACCGGAATAATCTCGTGTATCAGTTTTTCGCTCACCCCAAAAGTATAGCAACTCTCTCGGCACTGGGTCAGTTTCCGATTGGCGCGTTAGTCAGGAGTTATGGGCCGAGGACCCGCAGCGATGCAGGGCGTCTGGAAACGAGCCTGGTACGACCTCAACGATCTCGTGCTCTGCTGGGAACCGCGCATGCCTATCAAGCCCATCCGGTCTGAGAGGCGCCGCGCGCGAATTAGTTTCATCTCGTCAACATCTCGACACGCCCATCGCCTAATACCGTGAGAATCCTCTTGAAGTAGGTCGCCATCCGCAGCTGCGAATAGATGTAGCGATATGCCTCTAAGTATGAAATCCCTCCGGCGCATACCACAACCAGCCATTGATCATCCGCGGGCTTCGGCGCCCGGCTACCAGCCGCGGCGCTGATTAACTCAAGTAATTCACGCGTCATGTTCAAAAGTAGCAGCGCGTCTGAATCGGCATTGTGCACGAACCCGATCATTTTCGGTGCTCGCTCAGCTTGACCTCTCAAAAGTCGAATCTGGACACGATTCCCGTGAATCGTGTCTTTCTCATCTCGACCCGGCACTCCCCGCCCGAGAATAGTTTGTATTTTGTCTTCCAGCGTCGCAGCGGTTTTTGATGGCAAATGGATGGGAGCGGTGACGGTCAGCAACACGGTCGTGCCGTCCGGCACGGTTTCGCCAAGAGTGGCTCGCAGCCGTTCAATAAGCCTGGTCGCAACCTTATCGAACCTCAGTCCGGGCTTGGCCGCGTAACCGGTACCGGTGCTGCGCGCTCTGAGGGTCGCCACGGATACAGCAACTCGTTTCCCAGCAAGCACGATACAGGCGGGGGGATCATTGCCCTTTTCCAACGTCGCCGAGAACCTCCTGGCGACGGCTTCGATGGCGATTCGCTCCTGCTTTTTCAAATTTCTCATGTGTCCCTGCCTCTGAGTGGAACCCATTCCGTACGCAGAATTTCGCTGAATCGATCATGATTCCAAGCGAGTGTCCGACAACGGCGAAGTCGAGATCGAATCGTCCTCACTAACGCTTCGAATAGCCCACTTTTTGTGAACTCTCAACCCGTCCCTTCCATTCTATGCCCCGACTCGCAAGAAGTGTTCAAAACAGGACAGTTTCGACGGCGCGAATCGCAATACGATTGGCAACCTTTAGCAACGTGACCGGAGGAGTTTCGGTGGCACACGTCGGGGTGTCGCGGGCGCTGGGATTGCTACTGGCGTTCGGCCTGCTTACAACGCTCGTTCGGGCTCAGCCCCAGCAAAAACCTGCCAGCGCGGCGGAACAAGCAAAGAGTGCTCCGCAAAGTCCTCCCGCCAATACTTCTGCGCCTTCCGAATATTTAGGAGCAGAAGTCTGCAAGACTTGCCACGACGACATTTACAGCGCCTGGGAGAAGAGTCCGCACTGGAAGACCACGCTCGATACGAAAGGCGGCCCGTCGCATCAAGGATGCGAAAGCTGCCACGGGCCCGGATCGGCGCATGTTGCTGGCGGCGGGGACGTCACCAAGATTTTTGTCTTCAAGGATCACTCGACGAAGGAGATCGACGCCCGCTGCCTGACGTGCCACGCCGGAGGCACCGAACACATGAATGCCATCAATTCGGTGCATTCGAAGAACGACGTCAGCTGCATTTCCTGCCATTCGCCGCATCATGCGGAAACTAGAGAATTCCTGCTGGTGAAAGCTCAGCCCCAGCTTTGCTACTCGTGCCATCTTGCGAAGAAAGCTGAGTTCGATATGCCGTTCCACCATCGAGTAAATGAAGGCCTCATCCAGTGCACCGATTGCCACAACCCGCACGGCACTGTGCGGCCCCATCAGGTGCGGACTTCGTCCACTCAAGATGCGGTTTGCTTCACATGCCACACGGACAAGCAGGGACCGTTTGTATTCGAACACCAGCCGGTGAAGGTCGATGGGTGCCAGTCCTGCCATTTGGTGCACGGCGGGCCAAATCCGCACATGTTGAAACTGAGCAATGTCAATCTGCTTTGCTTGCAGTGCCACACCACGTCGAGCTTCAGCGGAGCGCCAGGAGCTCCTTCGTTCCATAACCAGGCGAGCTTGTTCCAATCTTGCGTTTTGTGCCACTCGGCAATTCACGGCTCGAATTTCGATCCAACCTTCTTCAAATAGAGCAGGCCCTAGGCTCTATTTCATTCATCGAGAAAGTGCGCAGACCGAGCAGACAGCGATCGGGAGATAGGATTTTCGGACGCGGGAGAACAAATCTATGAAAGGACGCTTGGCGGTTCACAGCATTCCTTCCGCCATTTTTATCGTGGCGCTGCTCCTTTCGCCAATCGCTCGCGCCCAAGACAATTCCGGAGAGTTGAAAGGAATTAATTCGGGTGATTACAATATTCATCAAACCATAGAGTTCGGCTATCGCTTGAACGAGGTCACTGGCAACCAGAACACCTACGATACTTTTGAGAACCTCGGTTCCGGCCTGCGCCTTTTCAGTTTCACGTTCGACATGCGCTCACTAGACCACCACGGATTCCTCTTCGACAATCTGAGCTTCAGCAACTTCGGCTATGGCGGCGATCCCAACGACGTTACTCGCCTGCGGATCGAAAAGAACAAATGGTACGATTTCCGGCTGCTGTTCCGGCGCGATAAAAACTTCTGGGACTACAATCTTTCCGCCAATCCATATAACCCGGCCGCATTGAATCCGGCAGGGTCTTTGACGACGGGATGCTTCGTCGGTCCGCCCACCGCCGCCTTTCCGCAGGGTGCGCCCGCGTTCTGCTCCAGCCCCGCTGTCGCGCAGAACAACTCACTTCATGGTCTGGATCTGGTCCGCCGCATGCAGGACTACGACCTCACCCTGTTCCCGCAGTCCGCGATCCGTGTGAGGCTGGGCTATTCGCGAAACCGCGATGAGGGGCCCAGCCTGTTTACTACTGATGGAGGAACCATATCGGCGTTCAATCAGATGAATAGCTACACGACGAACTCATATCGCATGGGAGTCGATGTCCACGTCCTGCCCCGAACGACGCTTTCCTATGACCAATTCCTGAGCTACTACCAGCAGAACAACCGCATCACCGACAATCCAAGCGTGAATCCTGGCAATTTCGGATTTGCGTTGGGAACTGTGCCGGGCCAGGGCACGCCGGCTGGCACTCCGGTGGACCTGGGAAATATTTGGAGCACGCAAACACCCTCGGAAATTTTCCCGTGTGCGACTCCAACGGTGACGGGCACGACGAACACCGCCTCCCCCACTTGCAACGGTTTCCTGTCCTATAGCCAGGTGGGCGACCCGCGCAACTTTATGCCGACGGAACGTTTCCGTTTCCAATCGAACTACTTCAAGAACTTCGAAACGTCGGGCTCGGTAGGTTACAGCACGAGCGATTACCACTTCTCGGACCTTTCGGAGGTCGTGAACGACTGGACAGCGCGAACAGCGCAGCGTGGCAGCACGGCAGCAGGGCCGATAAAGACTACACGTGTTTCGGTGAACGCGAATTGGTCTGGCGTGTACTCCGTCAATGAAAAATTCCGGATTCTGGATCAATTCCAGTACGACAACTGGCGCATTCCTGGCATGTGGAATGCGGCCGAAACCAATGTGTTCGGAACTCCCTCACCGGCGCCCGGTGTGGTCGGTTTGTTGCTGTCACCTGCGGTGTTCAATGCGACGAACTGTCCGGCCGCTCCCTACAATCAGGCGAACTGTCCGCAACACAGTGCCACCTCCGCCGCCGATGTGATCAACCAGATCAACTCGCAATTCCTGGGACAGAATATCAAGTCGAATACCCTCGAGGCCCAATACGATTTCAGCAGGCGATACAGTGGCAGCATTGGCTATCTCTACACCAACCGGACGATCGCGAGTATGGATACTGCCTTTGTTACCGGAGATTTCTACTTCCCGGGCGGGCCCACCGGACCGCTGCCGACCCAGGCGAACGCGAATAATTTCTTTCTGGCGGCGCGTGGTGATTGCGCCGTGGTCGGCGGCGCTCTGCCCGCAAATTGCACGCTCCTCACTACTGGTCCGATGGCGGGTGCGATTGTGGAAGGCTCGCCCACAAATCCTATTCCAGAGGCGGGCAACGACACGTCTCGCAATATCACGACAATCAACGAGAATGCGCTGCTGTTAGGCATCGTGGCGCGTCCGATCGACGCACTGCGCATCACCGGCGATTTTGAATTTGGCTACAACGACCAATCCTTCACGCGGATCGATCCCCGGCAAGTGCAGTCCTATAAGATCCAAGTGAATTACAAGCCGCGGCCGTGGGCGAATCTGGCGGGCTCCGTGGAGATTCACAATAACCGCGACAACGTCACAACCGTGAACAACGTGGAGCACGACCGCTCCTACGGCTTCTCCGCAATGTTGATGCCGAATCAGCGCCTGTCCTTCGATTTCGGCTTCAATTACTGGAACGTCTATACACAGGCGCTAATCTGTTTTGCATATTCCACTTCTTCGGCGAACCCGGCCCCCCCGCCGGCCCCGGCCAATCTGCCCGTGTCCACGTTCCCTCCCGGCGTGCCGGAGCTCTCCACGGGTACGGCGTGCCCGATTGCGGGCTCGCCTTCGCCACTCGGCGCGCTTTCCACCTATGCCAGCAGCGATTATTTCGCGCACGCCGCTGTGATGTGGAAGCCAATCAAGCGGGTAACGGTGGCGGTCGGTTACGGTGCCAGCTTCGTTCGCGGGAATACGATTTTTCTGAATCCACTCATGCCTTCCGGCACGCTTGATTTCAACTATCAAAGACCTTACGCAACACTGACCGTCGAGGTCTATCGTGGATTCAGCTATATCACGTCCTGGAATTATTACGGATTCAACCAGACCGGAAACACCAGTCCGTTCGGGCTCGCAGCTATTCAGTCGCAGGACTTTAACGGCAACAATGCCACCTTCTCACTCCGCTATGCGTTTTAGGCGCGGGTGAGCGGAATAGCATTAGGTTGTGTTCGTCAAAAGGAGGAAGTGCAAAATGAGCTTCTTAATGGATCGAATCGGTAAGAAGGTGGTGTTGGCGCTCGCGATCATGTTCGTCTTCGGGACCTCGGTGCGAGCCGACGGCGCAGGCGATTTCAAAGCGAAGTGCGCGGCGTGCCACGGCGCGGATGGAACCGGCAGCACGGCAACGGGAAAGGCCCTGAAGGTGCGAGATTTGGCTTCGCCCGATGTGCAGAGCCAATCGGACGCTCAGCTCACGGAGATTGTGACGAATGGCAAGAACAAGATGCCGGCGTACAAGGGCAAGCTGACGGACGACCAGATCAAGGGTCTGGTTGCCTACATCCGCGGACTAGCGAAGAAGTAGCCAGCCGTTGTGGGATGGAGATTACTGCGACTCGTGTTCTCGGCGGGAGCAGAAGGAGGCCCGTTGATAGGAATTCTCATTTGTCAAATTGCACTCAGCATCGTACTGGCGTCTATTTTTCTGATTCGGCCTTCTCTCACGAGTGCGGCTGGCTGGAAGATAGTGGCGTTCATTGGCCTGGGTGTGCTTCCGGCTCTGTGCCTTGTGGGAGGCATGAACGCGCATGTGCAGCGCTCCGAACAGACTCGATTCTGCGTTTCATGCCACGTCATGGTTCCCTATGGACAAAGCCTGTATGTGGACGACCCCAATCATATTCCCGCGCAACACTTTCAGAATCACCGGGTGCC
>Ga0209655_10000942_pt1 | contig 10965 bp, 12 predicted proteins | sample BogFormECP03_OM2_FD_188236 | JGI IMG/M metagenome (GOLD analysis project Ga0209655, IMG submission 188236) | Bog forest soil microbial communities from Calvert Island, British Columbia, Canada - ECP03_OM2 (SPAdes) (version 2) | ecosystem: Environmental > Aquatic > Freshwater > Wetlands > Bog ...
TGGTGCGCGCGGCGGTGACGGTGAGTTCGCTGGGGCCGCGGCTTTCGAATCCTGGCTACGTGATCGTGATTGACGATTTGACGGATTTGCTGCGCGCGCAGAAGGCGGCGGCCTGGCAGGAAGTGGCGCAGCGGATTGCGCACGAGATCAAGAATCCTTTGACGCCGATTCAGCTGTCGGCGCAGCGGCTGTTGCGTTACTTGGAGCGGAATGGGTCGCAACAGGCGGTCGCGTTGCGCACGGAGCTGGAGAAATTGGTGGCGGAGTGTGCGGGGTTGATCGAGCGCGAGGTGCACACGTTGAAGTCGCTGGTGGATGCGTTCTCGCAGTTTGCGCGCTTCCCTTCCGCGCGCTTGGCGCCCGAGGATGTGAATTCGATCGTGGCGAGCGCTTTGGATTTGTTTCATGGGCGGCTGGAGGGTGTGACGGTGCGGACGGAACTCGCCGCGTCGTTGCCTTTGGTGAAGGCGGACCGGGAGTTGTTGCGGCGGGTGCTGGCCAATTTGATTGATAACGCGGCGGAGGCGATGGAGGGGTCGGGGATACGGCGGATGCGCGTGGCTACGCGCGTGGAGGGCGACGGCGACGCGGTGGAGGTGGAGATTTCTGATAGTGGACAAGGGATTTCGCCGGAGGACAAGGAGCGCTTGTTCTTGCCGCATTTTTCTACCAAGGAGCGCGGAACGGGTTTGGGATTGGCGATCGCGAGCCGGATTATTGCGGAGCATAACGGGACGATTCGGGTGGAGGATAATTTGCCGACGGGAACGCGATTTGTGATTCGGTTTCCGGCGGCGGAGATTCCGGTTTCACCGGCGTGAGTCAAAAGACTTAACACAGAGGACACGGAGAAAAGGCGGAGGTAAATCGGAGAAGGACGAAAGATTTACCGCAGAGACGCAGAGGACGCAGAGAAAACCTACCGAACATGCCAGCTTCCATATTTATTGTTGATGATGAAAACGGGATACGCGAATCTCTCGGTGCTTTGTTGCGCGACGAGGGGTACGACGTGGAGGCTGTGGCCTCGGGCGAAGAGTGCCTCGCGCGTTTGGAGACGCGTACTTTTGATTTAGTGCTGCTGGATGTGTGGTTGAAGAAAATGGATGGGCTGGAGACTTTGGAGCGGATGCAGGAGCGGGACGGGGCGCCGATGGTGGTGATGATTTCGGGGCACGCGAATATCGAGACGGCGGTGCGGGCTACGAAATTAGGGGCGTTTGATTTTGTGGAGAAGCCGCTATCGCTGGAAAAAGTCGTGCTGGTGGTGCGCAACGCGCTGGAATATTTGCGGCTGGAGACGGAGAACCGCAGGCTGCGCGCGGAGCTGGAGGAAAAGCACCAGATATTGGGCAGCAGTATCCCGATGAAAGCGCTGCGGCAGCAGATTGCTTTGACGGCGCCGACGAATGGGCGCGTTTTGATTTACGGAGAAAGCGGCACAGGCAAGGAGCTGGTGGCGCGCGCTTTGCACGCGAGCAGTTTGCGCAGTTCGATGCAATTTGTGGAAGTGAATTGCGCGGCGATTCCGGAGGAATTGATCGAGTCGGAAATGTTCGGCCACCGCAAGGGCAGTTTTACAGGCGCGAGCGAAGACAAGGTGGGGAAATTTCAGAAGGCGGACGGCGGGACGTTGTTTCTGGATGAAGTGGGCGACATGAGTTTGAAGACGCAGTCGAAGGTGCTGCGCGTGTTGGAAGAGCGGCGCGTGGAGCCGCTGGGATCGAATCAGCCGGCGACGGTGGACGTGCGGGTGATCGCCGCGACAAATAAAAAGCTGGAAGAAGAAATCGCGCGCAATGCGTTTCGCGAGGATCTTTTTTACCGGTTGAACGTGATTCCCTTCTACGTGCCGGCGTTGCGCGAGCGGGTCGCTGATATTCCGATTTTGGCGGCCCATTTTCTAGCGGCTTTTTGCCAGGAATATGGGAAGAAGGCGAAGGAGTTCAGCCCGACGGCACTGGACGTGCTGTTGAATTATCCGTGGCCCGGCAACGTGCGCGAGTTGAAGAATCTGGTGGAGCGCCTCGTGATTGTGTGTCCTTCGCCGCGAATTGAACCGCATCATTTGCCGCCGGAACTTTTTCGCGGCGCGTCGAAAAGCCCGCAGAAGCCTTATGAGAGTTTGCAGGAGGCGCGGTCGGCGTACGAGCGCGAATTCGTCCTCCGCAAGCTGGAGGAAAATCGCTGGAACATGACGAAGGCGGCGCAGGCCTTGGGCCTTGAGCGCAGCCATTTGTACCGCAAGATGCGTTCGCTGGGAATTGCGCCGACGCGGGTGTGATTAGCGATGACTGCGCCAGATGAGCAACCGAAAACGAGCGCGTGGAAGCATGTCGGAAGATTTCTTTTCGATTGGGTAAAGAGCCTCGGGTTGTTTGCGGTGGTTGTCACTGTCGGTACGCTTCTCTTCTTGGTAGGTTCTTCAATTGTGGGATATCTCGCCTATAGTTACCGCCCGGGGCCAGGTTGGGGACGAGGAGTTTTCAGCTGGCATGAAGTGGGCTTCTACTTCGGCTGGCTGCCGTTAATAATTTATCCTCTGCTATTTGTCGGGTTGGCGCTGTTTCCGTTCGCGCGACTGCTGTTGTGGTTCCGTTCGCCGCGGTGGCTCCTGCGCGTGTTTGGCGCCGTTTTCTCGGGACTCGCGGCGTTCGTCGCGGTGATGGCCGCCGGCTGGTACATCGCGATTTCTCAATATCCCGTGTATGCAGGTGCCTTGTCGGGGATGATTTACGGAGCGATTCTACTTCCGCGCGCCAGCGGAGCACCGCCAAGCGGCGCAACCAACTGGAAGCACTGGGCAGGAATAGCGGCGACGGTAATTGCGTGCGGAGCAATCGTTGTGCACCCCCTCCTGCCGAAGGAGAAAGAACAGTCCCTTGAAGTGCTGTATGAGCGTGTCGTTCCCGGCCCCGAAGATCTTGGAGCTGACGCAAAACCGGGCGGTCTAACTCCGGACGAACTGAAGGTGCTGAAATCACTCGGACTGAGTGGGACTCTTCATTTCGGGATGTCGGAGTATCACGGCGGCACGCCCACGGAGGCACGTGCGGTGATTGTTTTCACCGGAGACCTTCATTCGCGTGCTGAACTTCGCGAACCTTCGAGAACTCGTGTGCTCTACGTGCAGCAAGGCGACGCTTGGACAATGTATCCGCCGAACGCACGAACACTTCGAAACAAGATCAAGTTTTGGCCTTCATCTCAGGATGCTACCAAAATCGAGGCGCAGTCTGATCCTGCAGCGGGACATCCGTTTTCGTTCTCTTGGTACCCGCCACTAAAAACTGCAAGGTAGATTTGGTGCAGACCACAAAGAACTTGCGCCACGCAGTGGCGCGCCTCAGTTCCTTCGCGCGCGGCGGCGCGGTTGTGGCTACGAGCCGACGCGGATGTGCGCGAAGGAATTAAAGATCCCGAAAATATTCAGAAGCCAGAGAACTACGGCGATTACTACCACCGCGTTCAGGATTGATTTGATGGTGCCCTGCATGGGGATAAGGTCGACCAGCCATAGCAGTACTCCCACCACGATCAGAACCATTATTATCGTCAACAGTGGCATTGGATGTTGCCCTCCTTGTAGAGAAGTCTTACCGACTTTTCTCGATGTGAGAATACGCAGCATGCCAGCGGTGGGCCATACATGGAAGAGAGTAGAGCTGCTTAGGGAGTTACGTTATGGCGCGGGACGTGGCGGCCGATACAAATTGGAAGGCAACGGCAATTTCAAGGGCAACGTCGACGGCTGGCGGTCTAAAGACCGCCGCTACAAAGGCAACTGCAGAAAGCGGCTAGCCTTCTTCGGCTTCCTGGAATTGGGCCAATTGTTCTAGTTGGCGGTGCCAGTCTAGTTGGCGGACTAACGTTGAGTTTTGCCGCCAGTTGGCTTGGACTTTTACGAAGAGCTCGAGGAATATTTTTGCGCTCAGAATTAGTTCCAGTTCTTTGCGGGCTGCTGTGCCGATCTTCTTGATGGCTTCCCCGCCCTTGCCAATCAGAATGCCCTTCTGGCCGTCGCGTTCCACGTAGATGGTGGCGCGGATGCGCAGCAGCTTGGGGGTTTCCTCGAAACTATCAATCAGGACGGCGATGGCGTGGGGGACTTCGTCGCGCGTCTGCAGGATGGCTTTTTCGCGCACGACTTCGGCGGCCAGGAAGCGCTCGGGCTGGTCGGTAAATTGGTCGGGAGGAAAATGCGGCGGAGCCTCGGGCAGGCGCGTTAACCAGGAATTGACGAGGTCGAGGCAGCCGGCGCCGGTTAACGCGGAGATTGGGAAAATTTCGGCGAAATCGAATTCCTTGTTGTAGCGCTCGATCAGCGGGAGCAGCAGATGTTTGGCTATGCGGTCCACTTTATTCAGCAGCAGGTACACGGGGCCGTGGAAGCGCTGAATCCATTGAATGGAGAAGCGGTCGCCGGGGCCGTAGTCAACTGACGCGTCGGCGATCAGGCAGAGGATGTCGATGCCTTCGAGGGCGTGTTGCAGCTCGTCCATCATCATGCGGCTGAGGACGTTTTTCGGTTGGTGGATGCCGGGCGTATCTATCAGGACGATCTGGGCGTCTTCGCGATTGAGGATGCCTTGGATGCGATTGCGGGTGGTTTGCGGCTTGGGGGAGACGATGGCGACTTTTTGGCCGACGAGCGTGTTGACGAGCGTGGATTTGCCGGCGTTGGGGCGGCCTACGATAGCGACGAATCCGGATTTGAAAGGCATGGATTAGTGAATTGTACGCCTTCTGGATGCGGCTAGGAAGTGAGGCGGAGGCTGGGCAAAGGAGGTCAAAAGATTGAACACAGAGAAAAACGGAGGGCACAGAGAAAGATAGCGTCTCCCGCAGTGGACATTGGGAGATTGTTTAGACCGCGCGAGTTGCATTACGGGTGGATGAATATGCGAAGAACAATTTGTGCGCCGTGATTTCCACAGCATGGTCCATTGACTTCGGCTGGCATCCTTGTAAACATTTAGTCCTTCGCGGTTCGGCCCAGCGACTTTCGCTGCGATGGTTCCGCGAACCAACCTGTAAACTACACGGCACGGTCGGTAACCTAGGAGGCTATCTATGGCATACCCCGTACGAGCAATCCCCGAAGGGTATCACTCGATTAGTCCCTCGTTAACCTGTAAGGACTGCGCGCGCGCGCTTGATTTTTACAAGAACGTGTTCGGCGCGGTCGAAATGATGCGCATGCCATCCCCGGATGGCAAAATCTCCCACGCAGAAATGAAAATCGGAGATTCGATAATTTTTCTAAACGACGAGATGGGACCGACCGCGGCCGTCACTCCTGGGGCGCAGCGGATGTCTCTGTTCCTTTACGTCGAGAATGCGGACAAGACGTTCACGCGAGCCGTGGCCGCCGGCGCGCAGATTGATATGGCGCTGGATAACCAGTTCTGGGGTGATCGTTACGGCAAGGTTACGGATCCGTTTGGACACCAGTGGGGGATCGCAACCCACGTGGAAGACGTAGCGCCGGAAGAAATTGGGAAGCGGGCGGCGGCGTTTTTTGCCAAGGCCGCGGGGCAGAGTTAGTCTCTGCGGTTGCGATTGCGGGTGATTGTGATCGGGCTCGCCTTTGGCGGGCCCGATTTTTTTGGGGGCGTCCGGGGATTGAAAAGGCTCGGCTACCCGGCGGAGAAACTCAAAAGATTTTACACAGAGCGTACAGGGTAACGGCGGAGATAAATCTGAGAACGACAAGAGAGAGGTTTTACCGCAGAGGCGCAGAGGGCGCAGAGAACGGCAACGGCGGCGCGGCGTTATACGGTCCGGGCGGTGGAGGCGGCGGTGTTAGGGATTGGTTTGGCGCGGACGCGGAGGACTTTGCGTTGGTTGGCTTCGATTACCTCGAAGCGCAGGCCGTCAGCTTCGATCACTTCGCCGGTGCGGGGAACGTGGCCGGCTACGCTGTTGAGCAGCCCGGCGATGGTGGTGGCGGCGGAGTGCTGCATGCCCGAATCGAGCTGCACGCCGAAAAGCTCGCTGACTTTTTCCAGTTGCACGCTGCCGCGAATGACCAGGGCGCCGCTGGGTTCGCGGACTACGTCTGGCGCGGGGCGGCGGTCTTCTTCGCCGATTTCGCCGACGATTTCCTCGACTAGATCCTCGATGGTGACGAGACCGGCCATCAGACCGTATTCGTCAATCACTACAGCCAGCTGCTGATTCTTGCGCTGCATTTCCTTCAAAAGCTCGGAGCCGAATTTCGTTTCAGGGACGAACAGCGCGGGGCGCATCAGCTCGCGCACGGTGCGGTGCGCGGCTTCGCGGTCGGGGACTTCGAGCATGTCGCGAGCCATCACGATGCCGGCGATATCGTCGAGCGTTTTCTCGAAAACGGGCAGGCGCGAGAATTTTGTTTCGACCACGAGGTCGCGCAATTCTTCCAGAGAAGCGTCGGAGCGAATGGCAATCACGTCCGGGCGGGGCGTCATCACGTCGCGCACGCGTTTATCGCCGAATTCGACGACGGATTCGATAAGGCGGGCTTCGTCCTGTTCGATGATGCCCTCTTCGGTGGCGGCGTCCACCAGAGCTTCGATGGCTTGTTGTTGCTCGGCGGCGGGGGTTTGCTGTTCTTCGGATTCTTCGGATAGATGGAGAACGGAGATCAGCAGCTCAAGGACGGCTTGCACCGGCCAAATGATGAAGAGAAACGTGCGCACCACCGGAACGAGGGGCAGCACCCAATTTCCCGGAGCGCGCGCCAGCAGAAGCGCCGGGAAAAACTGCATGGCGATGACCACTTCGGCGCCGAGAAAAAATATCATTTCGACGCCGGCTTCCCAGGTGCCGGGGACGAAGAACAGGACGCCGCGCGCGGTGATCGCGGCGACGAATACGAGCCAGAAGCGCGCGAGGAGGCTGAAGCCGAGCGCGGCGCGGCGGCGTTCCATGTGCATGCGCGGCTCGACTTCTGATTCGAAAGTGTCGAGATGCTGGTGGAGGCGTCCGGGATGAACGCGGCCCAGCTCGCGATAGGCGCGGTCGAGGTAGGAGAAGACTACCAGGCCTATGGTGAGAGCGAGAACGCCGGCGGAGTAGAGGAAAATCGGCATCGTCAGAGCAATCCTAAGTCGTGCCGCAGGCGATTTTCGCGGCGGTCCATTTCGCCTGTGTCGGTCTCGTGATCGTAGCCCAGCAGGTGCAGGATGCCGTGAAGAATAAGAATGCGCATTTCGTGGTCGAAGGCCCGGCCGAAGCGTTGCGCGTTACGGCGAGCGACGGCGGGGGCGATGGCGATGTCACCGAGGTAGGGCTTTTTGGATGTTGAGGAGTTAGAGGACGTGGAGGAGGTGAAGGAGGAAGCTGGCGCCTTGCCACTTTTAGCGCTGCGCGCGCTGGTCGGCTGTCGCCGCGATTGGTTGACGCGGATGCTTTGAACCTTGGTTTGGGGAACGGGTCCATCTGCTGGGAAGGACAATACATCGGTCGGGCGATTTTTGCCACGGTAGGCGCGATTCCAGCGTCTGATTTGCGCGTCGCTGACCAGAGCGATGGTGAGCGAGCGTGGCCCGAGGCGCAGACGCTTGCGCGCGGCGGCGAGAAATTTCTCTAGGCCGGAAATGGAAACACGAACGCGCCGCTGTTGATTGAGGATCATGCGCGCGAGGTTAATCCCGCGGATTCTGCTGCCCAGTATGGCTGGAATGGCCCGCGTGTCCGGAGCCGCGACCGTTGTGATGAGGATGGGTGGCGGCGTGCTCGTCGTAGGCTTTGATGATGCGCTGCACCAGGTTGTGGCGCACCACGTCGCGTTCATCGAAATAGGTGAAGGAGATGCCTTCGATGTTGCCGACGATTTCGATGGCTTCGATGAGCCCGGAACGGCGCGATTCGGGCAGGTCAATTTGGGTGACGTCGCCGGTGATCACGGCTTTGGAATTGAAGCCCAGGCGCGTGAGAAACATTTTCATCTGCTCGCTGGTGGTGTTCTGCGCTTCGTCGAGGATGACGAAAGAATCGTTGAGCGTGCGGCCGCGCATGAAAGCCAGCGGCGCCACTTCGATAATTCCCTTCTCCAGGAAACTTTCCAGCTTGTCCGCTTCGAGCAAGTCGTGCAGCGCGTCGTAGAGCGGGCGCATGTAGGGGTCCACTTTTTCCTGCAGGGTGCCGGGGAGGAAGCCAAGGCGCTCGCCGGCTTCAACGGCAGGGCGCGCGAGGATGATGCGATTCACTTGTTTCGAGAGCAGCGCGGTCACAGCCATCGCGACGGCGAGATAGGTCTTGCCGGTGCCGCCGGGGCCGATGGCGAAAACCATGTCGTAGGCTTCGAGGGCCTCCATGTAGCGCTTTTGGTTAGCGCTCTTGGGAGTGATGGTCTTTTTTCCCAGGGAGCGCGTGTTGGAAAGGGAGAATGCGCCGCGCACAGATGCCGCGGGTTCACTGGTGGCGCCGGTGGCGATGCGCAGCAGGGATTTCACCTCCGAGCTGTCTGGAATGCGGCCGTCGCGGATGCGTTGATTGTATTCGCCCAGGATTTGCGCGGCGCGCTCGACTTGCGGCTGCGAGCCTTCGATTTCCAGATCGTGATCGCGCAGATGGGTGGTGACGTGAAGGGCGGACTCGAAAAGTTTAAGATTTTCGTCGAGAGTTCCGAAGAGTTCGTTGATGCCACCTGCCAGACGGACGGTTTGTTTCATTCAGTTTCGCGGGAGCGAAGCCTCCTGGACGTGACCCCTATTGCTAGAGTTAGCGTAGCGCGGGAAAGCGGGAGGGTCAAGGCGGAGGCGAAGGATTCACCGGAGAGTAATATTGGCAGCAACACCGGTGCGCAGTGGCCGACGGACGCGTAGGTTTCGCTTTTAGGCACGGCATGTTTGAATATGCCGGGTGGTGGGGCTTGTATCCCTCAAGATTACATGGGGTGGCTGGTACCGGGGGAGAATTGGATGACGAACGGGAAAGAACCAGCGCCGATTCCGTCGGCCCAACAGTACAGCAAGTTACGGCGCACCCAGCGCGTGCACATTCAGATGGCGGTGATCGTGCGCGGCACGAGCAAAGGAAAAGCGTTTGAGGAAGAGACCAAGACGACGACGGTGAACGCCAATGGCTGCCTGGTTTCAATGGATACGCCGTTGACGCGGGGGCAGCAGGTGTCCATTGTGAATTCCAAGACGGTGGAAGAGCTGACCTGCAACGTGGCGTTCATGAGCGAGAGTAAGGGAAGCAGGACGGAAGTGGGACTGGAATTTACCGAGCCTTCGCCGCTTTTCTGGAGAATTGGATTTCCACCAGAGGATTGGAGCGAATCTACGGAACGCAAGCGCGCGCCGTTGCCCGCCAAGCCCCCCGCAGGTCCGCAGGAAAAGAAATAACAACCGAAATGTTTTTGGGCGCGCGTTCGACGGCTGCTGAGGCCTTCGTGCGAATAGCTGCGCGCGTCGCCTTCTCGTCTACGGCTTGGCGGCTGGGAACTGCACTTTCGGAGCTTCGCGCGAGGCTTCGGGGGCCTGGAAGTAGTCGTTGTTGCGTTTGAAGCCGGCCCACCCGGCGAAGATGTTGTTGGGGAGTATGCCGATGTAGGTGTTGTAGTCCTGGATGGAATCGTTGTAGCGCTTGCGCTCGACGGCGATGCGGTTTTCGGTGCCGGCTAGTTCGTCTTGCAGGCGGAGGAAGTTTTCGTTCGATTTGAGCTGCGGATAATTCTCGGAAAGGGCCAGGACTTTTAGCACCAGCGGAGCAATTTGGTTGCTGGCGGCGATTTTGTCGGCGGGGGTTTGCGCGTTCATGTATTGGGTGCGGGCTTTGGCGATGTCGTCGAAGACGGTTTGTTCGTGCACGGCGAAACCTTGAACCGTGGCGACCAGGTTGGGGATGAGGTCGGCGCGGCGTTGCAGGACTACGTCCACTTGCGCCCAGTTGGATTTGACTTGCTCGTTGAGGCGGACCATTTCGTTGCGGCTGCTGGCGTACCAAAGACCGAAACCGATTGCGAAGATGAGGATGACGGCGATTACGCCGATGGCTACTTTCATGGACTGCCTCCGAGTGTGCTGTTTCGCGGTGCCATCATATCAAATACGGCGTTCACAGACCGTCGAGCCGGCGGTCCACTTCGTTGGTGACTACTTCTACGAACTCCAGGTAGGCGTGCAGGCTTGCTTCTACGTCGATCTGGCGGGGTTTGCGTTTTCCTTCGCGAACGTCAAGCATCGCGTGAAATGCGGAGGGGTCGGCGCCGGTGAGTGTGGCGACGCCTGCCACTGCTTCGCGTTTGCTGCCGGGCATGGGTTGGCCCAGGGCAAAAAGCGCGTGGCGAAAGAGCGCGCAGAAAGTGGAAACGGACTGAGCCATGATGCCCAGGTGCGCTTTGTAGCTTAGCGGCGCGGCCAGAATTGCTTGGCGGAGGCGCAGCCAATCGGCGCGGAGTTCGCGTTCGACTTGCAGGCGATGCAGGCGCAGAGGGACTTCGAAATCGACGAAGAAATCGGTGCCGAAAAGCAGGCGGTGATGGTTGGTGATGTCCAGCAGCTCGATGGCGAAGACGTCAGCGGATTTGTGCAGTTCATCGAGAGTGAAAAGCAGCGGCGGCGGATTGCCCTGGCGCACCCACCATTCCGAGGCGTCGTGGAGATGCTCGAGATCTTCGGCAGCGGCGCGCTCGACGATGCAGAGAATGTTGAGGTCGGAATGCCCCGCGCGGAATTCGGCGGTTACAGCCGAGCCGTAGAGCGCGATGGATTTCAGATTAGCCTCGGCTGCGGCTTTCATGCGGGTTACGAGTTCAATTAGTTTGGCTTCCATTGCACAACCTTTGGTGAATTAACGTTCACGACGGGCGGGTCCTGCGGCTGCGAAACCCGCCCTACATGCCGAAACTGTTACCAGCTGCCGCCGGCACCGCCGCCGCCGAACGAGCCTCCGCCTCCACCACCGAAGCCGCCGCCTCCGCCGCCAAAACCTCCACCGCCGAATCCGCCTCCGCCCCAACCGCCGCGGCCCATC
>Ga0209655_10000944_pt1 | contig 10961 bp, 10 predicted proteins | sample BogFormECP03_OM2_FD_188236 | JGI IMG/M metagenome (GOLD analysis project Ga0209655, IMG submission 188236) | Bog forest soil microbial communities from Calvert Island, British Columbia, Canada - ECP03_OM2 (SPAdes) (version 2) | ecosystem: Environmental > Aquatic > Freshwater > Wetlands > Bog ...
AACCGGCGTGCCGTTCACGCTGTCAACGTTCTCCCAAACCCCCATGGAGGACGTCATCAAGCACGCTGGGTCAACGCCCAACTTTTACCAACTGTATCTACCGGGAGATCGGGAGCTAGCGGCCAGTTTCCTCGATCGTGCTGAGCGCAGCGGATATTCGAGCGTGGTGGTGACCGTTGATTCCTGGACGCTGGGCTACCGGCCTGCTGACCTCGCGATCGGAAATTATCCACAAGCGCGTGGCTTCTGCATGGAGAACTATTACTCCGACGAAAACTTCACCAAACATCTCGCGAAGCCACCACACGAAGATCCGGCGGCGACCCTGCGCTACTACGCATCGATCTTCGCGGTCCCGCTGGCCTGGGAAGACCTTCGTTGGATCCGTTCCAACACCAAACTTCCCGTCGCGGTAAAGGGGATTCAGCACCCCGATGATGCCCGGTTGGCGATCGACAACGGTGCCGACGTACTGTACGTCACCAATCATGGAGGTCGCCAGGCGAATTCGGGGATCCCGACCCTCCAGTTGCTGCCCGGGGTCATCGAGGCGGCGGGCTCCACTCCGGTGATGTTCGACGGCGGCATCCGTAGCGCCACGGACGCCGTCATCGCTTTGGCACTGGGAGCCACCGCCGTCGGTATCGGCCGGTCTTACGCCTATGCCCTCTCCTACGGCGGCGCCGAGAGCCTGACGCACTACCTGAAAGCCTTCCTGGCCGAGCTGGACCTATGCTTGGCGATCTGCGGATTCAAGGACATCGCCAGCCTCAAAGAAGCGGGTTGCGAACAAGCGCTGACATTCCAGTGATTTCAATGCGACCCACTCACGTAACTCCGGAACAGTTTCCTAGTCGAGCACGTCGACCGACGGTGATGCACTCGATTCCACCCTGAACCTGGGGCTCACCTGGACCCAGCACTGAGATTGCGTCGCCACGAGGCCATTTCAGGGTGTTGGCGCACATCGCGACAACGACGGTTCGACATGAGCCTCGGCCCCGGAAGGTAGGCAACTCATGACCACCTCAATCCTTCGAACCGCCGAAGGCTGGTGGGTCCAGACTGCCGACGGCGCAGCAAGAATCGCCACGCCCGCAGCTACCACTGGTGAGCTGCTGTCCCACCGGACGGCCATCGACGCCGCCGCACACAACGCCCACACCGCGCCCATCGACAGCCTTCGACTAGTCTCCCCCGTGACCGTTCCCTGCCGCGTGGTGGCGCAAATGACGAACTTCGCATCCCACGTCAAGGGCGCCGGTATGGATCCAAAGACGTTCCCGCTCACCTTCTTTCGCAAGACATCCGGTTCGATCAACGGGCCGTTTGACCAGATCATCAAGCCCCCGCACGTCAAGCTCCTCGACTACGAGGTCGAGATCGGTCTGGTCATCGGCCGGGATATTCCGGTAGGCACCGAAATCACCGAGTCGAACCTGGCCGACTTCATCGCCGGTCTGGTCGTGACCAACGACGTCTCGGCCCGCGACGTCCAGCTGACGAAAACCCAGTTGTATGAAGCCAAGTCGTATCCAACATTCACTCCGGTCGGCCCGGCCCTGGTACTTCTCGACGCCGACGAACTCAACCGCTTCGGCGATCTGCGCCTCGAATTGCAGGTCAACGGTGAAGTACGCCAAAACATGCTCGTCCACGGCGACATGATCTACCCGCCGCTGCAGGCGTTACAGTCGCTGGCGCGATTCCAGCGGTTGGGCACCGGCGATCTGGTAATGACCGGCACGCCGGTCGGGACCGCTCTGGGCGCGCCACCCAAACCGCAGGAGCTAAATGCCTTCTTGAAGCGCGAGGCCAGCAACCCGAAGTACCTAAAGCACGGCGACATCTTGGACGTCTCAATTGCGACCAATGACGGCGCCATCGATCTCGGCACCCAACGCACCTCTGTGAGGTACGCGTGACAGAAGCGCCATTCCAGTCCCTCTGCACCGGGGGCGCTAACATGCGATGACGGACACCAACGCAGCAGTTACTACCGAGGACATCCTCGCCTACAGCAGCGCCGGCGCCGGGTTCGAGGCTGTGATGGCAAACGCGGCCTCCGCCGGAATCGGCGGAGTGCTTCCGCTTCCCGAGCTGACCCGGTTCGCGTGGTCGTTGGCCCGACACCCGAAACCGGTCGCATCGCGGATCGGGCGGCTCGCGACGCAGCTGGTCGGGATCGGACGCGGCAAAGCAGCGGAGGCGCCCGGCCGATTGGACAGCCGCTTCAGGGACCGCGCCTGGGCGGACAACTCGTTGCTGAACGGCGTGGCACTGTCCTACCTGGCCTGCTGCGAAACCGTCGAAGGCGCGCTCGACGATGCCGATGTCGATTGGCGCACCAGCGAAAGGCTTCGGCTGTTCATCGACAACGTGCTGGCTGCGGCCGCGCCGACCAATAACCCGCTGACGAACCCGGCCTTCTGGAAGGAGCTCATTGACACCGGCGGCAGGAGCCTGCGAGCGGGCGTGGACAACCTTGTCACCGACCTCCGCTTACCCACCAAGTTGCCAAGTAGCGTCGATCAGTCCGCCTACCGCATCGGCGAAACCATCGCCGCCACAACCGGAAAGGTGGTGCGACGGAACCGGATCTACGAGCTGATCCAATATCAGCCGCGCGCCGACGAGATCGACGAGGTCCCAGTGCTGCTGGTCTCGTCACCGGTGAACAAGTACTACTTGGTTGACCTCGAGCCCGAGCAGTCGGTCATACGCGCCGAGTTGGACCGTGGCCGCAGCGTTTTCGTAGCGTCCTGGGTCAATCCCGACGCCAGCCACGCCGACATCGGCTTCGACGACTACGTGTCGAGCGCCGTTGAGATGCTAGAGACGGTCTCCGACATCAGCGGCTCGACCTCCAGCCACCTGCTCGGCCTGTGCGGCGGCGGCGTGCTCGCCTTTTTAACCGCGGCATACCTGGCCGCGATTGGGCAACAAGACTTACTCGCGACACTGACGATCGCCATCGCAGTCCTCGATTACGACCGGGGCCCGTCGGGCATGGCGTATCTCGACCAGAAACAGGTCGACCGTGCGGTACGTCGCGCAGTCAAGCACGGCTACTTCGACGCCCGGGAGTCAGCATGGTCATTCGCATTGATCCGGCCCGTCGAAGGCATCTGGGCAAACGCTGTGCACAACTACCTGCTCGGCAAGCCGCCACCCGCCGTGGGACTGCTCTACTGGGCGGCTGACCAAACAAATTTGGCCACCCGCTTCGGCGCCCAGATGATGGAGGCAGCGCTGGACAATACACTCACCCGGCCCGGCGGAGTCAGTATCAGCGGAGTGCCGATCGACGCCGGACGGATCACCGTCGATACCTACGTGCTTGCCGCGTCGACCGACCACATCTCCCCGTGGCAGAACTGCTATCGGACGGTCTCGATGGTCGGCGGCGACGTGACATTCGTGCTCGCACACGGCGGACACGCCATCGCGATCGCCAGAGCGCCGGGTAGCGCGCGAGCCACCCATCGCACGGGTGACATCAGCGGTACCGATCCGCAGACGTGGCTCTCCGACTCGGTCGACAATCGGGGCAGCTGGTGGGACCACTGGAACGCGTGGATCGAGCGGCACACCCCCGGCAAGCGGCCCGCACCCACACGACTGGGAAATGACACCTACCCGCCAGTGGGTGACGCGCCGGGTGAATACGTGCGCCGCGTAATCACCTTCCCCACAGACACATCGACCGCGAAAGGTACCCAATGACCATCCTCGACCGATTCCGACTCGACGGCCGGGTCGCCATCCTGACCGGCGCATCGAGCGGCCTGGGCGTCGGATTCGCTGCTGCACTCGCCGAAGCCGGCGCCGACCTCGCCCTCGGCGCCCGCCGAGCGGACCGCCTCGCAGAGACCTGCACCCTCGTCGAAAACACTGGACGCCACGCGATTGCCGTACGCACCAACGTCGCGGACCCCGATGACTGCACAGCCCTCGTCGAGGCGGCTATGACTACCTACGGGCGCGTAGACATTCTTATCAACAATGCCGGAGTCGGCACCGCCATACCCGCACTCAAGGAAAGCCCCGAACAGTTCCGATCGGTCATCGAAATCAATCTCAACGGCTGCTATTGGATGGCACAGGCTTGCGCGCGCGTCATGCGCCCCGGCAGTTCGATCGTAAACATTGCCAGTGTGCTGGGACTCACGACCACTGGCCTGCCGCAAGCCGCATATTCGTCATCGAAGGCCGGCCTCATCGGCCTTACCCGCGACCTTGCACAGCAATGGACCTCCCGCAAGGGAATTCGAGTGAACGCACTCGCTCCCGGCTTCTTCGAATCCGAAATGAGCGACAGCATGGACCGCAACCACGTCGACACACAGATCCTCCCGCGCGTCCTCGCCGGACGCCTCGGCTTGCACGCCGAACTCGCCGCCGCATTGATCTTCCTCGCCAGCGACGCCGGAAGTTATGTCACCGGCATAACCTTGCCTGTCGACGGCGGAGTGCTGACAACCTGACATCACTCTGGGTTGCGTAAACCAACTCCGTTGCACCACAGGGTCGTCAAGTTTTGTGACGCAACATCCCGGTCGTACGGGCTACCGAACAACCGCCAGACTCTCGTTGCATGGCCAACCATGGCTGCCAATGCGTCACCGGCATGATCGGCGTCGAGTGTCGCGTCGGCAATGCCTGCCGCTTGCCAGCGGCGCAGACTGGTCGCAATCGCTGAGGCGAAATGGCGGTGGACCGCAAGTCGCAACTCGATGAGTTCCGGGTGGGTTCCAATGGCCTCGTCGAGACGTAGCAGCAACAGTGATGTGTGACCGGGGTAGTCATCCAAATAGCGATCGACGGCAGCATTGACGCGCTGGATGGCGCGTGCGCGCAGTTCAGCGGGCGTCCGGACCTCCGTGTCGTCGGTATCGCGGCCGCCGTCGCCGCCGCTTCCGGTGCCGACGGTGTTGTGCAGCGTGGCGAGGTGTTCGTGCAAGACCGCGGTGAAAACCGCGTGCTTGCCTGAAAAGTGGTGGTAGAAGGACCCAATGGCGGCTCCCGCCTGATCGGCGATGTCGGCGATTCGCGCGGCATGATAGCCGTCGCGCTCGATGACGTCGCGAGCCGCGGCGATCAGCGCCGCGCGCGTCTGGGCCGCGCGACCGTGCGGCGCCTCGCTGTCGGTGGTCTCCTCGTCGCTGCCCATGGTGGCATGCCAGGCCTGCTTCTTGGAGCCGTACGTGGCATAGAACGTCGACAGAGCGACGCCGGCCTTGTCGGTGATGTCGCGGATGTGGGTGCCCGCGTAACCTTTCTGCGCGAACAGATCTCGCACTGCTCGATGCAATGCTTGCCTAACGTCGTGACCGTCCGCGGCGCTGGTGGTCATCGCAACGGCGGTCCCCACCGCACCTCTTTGCGCAGTGCGGCCTTCAGCAGCTTGCCCGCGGCGTTGCGGGGCAGCGGGTCATCCGAAACGCTTATGTACTGGGGAACTTTGAAGTCGGCGAGCCGTTCGTGGCAGTGCACCAACACGTCTCCGATGACAATCTGCTCGCCGCCGCCGAAGAGAACCGCCCCGACTTTTTCACCCATCACCGCATCCGGCACCGCGACCACCGCGGCCTCGGCGACACCGGGGGCAGTCGCGAGCGCGTTTTCTACCTCCACACTGGAGACGTTCTCACCCCCGCGGTTGATGATGTCCTTCGTCCGATCGACGATGTGCACACGCCCAGCGTCGTCGACCCTGATCACGTCTCCAGTGTGCAGCCAGCCGTCGGTGATGGTTTGCGCGGTGGCCTCGGGGCGGTTCCAATAGCCCGGCATGACGTTTGCCCCGCGCACCAACAACTCCCCGGTGGTGGCGTCGTCACCCACGGGCTTGACCGCAATATCCACCGACGGCACGGCATAGCCAACTGAATCGGCATGCCCAAGAGCATCGCCATCGGGCAGCAGGGTGGTCAACGAGGAGGTTTCGGTCATTCCGTAGCCGTTGAACACCTTGGCGTTGCCGAACTTCGACCGCAGCGCATCCACCAACGACGTCGCGATCGGCGCGCCGCCGTATCCCACCCATCGGAGGTGGCTAACATCGGCGTCGGCGAGGTCGGATCGACCAAGCAGTAGGGCATAGATGGCCGGGACGGTCACCATCAGTGTGATCCGTTCGCGCGCAAGCACGGTCGGCATCGCGGGAAGATCCAACGCCGGCATGATCACCGAGGTGCCGCCCAAATATGTCGCGGCGATTAATTGGGAGTTGCAGCCCGTCACATGAAACAGCGGCACGCAAATTAGTGTCCGCAACTCGGCCCCGATGTCACGGGGAATGTCCAGGCAGCGAACGACGTTTTCGGCGTTGGTCAAAAACGCCTCATGGGTGGTCGGCACGCCCTTCGGCCGCCCTGTAGTTCCCGATGTGTAGAACAACGCGGCGATATCGCCGCCGGTGAGGTCGTCGGTCACGTAGGGCTCGGCGTCGGGCATGGAGGTCTCCGCCGACAGTTCGATACGTGCATCGCTGTCCTCGACGACGAACCCAACCTCGGGGGCCGCCGAGCGGGTATTGATCGCCACCGGGATGCCACCCGCCATGAGGGTGCCCCAGAACCCCAGCACCCAGTTGGCTCCAGCCGGATGGCGCAGGGCCACCCGGGCCCCGGGTTGCAGCCCCGCCGCGCGCAATCCGCCGGCGACCCGCGCGGCGCGGTCCCACAACTGGCGGTAGGTCAGGCGCTGGCCACCCAGTTCGACCACGGCCTCGGCCTCGGGACGGTCAATGACATGACTCTCGAGCATTTCCAGTAGTGACGTCGGCAGCGCTTCATAGTGCGGTACGCCGTGTTCGTCGTAGAAGATCCCCGTCTGTGAAAACGGACTCAGCGCGGTAGGCACCTCGTGGATCTCCACCTCGACCATCGTGTTTTCTCCCTACTTGTCGGACGCGTAACAACCGCTTGCCGACGCGAGTGTCCGCTCAGATTATCAGAACAAGAATCGACTTTGAATTCGAATTCATATTGTTCTCGGGGCGTGAACTGGGCTATGGTTCCAGAAATGGCTCTCCGAATCGTGCTGTCGGCCGCACCAGCGGTGTCTGCCAGCCGTGGTCGTACCCGATCTGAAATGGCGGGCAGGGCACCGCTGGGCGGCACCGAGCGATGAGGGCAACGGCACGGACTCGGCCTGATGCGGCCGCCACCAAAGGCGCTGCGACCGGAGTCGATGGGTTTTGGTTGGGTTATCCGCTGCTCGAATGCCGGTCTTCTGGCGAACTTGCACGATTGCTCACAGACCCCGTATTGCGGGGCCGCGGCGTACCCCACGGTGACGGCCGCAGTGTGCTGCTGCTACCGGGGTTCCTCGTTTCCGACGCGACGTTGAGGCTGCTAGCGCGGTTTTTGAAGCGCATCGGCTACCGTCCGGTTGCCAGCGGAATCCGGTTCAATTCCGGGTGCGGCGATAGCTTCGATGAGCGACTGGTGGACGTCATCGACCGCGAGTACTCGATGGGCGGCCGGCGCCTGGCCATCGTCGGGCACAGCCGCGGCGGCCACTACGCCAGATCTCTCGCGGCACGCTATCCCGATCGGGTTTCTCACATCGTCACGATGGGCGCCGGGGTCGAAGATCCACTTGACGTCTCGATATTGACTAAGGGCGGCGCCGCGGCCATGCGGAGCGCCTTGGCCGGTTGTGACCCCGCGCGGTCCGAGCGTGGATGCCTCACCCTGCGATGCACCTGCGCATACGCCGCGGGTTTCGCCGCAACGTTTCCCGCCGAGGTCAGATTCACATCGATCTACTCGCGCAGCGACGGAGTGGTGCGCTGGCAGTCATGTGTCGCCGATTACGCGGTGTGCGTGGAGGTGCGCGGAAGTCACTTCGGCCTGGCATTCAACCGGCACGCCTACCGCGCGGTTGCCGAGGCTTTGGCCGTGCCGGCCACCGACGAATAATCCCGATCCGTCGCCTGAACTGCGGAAACACTGAAATACACGACGCGAAAAGACCCGCGGATACGCGAAAGGTGTTGATGGCATCCGGTTCATTCAGGTTCCGCCTCCGCGCTTAAACATCGATGCTTTTTCGTTAGGAAGGTTTAGCGCACCCGTTATCTGGGAAATTACACGCGTGTAACTAACCTGGGCCGCACCTTCGGGTCAGCCCGCACAGAACCGAAAAAGGACAACCACGTGAACACCGTCCTCTACTTCAGCCCCGATGGCGTCGTCTATGAAACCCGCGCCTACAGCAACGCCGATATCGCCGAACTCGTTCACGACTGTGGTCTTGAAAGCCTGACCAGCTCTGATCGACAGTTCGACTTCTGGTTCACTCCCTCACCACGGCGGTGCCACCGCAAAGTCAACCGCAGCGCAACCGAAATGCTGTTGGCCACAACCCGGTTCACCGCCAAAACAGTGGCGCTGCTCCGCGGCGGAGTTGTGGTCGCCACCCACAACTCAGCCGGCGAGCTCGATGGGCTCAGTTGGCAGCAGCTAGAGCTCCTAATTGAGAACAGTTGCACCCTGACGAGACGCGACGACCGGGTGCTTAGCCGTCGGATCACGCGCGACGAGAAGCGTCAGCAGCACAACCTCGTCGCCGCCTAGGACAACACCCCGCTGCCCGGCACTGATTGACCACCAGGCCCCGCGCGACACCGTGGTTTCAGCGTGTTCTGATTCGCAGTGCGGTCGCGTCACAGGCGTGTCGGCCCGCGCCCCAAGCGGGATGACGGGCCGACTCTATTCCGAGGAGCGTCACCTTTCGTCGGACAAGCAGTCCTACTACCCTGCCGCGACGTGTTTCCTGCCGTACACCCGCTCCATGATCGCTGTGTCTGTGTGCACCTGCACCCGTACCGTCTTGCCGCCGCGGAGGGTGAATACGTCGGCGTCTTGGCCTCTTTCGTCGCCGACCCTCACTTCGGTTAACGCGACGACGGTGTCGCCGTCAGCGAGGAGGCGGTTCAGCTTCACCGTCACCGACTTCTCGGCCAATCGGCTGAGGTGCTCGCCGAGTTCGGCTTTGCCGTGATAGGTACCGCTGATCGCGCTATCGCCCGGTTGGACCCACTCGATGTTGTCGTCGAACAGGCTCATCACCGTCTCGACGTCACCGGCGGAGAAGGCTTCGTAGCCTTTCTTGACGAGCTCGATGTTCTTTTGTTCTTGGTCTGACATGTTCAATTCCCTTCGTGAATACGATGTTTCGATGGTCGCCACGCAGGCGGTAGGCTCCGCCGACTGGTTATAACCTGCCCATCTCCCTCCCCATCAGAGCCTGCTCGAGGAACTCGTAGTGGTGCGGATAATCCCTGTGCTTTGCGTCGCGCTTATCGGCCGTCGAACGCGTGAACGGGTGGCCCAGGCGCAGCAGGCCGATCCACGCCGGGACGGTCTTCTTGCTCGGGACTGTCACCGCGGCCGCTGTACTGAACATCACCTCTTGTTCGGTGATCAGCACGGGCACGCGCGACACCGCGGCGTCCACTGCAGGTTCGACGCCAGCACGCCCCTCTGCTGAGCCGGCTGGCGCTACCTCCGGCCGGTTGAGGCGAGTCGGCGCTTCAGTGGCCGTGGTGTTACCTCGCTGGATGCTTGGAAGATTTCCGGTCATGCGTGGATCTCCTTCTTGCGTGTAGGCGCTGCCCAGCCCGGGCATTGCAGCGCTCGCTCAGCAAGGACGGCTGCGGCCTTTGCGGCGGGGCTGAGTTCCGTGGCCGTTGAGCATGCGTGTAAGAAAACGCCCTGAAACCGGGCCGCGGCCTCATCCGAACGGATGAAATCGGTAAAATTCCCAACAAATTCACAGGTAATCCCCCTGTGAATGCAGAGGAAGAAGGGTTGGACGATTGTTCCAGCGGACCACCGGGAGAGCCGGCCGTGGTCGGGATCGATGACTTCTCGCGGATAGTTTCGGCCATCTACGCCTCGGCGCTCACTCCCGAGAACTGGATCGTGGCCATGGCGGATGTTCGTCGCACGCTCGACGCGCAGAGCGCCGGGTTGTTGCTGGCCGATGGATCGGGCCGCTCCATCAAGAGCGCCAGCCTCCCGTCGGAGGCGCAAAAGGCCTACCTCGAGTACTACCGCCAGATCGACTACGTGCTCGATGCCGTCGAGAAAGGCCCAGTCGGTTTGATCCAAAGTGGGCAGCCGCTGGTTGCATTGAAGGCGCGGTCAGAGTTCGACGCGGACTTCATGCGTCCCCACCAGATGGACGACGGACTATTCGTGCGGCTTACCGACGGTTCGATGCCGACATGCTCTCTTGTCGCGGCACCGAAGCGCGCGGAACCGTTTGACACGGCTGAGCGCGTGAAGTTGATAAGCGCCCTGGTCCCGCACCTGCAGCAGGCGCTTCGTACCCAGGTTCACATCGAGAACTTCGCTCAAGACGCGAGTGACATCGCCCGGGCCGTCGACAGTGTTCGACACGGCATCGCCGTCGTCGGCGCGGGTTCGGTTGTTATGCACATGAATTCCGCCGCCGAGCGAATCCTCAAATGTGGCGACGGATTGTGTTTACGTTCGGGCAGTGTTGAAGCGACTTGTACGTCTGCCAACGCTGAGTTAAGCCGCAGCATCGTCGGTGCCCTCCTCGAACACGAAAGCAATCCTCGCGGCGGCAATTCGTTTCTGTGCAGGCGACCGTCCGGGAAGCGCCCGTTCGTGATCCACGTGCTGCCATTCAGTCCGGCAGCCGAGAACATGTCAGGAGCCCGAGCGCTGGTCGTCCTCGTGGACCCGGAGCAGCAGCCCGAGCCTCCGACGCAACTTCTACGACGCATATATGGCTTAACGAATGCCGAGGCCGACGTCGCCCTGCGCGTAGTGCGGGGTGACGGGCTCAAACCGATCTGTGAGGAACTGTCGCTTTCGATGGCCACAGTTAAGACTCACCTGCAACACGTCTTCGATAAGACCGACACACATCGGCAAGCAGAACTGGTGCGCCTTCTGTTGACACTCACTCCGTAA
>Ga0209655_10000945_pt1 | contig 10951 bp, 8 predicted proteins | sample BogFormECP03_OM2_FD_188236 | JGI IMG/M metagenome (GOLD analysis project Ga0209655, IMG submission 188236) | Bog forest soil microbial communities from Calvert Island, British Columbia, Canada - ECP03_OM2 (SPAdes) (version 2) | ecosystem: Environmental > Aquatic > Freshwater > Wetlands > Bog ...
GCGACTCCTTATTTTCAGCAGCCGTTCGAGCTGGGCGCCGATATCGTGGTGCACAGCGTGACGAAATATCTGGGCGGACATTCGGACACGATTCAGGGCGCAGCGCTGGCGAAGGATCCGGCGATTTTCGAGCCGATTAAGTTTTTGCAGAACGCTACCGGCGCGGTGCCATCGCCATTCGATTGCTGGCTGACGCTGCGCGGATTGAAAACGCTGGAGCTGAGAATGCAGCGGCACGAAGAGAACGCCATCGCCATTGCCAATGCGCTGAAGGGGCATCCGCTGGTGCACCAGGTTTATTTCCCAGGGCTGCCGGAACATCCTGGACACGAGATTGCGAAAAAACAGATGACTGGATTCGGCGGGATGGTATCTTTCGAATTAGAAGGCACGATCGAGGAAGTGGTGGCGTTCTGCTCCTCGCGGCGATACTTCACGCTGGGCGAAAGCCTGGGCGGCGTGAAGGCCCTGCTGTGTCACCCGGCGACGATGACCCATGCTTCGATTCCGGCGGAAACGCGCGCGGAACTGGGGCTTTCGGATTCGCTGATCCGCCTGTCGCCCGGCTGTGAAAACGCGAAGGACCTGGTGGAAGATTTACTCGAGGGGTTGACATTGCTCGATCATCAGCGAAAAACACAGAAGGTGGTTGCGGCCAGTGCCCGTTAAAACTGCGGGAGTGCAAACGTCGGAGCGCGGTAGCGCGTGGCGGCCGGGGTCCGCGAAAATTGATGTGGGGATCCTGGGCGCGACGGGAGCCGTGGGGCAGCAATTTATCGCATTGCTCGCGAATCATCCGTGGTTTCGCGTTACGTGGCTGGCAGCGAGCGAGCGGTCAGCGGGAAAACGCTACGGCGATTTGACCTGGCGCTTGCCGACGGAATTGCCGGCGGACACCGCGCGGCTTTCCGTTGAAGCGTTGAAGGCGGGCACGGGGCCGCAGCTGGTTTTTTCGGCTCTGGATTCTTCGATCGCGGGCGAGGCGGAAGTGGAATTTGCCGCGGCGGGGCACATCGTGGTGAGCAATTCGCGGAATCATCGCATGGACGCGCTGGTGCCGCTGCTGATTCCGGAAGTGAACCCCGAACATTTGGGATTGCTGCCACTGCAACGGAAGGCTAAGGGCTGGAGCGGCGCGATCGTGACAAATCCGAATTGCGCGGCGATGCCTTTGGCAATTGCGCTGGCGGCTTTGCGCACTTTTGTGCCGAAGCGCGTGCTGATTACGACGCTGCAGGGATTGTCGGGCGCGGGATATCCGGGCGTCGCGTCGCTGGATGCTACGGCGAACGTGATTCCGTTCATTGATGGCGAGGAACAGAAAATCGAGACGGAGACGCAGAAAATTCTGGGGCGGTTTGTCGCGGATTCTGTCGAGTTGCATCCGGTGCTGGTGAGCGCGACGAGCACGCGCGTTCCAGTGATTAATGGGCACACCGAAAGCGTGTCGGTGGAATTCGAGAAGAAGGTGACGCACGAGGAGATACTCGAGGCGTTCCGCGAATTTTCCGGCGAGCCGCAGAAATTGGAATTGCCGACCGCGCCGCAGCCGGCGATTGTTTATCACGAAGCGGCAAATCGGCCGCAGCCACGTTTGGATGTGGAGCGGGGCGGCGGGATGGTCACGCACGTCGGGCGTTTGCGAGCTTGCCCGGTGCTGGGGCACAAATTTGTGTTGTTGAGCCACAATACGATTCGCGGCGCTGCGGGCGCGGCGATTTTGAATGCGGAATTGATGGCGGCGAAGAATATCCTCGGTTAGTTAAATACATTCCCTCAGCGGCTAAAGCCGCTCCGAATCCGCGGCTGTTACGGCACGGCTGAAGCCGTGCCCTGACGAAAATCAACAGTCCCTACACACGCCCCTGGAGCGGCCGACTACAAAAGCTATCGTCTCGCGACGCGACTCTGCACCGTCGGAACCTGTTCAGAGCGGTAGATGCGCGGGTTCGGCGGTGTGCTTGGCCAGGATTTGATTGAACTGAGCCAGTTGCTGCTCGAGTGCGTGAAAAATATCTTCGGCGCCTGAAAGCTGGCCGGATTTGGCTAGTAATTCCAGTCGTTGAGCGGTTTCCCACGGACCGGGCACGGCGAAATTCCCGACCGAACCCTTCAGAGTGTGTGCGGCGCTTTCAAGAGCCTTCAAATCGGCGGCGCGCAGTGCCGCGCGAATCGCATCCAACATTCTGGGGCACTCCTGAAGAAATATTCCCGCCAGCTCTTTCAATAATCCGCCGTCGCCGTCGAAACGCGCCAGCAGTTCGGCATCGCTCGGTCCTTTCAGAACGGGATCGGCCGGAACGGCGGCAATTTTCGTTCCGGCCGGAACAGTTAGCTGGATTACTTTCGCCAGCTCGGCGGGATTAATGGGTTTGGCGATATAGTCGTCCATTCCGGCCGCCAGACAGCGTTCGCGGTCGCCTTTCATCGCGTGAGCGGTGACGGCAATGATGGGAATGCGCGCGCCGGTGCCCAGTTCCCTTTCGCGGATGCGAGTGGCGGCTTGCAGGCCGTCCATTTCTGGCATCTGTACGTCCATCAGGATGATGTCGAAGCGGTGGAACTGATTTTCTTCCCATAGCTGCAGGGCTTCAATGCCGTTGATCACCGAAGTGACCGTGTGCCCCTGTTTCTGCAGAAGTTTTTGCGCCAGGACGCGATTGACCGCATTGTCTTCAGCAAGAAGGATGTTGAGTTTACGCGGCGATTCTTCCGGGACTGCGCGGATGATCAAGGAAACGTCCTTATGCGCGGCATGTGGCCGGGCCACAGGCGGCGCCAGCAATAATTGTCGAGATTAATGCTGCGGGATCGAACGCTGCAGCAGGAAGGGGGGATTACAATTCGATCCTAGGCTTCGCGGTGGGGAACGTCAATGGACCCTATGCTCGGGTGTGCAACAGCGCTGGGCGAAACAGCGCGGGCGGGAATGGATCGTAACGAACAGAGTGGAACGCCTAGTGTGAACGCTGGGAGAGGTTCGGGCTTTGCGCCCTCGTCCCCGATCAGTCCGCGCTGCACTGAGAAAGGACGAGGGCGGCCGTGCAAACTCTTTACAGTTGGGACGACGCCAGAGCCGTGATAGGAGTTACGTTTATAGCGCAGGAAGGTGGGAGAGTGTGTCATCGCGGGGTCCAGGAATTGTCAAAAGATTGCAACTTCGCGCGGAGGTAATGCGGGAAGGCTCGGCGACGCATTGCCGGCGGGAGAAGCCTCTGGGCTCGCGGATTTTATTGGCGCTGTGGAAAGAGCTGGGGGGTTGCGTGGGATTGGAAGCGATGCGGCCGGAGGTGAAGGTGGCGCGAATTATGGGATATTCCGCGCATGCAACCTCTAGAAGCGAAGCGCGTTCCAATCAGCAGCGTTCGACACTTCAGGGACCATTTTCCTCGGCTTCTTTGGCTAACATGATCCGCGAGGTAATTGCGGGTATGGCAGCCAAGAAGGCGAGCGATGCCACGGAATGCCGCGCCTTCAGACGAAGGTTGAGAAATTTGCAAGCGTCTGGCGCGGCCCGGAGCGAGTGAACAGGCCAATCGATTTTTTTACAGGAGGTCCGCCATGGCAGGCAATAGGTGCGGAAAATTGTTTGTGCAGGTGTTCCTGACGGCGAGCTTGTTGCTGCTGCATTCTCCACTCGTCAGATGTCAGAACGCGCCGCCTCCTGCATCGCCAGGGGCGCCGGCTCCTTCTTCGCCGGACACGCCGCCAGCCGGGGCGATGCCAGACCTGCGGACGCTGGCGGAGTCTGTGCGCACGCTGCAGGCGCAGGTGCAGAATTTGAACTCACAGGTGAGTGAGTTGCGTGCCGCCGAAGAAAAGGAGCACGCAGAGGCCCGCGCGCTGCGCAACGAATTGAATCGCGCGACCGCGAAATTGATTGCTACGCCCGGCGAAACACATGATGCGTATGCGCCAGTGACGTCGCTCGAGAGTACGTCGTCTGCAAACAGCTCGTCTGCCAGCACCACGGCTGAGAGCGCTTCACCTGTGGCGATGGTTAACGGGGCGACGAGCAGCGAGCAGAGCGCGTCGCTTGAAGAGCGCGTGACGAAGCTGGAGGACAATCAAGAGCTGACGGATGCGAAAGTGCTGGAGCAGAGCCAAACGAAAGTGGAGAGCGGGTCAAAGTATCGCGTGCGCTTGTCCGGAATGATTCTGCTGAACGCTTTTGAGACGCGCGGTGCGGTGGACAATCTGGATTTTCCGCAATTCGCGACTCCTCCGACTGTGGCGGGTACGGATGGAACATTCGCCGGATCGTTGCGGCAATCGCAGATCGGGATTGAGGTATTTGGGCCCGACGTGGCGGGAGCGCACACCAGCGCTAACGTGAGATTCGATTTTGCGGGCGGGCAGGCGGATACGTCGAACGGTGCGGTGATGGGAATCGTGCGGTTGCGGACGGGCACCATCCGTTTTGATTGGGCCAATACTTCCATTGTAGCGGGACAGGATTCGCTGTTCTTCGCGCCGCTAGTTCCGACGTCTCTGGCGACTGTGGCCATCCCGGCGCTTTCATATTCCGGAAATTTGTGGGAGTGGACGCCGCAGATCCGCATCGAACATCGTGTGGCGCTTTCGGACGATTCGAGTTTGCTGCTGCAGGCTGGAATTCTGGACTCGCTCACGGGCGATTTGCCCAACCCACAAGTGCGCGTGCCGAGCGAGGGTGAACAATCGGGCCAGCCAGCGTATGCTGCGCGCGTGGCGTGGAGCCGTCACGCATTTGGCAGGGACGTGACGGTGGGCGTGGGTGGCTACTACGGGCGGCAGAATTGGGGATTTGGACGGGGAGTGGATGGATGGGCGGGCACGACGGACGTGACCGTCCCGCTGGGAAAATATTTTGATTTCACCGGGGAATTTTACCGCGGGCGGGCGGTCGGCGGATTCGGAGGCGGCATTGGGCAAAGCGTGCTGTTTTCGGGCGCGCCGGATGACGCCACCACGACGATTCGAGGACTGGATTCGTTGGGCGGCTGGGTACAATTGAAATATAGGCCGACGGCGAAGTTCGAACTGAATTTTGCGCTGGGGCAGGACAATCCATTTGCGGGCGAGTTGAGGAATTTTCCGGCGACTGCCTATTATTATGGTCCGCTGCTGTCGCGCAACCTTACGCCATTTGTGAATTTTATTTATCACGCGCGGTCGAATGTTTTGTTTTCCGCCGAATACCGGCGGTTGGAGACGCAGAATTTGGACAGCAGCCAGGAAACAGCCAATCAAATCGGGCTGAGCGTGGGGTACATATTTTGAGATGGATGTCGCCAATGAGGCGCTGGGCAGCAGGCTGGGGCTGCGTCATCGCATTGTGCGCTTGCGCATTGTTCGCAGGTGCGAGTGGAGCGTTCGTGGCGGCGCACGGGTTGGCGGTGACCGCGGAGGTGTCGGTAACGAGGCCGGAGCCGGGGTCGGGAGGACATATGCGCGGAGCCGCGGCCTACCGTACCGACGATTCGGAGGTAGTGGTGTGGCTGACACCTCTGGATGCGCCAGCTCCGCCAGTGCCGGCCAATTCGGCTGCGGCGAAGACACCGGAACTGGTGCAGCGCAACAAGAGTTTCGAACCGCACGTTCTTGTGGTCCAGGCGGGCACGCTAATTCGGTTCCCAAACAAGGATCCATTCTTCCACAATATTTTTTCGATGTACGACGGGAAGCGATTTGATCTGGGGCTGTACGAGGCAGGCACGAGCCGGTCGGTAAGGTTCGACCGGCCGGGAGTGAGTTATTTATTTTGCAATATCCACGCGGAGATGAGCGCGGTGGTGGTTGTGGTGGACACGCCTTACTTCGCGATGTCCGATCGCGCGGGGCATTTGACGATTCCAGATGTTCCGGACGGGCGGTATCAGATGCATGTGTGGAATGAACGAAGCTTGCCGGAGAGTTTGAAAGCGCTGAGCCGGGTGGTGACGATTTCCGAGAAAGCGCGAACGCTGGGGGCGATTCGCGTGGTGGATAACCCGAATTTCACGCTCGCGCACAAGAACAAGTATGGAGAGGATTACGTCCCGCCACCGACGGAAGGCTACCAGCATCCCTGAGATTTGGCGTTACATCTATCGAATTTACACGTTGTTTACAATTTCAAAACGCGGCGATGACAATGCAGCGGGGCTTTTTTCGGAATCTAGTGAGTGGAAGATTGCGGGCTGACATTGGGATTACAATGTAAAGGCAATTGCGGCGAGCCGCGGACGGGGCGCATCTAATGAATAAACAGTGCGAATTGGCGCGCTGACGACGGATTCTTTGCGGCGGATTGATAGGACAGTAAGCACTGTGCAATCAAAGGAAGGTTCTGTGGATACGATATTGGTGGTGGAAGACAGCCGACCGATGCAACGGACTTTGCAGCGGCTTTTTGAAGCAGACGGGCTGCGGGTGCAGATTGCATCGGACGGAATCGCGGGACTAGAAAGCTTCCGAAAGGAAACGCCGAATGTGGTGGTGTTGGATTTGAAGCTGCCGCGGTTGCCGGGGAAGGAAGTTTGCCGGGCGTTCAAGGCGCATGCGGCAGGCGTGCCAATCGTGGTTCTGAGCGCGAATTGCGAAGTGGAAGATAAGGTTTTGTTGTTGGAGCTGGGCGCGGATGATTACGTGACCAAACCGTTCAGTCCCAGAGAGCTATTGGCACGAGTGCGGCGAGCGATGCGTCGCGGCGTGGCTGCGACGGCGGATGCTGCCGGGGCAAATGGCGCGAGCGCACCAGCGGCGCATGAGATGCTGATTTTTGGCGATACCAAAATTGATTTTACGAGCATGGTGGTGACGCGCGGCGGAAAGTCGCTGGCGTTTACAGCGCAGGAATTCAAGTTGCTGAAGTACTTCGCGCGTTGCCCGGCGCGCGTGATTTCGCGGCAGGAACTGTTGAATGAGGTGTGGGGATACGAGAACTATCCGACGACGCGGACGGTGGACAATCACATTTTGCGGATCAGGCAAAAACTGGAGCCGGATCCGGCGCGGCCACGATATTTTCTGACGATGCACGGCACGGGTTACAAATTCGCGCCCGGTGAAAACGCAGCCGCATTGGAGTAATGCGCCGCTGGTCGAGGAGCCTCTTGGCACGTCTGCGATTACGCACGCAACTTCTGGTCGCCACTCTGGTAATCATCTGCGCGCTTTTGGGTTCGCTGTTGCTGATTGTGCGGCACACCGTGCGTTCCGAGATTGATGAGGGCGTGCAGGAAAGCACGAACGAATCGCTGCGCGCGTTTGAAAACGTGCAGCAGGAACGCGAATTGCAACTTTCGCGAACCGCCGCGATGATGGCCGAACTTCCCCCGCTGAAAGCTTTGATGACCACCGCGCACGCCCTGACGATCCAGGATGCTTCAGAACCACTGTGGAAGCTGGCCGGCAGCCAGCTTTTTGTGCTGGCGGGGACGGATGGGCACGTGCTGGGATTTCACGGCACCGTGCCGCGCTGGACGACGGCACTGGTGGAAGAAAACCTCGAAAGATCCATGGAGCAGGGTGAGGACGCGGCGTGGTGGTACGGCGAAGGCCAACTGTACCGGGTGTTTCTGCGGCCGGTTACGTCTGGCACGGAAAATGAGCGGCGGCAGCTCGGGGTTTTGGCGGTGGGATACCAGATTGATGCGACCGTGGCGGAACAGTTGGCGATGGTATCGGGCAGCCAGATCGCGCTGACCACCGGAGACAAGATCATCGCGTCCACTCTTTCGACGGCGGATCAGGAGGAGCTTGCGAATTCGATACAGAAAAGCGATGGCGCGGAAGCGAGCACGCGGGAAATGGTGTTGGGGCAGGATCAGTACCAAGTGGCTTCGGTGGTGATTCACAAAGGGCCGCCAGTGTCGGTGAAATGTTACGTACTGATGTCCTTGCAGCCGTCGAACGCATATTTGCGGCACCTGAACCGCACGATTCTACTGCTGGGAATTTCGGCGGTGGCGCTGGCCGCGGTGCTGCTGGGGTTCGTGGCGCGGACGATTACCCACCCGCTGGACAATCTGGTTTCTGGCGTGCGCGCGCTAGCGGTGGGCGACTATACATATTCGATCACGCCGCGCGGCAGCAGCGAAGTGGCGGAACTGGGCGTGGCGTTTTCAAAAATGCGCGGGGAGCTACAGGCTTTTCAGCAACGGCGATTCGCGACGGAGCGGATCGCGGCGGTGGGAAGGGCGGCGAATTCGATTTCACACGATCTGCGACATTATCTTGCGGCGGTGGTGGCCAATGCGGAGTTTCTTTACGAAGCGGAGAAGCTGAAACTGGACCGCGATGAAATTTACGAGGAAATCAAGACTGCTTCGGAGCAGATGGTGGATCTGCTGGATTCGCTGCGCGAATTAGCGCGGGAGGAAAATTCGATTGCTCCGATACCGGCGTCGTTGAATCAAACGATAAGGCGCGCAGTGGATGCGGTGCGGGCGCGGCCGGAATTGCGGCATCTGGAGATTTCGATAAACAGTGCGGGAGAAACGGATGGAGTGTTCGACCCCAAGAAAATTGAGCGCGCGTTTTTTAATTTGGTGCTGAATGCGTGCGAGGCCACGGTGCCATCGCAGGGCTACGTGCGCATTGAGATTTGCTCGATCGGTGAGTCGTTCCAGGTGCGTGTGGAGGACAATGGCACGGGGATACCTTCATCGATCACCGGCACATTGTTCGATCCGTTTGTGAGTTTGGGAAAACCGAATGGGACGGGGTTGGGCCTGGCGATCGTAAACAAGATCGTGCAGGACCATGGTGGGACAGTGACGGTGGAGAAGACTTCAGAGAGCGGGACTACTTTTTTGGTTCGCTTGCCGAGGGCTGCGCGCGTGGAGACGCTGGTGCCGCAGGCGGTGGTTTCGTAACACTCGGGGCGTGACACCGTCAAAAACAAAGTCACCAACGGCTAAAAAAGCGGGCGGCCGGTACAAGATCAAAAACAACGTCAACTGCTACCAGCGAAGGTCAGGCGCGACAACGTCGAAGCTCAGTCGGGGCGATTGGATTTGGGGCGCGGGGTTTCGCGCACGAAGCAGGAATCGCAGACGCGCGTTCCGTCTTTCAGAGTAAAGTCCACCCTACGATTCGAGTCAATCTCGGCGCCGCATTTTCCACAAATATCTGCGAGGGTTTCGCTCATAGCCGTTATCCCTATTCTACTACTCTTCCATGGCAGGCGTGCGTCTCGTTTTGCGAAGCTGTTATGCGGCATGGTTCTGGGTCGGTAGGGCGGCTTCAGAATGCGAGAACCCGTAGAAACGGGAGTTGCAATCGTCACAGCGGTACACGCGGACACGGATGGCGCGCAGAAGGTATTTCTCGATGGGGCCGCGACGATGCGAGCGGGTTATCTCCACACTTTGGCAATATGGGCACAAACGTCTGGCGGCCGCGGAAATGGGTGCAACAACGGCGGCGTGGGGCGGAGGCGACGAGAGTTCGAGTTCACGCATAGCGATTATTGGAGCGCGGCGAGCGTCCATCCGAAATGCCGAGGAGCTCCAGCAGTATTTTTCCGAAAATGCGAAGGACTAGAACAGCGAAGCAAACGATCAGGACTATCGATATGAATATCTTGAGGAACAGGAGAGACGAATTAGCCGACTCGGGAAAATCCGCGAACAGGGCGGCGCAGGCGAGAAATCCGGTAAAGCAGGCCATAAAACCTCCAAGCGCTGGGCACCAGGAGCGAAGGGCGTTGCATGGACGAAGGAACGCCTGCGCGGCCAAGGCTGCGAACTGCAGCGCGTGCTGCGTTCACTGAGAGATGATGTGGCAGAGCGCGGCCAGCGGAAATACGGTAATCACTGTAGATGGCCGCCGGAACCGACCGGAGAAAGGCGGCGAATTGAAGCAAGCCGACGCGGGCGTAACCAACGACGCACGCTAGAGATACGGGCTGTGGGTGCTGTGGACGTTTGTCAGCAGCCGATGGTAAGCTTGGCGCCCAAAGATTTGCAGGTGACGTGCGGTCGATCTTAAGGCGCGGAATTCAGCGCGCACCAACAGGGTGGGAAGCGATGGAACTCGATTCCAAAGGCGCAGGTGACGCGGCACAGGGCGTGCGCGCTTTGGCGCAGCCGATCGCTGCTACATTGTCGCGCGCCGCGATTTTTCTGGTGATGACGGTTGAGCCCGGCGCGGAGAATCGGGCGACGGTGCGTTCCTTCTGCGCAGATCTTTCGGCCCTGATTCGCGCCGTGGAATTTCGCGACATCGAAGCCGGGCTTTCGTGCGTGATGGGATTTGGTTCGGAGGCGTGGGATCGATTGTTCGGGGGCCGGCGACCGGCCGAACTGCATCCTTTTAGGGAGATTCGCTCGCAGGGGCGGCACGCGGTGGCGACTCCTGGCGATTTATTGTTTCACATACGCGCGAGGCGCATGGATTTGTGCTTCGAACTGGCGACGCAAATCATGACGAAGTTGGGAGACGCGGTTTCGCCGGAGGATGAAGTGCACGGCTTCCGATACTTTGATGATCGCGACCTGATTGGATTTGTGGATGGGACGGAAAATCCGCGGGGGCAGGAAGCGATTGACGCGGTGACGATTGGCGCGGAGGATGCGGCGTTCGAAGGTGGGACCTACGTGATCGTGCAGAAATATCTGCACGATATGGCGGGATGGGAAAAGCTTTCGACGGAACAGCAGGAACGAATCATCGGGCGCAAGAAGCTTTCTGATATTGAATTGGATGAAGCGGTGAAGCCAACCTGCTCACACAGCTCGCTGACTACGATCGAAGAGAACGGCAAAGAGATCAAGATTTTGCGCGACAACATGCCTTTTGGGCGGCCGACGCAAGGTGAATTCGGTACGTATTTTATCGGGTACAGCAAGTCGCCTAGCACCATTGAGTTGATGCTGCAGAACATGTTCATCGGGCGGCCGCCGGGAAATTACGATCGATTGCTGGATTTCAGCCGCGCGGTAACTGGGAATTTGTTTTTTGTGCCGGCCGCGAGTTTTCTGGA
>Ga0209655_10000946_pt1 | contig 10950 bp, 7 predicted proteins | sample BogFormECP03_OM2_FD_188236 | JGI IMG/M metagenome (GOLD analysis project Ga0209655, IMG submission 188236) | Bog forest soil microbial communities from Calvert Island, British Columbia, Canada - ECP03_OM2 (SPAdes) (version 2) | ecosystem: Environmental > Aquatic > Freshwater > Wetlands > Bog ...
GTGACGTGATACTTCTCGGCAAACTCCTGCAACCCGGAATAAACCTCGTCGCCCTGGTAGAAGATGACGGCATATTGCTTCGTCGCTTCTCCAGGATTCAGCAATCGGACCTGCATCTTGGGAGCTCTGCCCGTCGGAACGGCCTCCGCCGGCTTCACATATTCGCCTGCCGTATCTTGCGAACGCACCATCACGGCGGTGAGCCCAATTAATATCAGTGCGCACCCTACTCGTTTTATTTTGCTCATCGCTTTGATCTCCTTCGCTCGAAATCCTTCCCAAAGGGCTTATGCCCTAGGCAGCGGCGGTGTTTCTTGCCGGCGGCGCCATGAATTCAGGACCGACCGGACTAGCGATCGTCTGCCGCAGAATCTGGTCGATCGTCGCGAGCGCATCCGCGTCCAGCTTCCAGTCGAGGGCGCCCGCCACAGCTTCCAGTTCCTCGGGATGTCGCGCGCCCCACAACGCCGCGGTGATTCCGGGCTGGTCCAGCACCCAACGCACGGCGAGATCCATCACGTTTTTTCCGTATCTTTTCTGCGCCAAATCATCCAGTTGTTGCACCGCATTCAGATATTGCGCGAAGCGCGGCGGCTGGAATTTCGGATCAGACAGGCGGAGATCATCGCCGCTGAACTTCGTATCTGGCCGCATCGTGCCGGTCAACAGCCCGCGGCAGAGAGGCCCATAAGCGAAAGCGCTCAGATTCGCCTCGCGCACGTAAGGCAGCACATCGCGCTCAATTTCCCGTTCGAAGAGGTTGTAAGGAGGCTGGACAGTGTGTAACGGACAGACGGACATGAATTGGATCATCTGCTCCGGTGAATAATTGCTCACCCCAATCGCGCGGATCACGCCTTCCTTAAAGAGGGCTTGCATGGCATGGGCGGTTTCCTCAATGGGGACGGCCAAGTCCGGCCAATGGACTTGATAGATGTCAATGTAGTCGGTGCGAAGGCGACGGAGGGAATCCTGGACCTCCTTCCGAATGCGAGCGGCCGAGGAATTGCGCGTGACCGAGCCGTTGTGCCACTCGAGCCCAACTTTGGTCGCGATGAACACCTTTTCCCGATGTCCTCTCTCCGCGATAGCCTTTCCCACGATTTCTTCGGAAACTCCGAAGCCGTAAACCGGCGCGGTATCAATCAGATTGATGCCTTTGTCGAGGGCTGCGTGAATGGTGCGAATCGATTCTCTTTCGTCCGTGCCTCCCCACATCCAACCGCCGATGGCCCACGTGCCTTGCGCAACGCGTGAAACATTCATTTCCGTCCCAGAGATCAGCGTGTATTCCATGTGCCTTATCCTTTTTTTTATGAAATGAGCGCTACAAATTTTCAGTTGGCCTTAGCGGCGCGGGTTCGAATGGTGAGATGCGCCGCGCATCGGAAAATCCGTTGACTCCGGTTGCCAAGGCGTTCTTGCGCGCTTAGGCCGGCGATGCGTATAGGAGCGCACGATTTAGAGTTCCGCATAACTCCCGGCGACCGCGACAAACGCGTGATTTCACGGCGGAAACGGAAGTATCGAGCAGCTGGGCGGTTTCTTCGACGGAGCGCTCCTCGACCATGCGAAGCCACATCGTTTTTCGAATCGTCGGGCCCAGCCGATTGATCGCGTCCGTCAAGAGTTCCGAATGTTCGCGCCGCCGGCAAGATTCTTCAGGATTGGGTTTCTGGTCAACAAACGCCTCGGGGACGAAGCTGACATTGTCATCGGGCGTCAACGGCAGGACTTCGGGAACTCTGCGCCTGCGGCGCAGCAACATGTAGGCTTCATTGCAGGTGATGCGAGTGAGCCAAGTGCAGAACTGTGACGCTTGCTGAAAGCCACCAAGGTGCAGAAACGCTTTGTGAAAACTTTCCTGCATCACGTCTTCGGCGTCTTCCCGGTTCTTGGTTATTCGCAGCGCAATCGCGAAGACTTTCCGTTTGTGGCGCAACATTAGTTTTTCGAATGCGTGCGTTTCTCCGCGTTTAGCGGCGGTTACGAGTGAGTGATCCGGATCTTTTTCGATATTAGTTACGAGAGACGTATCCATGATTCCGTTTCTCCTCGGCAGATTATTTAGCGATGCCCGATGGTCTGGTGAGCAATAGCGAAGCCAAATCCGATACGGGCGACGGCGGCGCGGAAGTGACTGAAAGGATGGAGGATACGTAATGCTACAAGAGTCCTTGCGGCCGGAGTCCAAGTGTATATCTGTCCGAATGCTGGCACGATGTCCAGCCGGTTGAACCGGGCCCGCGCCGCCAGCTTCGTGAGAACACGAGCGAAAAGGAGCAGCGACAAAGGCATGAGCGAAAGCGTCGAAATCAAATCAGGAAGGCTTTTGGATTCTCCAAGCGCAGGAAGTACGGAGCTAAATTCGTTGCAAAGCCTCCGTGCGGCGGCAGAGAATCATCACGCTCGGTGGGGTAGTTGCGTGGAGCGAGGCTTCAAATAGCGGGGGCAGAAGTATGACCAAGTTCCATCCTCTTCTGTGGTTCAAACCGTCTGTGATTCGGCGTTATGGGATTACCATTCTATTGGTTGGGGCAGCGGTGTTCATGTCCCAGTGGCCGGCATTGCACGTGAGGACGGCTCCGTCGGCACTGTTTCTTTGCGCGATCATGATTAGCGCGTGGTTAGGGGGAATCGGGCCGGGACTGCTCGCGGTCGTTCTCTGCTGTGTCGCGTTCGATTATTACATCATGCCACCGCTGCATTCGTTCGCCATAAAGTCCGAAGAGCTACCGCGCTTTGTGGTTTTCAGCGTGTCGGCGACGGTCGCGGCATCGCTGAGCGCTGCGCAAAGGAGCGCCACGGAATCGCTGCGGCGCGCGCGCGATATCCTGACAGAAACTGTGAAGGAGCTGCAGAGAACCAACGACGCGTTGCAAGCGGAAAGCCGCGAGCGGATGCAAATCGAGGACCGATTGCGCCGCAGCGAAGGCTATTTGGCTGAAGCGCAAAGACTGACCCACATGGGCAGCTTTGGATGGCGGGTACCGAGCGGCGAAATCCACTGGTCCGACGAAACGTATCGAATCTTCGGATGGGACCCTCAGACAAAGCCCACGATGGAAGTGATATTGCGGAAGACTCATCCGGATGATGTCGTTTTCGTAAAAGAGACAGTAAGGCGCGTTTCACAGGAGCAGAAGGATTTGGATTTTGAGCACCGCTTGCTTATGCAGGACGGTTCCGTGAAGCACATAAAGGTGGTGGCTCACGCCGTAAGGGATAAATCGGGCGAGGTTGAATTTGTGGGCGCGGTGATGGACATAACGTCCGCGAAGGAAACGGAAGATCGGACCCGACTGATTATAGACACCGTGCCGGCGCAACTCTGGACGGAAACTCCCGAGGGCGTTGTTGATTATGTGAGTCGCCGCTGGATTGATTACACGGGAATGACGCTACAAGAAGCAGTGGGATCGGGCTGGAACCGCATGGTGCATCCCGATGATCTTGAAGGTGTGTTGACAAAGTGGCGAAGACTTGTGGCGGAAGGGAAGCCGCGCGAGATCGAGTCACGCCTGCGAAGATACGATGGAGAGTACCGCTGGTTCCTCAGTCGCTGCTATCCGTTGGTGGACCGCTCCGGGCACATCCAGGGATGGTACGGCACCGATACCGATATCCACGATTTGAAAATGGCTGAAGAAACTCTGCGGCGAAGCGAGGGTTATCTAGCGGAGGCGCAGAGGCTGAGCCACACCGGAAGCTGGGCGCGTGATGCCGCGACCGACGACTTCAAGTACTCATCCGAAGAATTCTACCGCGTGCTAGGTTTTGATCCGCGTGATGGGCAACCGCGATACCAAACGTTCTTGCGACGCATCCACCCGGATGATCAAGCCAGAGCCAGGGAAATAATAGAGAAGGCACGCCGCGAGAAGGCGGAGTACGAGCTGGATTACCGGCTCATTCATCCTGGCGGCGAGGTTAGAGACATCCACGTGATCGCTCACCCCGTTCTCGGTCCGACCGGCGAACTCGTCGAATTCGTCGGTACCGTGATGGACATCACCGAACGTAAGCGGGCGGAGGACGAGCGCGAGAGATTGCGCCAGGCACAAGCGGATCTCGCGCGCGTCAACCGCGTGACCACCATGGGAGAACTGACGGCCTCCCTGGCGCACGAAGTGAATCAGCCCATCGGCGCTGCCGTCACCAATGCGAGTACTTGCTTGCGTTGGCTGGCGGGCGACACGCCAAATCTGGAAGAAGCGCGCGCGGCGGCTATGAGGGTGGTGACCGACGGAAAGCGCGCAGCGGAAATTATCAGCCGGGTACGCCAGCTCTTCAAGAAGGGCGCACTGGAGAGGGAGTTGGTGGATGTAAACGAAGTTATTCGAGAGATGATCGTCCTCCTGCAAGGCGAAGCAGAGCGGCACAGCATCTTGGTTACGGCGGACTTGTCCGAAGACATCCCCCAACTGATGGGAGATCGCGTGCAATTGCAGCAGGTGATGATGAACCTGATCGTGAACAGTATTGATGCGATGAAGAACCTAGCTGGAACACGGGAGCTCGCCATTGTTTCTGACTTAGTGGAAAACGAGGAGATTCTGGTGTCCGTCAGCGATACCGGCGTGGGGCTACCCCAGCAGCAAGCGGATCAAATATTCAATGCATTCTTTACCACCAAGCTTCACGGCACTGGCATGGGACTTCGGATCAGCGGAACCATTGTGGAATCGCATGGCGGCCGCTTGTGGGCTGAGCACAATTCTCCGCGCGGCGCAATTTTTCACTTCACTTTGCCGACCAAAATCGAGGCTCATGAATGACGCTCGCTGGCCCCGCTACCGTGTTCGTCGTTGATGACGATGCCGGTATGCGTGCGTCCATCGAAGGCCTGCTGAAATCCGCGGGCTTGCGCTCGGAGTGCTTCGGCGCGGCGGAAGAGTTTCTGCGCAGAAACCGCCCAGACGTGCCTAGCTGCCTGGTGCTGGATGTGGGCCTTCCAGGAATCAGCGGCCTGGAGTTTCAACACAAGCTGGCTGACGCGGGCGTGCAGATTCCCATCATCTTCATCACCGGTCATGGAGATATTCCGATGACGGTGAAGGCCATGAAATCTGGAGCGGTGGAGTTTCTGACCAAGCCGTTCGACGATCAGGATTTGCTGGACGCGATCCAGCAGGCGCTGCAGCGCGACCGAGCGAGACGCAAACAGCAAAGCGGGCTTGCAGAGCTGCGAAAAAGTTATGAGACGCTGACCGCACGCGAGCGCGAGGTGATGGCCCTGGTAGTTTCAGGTATGTTGAATAAGCAGATTGCCGGCGAACTCGGGACCAGCGAAATCACGGTGAAAGTGCATCGGGGCCACGTGATGCGAAAGATGCAGGCTCAATCGCTGGCAGAATTAGTGAGAATGGCGGAGAAGCTCGGCGCTCCCAAGAAGTAGCCGAGCGTTGCACCATTCGTGCACGCCGATTTGCCAGTTAGCGTACTTCTGGTTTTGACTCGCGGTTTTTCCGGATGCTCTCCCTAAATCCGGCACCTGCCCATACGCCCGGATCGACAATTGATTTGTTATACAAAGGTATAATTGCGCCGCTTCAGGCGAGCTTGTTATTTTGTTGGCATGATCACACAGCCCAAGACCAAACCAGTCGCTGTGGTAGATGATGACGACTTAATGCGCGGAGCATTGCTCGGCCTGCTGAAAGCGGTTGGCCTGCCAGCGCGAGAATTTGCCTCGGCGGAGGAATTTCTAAACTCCGGCCTGCAGCATGAGGCCGGATGCCTGATCGCGGACATCCGCATGCCGGGAATCTCCGGCCTCGAGCTGCAGGCGAAACTCAACGCGGAACATTGCAGGATTCCGATCATCTTTATCACGGCCCATGGCGATGAAAAAATGCGGCTGCATGCATTGCGAGCAGGCGCGGTGGAGTTTCTGGCAAAGCCCTTCGACGACGAAGCCCTGCTCGTAAGTGTGCGAGCCGCTCTGGCAAGTTAACCCGGAAAGAGAAATGTGCGCGCGGGCACCCGGAGGTGCTCTATGGCAGCATTAGCGATAGTCGGGTCTGGTCAGCAGCATAATCAACGCAGATTCGAGCAATTGATAGGCAATAGTCCTGCACTGGAAGCAGTGCTCGGAGATGTCGAACGGGTGGCACCGACGGATGCCACCGTTCTGCTGCAGGGTGAAACCGGCACCGGCAAGGAACTGATCGCGCGCGCGATTCACAATATCAGCGCGCGTTGTGGACGCCCTTACATAAAACTGAATTGCGCTGCGATTCCGTTCGATCTGCTGGAAAGCGAACTTTTTGGCCATGAGCGGGGCGCATTCACGGGCGCGATCGCACAAAAGGTGGGCCGGTTCGAATTGGCGGACAAGGGCACGCTCTTCCTGGATGAGGTCGGCGATATTCCCTTGGCACTGCAGGCTAAACTTCTGCGGGTATTGCAGGAGCAGGAATTTGAGCGCTTGGGCAGCGCGCGCACTCACCAGGTGGATGTTCGGCTGGTGGCTGCGACCAATCGAGACCTGGCGGAGATGGTGAAGAGGGGCGAATTCCGCAGCGACCTCTACTATCGCTTAAACGTATTTCCAATTACGCTGCCACCGTTGCGCGCCCGCCGCGAAGACATTCCGGACCTGGTACAACATTTTGTGGAGATTTACGGCCGCCGGATGGGCAAGCAAATCGAACGCGTTACTCCGGAAACGATGTCTGCGTTCACTTCGTACGAGTGGCCGGGGAATGTTCGCGAGCTGCAGAATTTCATCGAGCGCAGCGTCATCTTAAGCGATGGGACGGCCCTGTGTCCTCCCCTCGCGGAGCTAAGACATTCCGCCGCTGCTGAATCGCCGGAAGCAACAACTCTGCAAGACGCGGAGCGGGACCACATTCTGAAGATTCTCAGGCAAACTCGCTGGGTGGTCGCCGGTCCTAGCGGCGCGGCGGCGCGCCTGGGGATGAAGAGATCGACCCTTTACTTCCGCATGCAAAAGCTGGGAATTTCACGCGTCAGCAACGACCTGCTTCCCGCGTGACGGACGCGCAATGAAGTGTACGCATCCGGACGCCCCGAGTGACGCAGCCGAGCATCACAACGAGCCGCGATTCCTTAGAGCAACGGCAGAATCCCAGAAGGTTCTGGATGGCACACCTTCCACGTCCGAGCCCTCTCACGCGCGCGGCCGCGTTACAAATGCCTTGCGGGCCTGTGCTACAGCCTTCCCTGTATTGTTAGCGGCAGGCTCGTTCTAGATACTCTGCCAGCAGTTAATCTCCGAAAGGCAGGTGCATTATGTCCACCCCAGCCCGTTCGCCGCGTGCAAACTCGCCCGCTTCGAAGCCCCAGTTTGTTCCGGGGATTGAAAAGCCAAGTTTTCTGCGGAGCGTAACGCAGAGGAAAATACACTTGGTCGAAATTCACTCGTAATGTTCGCGTCAGCAGCGAGCGCGAAACCATGAAATACGTTTGCATTCACGGACATTTCTATCAGCCTCCAAGAGAAAATCCCTCGCTTGAAGCGATAGAGCTTCAGGACTCCGCATACCCTTATCACGATTGGAACGAGCGAATCACGGCCGAGTGTTATGCGCCGAATGGAACTTCGCGTTTGCTTGATGATCAACAGCGCATCGTGAAGCTGGTGAACAATTACGGGCAAATCAGCTTCAACTTTGGCCCAACGCTGCTGCTGTGGATGGAGCAGAAATCGCCGGAAGTGCTGGAATCGATCAAGCGAGCCGACAGAGAAAGTCAGGAGCGATTCGGCGGCCATGGATCGGCGATGGCTCAAGTCTACAACCACATGATCATGCCGCTGGCGCATCCCCGTGACCAAGCAACGCAAGTGATCTGGGGAATTCGCGATTTCGTGTATCGTTTCGGTCGCCAGCCCGAAGGCATGTGGCTGCCCGAAACTGCAGTAGACATCCCCACGCTTGAAGTCCTCGCAGCCCAGGGAGTCCGGTTCACGATCCTAGCACCGCGACAGGCGAAGCGCGTTCGTGCGCACTCGGGACGTTCTTGGAAAGATGTGTCCGGCGACCGCATCGATCCCAGTCGCGCGTATCAGGTCCGGTTGCCTTCAAAGAAAACGATGGCGCTCTTCTTTTACGATGGGCCGATTTCTCAGGGAGTGGCGTTCGAGGGCCTGCTAAGCGACGGCAAAAGATTTGCGGACCGCCTGATGAGCGGATTCTCGGATGAGCGCACCTGGCCGCAGCTTTCGCATATCGCAACGGACGGCGAGAGCTACGGCCACCATCATCACTACGGCGAAATGGCGTTGACGTATGCATTGAACAGCATTGAAAACGGCGGCGTCGCGAAGCTGATTAATTATGGACAATTCCTTGAATTGCATCCGCCGGATCACTGGGTCGAGATTTTCGAAAATACATCCTGGAGCTGCGCGCACGGCGTTGAACGCTGGAAAACGAACTGCGGGTGTAACTCCGGCGGACACGGCGACTGGAACCAGGAGTGGCGCGCCCCGCTGAGATCCGCGTTGGATTGGTTGCGGGACACGCTGGCTGAAACTTTCGAGAAAGAGGCCGAGTCGTTGCTGCGCGAGCCGTGGGAGGCGCGCAACGATTACATTGATGTGGTCTTAAACCGCGCCGACGAAAACGTAGCCATGTTCCTGAAGAAACACGCGACCCATGATCTCGACGCGGCGGAACGAGTCCGTGCGCTCAAGCTTCTTGAACTGCAACGCCACGCCATGCTGATGTACACCAGCTGTGGCTGGTTCTTCGATGAGCTTTCCGGTCTCGAAACCGTTCAGGTATTGCACTATGCGGGCCGGGCGATTCAATTGGCGCGCGAGGCCGTGGGACAGGACGTCGAAGCGCCGTTTTGCGAACGGCTGCGCAACGCGAAAAGCAATATTCCAGAGTACGGAGACGGCGAAAAGATTTTCAAGAAATGGGTCGCTCCGGCGGTCATCACAGCGGACAAAGTCGCAGGCCACTACGCGGTCAGCTCGCTCTTTGAAACGTACGGCGAAAAGACGCGCATATACTGCTACACGGTAGAGCGCCAGGCATATGGCGTGGAGACGGAAGGTCGCATCCGCCTTGCGGTCGGCCGCGGCCGCATTCGTTCGGAGATTACAACTGAGGAGCTGGCGCTCAGCTTTGCCATTTTGCACCTTGGCGACCACAACATTACAGGCGGCGTGCGTGAGTTTCACGACGAGCAGCGATTCAGCGAGCTGCGAACCAAATTAAACGATGCCTTCATGAAGGCGGACACTGCCGAGGTGATCCACATTCTCGATGAACAATTCCATCGAAGCACCTTCTCGCTCAGTTCACTCTTCCGGGATGAACAGAGGCGCATCATCGGCATAATTCTCAAAGATACTGTCGCATCGCTTTCAGGTTCCTTCCGAAAAATGTATGAAGACCAGGCGCCGCTAATTCGTTTCTTGAATTCTCTCGCAGTCCCCGTTCCCGACACGCTGCGATCCGTTGCTGCGATCGCGCTAAATAGCCAGCTGCAACAGGCGCTGGAAAAGCCCGATATAGATGTTGCCGGCATCCGTTGCCTGCTGCGCGAAGCGAGGCTGAATAACGTCCAACTCGACGTCACGACTCTGGAATTCATCATGCGGCACCGACTGGAAATACAAGCGACCGCGTTCCACGAGGGTCCGGAAGATTTGGATTCGCTGAAGCGTCTGCACGTGCTTCTGGATGTTGCCGGCGACTTGCCATTTCCTGTGGGAATGTGGACCGCTCAGAACCTTACGTTCCAGCGGCTGACGACGAATCACAATGGCTCCAACGGGAATGCGTCTGACGACCCCGCGCATCAGGAATGGGTGCGGGAGCTTGCGGCCGTTTCCGAAAAGCTACATATTCACGGACCGCAGTGACGGTTCCGCCGGCGACTGATCGCCCGCAGTTCAATTCAAATGCTGGGTTGCTTCGCATGACTCGCTGAGTTCGTGCAGCCGTGAGGCACGTTAAGTCTTGCGGAGAATCGCGACATAGCTACGCTCCTGCTACGTTTGGCAATACTCAGCGTCTCCAGCTACGGTTCCAATACATTCGATTCTTGTGGCAAGCGACGAAGAAAACCGCGTCAGTCCCGATTTGCGGCGCTGTATTTCGCGAAAGGCGCTGCCTGCCCTGCGAGACGCGGAGGGAGATGTTCAAAACGTGAGGCGCTCGCCCCTGTGAGCGCGGTTCAGCCACGGCAAGTTTTGTCCCCAAGGTGCTAGCTGGTCAAATCAGATGAAGACGCGTCGGGAGGGTAGATCGTCTCGAATAGAGAATCCATTGTTTTTCTTGTTTGTGCATGGTAATTTCTTGTTTATGCACGGTTCATCAGGGGCAATAAGAAAAAGCGAAATTGAAAGTCGACTGCTGCGCGGCCTTCCCGTCAACGCCACTGCCCTCGCGAAGGAGTTTCTGGTATCCGAGGACGCCATCCGACGAGATTTGCGGGCGTTAGCCGCCGAGGGCAAATGCAAGCGGGTTTACGGTGGCGGGCTCCCGATATCGCCGGAAGGAGTCCCGTTTGAACTCAGACTCCTGAACGACTCCAAAGAGAAACGCGCCTTGGCCTTGGCCGCCGTGACCTTAGTCTGTGAAGCTTCGACGGTGTTCCTCGATAGCGGCAGTACCAACTTGGCGTTGGCCAGAGAGATGCCGGCCGATCGCACTCTTACAATCGCCACAAATTCGATCGCAATCGCTAGCGCCCTCCTCGGTCGAAAGAATTTCAAAGTGATTGTTCTGGGAGGAGAGATCGATCGTGAAACCGGCGCGGCCATTGGGCTTTCTGCGATCCGCGAAGCCGAACGCTTGAGCTTTGATCTGTGTTTCCTCGGAGCTTGCGCCGTTTCCGTATCACTTGGAATTGGCGCGTTCCACATGGCAGATGCCGAATTCAAACGCACCCTCATTGCGAGAAGTGATCGCACCGCAGCGCTTGTCACTATGGACAAAGTTGAGACTCGGGCGCCGTTTCAGGTGG
>Ga0209655_10000947_pt1 | contig 10944 bp, 7 predicted proteins | sample BogFormECP03_OM2_FD_188236 | JGI IMG/M metagenome (GOLD analysis project Ga0209655, IMG submission 188236) | Bog forest soil microbial communities from Calvert Island, British Columbia, Canada - ECP03_OM2 (SPAdes) (version 2) | ecosystem: Environmental > Aquatic > Freshwater > Wetlands > Bog ...
ATACAAAGCGTTCCTGCCGTAGCCCGTAACAAAAATGTCCAGCACTCCATCGTTATCAAAATCCGCTACCGCCAAGCCCATCCCCCAACCCTTGCGCGTCAAGCCAGCGGCCTGCGTCACGTCCTCAAATTTCGGCGCCGCACCGCCGACGCGATTCCCCACTTGCCGGTACAGCGTCACCATGAAATCCCCGCCGTTCCGGTAGCGTTCCACGGTCGAGCCATTTACCACCAGCGCCGACAGCACTCCGCTGCCATCGCAATCAATAAACCCCACGCCTCCGCTCATGGACTCCACAATATATTTTTTTTCAGGCGAAGCGATGTGCGCCACCGTAAGTCCCGCGCGCGCGGAAATATCCTCAAACGTAGGAACCGCAGATAAAGCGGAAGTATGTTGCGCGGCGCCAGAAGTGGAAATCTTGCTGTCTTGCGCGGCGCCCACCGCGCACAAAGATACCCACACCAGAAGCGCCAGTAGCGCCAAATGTTTTTTTTCGCTGGAGCCCAATCCCAATGCGCAACTACTCTAGCCCGCGCATCCTCTAGTTGTCTATGTTTGACGGCGCCCGCGTGGCTTTTCACCGCGGATTCCACGAGCAGGGAATTGCCGTTGCACTTGTAGCGGCCGCTCTGTCCCGCGTTTTTCGGGACAGAGCGGGCAGCCTTAGGTTGAAGGGTTGAAGGTTTTCTGACGATGCGACGAGCATCGTCATCCTGAGGTCGGCGCCTTTGCTCCAAGCCGCTCGAAGGATCTCTCAGCGGTTTTCGCTGCGCGCTCTGCGCCTCTGCGGTAAACGCCTCTGCCGCACGTTCTTGCTTTTAACTCTTAACTGTCAACTTTCAACTGTTCTTATTTCGCCGGTATGTAACTCAAATCCGGACGAAATTGGATGAGCTCGTCGTAAGTGCTCTCCACCGAGCTATTAATCCGCTCAATCACAGACATCGCTTCCTGCTCGCCAAACGCCTCTCGCAGGACGTCGCGCAATGGCTTGATCGCCGGATCATCTTCAAACGACGCCCAGTTCGCATGCTCGATCGTCAGCACATACGTCCCGCCCGGTCCGCCATTCACCAGGTGATACCAGTTATAGTGAGTGGGCGTTTTCAGCTGGGTGCGCGCATCATGCACCCGCGCAATAGCGCTGCGGAAATCGTCATTGTGGCCGTAGCGAATGTGAAAGGTAATGATATCCGTGTACTTCCCGTTCATATCCGTCGGCGGGTTGCTCACTTTCGGCATGTACTCGTAGTAAGCAGTCACGAGCTTATCCACCGATCCGCCAATCGCCTTCTGATATTCCACCAGATCCGCCGCATCCGTCACCGAAGGCGTATCCATGTCCGACCAATGCTGCCCCAGCCGCCCGACGAGATAAGTTCCGGTGCGCTCGCCGGTCAGCGTCTCAAATACGTACAACGGCTGCGTATCCTTCTGCTGCTTGTGCCATTCCACTTTCTGTTTCCTTCCGTCTTCGTACTGCTTCACCATGCCGTTTTTCGGCGTTTGAAATTCCAGCGATGCAATCTCCGCTTTCGGTGCCTGTGCTGCCACGGAAATCACGCCAAGCAAAAACACACCCACACCTGCTGTCAGCTTCGTCAATCTCACAAGTTCCTCCTGAATTTAATGCGCAGTGGGCCCAAACCGGCCGACAGTACACCGCGCTCCCGGAGGAGTCAATCCGTATCTCCAAGCACGAACGCGCGCATCCGACGACGCGCAAGTCCGTGCACCAATTCCAAGTACCTCTCAGATTCCCTATCCCGCGCATTCGGATTTGCGATTGGACATCCGCGTCCAGCATCGCTAACTTTATATATGGACACCGCCACAACCACAGCAACTCACGACGCCGATGTAGATTTGCTGCACGACCTCGGCAGCAGCATCGCCGCTTCCGGCCAGGATCCTCTCCACGAAGTCCTCGAACGCGTCCTGGAATTCGCCATCGCCCTGGTCAAATGCGATTCCTGTTTCATCTATATTCAGGAAGAGGAGGAACTCGTCCTGCGGGCCTCAAAGAATCCTCATCAGGAAGTTGTCGATCGCTTGAAACTCCGCGTCGGCCAGGGCATCACCGGCTGGGTCGCAGAACACCGCACCGTGGTGGCCGTCGCGCGCAACGCCGCGAAAGATCCGCGTTTCAAATTCTTCAACCAGTTGCCCGAGGATTCCTACCAGGCGTTCTTGTCTGTGCCGCTGCTCTGCCGCGGTCGGCTCGTCGGCGTAATCAACCTGCAGCACATTCGCCCGCACATCTACAAACAGCGCGACATCCAGCTGATCTCGACGGTCGGCTTCCTGGTCGGCGCCGAAATCGAAATGGCGCGCCTGGAAACCGCCAACACCCAGCTCTCCGAGCGCCTGGAAACCCGCAAACTCCTGGAACGCGCCAAAGGCATCCTGCAGCGCGACATGGGCTTGACCGAAGAGCAAGCCTACCTGACTCTCCAGCAGCAAAGCCGCCAGACCCGCAAATCCATGAAGCAAATCGCCGAAGCCATCATTCTCTCCGACGAAGTAAAACGCTCCTCGAAATCCGCTTCGTAACCCGGCGCGGATTCCGGGCGCAATTCCAGCGGCGCACAATCTTCGCAAGCAAGTGCGCGCCGCAAAACAAAACGCCGGCACGGAAGCACGCTCGCAACGAGCCCACCGCCGCGCCGGCGCACAAAACGCCCGCGCTACCTTGCTGGCGTTACTTTGCTTAGGTTACTTCGCCTGCAAGTACGAATTCATCTTCGCGTCAGGCGTTACTTTCTTTCGTGCCAACTCCACATTCGGCCGCTCTGCGCCGTAGTGCAGCACGATGCCCAACCTCTCGACGTACAATGCAGTCACCACGGCTTCGCCGTCTCGCACTTCCAGAGTCATCTTGCCGGTGTCGGCGCTGGTTAATTCGCTGACGTACGCCGGGATCACCATACCCTTGCCGGTGCCGTCTGCCGCGAAGATAGTCACCGGCGGCGGCGAGACGCTATCCTCCACCGCGAAGGTGTAATCGCCGGCCGGAAGCAGGACCATTCCCCACTTCGCCGGGCTGGTTAGCGTGAACCTGCCGGCGATGACCGGCTGGGCTGCCGCGCGCGATGGAAATGTGAATGACGAAACCAAAGACAGCAGCAAGACACTGATGCGGGACAGTTTTTTGCTCGATGTCATAAATTCCTCCTCAGGAATTCGTTGCCGTAAACGCCGCGGCACACTTCGTGCTGGCGTTGCTAAGGTTGATTCGTTGCGGACAACGGAGTCAGCAAGTGACGCGTTCGAAATACAGTGGTTAGGAGGGAACCTCTGAGTTCGTGCCCATCATCACGTCGGGGAGATGATCGGCATGTTCACTTTGCCAGTAGCGATTCGCAGTGTCCAATTCAAAGAATCTCTGCGATCCATAGTTTTGGGCAGTTCCGTTGCGAAACCGGGGCAGGAAAATGTGCGGTTCTTGCGGATGCCGATCTCGTGATTGGGGCGTGAGAATTGGAGGCTGGGAAAATTAGTGTCGATTCGAATGGATCGCTGTTGTTTGTTTTCAAGGAGTTAGGCCCGATTTCTAATTGCAACTAGTGTCAATTAGAAATGCGCGATTTGTGCGTAGACGTCGGTAGATTTACGCGTCGTGGTGATGGTGCGGAAGGCCGCGCCAACCTTTATCGTTTCCGACGCTACGCGAGTTTCAGCCTTCGCAGCACGTCCTTGACGATTTCCTCTGGCGTGTTGCTGACGGGCAGTACCAGCGCATCGGCTGGCTCTTGGAGGTCCGCAAACTGGCCGGCCAAAATCGCTTCGCCGGCGAAATGTCCGGTGCGGCTTTGCAGGCGTGCAGCTATTTCGCGATACGTTCCCTGCAGGTAACAAATCCGCACGTCCACTCCGGAGGCGAGCGTTTCACGGTAACTGTGCTTCAGGGCGGAGCAGGCCAGCACCGCATCCTGATTTTTCGCGGCACAGCGCAGGAGTTCCGCGTGGATCGCGGCCAGCCAGGGCTCGCGGTCTTCGTCGGTGAGGGGAACCCCGTGCTGCATCTTGGCAATATTCTGAGGAGGATGAAAATCGTCGGCATCCAGAAATGGCCAGCCCAAGCGCTGAGCGAGCAGCTTTCCGACGGTGGTCTTTCCTGACCCCGTTACGCCCATCAGCAGAAGAATCATCGGGCAGGATTATCCCCCAGCCGGGCGCCATACGGAGGCGGATGTTGCTATGCATGGTGCTAAAAGGCCAAAGTGTGAATATAATGCCGGCCATGGGCTCCCCGAGACCAGGAACCGAGCCGTTGAATATTCAGCTGCTGGTGGACTCGATTCCCGCTTTGATACACACGTCCCTGCCTGACGGCTACCTGGATTACTTCAATAAGCCTTGGCTGGAATATCTGGGCGTGAGTTTGGACAAAGTGGTGGGCTGGAGTTGGACCGGTTTCATTCATCCGGAAGACGTGGATGGAATTGTGGCCAAGTGGCGCGGCTGCCTGGCTAGCGGAGAGATCTTCGAATACGAAACGCGGGTCCGGCGGGCTGATGGAGAGTACCGCTGGATGTTCCATCGCAAGGTGCCGCTGCGGGATGAGCGGGGCAGCATCGTCAAGTGGTATGGCTCGAGCCTGGATATTGAGGAGCGCAAAACTACGGAAGCACAGCTACGCAGAAATACGGATGCGCTGCGACGAAGCGAGTTTTATCTGGCCGAAGGGCAGCGTCTGGGCCACATGGGAAGCTGGGCGTTCGACCCTGACGGATTCAGCTATTGGTCTCCTGAATTATTTCGAATGCACGGGCTGGAACCCGCGGGCCAGGCGCCCAGCGTTCAGGAATATTTAGGTTTGGTTCACCCGCAGGACCAGCGGGCGATGGCGGAGCTGATCAACCGGCTGGTGGCGGAAGATACGCCCTTCGACGCGACCAAGCGCATCGTGCGACCCGATGGCCAAGTCCGCTACATTCGTTGCGCCGGTGTTCGTTTCGCGGACAGCCGAAGCCTGAAAAAGTACGTGGGCAGCGCCATAGACGTCACGGAGCACGAGCTGCTGACGCAGGAGCTGCGACGGCGCGAAGCGTACCTGACGGAAGCTCAGAGGATGAGCCACACGGGCAGTTGGGCCTGGAACCTGCGTACAGGCGCTCTGTTCTGGTCGGAGGAGATTTTTCGCATTTATGGCTTTAACCCACAAGAAATCGGTCCCTCATGGGCGCAGTTCCTCGCGAGGGTTCATCCTGACGACCGTGCACAGATCGAGCAGCGAGCAAAAATAGAAACTACCAGGAAAGAGTGGGCAGACTCGCTCGGGGATTTTCGAATCGTTCTTCCAGACGGAACGATAAAGCACCTCCATTCCGTTGCTCATCCTGCCAAGGACAGTTCCGGTGAAATTACGGAAATCATCGGCACGGTGATGGACGTTACGGAGCACGAGCTGCTGACTCAGGAACTCCGGCGACGAGAAGCCTATTTGGCCGAGGCGCAAAGGCTAAGCCATACAGGCACCTTTGGCTGGAAGGCTGCCAGCGGGGAGCTGTTCTGGTCCGACGAGACGTTCCGTATCTTCGAGTACGACCGCACTGTGAAGCCAACATTAGATTCAGTGGTGCAGCGCGTCCATCCCGAGGGCCGCGCCGACGTCAAAGAAGTCATTCATCGCGCCTTGGCGGGAGCGCCAGAATTCGAGCATGCCTATCGCCTGCTAATGCCAGATGGGCGAATCAAGCACGTCCACGCGATCGCTCACGCGGCACAGAATGCATCCGGCGACGTCGAGTTTATCGGAGCGGTGAGCGACATCACCGAACGCAAGACCACCGAAGACAAGATGCGGCGCCTGGTCGAAGCCGGAATTCTGGGAATCTACTTCGCGACCGTGGAGGGTGGGATCGTAGAGGCCAACCAAGCGTTTCTACAAATGCTGCAATACAGCCGTGAGGATCTCGTCGCGGGTCGATTGCGCTGGGCGGATCTGACGCCAACCGAATGGCGCGAGCGCGACGAACGTTCGATGGCAGAGTTCCTGGCAACGGGGGTTTTTCAAGTATACGAGAAGGAGTATTTCAGGAAAGACGGCAGCCGCGTGCCGGTGCTGATTGGAGGCGCGCGGTTTGAAAGTGCGAATCAGGGCGTGGTCTTCGTGCTCGACTTGAGCGAACAAAAGCGCGCCGAGGAAAGGATCCGGGAGCAGGAAATGGAGTTTCGGCAGATCCTGGACCTGGCGCCCGAAATTATTGCGGTCTACGGGCCTAAGAGGGAACGCCTTTACGCCAACCATGTGATGCTCGATTACATCGGGCTTAGTCTTGAAGAGTGGCAACGGTCTGCTGACCATAACGTCGGCGCTCATCCTGACGACAACGAGCGGATCGACGTTCTTTTTGGCCGTGCTGTCGCTCGTGCCTGCGCTGACGAACTGGAGTTGCGACTACGCAAACGGGATGGAGGTTATCGCTGGTTCCTGGCTCGTTTCTTCCCATTGCGCGACGAACAGGGACAGATTACACGTTGGTATGTTACCGCGACGGACATCGAAGAGCGCAAGCAGGCGGAAGACCGGCTGCGTCAGGAAAACGTCGCGCTACGCGAAGAGATCGACAAGGCTTCGATGTTCGAGGAAATTGTGGGCACCTCGAGGCCGCTGAAGGCCGTGCTATCCCGGATTGCCAAAGTCGCTCCGACCGACTCCACCGTTCTGATTACCGGGGAGACCGGCACAGGCAAAGAACTCATCGCCCGCGCCATCCACAGGCGCTCCCGCCGTTCTTCCCGCGCCTTCGTGAGCGTCAACTGTGCGGCCATCCCGCGCGATTTAATCGCCTCGGAATTATTCGGTCACGAAAAAGGCTCGTTCACGGGCGCGCTGCAGCGCCGCGTGGGCAGGTTCGAGCTCGCCGAGGGCGGGACGATTTTCCTGGATGAAATCGGTGAGTTGCCGACGGAGACGCAGATTGCGCTTTTGCGCGTGTTGCAGGAGCGCGAATTCGATCGTGTGGGCGGCAATCATCCGATACGAGCCGACGTGCGCGTGATTGCCGCCACCAATCGCAACCTGGAAGCTTCCATTGCCGCAGGTTCTTTTCGCGGGGACCTCTTCTACCGCATCAACGTGTTCCCCATCGAGATCCCGCCGCTGCGCGAGCGGAAGGACGACATCCCGATGCTGGCCGAGTACTTTATCGATCGCTATGCACGAAAAGCCGGCAAGAACATAAAACGCGTGAACAAGAAGACGCTGGAATTGTTTCAGTCCTATCCTTGGCCGGGGAACATTCGCGAACTACAGAACATCATCGAGCGTTCGGTGATACTTTGCGAGACAGAGATTTTCTCGATCGACGAAAACTGGCTGCCGCAGCCGCCGCCTCTGACGGCAGGCTCGAAACAGCCAGTTGAGCTCCCGCAGACACTCCTGGCACAAGAGAAGGAGATGATCGAGTCCGCACTGAAGGATACCCGCGGCCGTGTGTCGGGAGCGACGGGCGCTGCGGTGAAGCTGGGGATACCGAGGTCCACGCTGGAATCGAAGATTCGGTCGCTGAGCATCAACAAGAATCGCTTCAAGAATTAAGGGAATTGAGAAATCGCGCCTCCCGCAAATTGTTGGTAGATATGGCGACGAATTTCAAATCGGAAAGTTGAGCTTCTTCAATTACGCCACAAATCGCGGGTCGTTGTGCAAGCTCTTCAGCAGCGGATCCACTTTCGTCTCGAGCAAACCGTCATCACGCTGATGCCATTCATTTTCCGAGCTTGGCGTACTCGGCTTTGGCTTGCTGGTAGATGGGAATGTCGGGGTCGGCGTCCTTCCACAAATCCAAGAAAGTCTCGTAGGACTTCCGTGCGGCGGCTTTATCGCCCATCATCTTCTGGGCGCGGGCAATCTGGAGCTGGGCCAATGGGCCGGTAATATACCCCAGGCACAAACCCGGATTATCGATCAGCTTTTGGAACTCGCCCGCTGCTGATCGGCCATTGCCTGACTCCAGGTGTGCCAGGCCACGGATGTACGCCGGGTAGAGATAATCGAACGATTTAGTCTGTGCTAAGTCATATGGGAGGGTGCCGCGGAGCAGATCGATGGCGGCTGCGGGATCGTGCTGCTGCAACTTGACCGCGGCGCGAACTGTGGGAACAAGATACCTCTGCACAATCGTGTCCAATGGCGCTTCCTGGCTGACTTCGTCTGCGAGCCGGTTGGCTTCGCCGGTTCTCCCCGATCGGGCGAGCGAAAGAGCCAATACCATTTTCCCGTTTCGCTCCAATTTGCTCTGCAATGCCTGGTCCTGGGTTTTGTGCGCTTGGATGACCCTGGCCGCCTCAGCGTTCTGAAGGGCCGAAAAAACGAGGTCCGTGGAAATATTTTCCGGGTCTGAAGACAGCTTCGATGCCTGCGCTTCTAAGCGATCTGCAGAATCAAAGCGACCCTGCTGAAGTTCATATCTCGATCGTTCGCGCAAAAACACAACTCGATCAGGGCCGTGCGCTTCGCTATCGAAGATCCGGTCGAGAGTGCTCCGATCACCTTCGATGAATGCCAGTCGGAATCTTTGGATCCTGAGTCCGGGGCTGTCAAATTTCAGGGCTTCCGCTTGGGCCAGCCATGACCTCGCCTCATTGAACCTACTCGCGACTATGTTGCTAAAGGCCGCCCAAGAAAACTGGAGTGGACTCGGCCCCAGGCGCGCCGCCTCATCCTCTGCGTCGGCCGCACGATTGAGCTGGCCGAGCTGAAACAGCGTGTTCGCCAGATTCCTATAAAAGAAAATTTCGCGTGGAAAGAGTGCCAGCGCCCGAAGTAGAACGGAGTAGGCTTTGTCGAGTTCTCCAGTCACGTTACTGTAATAGATAAGCTCGATGTTCAGCTTGTCCTTCTCCGTCATGCGGTCGCGCAATTGGTAGGCGCGCGCGAATGAAGCAGCCTCTAGATCGAAATGTCCGAGAGCACCGTGGGCCGAGCCAATCTGTCGGTACGTAACCGCAAGGTTAGGGTCAAGTTCTACAGCGCGCTGATAGACTTTGAGCGCGCCCTCAAAGTCGCCGGCGAGGTAGAGCTTGCCCCCTCGCGCGGAAGCTTGCAAAGCCTCGGGCGAAGAGCTGAGTGCCTGTTCCAGGGGTTGATTGAAGCGCGCCAGCGAATCTGCGGGCTCTCCAAGTTTCGCGCGAAGGCGTGCGGCTGTGATTCCCAATTCGTGTACGATCTCATTCCGTTTACCGATGTCCACCTGCTCTTTGACCAAGGTCGCTCCCGACCCGCAGTCCAGCGCCCGCAGCTCCAAAAAGTAGCCATTGCCGGCATCGCCGATTGATTGGGAGATCACCAGCTTGCTGTTGGTCTTGGCGCAGATCTGGCGCGCCACGTCCGGCGTCAACTTTGTAGCCGGCGGGAGGTTGAGTTGCGCCAGGGTGCCGGAGACCTTATCGATGCCCAAAATGTTCAGATAGGGCGTTTGCGCCATCGTGGTGCGCAAAGCTGTGTCTAATGCGTCGTCGAACACCGGATCGCTGGTCTCGTTTTTGACATCGGCGAGAACAATGGTGTCCGTGGCGGAGAGCGTCACTCGATGGCTGAAGCTCCAGTACATCCAGAGGGCCCCAGCGATAACGGTCAACAGCGCGGCTGCCGTGAACCATTTGCGCAAGCGGAGAGGAGGCGACGGCGATTTGGTAACTTTCTCTCTGGTGGGAAATTCCACGAGTCGCGCATCGGTTTTTGAGGTTTCGGGCGCAACAACCTGAAGCGTGGCATCTTTTGCGATATCTGCGGTGGCGTCTACGGTGACATGCGCCGCGAACTGATATCCCTTTCGAGCAATGGTGACGATCAAGCGGGTGTCTTCGGAGTTGTCACCCAGCGCCTTGCGTAAATGCGAGATGTATTGCGTCAGATTCCCTTCTTCAACGAAGGTATCGCCCCACACGGCTTGCAGCAATTCCTCCTTGGTGACCAAGCGGTTGGGGTTTTGCACCAGGAAGAGAAGAACGTCGAATGCCCTGGGGGTGAGAGAAACAGGTGAATCCGCGCGACACAGCGCGCGCTTATCTGGATCTAGGACAAACTGCCCGAAGCGATACAAGTTATTCGTAGGAATCAGCTTATCGAGAGATTCAGAGTTTTTCATCTTTTTTCAGAGATTTCTGAAGGACTTCCGAACGCTCCGCCTTGAGAATACGCCCCGATATGCCAGCGAGTACCGCGATGCAAGCGGCTTGCCAGTGAACTCGATTAGCGGCTGTGGAAGCGATCGCAGAACTCGCCAAGGCCAGCGACGGAGTGAGGAGGGAAATTGTTGAGCGCAGGGACATTAAGACGCGTTTTCTGGAGGGCAAAGCGGCACTACGTTCAAGCATGCTGTCCGCAACAGACCGACCCCTAAGCAAAACTGGCAGACGCCAAGCCAGCTTGCGAACGAATGTTGGGCGGAATTTCGTCAATTGGCGAAACTTCGCCAGTCGAAGTTCGATTAAGTTCTGAATGACCAATTGTTTAGCATCGGACCACCAAATGCTAATCACGAGCGCATGCACCTTGGAAGGGGCGCGGAATGCTGAAGATCCAGAGAAAGACGAATGGGGGCGTTAGTTTCACACTGAGCGGTCGAATCGAGGCGGAGGACGTGGCGGAATTGCAACGACTGCTCGATTTGGAAGACGAGGGGCGCCGCCTGACTTTGGACTTGCAGGACGTAACGCTGCTGGATCGTGACGCCGTACGGTTTCTGGCGCGTCGCGAAGCCGATGGAATTCAACTGGAAAACTGCCCGGCCTATATTCGTGAATGGATTGAACGAGAAAGAGACCGCAAGAGCCGGCGAAAGGGATCGAACGTTGCGAAGCGTGCAACGCGCCGGCGAAGTCATTAGATTTACCGAGGAGGTTTTTATGAGCTTAAGCACTTTTCCCATCGTTGATCTGTACGACGAAGATTCCCGGCTCGCGAGTCATTCATCGCGCAGCCTCGGCCTG
>Ga0209655_10000948_pt1 | contig 10934 bp, 10 predicted proteins | sample BogFormECP03_OM2_FD_188236 | JGI IMG/M metagenome (GOLD analysis project Ga0209655, IMG submission 188236) | Bog forest soil microbial communities from Calvert Island, British Columbia, Canada - ECP03_OM2 (SPAdes) (version 2) | ecosystem: Environmental > Aquatic > Freshwater > Wetlands > Bog ...
ACGCAAATTGCCTTGCCGCGAATTTGGGGTGCGCTGCCTGTTCGCTGGGACAGGTTGTATTACTTAGGGCATCAGCGGGGAAGGAGCGCCCGCGGCGTCTCGCCCGCTTGGTAACATTTAGGTGTGCGTCACGCAGCGCCCATCGCGTCGTTATTACTACTGGTCGTGTCTTCGGCGGCCGCCGATACTATCGTGCTCAAGAACGGGCGGCGGATTGTCGCGTCGAGCGTTACCGAAGATGGCGACCGCGTCCGCTACGAAACTCCCGCCGGAACGATGTCCATCCCGAAATCGATAGTCGCGCGCGTTGACCGCGACGGCCTTGGCTTCGCTTCGGGCTCCAGCGCTTCCAGCGAACCGCCTGTTTCAGCGCCGCACGTGGATCCGGTGCGCGGGTATGACGACATCGCGAGGCTGGTAATTCGCGACAACTCGATTGACTTCGGCTATATCGCGCAGCTGGAGACAGATGCTCGTTCGCACGCGCCGCTGGCCATTGAAAAAGTGGCCGCCGCGCATTATGCCGCCGCGCAATTTCTGGAAAGCAAGGGCGACACCGCGAGCGCGATCGATCATTACCGCGAGGCGCTCAGCTTCGCGCCGGAAAATCTGGCGCTGCTGCTGAATCTGGCCGTGGTGTATTTGCACCAGAGCCAGTTCACTTCGGCGCTCGAGCCGCTGGAGCGCGCGCGGCGGATTGCGCCGGACTCAGCAGACGTCGCCAAGCTCGACGGCTGGGCCTACTACGGCGCGAATAAAATGGATTTGGCCGTGGCTGAATGGCATCGCGCGGAAAAATTGCGTCCGGATGCGGAAGTGGAGCGCGCTCTAGAAAAAGCCGAGCGCGATAAGGCCGAGGAAGAAAGCTACCGCGAAGGCGAGACGGCGCATTTCAATCTGAAATATAACGGCAGCGCCACCCCGGATTTGGCGCGAGGGATCCTGCGCGTGCTGGAAGACGATTTTCGCGATCTGGAATCGGAGCTAGAGTTCACACCGCCGGATTCGATTGGCGTGATCCTTTATACCGGGCAATCTTTCGCGGACATCACGCGCGCGCCGAGTTGGGTGGGCGCTTTAAATGACGGGCGAATGCGGATTCCGGTGCAGGGGTTGACGGCCGTCACGCCGGAACTGGCGCGCGTGTTGAAACACGAGCTGACGCACAGCTTCATCGGACAGAAAACCCACAATCGCGCGCCGACTTGGTTGCAGGAGGGCGTGGCGCAATATATGGAGGGACGGCGCAGCTCGGGTACCGTGGGCGCTTTGTTGAACGCTGCGGCGCAGGGGGAGCTTCCACCGCTGGCTGGGTTGGAGGGATCGTGGATGGGGTTGGGTGGCGGCGAGGCTTCTTTCGCTTACGCTTGGTCGCTCGCTGTGGTGGAATCCATTATTCAGACTAGCGGCATGGGAGACATTACGCGGTTGCTTGACGACATTTCTAGCGCGCCGAACACCGAACAGGCTTTGCGCGATGCGTGGCACGAGGATTACGCGGATTTACAGCAGCAGGCGCTGACTTATTTGCGGCAGCAGGATGTGCGTTAGGTTTTGTTGGGCACGCGTCAGAGGTGAGTTTTGTAGCCGCGGTCCCGCAACGCGGGACCGCCATCGTTCTGCGCCGCGATATCGATGGCGCACTGAACTGCGCCGCTAAAACTGCAACTTCGCGATTGTTATAACGTCGCCAGCAAGCCCGCGATCAACGCTGCGCGCTCTGGGAGTTTGCTTATCACTACGTGCTCGCGGGGGCTGTGGGCGCCATCGCCTACCGCGCCTAGGCCATCGAGAGTTGGCACGCCCAGCGCTGCTGTAAAACTTCCGTCCGAGCCTCCGCCGGTGGAGGCTTCGCCTAGCGGCAATCCCGTCTTCTGCATTAGCGATTGGGCCACGGTGAATAATTTCTTTACGGCTGCGGTGCGCTCGAGTGGGGGACGGTCTGCTCCGCCGCGCACCTCCACGCTGGCACCTTTCAGGATTGGGCGCAATGAATGCAGCCGGCGATTCACGCGTGGGACGTCTGCGGCGCGTCCATAGCGAATGTCCACCCGGGCGCGGGCGTGTTCGGGGACCACGTTGGTGATCGTGCCGCCGCTTATTACCGTGGTTTGCACGGTGATGCCGCGGCGCGGGTCGTTCATCTTCATCAGACGCGCGATTTGGAGGGCTAGCTCGTGTACCGCGTTCACGCCCTTTTCCGGATCGATGCCTGCGTGCGCTGAACGGCCGGTGACGATTATTTCCGCGCCGCCGACGCCTTTGCGCTGCGTCTTCAGGCGGCCTTCGCGCCCGAACGCGGGCTCCAGCACTAGCACTGCATCGCTGCGGCGCGCTTCCTGTTCGATCGCGCGCCGGGAGCTTTCGCTGCCGATCTCTTCGTCGGAAGTCCACAGGAACACAAAGCGTTTCGCCGGTTGAATTTTCAGTGCGCGCAGAGCGTCCACTGCGAAGAGCGCGAGCATCAGGCCGCCCTTCATGTCGAAGGTTCCCGGTCCCCACGCGCGCCCTTGCGCCACGCGAAACGGCATCTTCGCGAGCGTGCCGAGCGGATACACCGTGTCCGTGTGGCCCAGGACCATGATTTGGCCGGTTGGACGCGTGGGGCCATCCCAAATTTCCGCGCGCACGTGGTTGCCGCGCTCGCGCTGCTGCAGCATTCGCACTTTTACGCCGCGCCGCTGCCATTCGCGCGCGACCATGGCCGCACATTCGTCCACAGCAGGCTTCACGTGGCTGGGCGATTCGCAACGCACAAAATCGCCGAGCAGTTTCAGCATGTCGCTTTGCTGCCCGCGCAATTCGCGCAGGATTTGCTCCATCGGCGCGTTTGCTGAATTTATCCTCGAATTCAAATCGGACACCTCTCCATTTTGCGCGCGCCATGTTAGCAGCGCTGCCGAGCGGTTGCACGCCCTGAGCAGCTTCCGATAACAAGCGCGATCAGAAGCCGCCAGATAGTGTTTTTCACAGCGCCAGGCTAGCGAAGGATCGTGTTGGCAAACGCCGAAAAAAGTAAAGTACATTTCATATGCTGCGAAGAGTATTAATCGGTCTAGTAATTGCCTTTTTTCTCGTCATCGGCGCGGGCGCGTACCTCTATCACAAAATCACACCCAGTATTCGCGCGGCTGAGGCGCGCGCAGAGGCACAAAAGAAAATGCTGGTGCCCCGCGTGATGACGGGAGAACAAAATTTCGAAAGGCAGTCTTTTTACACCGGCAATGGCTTGGGAACTATATGGCAAATTCTTGTCGGTTGGCCAGCGGATCGTGAGGGGGCTGATATTGCGGTGGCAGGCAATCAGGGCACGGACTTCGTTGACGCCGTCGGTCAGCTCAAAAAGCAAGTTCGTCTGTCAATTGAGCAGCGCGCCCCGATTGAGGTAGCGCGTCTTGACCGGGCCGGCGATTACGGTGATCTGACGCGAGATGAGAGTTGGGCCGTTCCGGTAACGCTTTTCGATAAGGAGGGACACGTTCTGTGGCGTTCCGGAGATCGATGGCTGGGGGTTGACGACTCGGTTTCGGGCGATTTCAACGGCGACGGCGAATTGTCGGTCGCGGTTGGCTTAAACGGTTCAGGAGGACTCGTCCTGCTGAACGGGCGGGGAAAGCAAATATGGAAAAGACCCGAGGGCAATGTCTGGCAGGTCGCGGCGCTCGATACCAATGGAGACGGGCACGATGAAATAGTGCACAGCAATTCCAGGGGCCAACTTCTTGTGCGGAATGGAAACGGGGACATACGCGCCCGTTACTTGCCGGACTTTTATGTTTCTAATTTCGCACTCACACGCTGGGGTAGTGAAACGCGGGCGACTCACATACTCGTTCCTGTCTCAGAAGTTCAAGACGGGTGCTGCAAATCGAAGATCGTAGTACTGGACGCGCATGGGGAAAAGTTAACGGAGCGAGATAATCCTCTTGGTGGTTTGTCTAGCCGATTCAGCGCCACACCAGTACGATTTAGGGAAGGGGCCGAGTATTACGCAGTGCTCGAAGACAACTCTCCGGAAGAGCGCTCGATGCTTGTGCTGTACGCCCAGGATGGGCAAATCGCGTATCAAGAAATTCTGGGAGAATGCTGTCTTGGGATGACTGCGTATTCCAGGAAAAAATACTGCGAGGCTGTTGGTTGGGTGCGCTGACAAAATTTGGGAATACTCGCCTGTGATGCGAAAGCCGCGAAATTAGTGCTTCTCTGAAAATCATCCTCCCCAAGCTAGCAGAGATGCCGGGTTGCGGCACGCCGTGTGGCTGACAGCAATCTGCTTTCGCGTTATGCTTCTGTAATGCGACTGCAAATCTCCGCGACTGGGCTGCTGGCACTGATGTTGCTCGCTCCCTGCGCCATTCACGCGCAGCAGGCAAGCGCCGCGAAAAATGTCCCGCCGTCGGCCGAACAAGACGCTGTCGGCTCGCAGGGGGCGACGCAACCGAAGGATACGCTCTTGCTGACCGCTGGCGGCGATCACGCTCCGGTGTCAGTTTCGCTTGCGGACTTCCGCGCTATGCCGCACGTGACGATCACGGTACATAACGCGCACGCCGACGCCGATGAAACTTATTCGGGTGTGCCGCTGGCTGTGCTGCTCGCGAAGCTTGATGCGCCGCTCGGCGAACATTTGCGCGGTAAGGCGCTGGCGAGTTACATCGTGGCTTCAGGATCGGATGGATACTCCGTGGTGCTCTCTATCGCGGAAGCCGATCCCAGTTTTCACGGCGGCAATATATTGGTGGCCGACACGCGCGACGGCCAGCCGCTCGGGAAGTCCGGGCCGTTCCAGTTGATCGTCTCCGAAGATAAGCGCCCCGCCCGCTGGGTTCACAACCTCGTTTCAATCTCGTTGCAAGACGCGCGCTGACTCGTTGAGCGCATCTGATTCCCACCTGCGCGTGTTTCGTATAGAATTGTTCGATTGTGCAGGTGGGAAAATAGTGTGCCGCTGAAACCCGCCGCTTGAAGTGACGGGGGCATTGACCGGCGCATCACGCAAGGACATTCCAGCAGCAACGGGCTCGGCTCTACAAATACCAAAGGGCTACTGACAGGTCACCAATAGGCGCTTAGTACGCAATCAATACACAATCAATGCGAAGGCAGAGGCTAATACACGATGCTCCTCGATAGCATAGGGATCCAGAAGATCCTGCCGCACCGCTACCCGTTCCTTTTGGTGGACGCGATTGAAGAAATGGAACCGAAGAAGCGGATTGTGGGAATCAAGAACGTCACCATCAACGAATATTTTTTTCAGGGGCATTTTCCCGGCAAGCCGGTGATGCCAGGCGTGCTGATCGTCGAAGCCATGGCGCAAATCGGGGGGCTGCTGTTGCTGTTGGACATCGAAGATCGCGACAACAAGCTGCTCTACATGGCTGGAATTGACTACGCGCGCTTCCGGCGGCCGGTGATTCCCGGCGATCAGCTGAGGGTGGAAGCGAACGTTCTGAGCTTCAAGGGTCCCTTCTGCAAAATCGCGGCTTGGGCGCGGGTGAATGGCGAACTGGCCGTCGAAGCCACTTTGATGTGCGCGATGGTGGACATCAAAGCCGATGGCACGCCTGAACGCCCTACAAATTCCGTCACGCATGCTCCGGTGAAGAAGTAGATGAGTGAGATTGACTCCCGCGCTGTCGTTGCGTCCACCGCGAAAATTGGCAAGGACGTGAGAATCGGCGCTTTTGCCGTCGTGGGCGACTCGGTGGAAATGGGCGAGGGCTGCGTGCTGGATGATCACGCCATCGTGCGCGGTCCGGCGCGATTGGGTCGCGCGAATCATGTTTATTCGTTTGCGGTCGTGGGCGGCGATCCGCAGGACCTCACTTACAAGGGTGAGCGCGTTGCCATCGAAGTGGGCGACCACAACGAGTTTCGCGAATTTTCCACGGTGAATCGCGGCACGGTGAAGGGCGGCGGCGTTACGCGCCTCGGCAGCAACAACCTGATCATGTCTTACGCGCACCTGGGGCACGACAGCCAGCTCGGGGATTTCAATATTCTGGTGAATGGCGCGACGCTGGCGGGGCACGTCACCATCGAAGACCACGCGCAGGTGGGCGCGTTCTGCCCGGTGCATCAATTCTGCCGCATCGGAAAGCATTCCTACATCGCGGCGCACACGGTGATCACGCAGGACGTCCCGCCATTCTCGAAAATTGTGGCGCCGCGTGGGACGCGTTGCTTTGGCGTGAATCGCCTGGGGCTGGAGCGGCAGGGATTTTCCTCCGAGCGCATTGTGGCGATTGAAAAGGCTTACAGGCTGTTGCTGCGCTCGAAGTTGAATACTTCGCAGGCGCTGGAAAAGATGCGTGCATCCCTGGCGGATTCGCAGGACGTCTTAACTTTGGTGCAATTCATCGAAGCGGCCTCCTCCGACCGAGGTCTGACGAAATAGCATGACGCAGCCTGGTGCGGACAATGATGCGGCCGACGCGAATTCCGCGAATTGGGGATTGATCGCGGGGAACGGAGATTTTCCGTTTCTGGTGCTGGAAGGCGCGCGCAGCCGCGGCATCGAAATGGCGGTGATCGCGATTAAAGAGGAAGCTTCGCCGGGCCTGGAGCGCGTGGTGAAGCGCCTGCACTGGGTGAGTCTGGGTGAACTGAGCCGCACGATTGAATTGCTGCACGAAGAAGGCGTGAAGCGCGCGGTGATGGCCGGGCAAGTGAAGCACAATAAGATTTTCAGCGCGATACGGCCGGATTGGCGTCTGGCGAAATTGCTCCTTTCGCTGCCGTCGAAAAATACAGATTCGCTGATCGGCGCGGTGGCGCGGGTGCTGGAAGCTGAAGGCATCGAGCTGGTGGATTCGACGAAGTTTCTCGGGCCGCTGCTGCCCGCCGCGGGGGTGCTGACTAGACGCGCGCCGGATGAATCCGAAGCGGCGGACATCGCTTACGGGCGCGGGGTGGCTACACAGATTGCGGGACTGGATTTAGGACAGATGGTGGTGGTGCGCGATCGCGCTTGCGTGGCGATCGAAGCGATGGAAGGCACCGACGAAACGATTGAGCGCGCCGCCTGTATTGTCGGCGGCCAGCGGCTGGTGGTGGTGAAGGTCAGCAAGCCGCGGCAGGACATGCGTTTTGATGTTCCGGTGGTGGGGTTGAAGACTATTGAAGTGATGAAGCGGTCGAACGCCACGGCGCTCGCGATTGATGCGGGGCGAACTTTGCTGTTTGATCGCGATGCCATGATTCGCGCGGCGGACGAAGCGGGCATCGCGATTGAAGCGTTCGCGCCGGAACGTTTTGCCAGCGGCAGCGACGAAGGCGGCGTGCAGAAATCAGCAGCCAAAAGGAAATTGTGACTGAAAAACCCATACGCGTTGCGGTCGTCGGTGTCGGAGATTTTGGGCGCAATCACGTGCGGGTGTGGTCGGAAATGGAAGGCGTGGAATTGGTGGGCGTGGTGGATACCAATGCCGAACGCGCCGCTGCCGTGGCCGCCGAATTCAAAACGCGCGTGATCCGCGATTTCGAATCGCTGCATGTGGAAAAAATTGACGCGATCAGCCTGGCCGTGCCAACCAAGGATCACTCGCGCATCGGTTGCGGCCTGCTGGATTCAGGCATGGATGTGCTGGTGGAAAAGCCGATGGCTTCGTCGCTGGGCGAAGCGGACGGCTTGATCGCTACGGCGCAGCGCAAGAATCGCATTCTGCAGATTGGGCATTTGGAGCGCTTCAATCCGGCCGTCACGGCGGCGTTGAAGATTGTTTCCAAGCCGATGTTCTTTGAAGTACACCGCCTGGGAGTTTTCACGCCGCGCAGTCTGGATATTGACGTAGTGTATGACGTGATGATTCATGACCTGGATATTCTGCTGGAGCTGGTGGGCGCGCCCGTGGTGGATTTGAAGGCCGTGGGCATTCCGGTGATCACCGATAAGGTAGATATCGCGCAGGCGCGCATCGAATTTTCGACTGGCACGGTGGCGAACGTAACGGCCAGCCGCGTTTCCACGGAGCGCGTGCGCAAGATGCGATTTTTTCAGGCGCACGAATATTTTTCGCTGGATTTCACGCGGCAGGATTTGCTGCGCGTGCGCGTGGAGCCCGGCTCGCCGCAGCCGCAAATTAATTTTGAAAAAATTCCGACGTCTCCGGAAGAGCCGCTGCGCGCCGAGCTGGGCGCATTCTCGCGCTCGGTGCGCAATCGGCGGCCGCCGCGCGTGGATGGCGCCGCGGGGCGCGCCGCGCTGGAGCTGGCCGATCGCGTGATGGCGGGCATCCAGGAACACGCGCAGCGCGTCCAACTGGATGCCGTCGTTCCCCAGGACAATAGATGATTCCGCGAACTCTGGTTCCCACCGATGTGCGCCCGTTCACCGACGATCCGGCGAAGAAGCCGGCGCGGCGGCTGACGACGTACATGGACGATCGCACGGTGGTGCCTTCGGATTTGTCGGACGCACCGCCGCTCACCGGGAAGACCAGCATTCCGGAACATTTGCCGCTGGATGTGCTGATCGAGCGCAGCCTGGTGCCGCGCGGAATGGGCGTGAAGCCGTTCCAACAATTTTTGCCGCGATCGGAATACGCGCCGCTGGCGATTTTGGACCAGCGCGTGGTGGTACCGGCATATGTCGAACCGCCGGAGCAGCCCGAAATCGATAAATTCGATCAGCCGCCGCAGATGACGGCGGAGCTGCGCGAAATTGTTTCGCCGGATATCTTCAATACCGGTGAAGCGAATTTACTTGTTGAGCCGGAAGACCGCCGGGATGCCAAGTGGGACGCCATCACGCGCGTAATTTCCGTTGCAGCGCACATCGCGTTCGTCATTTTTCTGATTTTTCTGCCAAAGATTTTCCCTCAGCACGTGCCGACGCGCGACGAGATCGAGCTCGCTAGTAAGGAACTCGGCGTCGTGTATTTGCCGCCGGATGAGGGTGCGGTGTCGCGACGGCCTTCGCCTCCTCCCGGGCCTGTGGTGAAGATTACCCCGAAAACTTTGGCTAAAGTTGCGCCAGCGCGGCCGGAAGAGCATCGCATCGAAGCGCCTCCAGTCGCTTCGGAGCGGCCGCGGCTGGATTTACCTGCGGCGCCGACCCCGAAAGCGAACACCAATCCGACTCCCAGTACTGCGCCGACACAGCCGCCTCCGCCCGAACCATCGAAAATTATGCCGATGCTTCCTCCCACGACGCCCGGACACTTGAATCTTGGAATAACGAATGCATCTCCGGGCAAAGCGTTGCAGGACAACTTGCAGGATGCGATCAAGCGTGCTCCGGGCGGCGGCACGTATACTTCGGAGGGCACGGTTTCCGCTGGTGGCCGTGGAAGAGGCAGCGGCGGGGGCGGCGCGCAATATGGTAATGGTGTCTCGATTCTCACTCCCACTGAGGGCGTGGATTTTAATAGCTATATCAATCGGCTGCTCGCCAAGTTGAAACAGAACTGGATCGCGGTGATGCCGGAGTCCTTTTACCTGGGAGACAAGGGAATCGTTGCAATTTCTTTCCGCATCAATCGTGATGGAAGTTTTTCCGCCGAGAGTCTTAGCATTGATCGGACGTCTGGCAAAGAGCCGCTCGATACCGCGGCGGCTTCCGCGATTCGCGCCACGAGTCCCTTCGAGCCACTTCCGCCGCAATTCAAAGGCCCGAACCTCGATCTGCGCATCGGTTTTTACTACAACATTCGACCTGATGGCGCGACGCAGTAGCGCGCGTTGCCCCTCGTCCACAGATCAGTAGGGGCGGGTCTGAGCCCTACCACCGCTAGTTCGCGTGCCGCGCGTGCGCCCTTCATTTGCGATACCCTGCGGTGATAAGTTAGCTGGTAGCGACTTCATGAAATTCAATCGCACGCAGGTGATTGGCGCGCTCGTACTGGCCGCGCTGTTGTTGCTCGGGCGGTTGCTGCGCTACTGGAAATTTTCGGGATGAGCGCGCTGCCGCGGCTCGTCGTGGTGCTTGGTCCCACTGCTTCCGGCAAATCCACGCTGGGAATTCGGCTCGCCGAAAAACTGGGCGGCGAAATACTGGTCTGTGATTCGACGCAGGTGTATCGGCACTTCGATATCGGTACGGCGAAGGTTCCCGCGGCCGAGCAGCACGACATTGCGCATCACCTGGTGGATTTCTGCGAACCTGCGGAGATTTTCACGGCGGGAGATTATCGGCGGCGCGCGTTGGACGCCTTGGACGATTTGCGCCGGCGCAAGGTTTTGCCGATTCTCACCGCCGGGACCGGGCTTTATTTGCGTGCGTTGCTCGAAGGGCTTGCTGATGCGCCGCAGCGCTCTGAAGAAATTCGTGCGCGATTGCGGCAGCGGGCCGAACTTCGCGGTCCCGAGCATCTGCATCGCGTGCTGGCGCGTCTGGATCCCCAATCCGCTGCGCGCATCTCTTCGCCGGACACGCAAAAAATAATTCGTGCGATCGAATTGCGCCTGCTCACTGGAAAACCCGTCGGCGAAATCCATCGCGGCGGACGCGATGCGCTGCAGGGATACGATGTGGTGAAAATTGGCCTGCTGCCGCCACGCGCAGCGCTCTACGCGCGCATTCATGCGCGCACGGACGCGATGCTCGCAGCCGGATGGCTGGAAGAAGTGCGCGGGCTGGTCGCGAGTGGTGTTGCGGCGGACGCGAAACCATTTCAGTTCATCGGCTACTCGCAACTTCGCGAACATCTTGCCGGCCAGCTGAGCAAAAAAGACGCCGTGCAGCAGATTCAGCAAGCCACGCGGCGTTTCGCCAAGCGCCAAATCACTTGGTTTCGCAAGGAAACCGGCGTGCACTGGCTCGCGAGCTTCGGCGACGCGCAGGAGATTTTCGCCGCGGCTCTTGTGATTGTAAAATCGTAACAATCCCGTAACTGTTCGTAGCAAGTTAAAAGGTCCGGTTTTTGTAGTAAGTGAGTTGTCCGGTTGACTGTTAATCACCCGCCGCCGTCGCGGCTGTGGGGAAGTGGGAA
>Ga0209655_10000949_pt1 | contig 10917 bp, 8 predicted proteins | sample BogFormECP03_OM2_FD_188236 | JGI IMG/M metagenome (GOLD analysis project Ga0209655, IMG submission 188236) | Bog forest soil microbial communities from Calvert Island, British Columbia, Canada - ECP03_OM2 (SPAdes) (version 2) | ecosystem: Environmental > Aquatic > Freshwater > Wetlands > Bog ...
GGTGCCGCCGGGTTTTAGTTTGCCGGTGCGCTCGGCTTCGTCAATCATGGCCAGGCCGATGCGGTCTTTTACGGAGCCGCCGGGATTCATGTAGTCGGCCTTGACCCATACTTCCGCGGGCAAATCTTTCGCCAGGCGATTCAGGCGGATGATCGGCGTGTGGCCGATGGCTTCGAGGATGTTGTTGCACTTCATGTGCGCGGATCAGCTCCTGCTCTCGGTGGCGGACTAAACCAGCTTAGAGATTTTTGGAAACGGTGGCAAGCGGGAAGGGTGGGGCGTTTCCGTAGGTGCGATTAATTGTAGCGATTAATAGTAGCGATTGATGTGGCGTGACTTGGCGTGGCGGCTCGCGCCAGCGCGTGCGTTGCTCGTGCTATGCTTTTCTGGTGGAATCCGGCACGCCTGCCACGGAATATCTTTTTTACGATGGACATTGCGGGTTGTGTCATCGCGCGGTGAAGTTCGTCTTGAAGCATGACCGCAGTGGGACGGCGTTTCGGTTTGCGCCGCTGCAGGGTGAGACGTTTTTGGCGCGGGTGGCGGCGGAGCGGCGGGCTGGGTTGCCGGATAGCGTGGTGGTATTGACGCGGGATGGGGAATTGCTGCTGCGGTCTGCGGCGTTTTTGCATATTCTTCGGCGATTGGGCGGCGGGTGGCGGGTATTGGCGGCGGTTTTGAGCATTACGCCGCGGGGGCTGCTCGATTTGGTGTACGACTTTGTGGCGCGGATTCGTTATCGCGTGTTCGGCAAGCGCGACGATTTGTGTCCGATTGTGCCGGCGGATTTGCGGGCGCGATTTGATCCGTAGAGTGGCAGAAATTGGAAAAGTGAAAATAGAAAATGGAAAAGCGCGAGCGACGAAATTGATTGGGGCGAAATTCGACTGGGAGGAACTTAATGGTTCGAACAAATATTTCGAGTGGAACGCCTTGGGAGCCGGTGATTGGGTATTCGCGCGCGGTGCGGTTGGGCGGGAACGTTTGGGTATCTGGCACGACGGCGACGGATGCGCAGGGAAAGATTGTCGGCGTGGGGGATGCTTACGCGCAGGCGGTGCAGACGCTGAAGAATATCGAGCGGGCATTGCTGCAAGCTGGAGCCGGATTGGCAGACGTGGTGCGGACGCGGATGTACATTATTAGCGCAGGGGATTCAGAGAAGGTAGGGCGGGCGCACGGGGAAGTTTTCGGGAAGATTTTGCCGGCTACTTCGATGATTCAAGTTAGCGCGTTCATTTCACCGGAGATGCTGGTGGAAATTGAGGCGGAGGCGGTTGTGGACAATGGATAGGTGCACCCGCGATCTACGCGCCAACGGCTGGTTCGGCGGTTGTAACACAATATTCACAATGGGGAGGTCGACGATTCGCTAGAATCGCGAGCCATGGCCAGAGACACTTTGCAGATTGTGGCATCGGCGGGGAGCCGCGAAGGGCAGAAAATTTTGACGCTCAAGGGCTCGTTGAACATTCAGACGATTTTCGATTTTCAGAAAGCGACGCGCGAGGAAACCGCGTCGAAGCTGATTGTGGATTTCACCGGTGTGCCGTACGTGGATTCGGCGGGTTTGGGCGCGCTGGTGGGCGCTTACGTGGCGGCGCAGCGCACGCTGCGGAAATTGGCCGTGGCGGGAATGAATACGCAGGTGAAGGCGTTGATTGATATGACGCACGTGGGGACGCTGATCAAGTCTTACGCTACCGTGCAGGAAGCGGAAGAGGCGTTGGGGTAGATTTCGATTATTGAAATTGGAAAAGTGAAAATAGAAAATTAGGCGGTGCGTGCGTTTCGTCGATGCACCGTTTACCCGCCTTCCTCAATTCATCCGCATTGAACGTCCGCAAGTCAAAGTCAACTCCGCCCGCCTGAAGACGGCCGCTACAAATTCAACTGCACGGGTGTTGGCAGCTTTCCGAGTTGCGGCAGAGCCCTACCGAGTCTGACCGCGCGCGTGTTCGCGGCAGACCGCAGAGAGCCGGCGAGACGCCGGCGTTACGCCTTTGCGGCGGCCTCTTGGGCGTCGAGCTTTGGCTGAATCCAGTGGAAGACGGCGCGGACGATGAAGACATTCAGAAAAATGGAGATGAGTGACGCAGCCAAAGTGGCGGTGAAAATTTCCTGGCCTACCAAGCCGGACGATTTCGCCACTTCGACGAGCACAAAGGATAGCTCGCCGATTTGCGTGAGGCCCGCGGCGACGGCGAGGGAAGTCCAGAGCGAGTAACGGAACAGCTTCATTACCGCCAGCCAAATGACGAATTTTCCGACGACGATCAGCAGGAGCATCACGCCCAGCAGCGGAAGATTGTGGAGAATGACCGAGGGCACGACTAGTGTGCCGAGCGAGACGAAGAACAGCGCGACAAACGCGTCGCGCAGGGGAATGAGCGTAGTATGCGCGGCGTGCAAATCCTCCGCGCCGCTGATCGAGAGGCCGGCGAGAAACGCGCCGAGGGCAACGGAAAAACCCACGGCCTGCGCGGTGGCGGCGGAAACCAGGCAGATGGCGACCGCTACCAGCAGGAAAATTTCCGAATCGTTGATGCGCGCGACGCGGCGGAGCACGCGCGGGACGACGGTCATCGCGAGAAATGCGAGGGGGATGAGTAAAAGCGTGGCTTTGCCGAGGGTCCATGCGGCTTTGGTGAAGCGGCCTTCGGCGGGACCGCTGAAGATGGGGATGATGATGGTCATGAAGACGACGGCGATATCTTCCACGAGGGTGATGCCGATCATCACGCGACCATACTTGGTGCCTAGAGCGTTGCGGTCGGCAAGCAGGCGCGCGAGGACCATGGTGCTGGCCACGGAAATCGTGGCGCCGATGACGAAACCTTGGATGATGGGCCAACCGGCGAGCCACGCGGTGCCGAGCGCGAAGCCCATCGAGAGCAGGATGCCGAGCGTGCCGCCGCCTAAGGCAATCCACTTCACGCGTAACAGGTCGGGGATGGAAAATTCGACGCCGATCGAGAACATCAGCAGGACGACCCCGACTTCGGCGAAGACTTCGAAGGCGTGCAGGTCGGAAATTTTCAGTCCGGGAGTGAACGGGCTGATGAGGATGCCGCCGAAGACGAATCCGAGGATGAGCGGAAGCTTCACGCTGCGGGCGAGCAGGCCCCCTACGACGGCGGCAAGAAAAATGAAGGTAAGATCGCGAAAGAGAACTGGACTGGCTTCCATGGGGGCCTCGTTGTGTGGCAGGGCGGGAACAATTTACTTTGTGGTGCGAGGCATGGCAACGCAAAAAGCGTGGCAAGTAGGGGCGCAGCAAGCAGCGCCCCTACTAAGGCGGGTCGCGCTTCGTGTGCGGCGGCAAATTGGGAACATCGCGCAACGTAGCCTCCGGCGGGGTTGCTGACTATGCGATAGAATGGTCGGGCGATGGAACGATTCTACCGTGCGACCATGAAGATTACCGGCGACACTGTATTTGGTCGCCTCGCGTTTACATTTTTGGTGGTGTGCGCGATTGCATTTGGCGCGGCGGTGGGGTTGCTGTTTGTGTACTCGAGCGATTTGCCGGAAATTCATGCGTTGCAGGATTACCGGCCGAATGTGGTGACCGAACTGTATGCGGATGATGGGCAATCCATTGGGACGTTCGCGCTGCAGCGGCGGATTCTGCTTACTTATCCTCAGATACCGAAAGTTTTGAAAGACGCGATTCTTACCACTGAAGACCAGCACTTCGAAGAGCATTGGGGCGTGGACATTCCGCGCGTGTTGCAGGCCGCGTGGCACGACATCGCGAAACGTCGTCTGGCGGAGGGCGCCAGCACTTTGACCATGCAGCTGGCCGGCGGATTGTTCCTGAATCGTTCGGACCGCAGCGCGCGGCGCAAGATCGAGGAAACGATTCTGGCGATCCAGATCGAGCGGCATTACACCAAAGAACAAATTTTCACGATGTACTGCAATCAGATTTATCTGGGGTCGGGGAATTACGGGTTCGAGGCGGCGTCGGAATATTATTTCAGCAAGCCGGTGGGGCAATTGACGCTGGCGGAAGCTGCCACACTCGCGGCGATTATTCGCGGGCCGATTTACGCGCCGATCAATCATCCGGACCGCGCGCTGGCGCGACGCAACCTGGTGCTGGCGTTGATGGCGCATGACCGCAAGGTCACCGAGGTGCAATCGCAAGCCGCGATGAAGGAACCGCTGGGGCTGCACGTGGAATCGTTGCGCAACGATCTGGCGCCATATTTCGTGGAAGAGGTGCGCCAGTATCTGGAGCACACCTACGGCACCGCGGCGGTGCACGAGCAGGGATTGCGCGTGTACACCACGTTGAACGTGACGATGCAGAAGGCCGCGGACCAGGCGGTGCGGGACGGTTTGCACGCCTACGATCGTCGGCATGGCTGGCGCGGAAAGCTGCCGAACATTCTGGAACAGAACCTAGGGCCGCTGGAAAAATATCAGGACGAGGATTGGAAAAACACGCCGCGCAAGGGCGACTACGTGAATGGTTTGGTGACGGCTGTCGAGCCGACGTTCGCGACGCTGAAGATTGGGACGTACCACGCGATGCTGACGCCCGCGGATTTCGCGTGGACGGGGATTAAGTCACCGAAACAACTGCTGACGGTGGGCGATCTGGTTTGCGTATCGGTGAAAGAAGTTTCCGGACTGACGGTGCGCGCGCAGCTGGAGCAAGTGCCGGCAGCTCAGGCCGCGTTGCTCGCGATTGATAACGCTACCGGTGAAATCAAGGCGATGGTGGGCGGCTACGATTTCGAGGAATCGAAATTCGATCGCGCGACGCAAGCATCGCGGCAGACGGGCAGCTCGTTCAAAGTGTACGTGTATGCGGACGCGCTGCAGATGGGGATGAACCCGTTCGACACAGTTGTGGACGAGCCGGTGACGTTTCGCAGCGGCGGGCAAAACTATTCGCCGAGGAATTACGACGAGAAATTCGAAGGGCGGATCACGCTGCGGCGCGCGCTGGCGGATTCGCGCAACGTGCCGGCGGTGCGTTTGCTGGATCACGTGGGCGTGCAGAACGTGATCGAGCTGGCGCGCAAATTCGGGATTACCAGCCCGCTGCCGCCGTATCTGCCGCTGGCGCTGGGCGCGGCGGATTTGACGCTGATGGAGCACACTTCCGCATTTACGGTGTTTCCCGACGACGGCATTCACATTGAGCCGCACTACATCAAGCGCGTGACTTCTTATGATGGGGCGGTGCTGGAAGAACCTCGTCCAAAAGTGAATGATGTGATTCCGCCGGACGTGGCGCGGACGATGGTGGCGATGCTGGAAGAAGTGGTGCAGTTCGGCACGGGCGTACGCGCGAAAGAATTGGGAAGGCCGTCGGCGGGGAAGACAGGGACGACGAACGATTTTACGGATGCGTGGTACATCGGATTTACGCCGCAGATCACCGCAGGAGTTTGGGTAGGGAACGACGACAAGCGGATTTCGCTGGGGAAAAAAGAGACCGGGGCGCGCGCGGCTCTACCGATATGGCTGGAGTTCATGCAGCAGGGAACGCAGGGGATGCCGGTGGATAATTTCCCGAACGTGGTGCCGCTGGAAAAACTGGCGCCTGGCAGGGAAGTGCGTGTGGACGTGCCGGACACAGCGCCTCCGGCGGATGCGGCGGAGCAGGGGTTGACGCAGACGGCCGCGCCACGCGCGACTCCAACGCAGCCGAAGCCTACGCCGGCGCCGAAACCAAGTGCGCCTGCTGCGACGCCGTCATCCACACAGCTGAAGCCGCCTGCGGGTCCCTCGCGACGCTGAGTCAAAGGCAACGGCGCCGGCCTAAAGGCCGCCGCTACAGAATCAACACCAAAGCCACAACCTTCCAAGATTCTCGGCTTCTCGCACACTGCAGAGTTGCGTTCGTTGACTTGGATTGCGACGCGACCTAATATGTGCGGAACATGGAGCCTACCGATTCGCTGATTGGGAAATCGTTCTCGCATTACCGCGTCGTCGAGCGGCTCGGCGGCGGCGGAATGGGCGTGGTGTATAGGGCTGAGGACACGAACCTGGGGCGGTTTGTGGCGCTGAAGTTTTTGCCGGATGAATTTGCGGCGGACCCGCAGGCGCTGGAGCGATTTCGGCGGGAGGCGCGGGCTGCTTCGGCTTTGAATCATCCGAACATCTGCACGATCCACGAGATTGGCGAAGAGAACGGGCACACGTTCCTCGCAATGGAATGCCTCGACGGGAAAACGCTGAAACATTCGATTTCAGGGCGCGCGCTGGATCTGGAATTGCTGCTGGATCTGAGCATCGAGATTGCGGACGCGCTGGATGCGGCGCACAGCAAGGGCATCGTGCACCGCGACATCAAGCCAGCGAATATTTTTGTCACTGAACGCGGTCACGCCAAAATTCTGGACTTCGGGCTGGCCAAGCAGATTCGCCCTGCCGCAGTGCACGCGATGACGCAGGACGCAACGCAGGCGGCGCACATGACTGCAGGCGTACGTCCGGAAGATCTCACGAGTCCGGGCGTTGCGGTAGGCACGGTTGCGTACATGTCTCCCGAGCAGGTGCGCGGCAAGGAACTGGACGCGCGCACGGATTTGTTTTCGTTTGGTGTGGTGCTGTACGAGATGGCCACTGGCGCGGTGCCGTTTCGCGGCGAAACTTCCGGAGTGATCACCGAAGCAATTTTGAATCGCGCGCCGGTGGCTCCGGTGCGCTTGAATCCGGAGCTGCCCGCGAAGCTGGAAGACATCATCAACAAGGCGCTGGAAAAAGATCGCGACCTGCGCTATCAGGCGGCTTCGGATATTCGCACGGATTTGAAGCGGCTGCGACGCGATACGGATTCCGGCCGAATTTCTTCCACGAGTGGGCGCGCGACTCAAGATTCGGCGCCGCAGGCTGCGAGCAGCTCGTCGTCGGCAGTTGTGGTGCCAGCCGCGGCGGCCAGCGCGAGCAAGAACTATGCAATCGCAGCCGTTTTCGCCGTATTGCTGCTCGCTGCAGTTGGATTTGCCGCGTATCGCTTCTGGGGCGGCCCGCGCGGACCGAGCGGGCCCGCGAAGATCACGCAAATCAGCCAGTGGGACAAGTCGATTGAATTTGCGAGGCTTTCACCGGACGGGCACACGTTTGCGTTCAGCTCTCCCATAAATGGCGTTGATCAGGTTTTCGTCATGCTGGCCTCGGGCGGCCAACCGTTGCAATTAACCAGCGACAATGGCGCGAAGATCGTGGATAGCTTCTCGCCGGACGGCGCTGAGATCTACTATGGCAAATCTGAAGAGCGAAACGAAGAGTGGTCGGTGGCAACGCTGGGCGGCAAGCCGAGCCGGGTGGTTTCTGGTTCGCATTTGGCGCCGTCGCCGGATGGCGCCTACCTTTTCTATACAGGCGACAATGATGCGCGAGAGATCTTGCGCGCGGGAAAATCGGGGCTGGATGAAGAAAAAATCTATACGTTCGGCGCGGCCACGCTTCCCGTCAGCCGCATTTTGCCATATGCCGACGGCATCCATTTGCTGGTTATCACGGCGGACCCGGTTTCTTCGCGCGAGGGATTCCGCGTGCATGAAGTTGATATTGCCAAAAAGACCGCGACTGATTTGGACGAGATTCCAGGCGATGCGCCCGGGGTGGTGTGGGGTGATTCAGGAAACAGCATCCTTTTCAGCCGCACCGTTAGCGGCCTGACCAACATTTGGAAGTACGGACTGGCGGATAAGAAATTGGAACAGGTGACGATGGGAACCGGGCCGGATACCTGGCCGATGCCCGATCCTGGAGGGAAAGGCCTGTACTTCGTGAACGGCAAGTCTTCCGGATTTTTGACCGCTTACAACACGCGCTCTAAGCAAGTGACCGACATTGCTTCGGAAAATGCCACGCAACCGGCGATCTCACCGGACGGCAAAAAACTGATCTACATCACCGTCCCGTCGCGGGACCATAACGAAGTTTGGGTGGCGGACATTGACGGCGGCAACAAAACAAGAATTGCAACCGGCGAATCGCTGGCCACTGCGATGTGGTCCGCGGACAGTGCTCGTTTTGGTTTCATCGCGGAAAAAGCGGGGGCTCCAGACAAACCCTATTTCGTCGGCGTTGATGGGACCGGTCAGCAGCCGTTTTCGTGGTCCGGCGGTACTGTGCAGAATGTGCTGATGAGCTCCGACCAGAAAACCGTGTATCTGAATAGTATCGAAAAGACTGCCAACCCGATCAGAATCTCGCGGGAGAACGTGGATGGTTCCGGTCCGGAGATGCTCAGCGACAGTTGCGGTTTTGCATTCCAAGTGGCTCCGGGCGGGAAATACCTGTTTACCCTACGGGGTGGCGTGGGCAAGGTTGGGATTTACCAGCTTTCGCTCGCGGACAAGAATTGTACGGCTCTGGTGCCGGGCGCGGTGACGTTTGGCATCGTGAATGGCAAGGACGGCAAGTCGTTCATGTATGCGATCCCGTCGCAGCAGGACGTGACGATTTATCGGCAGGGTTGGGAGGATGGAAAACTCGTCGGTAAACCGCAAGTGGCGCTGAAGCTGCCGTTTGCTTTTCCGTTGGTTAGCGGCGGGAACGCTTATGATTTTTCGAGTGATCTTTCGACGGTTGTTTATGCGCGTGCCGGTGGGCATGCGGATATTTATCTCCTCAGTCAGAAGTAATTCCAGATTTTCAACTATGTTTTGGGCGAGCCCTTGCGCCACACACGCCGCAAGACTATATTTTCGTCATGTGGCGTCGGGGATACCTGCTGTTCACCTTGGCGTGCACTGTGTGTGTGCTGCTTTGTAGTTCGCCGATTTCCGCTCAGATATCACGCAGACTTGACCGCTGTCTTCCGTATCCCAGCCTCGCTGACGAAATCGATGATATGCGCGAGGAAGTGCGCGCAAAGATTGCCGCGACGGCAGGTGCGCCTGCAGCCCCGCGAACCGTTGTCATTGACGATGTGAAATTTGATGGGCCGACTCATTTGCCGGACGCCACTCGAGAGCGGCTTGTGGCCGAGCTGAAACTGCGTACCTTCGAGGCTGACTCTGGCTGGCTGGAAGAAGTACAAGCCGTGTCGATTCGAAGTGCCTGGTTAGATGCGGGATTCTTCAAGGTCGCACCAACCGCGACGGTGCAGGTCATAAGCACCGATCCTGCCGTTCAGCATGTCTCGTTGACGGTTCATCTTGATGAGGGTCTGCAGTACAGGCTGGGTGATGTTGGTTTTCGATCGTCCGACCCTACATCTCCGCTTGTTTTTTCGAATGAGGAATTGCGGAAACTTCTCCAGATGCGCGAGGGAGATCTCCTCAGTGTTGATAAAATCAGAGAAGCGCTCGATGCGATGAAGCGATTGTACGGATCGCATGGATTTATCGATTTTGTCGCGACACCAATAACGTACATCGACGACGAACGGGCACGCGTCTCGCTCATGATCGAGGTGGATCAGCAAAAACAATTTCGTGTGGGGAAAATCGAGGTCTTCGGCCTAAATCCTGCTCTGGAGGAACTACTGAGGTCGAAGCTGAAGCCGAGCGACATCTTCAACAACGACCTGATTACGAACTTCCTCACCGAGAACAAGTCGTCTCTGCCCCCTGACGTCTCATCCGAAAATATCGAATTTCACCGCAACGTAGCGCGTGGCATGGTTGATCTGCGATTCAATTTTCAAACCTGCCCGCAACTGCAACAGTAAATCTCATTCCTCAGATTACAGCGGTCAACGGAACGGATCCCAGCCTTGAGAGTGGAGCGGCGAAGCGTTTCCGTCGGGTGCGACGAGTAGAACCTGGCGGTTGCGCGTGATTTCGCCGATCGCGGTTAGAGTTGATGCGCCGGGGGCGCGGCGGAGTTTTTTTTCTTGGCGCGGTAGGACTGTGAAGAGGAGTTCGTAGTCTTCGCCGCCGTGCAGGGCTAGCTGCAGCGGGTCGAGCTTGGGTTTGCCGAGGTGTCGCGCGGCTGCTGGCGAAATTGCCGCGCTTGGAACTTTGCTGGCGTAGATTTTCGCGCCGACTTGGCTGGCGGCGCAGAGGCGGGCCAGGTCGGTCGAGAGGCCGTCGGAGAGATCCATGGCGGATGTGGCTATGCGGGTTCGGGCGAGCCAGGAACCTAGTTCGATTCGGATTTTGGGATAGAGATGCGACTGGACCAAGGCGCGCAGTTGGCGGTTGCGGGCGTGGCCGCGCAGGACCAGCTCCAGGCCGAGTTGGGCGCGGCCTAGTTTACCGCTGACATAGATGATATCGCCCGGGCGGGCGCCGGAACGAGTTAGAGCGCGGCCGGGGGCGATTTCACCCAGGACCGTCACGCCGATAAACACCGTGCGGCTCTGCGTCGTGTCGCCGCCGATGACGGTGATTCCCAGTTCGCGGGAGGCGCGGGCCATCCCTTTTAGGAACGCATCGAGCCACGAGCCTGTACGCGCGGTCGGCAGCGCGAGGGTCAGAAGGAAAAAGCGCGGGGTGGCGCCCATGGCGGCGAGGTCGCTTGTCGCGCGGGCTAGAGCTTTGTAGCCTACCGAGTCCGGCGGGTGAGTCTTCAGCCGGAAATGGACATTTTCCAGGAATGTGTCGCAGCTGAGCACCCATTCGGCATGTCCGCCGGCTGACACAAGAGCAGCATCGTCACCGATTCCCATCTTGAGACGCGATGACGCGGCCCGAGCTGGGAGCAGCGCGCGAGTGATTTTCTCGACGAGTTGGCGTTCGCGCGGCATCCTGAACTTCCGTACAGTTGTAATAAACTTCGAGAATAAGGTAAGGTTTCTAGTCGGGAATCCCTAATCATAAATTAGGGAAACGCCGATAAGTCCTTTGCATAGATGGGGACGCTGTGGAAAACTTAAGTTTGAGGTTGACCATCATGGGTACGCTGACTACAATTCACCGGGTTTTGTATCCGTCTTGCCGGGTTGGACTTAGTCACGAGCCGTCGTGCCGCGATTGGGGAATCGCGGATTCA
>Ga0209655_10000950_pt1 | contig 10915 bp, 10 predicted proteins | sample BogFormECP03_OM2_FD_188236 | JGI IMG/M metagenome (GOLD analysis project Ga0209655, IMG submission 188236) | Bog forest soil microbial communities from Calvert Island, British Columbia, Canada - ECP03_OM2 (SPAdes) (version 2) | ecosystem: Environmental > Aquatic > Freshwater > Wetlands > Bog ...
GCATGTTGCCGTGATTGACAATCCAAGAGTCCTTTGCGATAGTCTCAAAGCGGTTAGACGAATTTCGCCGCGCCAGCATTTCCGATTCGATTCGGCAGGAATTCCGTGAGCGACGGAAACGTTCTAATTCACTCGGTGAGTTTGCCGGAGCAAAAAGGCGGCGAGTTGCTCTCGCTGCCTCGCCAGCGCGCCGGTTGGGAATGGATGAGTTTTTTCGTCCGCCGCTTGCAACCGGGCGAGTCCTTTCGCACCCGCACCGAGCACGAAGAAGCTGCATATGTCCTTCTCGGCGGAACCTGCCGCCTCGATTGGCCCGGCGGCACAAGCCGCATCGGCAAGCGCAAGAATGTCTTCGATGGATTTCCCCACGCGCTCTACTTGCCCGCAGGGAACGAGGCCGTTTTCACCGCCGAGACCACTTGCGAAATCGCGGAATGCCGCGCTCCCTCCGATGCCCGCCTCGAGCCCAAGCTAATCACTCCGGGCGAAACGGTCAGCAGTCTGCGCGGCGGTGGAAACGCCTCACGCCAGATTATTGATGTGATCACGCCGTCATTCCCTGCGGATAAGCTGATGGTCATTGAAGTTTATACACCCGGCGGCAATTGGTCGAGTTACCCGCCGCACAAGCACGACGTCCATAATCCTCCCGCCGAAGTGGATCTCGATGAAATTTATTACTACCGCATCCGCCAGCCCGAAGGATTTGCGCTGCAACATTTGTATGCCGGGCAATATGCCGGCGAGCAGACGCTGAAAGCCCGCGACGGAGATTGCGTGCTGGTCCATAACGGCTATCATCCGGTGGTCGCAGGGCCGGGCTACGACGTGTACTATCTGAATTTTCTCGCGGGCTCGGCGCGTACCCTGGCGGTCACCGAAGATCGCGAGCATGTTTGGATTCGCTCGACGTGGAAAGATACCGACCCGCGCCTGCCGCTGGTGAAAGATTAGTCGCGCCGGAAAAGGATGGCCCATGAGCATGCCTCGCGGCCGGTGCGATGTCCGAGCGAAGGATCAAAGCGCGGCAACTCCGGAGCAGCGCGCACCCATCGGCGAACGCTTCCGAGGCGTTGCCCATTATAATCGCTTAGAACTGGGACCCCTAAATTGCGCTTCCCGGCAGCAATGCACTCCACGCCTCGGAGCGCCCGGACGAGAACGCGCATGAGCGCCGACGGCGATCACGAGAGCGTCGGTACGTCCGCTAAGCCTTGGATCAACTCTTTTTTAGTGCATCGAGGAGAATCCTGTAATAAACAGGTCAGCGGCGTCTCACTATTCCGAAGGGGTATCGCCTCATGACCGTGCGTCTGACCGCAGCGCAAGCCACCATCGCCTACCTGAAAAATCAATTCTGCGAGCGCGACGGAAAACAATTCCAATTCTTCGCAGGCTGCTTCGGAATTTTCGGCCACGGAAATGTCGCCGGCCTCGGACAAGCCCTCGAGCAAGATCCGGGATTCCGCTACTACCTCGCTCGCAACGAACAAGCCATGGTCCACGCCGCCACGGCATTCGCGAAAGCAAGTTTCCGCCGGCGCGCCATGGTCTGTACGTCTTCCATCGGGCCCGGCGCCACCAACATGCTCACCGGCGCGGCCACCGCCACCATAAATCGCCTACCGGTGTTGCTGCTCCCCGGCGATATTTTTGCGCGCCGCAATGTAGCTCCGGTGCTGCAGCAGCTCGAATCCGCGGCGACGCAAGATATCTCCGTGAACGATTGCTTCAAACCAGTTTCAAAATACTGGGATCGCATCCAGCGCCCCGAGCAGTTGCTCACGTCGCTTCCCGAGGCCATGCGCGTGCTGACCTCTCCGGCAGACACCGGAGCAGTCACCATCTCCTTTCCGCAAGATGTCCAAGCGGAAGCGTTCGACTTTCCCGACGGGTTCCTCAAGAAAAAGGTCTGGGAAATTCCGCGAAATCGCTGCGATCAAAATCTGCTGAAACGCGCCGCCGAATGGCTGCGCGCCGCGAAAAAACCCTTGATCGTCGCCGGCGGAGGCGTGCTGTACTCGCAAGCCTCCGAGCAGCTCGCAAAATTCGCCGAAGTCACAGGAATTCCAGTCTGCGAAACGCAGGCTGGCAAAAGTTCGTTAGCGTACGATCATCCGCAACAAATCGGCGCCGTAGGAGTCACAGGCACTCCCGGCGCCAACATCGTCGCGCGCGCAGCAGATTTAATCATCGGCATCGGCACGCGCTACAGCGATTTCACGACCGCGTCAAAAACCGCATTTCAAAATCCCGAGGTCCGCTTCATAAATGTAAATGTCGCCGAGTTCGACGCCTACAAACACGCCGCCCTGCCGCTAACCGGCGATGCACGCTCAACAATCGCCGAATTGCAAAGCGCGACTCAAGGCTTCCAAGTCGAAGCCAGCTACAAAAAAGAAATTGGCGATTTCCGCGCCCGCTGGGAAACGGAAGTGGACCGCATTTATGCGCCTCGGCACGCGCCGGTCATCACCCAGGGCGAAGTAATCGGCGCCGTAAATAATTTCGCAAACTCCTCCGCAATCATGATCTGCGCAGCCGGCAGTCTCCCAGGAGATCTCCACAAACTCTGGCGCACGAAACAACCGGGCGGCTATCACATGGAATACGGTTATTCCTGCATGGGCTACGAAATCGCCGCCGGCCTCGGCGCAAAAATGGCCTGTCCCGACCGCGACGTGTACGTGCTCGTAGGCGACGGCTCCTATTTAATGATGGCGCAGGAAATCGTCACCTCCATCCAGGAAGGCATCAAGCTCAACATCGTCCTGCTCGACAATCACGGTTTTTCCAGCATCGGCGGCCTAAGCCGCGCCTGCGGCAACGAAGGTATGGGCACAAACTACCGTTACCGCCGGGGAGAAAAATACGACGGCGAATTTCTCCCAGTAGATTTCGCTGCGAACGCTGCGAGCCTGGGCGCATGGACGACGCGCGCCAAGTCGATCGAGGAACTTCAAACTGCACTAGAAGCCGCACACAAACAATCGCGCACGTCGGTTGTAGTAGTAGAGACCTCCTACGACGATCGCGTCCCAGGATACGAATCCTGGTGGGACGTAGCCATAGCCGAAGTATCGGAGCGCGAATCCGTGAAAGCAGCTCGGAAGGACTACGAGCAAGCAAAAAAGAAGGAACGATTATTTTTCTAGGAGGCAGCCGCAACATTCAAGAAAGTTTTGTAATGGCAAGCTTTGTCAGGGCACGACTTTAGTCGTGCCGAAAATGTCGCAATGGCAATCGGCTTTAGCCGCTGAGGTTCTGTTCGTTGTATCGCAGATTAACCTGCGGTGAAATCGTGCAACGGGGCGTAAAGAAAGAGGCAAGGTGGAATCAACCACAGCAAGTGGATCCGCAAGCGCCCCAACACAACCTCATCTCAAGCGCGTCCTAAGCCTCTGGGACCTAATCTATTACGGCATCATCCTCACGTCGCCGATAGCCGCAGTCCCGCTCTTCGGCGAAGCGCAAGTTCTCTCGCACGGACACGCGGTAACCACTCTGCTTCTCGCCATGATCGCGATGTCGGTCACCGCTGTAAGTTTCGGCCGGATGGCCTCCGTGTATCCCTCCGCCGGTTCCGTTTACACCTACATCAGCCGCGGCCTGAATCCGAATTTAGGATTCATAGTCGGCTGGGCCATGTTCCTGGAATATCTTTTCCAGCCAATTCAAAACGCGCTCTACGCGGTGCTCACCGTTCAACGCCTGATGCCGCGCGTACCATTCCCCGCGCTAGCCGCCATCGCCATCGGCCTGATCACAATCGTCACCATCCAAGGCATCAAGTTCACCGCACGCACCGACGAAATGCTCCTCGGCTTCATGGTGCTAGTCACGTTGATTTTCTTAGTCGAAGCTTTCCGCTTCATAATTCTGCACGATCATTTGTCAGGCCTCATCTCGATGCGCCCCATCTACAATCCCGACACCTGGAGCATTCGAGCCGTCGCCGCCGGAACGTCGCTCGCCGCCTTAGTGTTTATCGGCTTCGATGGCGTTTCGATCCTCGCGGAGGAAGTTGAGAACCCGAAACGAAATGTCTTGCTCGCGACGGTGCTGGTGGTTGTTTTCACCGGACTTTTTAGCGGCCTGCAGGTTTATCTCGCGCAGCGCGTCCTGCCGGATTACCTCACGCTGCAAAATCCAGAAACGGCCTTCATGGACGTGGCCAAAGTAGCCAGCGGCCAATTTCTCTTCACCGCCTACGGAGTAATGCTGCTAATTTCCAGCCTAGCCTGCGGCCTGGCGGGACACGTAGGCGCCGCCCGGCTCCTCTACAGCATGGGCCGCGACGACGTTCTACCCAAAAAAATCTTCGGCCACCTTAGCGCAAAAAAAGGCAACCCAAACTACAACATCTGGATAGTAGGCGGACTAGCGTACATAGGAGTGCTAACGATCCCGTGGGAACATGCCGCCGAAATCGTAACCTTCGGCGCCTTACTAGCCTTCATGGGCGTAAATATTTCCGCGTTACGCCATTTCTGGTTTTCGCAAGATGCAACCCGCCGCCGGAATTTTTTCGTAGACGCGTTCGTCCCAGGCTTCGGCTTCGTATTCTGCGCCCTACTGCTACTAAGCCTGCAAACCTGGACCAGATACGCAGGCCTAATCTGGCTAATAGTAGGATTCCTATACAACGCCTACAAAACCAGAGGCTTCACCCGCACCCCGCAATTAATAGATTTCAAGTAGGGGCCGGGGTTCACCTCCCGCCCGATGTAGCTTTGGATGTTCGTAGGGGCCGGAGTTCACCACCGGCCCGTTGTGGCTTTGGGTTTTCGGCCCAGGTGGGAGCCCCCGAATTCATTCGGGGGGAGGAGCGCTTTAGCGCTCCGGAAAAAGCCGCGGCGTTGAAGGATGCGCTTTAGCGCTGGGCATTTTGTTTTGTATGCGACGAGAAACCCTGAAATTATGTAAAGGATGTCTGGGGAAAAGAAAACAAATGCGGGGAAGGCACGCTCGCCGCACACCTCACTGCAAATCCCGGCTCAACCTTTCTTCCACGCTGACGCCCTCAACCGCCTGCTCCTTGCCCCGCGCGATCTGCCGCGCGAACCCACAAGATTCCCGCACGCGCAATTCCGGCTGCAACTTCAAAACCCCAGCCTTACTAACATCACCAGAAATCCGACGAATCAAAAGCTCCACAGCCTCAATCCCCAACTCCCGCTTGGGCAATTCCACAGTAGTCAACCGCGGCCGAAAAACTCCCAACCACGGATAATCATCAAAACTAATCAATCCAAAATCGTCCGGACACATCAACCCCATCTCTTCCGCGGCCTTCAGCAATCCCACAGTCATCAAATGATTCGCCACATAAATTCCATCCGGCTGGTGCGAAAGCAAAGCATGCCCAGCCCGATAGCCAGACTCGATCCGGTAATCCCCCTCAATCACCAATTCCGGATCGGCCGGGAGCCCCGACGCCTTCAACGCATCATGAAATCCCTGCCAGCGCGCCAAAGCATTGCTGACTTTTCGCGGCCCGCCAATCAAACCAATCCGCCGCCGCCCCGAACGAGCCAGATGACACACCGCGTCATAAGCCCCCTGATAATCGTCGGTAATCACAGCATCTTTCGTGAGCTTAGGATAAGTGCGCATCACCAAAACAAAAGGAACATCCACCTGCTTGATCATCTGCCGAAGCCCCGGCCGAAAATCCCCGCCAGCCTTGGTAAGCAAAATTCCATCCACGCGTTTGGCCAGCAGCAATTCAATCGCAGTCTCTTCCTTGTCCAAACTATCGTCGCTATTGCAAAGCAATAGATTGTATCCATGCCGCTGCGCAGCATCCTCCGCCCCTCGCACCACCATCGGGAAAAAAGGATTGGCGATATCGGGCACAATCATCCCGATCGTATGAGTCCGCTGGTTAGCCAAACTGCGCGCAATAAGATTCGGGCGGTAATTCAAAGCCCGAATCGCCTTTTCAACGCGTTTGCGCAATTTCTCGCGAACGTGGCTCTTATGATTCACCACCGCGGACACGGTAAAGACCGACACCCCGGCCTCGCGAGCCACGTCATAAATGCTCGCAGTCTTACCCGATTTTTTTCGCCCCGGTTTTCTCACGAAAAATTCCGCACTCCACTTTCAATCAGATCTCAATTTTCCACGCGCTTGGCCACACCGTAGTCGATGACAACAGTTCGTCCAATCCGCGCAGAGCCGTAGATCGCATCCAGAATAATCATATCGCGCAATCCCTGAACACCATCAGCCTCGACCGGCCGATTCTTGCGAATCGCCGCAGCAAACGCATCCAACTCCGGCGCAAATTCATCGCAAACCGGAAACTCCCGCTCAATCCACCGTTTCTTCCCGATCTTCACAGTAAGCCGCCGCGCCTCACTAAAATCAAAAGCGGGCGCCAACGAAGCCCAACCTTTCGAGCCCTGAACAAACACAAAGGAAGACAACTCCGCCCCGTAAGATGAACTGCCCTGCACGATCAATCCGCTAGGAAATCGCAATCGGAACGAAACACTTTCCTCCACATCGCGGAAAGTAGCCGCATCGCTGGTCCAAGTCTGCGCGCTAACTTCAACCGGATCCTCTTTGACCAGCCAGCGCGTGGTGTTCACGCAATAAACACCCAAATCCATCAATGGGCCGCCGCCCGCCATCTTTGGATCGACAAGCCAGGCCAACGAAATCCCCGGAGTGAAAAGCTCGCTGAACGCAGTGTGAATCACGTCAACGCGGCCCAACTCTCCACTCTGAATTAATTTCTTCAAGTAAACACAGCTAGGCTCGAAAAACTTCCGGTAGGCTGTCATCAAAAGCACGCCGGCGCGCCGGCAAGCCTCCACCATCTGCGCGGCCTGTTCCACATTAGCTGCCAGGGGCTTCTCAGACAAAACATGCTTGCCAGCCGCAGCCGCCTGCACTGCATAAGACGCATGAGCCCCGGGCGGAGTGGCAACATAAACGGCAGAAACTTCAGGACTCGCCAAACATTTCGAGAATTCGTCAGCAGTGTAGTAAGCAGAAGCGCGAAACTTTCGCGCTACAGTAGCCGCCTCATTTCTATCCCGGCTGACAACGGCAACCAGTTTCGCGTCTTTCGCGTGTGCAAACGCAGGTAGGACAGCGCCGCGCGCGATAGCTCCCAGTCCCACGACTGCAAATCCGATCTTTTTCCGCCCCCGCATCCGCTCAGCTTTCGCGGTCCGCGCGCCCAAGCCTCTGATTCCGAATCGCCTTGTGATCCAACCCGCGCAATTCTTCGTCCGAAGCCAAAACTTTCAGAATGGCGTCAGCAATGCTGTCCGCGTCCGCGGTGCTGCCCAGAAAAAGATAATGAGGGAACCAAACCGCCTCATGATAAGCAGCCCGCTCCGACTCAGGACACGAATACATATTGCGAAGATCGAGCGGCTTCTCGCGTCCCCAACTCAAAGCGGGAAAATCATCAGGCTTCAGCGGGAAAAGTGAACTCTTGTAAACCGGCTCGTAAAACAATCCATCGCAAGGAATCCCCTCAAGCTGCAACGCCGCCACAAACGCGGCCCGCGGAATATCTTTAGCTTCTTTCTCAAGATATTTGAAAAAATAACCGTAAGGCGCCAACCGCGTGATCCGCGGATCGGGTTTCAGCAAATGAATCGCCGGCGTATTTTTCATTCGCGATTCAAAATGCTTCACATTTTTCTCGCGCACCGCCGCCTGCTGCGGAAGCCGGTCGAGCTGCGGTTCCAAAACCGCAGCCTGCAATTCGCTCAAGCGATGGTTGTAACCAATAATGCGATGATGAAACTGGTCCGTAAGGCTAGCGCGCCCCGCATTGATATAGCTCTGCACCAATTCCATACATTCCAAAGTATTGGTAATAACCGCCCCGCCCTCGCCCGAAGTAATCAATTTGCTCGATTGAAAACTAAACGCCCCCAAATCCCCCATCGAGCCCGCGCCCTTGCCATTCCACATGGCCCCGTGCGCATGCGCGCAATCCTCAATCACTTTCAAATTATGTTTCTTGGCGATGCGCAAAATTTCGTCCATATCCGCAAAGCGCATACCCAAATGCACGGGCAAAATCGCCTTAGTCTTAGGAGTGATGGCCGCTTCGATCAACTTGGCGTCAAGACAGTAAGTTTCCGGATCCACATCCACAAAAACCGGCACAGCATTCAGCAGCAAAACCGGCCCAACAGTTCCTTCCCAAGTGTAAGCAGGAACAATCACCTCATCGCCAGGCCGAATCTGAATCGCCTTCAAACAAGCTTCAATAGCCACAGTGCCAGTGCTAACGCACTGCCCATATTTCGCGCCCTGAAACGCAGCGAATTTCTTGGCAAACGAATCGGCATATTTCCCAGGAAATGGCTGGCCGCCCCACTTCAAACCGGTAAGCACATCCTCAATATTCCGCCTCTCCTCTTCCATCAGCACCGGCCATGGCGTGAAAGGAGTTTTTCGGACAGGCTCGCCGCCAGTAATCGCCAATTTTCCCAAGTGCAAGCCTCCCAAAAACGCCGATCAGTGTTTCAAGCCGCGTCCGGATTGGGAATCAAAATATCGCGCACCACCGCATCCAAATCGTGGCAAGCAGTTATAAATTGACGCATCGTCCGCCGCGTAGGCGCGAAGGAATCAAATTCCTCGATCGCAATTCCATCTTCCGCATAAGCCCGCCGGAAATCCGCGAATTTCCGCGAGAGTTCGTCCGCAATCTCCGCCCGCACCGGCTCATCAATCCGCGATCGAACCTCGACATCGCTGCCATTAAATCGCACCTGCCACGAATACGGCGGCGAAATCACCATATCCCCGCCAATAAATTCGCTCCAGTGCATGTGATTGCGAAAAGCCGCCGACAGCAATCGGATGCGATACCCGCGCTCCCGAAAGAACCGGTAAGCCTTCTTCAAGACCGCCACCCCAGCCCATTCCAAATACCCGGGATCGATGGCGATATTTTCTTTCTCCATCACTACCTTCAACCAGTCGTCCAAACGCCCCACCATCAAAGTGCAAACCGGCCCCATACTCGCGATTTCCTTGCCTTCGTTCTCGCGGCGTTTCAAACCACGCTCCACCGCCTCAGCAACCGCAATACACTGCGGGAACGAAAACGAAACGGTAGCGTTAATACTCACGCCACGATACGTAGCCTCTTCAATCGCAGGAATCCCCGCACGCGTGACAGGAATTTTCACAATCATATTCGGCGCCAAGCGGCTGAATTCCACCGTCTGCTCCACAATCGCCGCCGCATCCCGGAAAAGCCGCGGATCCGTTTGAATCGAAAGTCGCCCGTTCTTCCCGCCCTGCGCCTCAAAAATCGGCAGCAGCAATTTCGCGGCCCGAATCGAAACTTCGCGCACCAACTGCCAGGCAATCTGATCCTCAGTAGCCGTAGGGAGCTCTTCAATTAATTTCTGAATGCGCCCCTTCCAAAACCCCATCTCTTTCTTCAACACCGCATGCACGATCACCGGATTGCAGGTAGCCCCCACAGCGCCGTGCTCAATCGAATAAGCCAATTCGTCGATAGAAGCCGAGTCATTCCACAAACAGGTCGGCGTAGTCTGCGTCATTTTATGCAGCGGACTTTTGAATGTGGTGCTGATTGCGTGTGCCATAGATCCCCAACCTCAGCGGCTAAACCCGCGCAAGTTGTGCGCGGCTTTCGGCACGGCTAAAGCCGCGCCCTGACAAAACTCGAAATCCCTCTTAGGTCGCCGCCTTCGCGCCAGCCAGTGCGACCTCGATTGATTTCGATTGCAAATAAGATTCTTCAGCCGCCGCGGTAATAGCCAGCGCCTTCAATCCATCTTCGCCAGTCACGCGCAGTGGCCGATCGTGCAAAATGTTGTGAACAAAATCCCGCACCTCAGCAAGGTAAGCATCAGCAAACCGCGTCAAAAAGTGATCGCTAAGCGCCCGCGCCCCACCGGCACCGCTAAGAAACACAGCCGAATGCTGCTGCAGCGTCCCAATCAAGATCGAGCCTAGCGATCCGACAATCTCGGTGCGCACGTCATAGCCGTACACGGCCTGCGCGTAGGATTCAACATTCCCAACCGCTCCGCGCTGATACTGCAAATTCACCACGCCGGCAACAATATCCCCAAACTGCGCCACTTCCGGCCGGATCGCCACCGTCGCGAAAGCACTCACGCGCACAACTTCATCCTGCATCATCCAGCGCGCCAGATCGAAATCGTGAACGGTGCTCGCGAAAAACAACATCCCATTGAGATTCGCCTGATACGCAGCCAGCGGAGGCCCAAACTGATCGCGCCCCACGGATTTGAAAATCACCGGCACGCCAATTTCACCACCTTCGATCCGTTTCATAGCCGCAGCATAAGCGGGATCGTAGCGCCGCATAAATCCAACCTGCAAGCGCCGCCCAGATTTCGCAACAGCCGCAAGCGCCGCCCGCGCATCAGCAAGATTCAGCGCCAGCGGCTTCTCGCACAAAATATCTTTCCCCGCCCCAGCAGCAGCAATCACATTCTGCGCATGAAATTTATCGGGCGTAGCAATCAAAACCGCATCCAGATCCTTGCGCTCGAGCATCGCCTCCAAATTCGGATAGCAATTCTCGATTTCCAATTCATCGGCCACCTGCCGCGCGCGTTCCACCGAAAAATCCGCGATGCCCACCAATCGCGCCTCCGGCACCAACCGCCGCAAGTTCTCCGCGTGCCGCCGGCCCATCTCGCCAACGCCAACCACGCCAATCCCGAGCTTACGCATGCACTCCCCTTAAGAAATCAAAACCGCCGACTAATCCGCCCCAGCCGCCCGATCCAAATCCTTCACCACTCCATGCAAATATTTCAAACTCGCAGCAACCGATTGCGCCGGCGGAATCGGCGTATTCCCAAATGTCACGTCCTGCTCCACCACCGACCACCCCGAATAACCGTTCTTCACCAAAGCCCGG
>Ga0209655_10000951_pt1 | contig 10914 bp, 13 predicted proteins | sample BogFormECP03_OM2_FD_188236 | JGI IMG/M metagenome (GOLD analysis project Ga0209655, IMG submission 188236) | Bog forest soil microbial communities from Calvert Island, British Columbia, Canada - ECP03_OM2 (SPAdes) (version 2) | ecosystem: Environmental > Aquatic > Freshwater > Wetlands > Bog ...
TTTTGTGGCGGGCAAAAACCTGGTCCCCAGCCCCGCCACCGGCAGAACTGCTTTGCGAACGCGTTTTCGTTGTGAGCTCATGGTCACCGTTTCGGGCGGCTGTTCCTATCGTACCGGAGGAGAAGAAAACCGCACGAAATTTGTTTTATCCTTTGAAAGCGCATGTGTGAATGAACGAAAGATTCCGTATTCTTAAGATGCAGCGCCGCCGCGCGAGTTACGTGGGCAACCATCGTTGAGCACCATGCTAACATATTGATTGCGCGCTTCCGGCGAGACAAACGGATGAACATTCAGAAAAACCTGATTCTGGGAATCGAATCCTCCTGCGACGAGACCGCCGCCGCAGTGGTCGAGGATGGCCGCCGGATTCTCTCCAACATCGTCGCCTCCCAAATCGCGATTCACCGAAACTTTGGAGGTGTCGTCCCGGAAATCGCCTCGCGCGAACATCTTCGCCAAATCGTTCCGGTTGTGCGCGAGGCTATCAAGCAATCCGGAATCTCTTTATCTGACCTCGACGCCATCGCCGTCACGCGCGGCCCCGGTCTGATTGGCGCGCTCCTTGTTGGTGTTACGTACGGTAAAACTCTCGCGTTAGCGCTCGACAAGCCGCTTATCGCCGTAAATCACCTTGAAGGCCACGTGCACGCCGTATTTCTCGAAGCCTCTGACGCAAGCCATCCGCCGCCATTGCCCGCGATTTGCCTAATCGTTTCTGGTGGCCACACCGTGCTCTATCGCGTGGAGTCCGAATCGACCAATGGCGCCCGCCGTTTCTCCTATACGCGTATCGGCGGAACCCGCGACGACGCGGCCGGCGAAGCGTACGACAAGATCGCCAGAATGCTCGCGCTCGGATATCCCGGCGGGCCGGTCGTAGATCAATTGGCCGCCTACGGTGATCCAAAAGCAATTCGCTTCGGTGTGCCCAAGATGAAAGGGAATATCTACGACTTCAGTTTTAGTGGAATCAAGACCGCCGTGCTTTACCATCTGCGCAGCCATCCTGAGTTTCAGCCGGAAATTGCGGCGAGGGAACAATCTCTCGCGCGGGGTGAACGTTCCGCTGACGCTTTGCGCAAGCTTTCGACGCCAGCCACTCTCGATCTTGTCGCGAGCTTCCAGCGCGCCGTGGTGGATGACCTCGTAACGCGCACCTTGGCTGCGGCGCAGCAGCACGGCGTGCGCTCAATTCTCGTTTCCGGCGGCGTCGCCGCGAATCGCGAGTTGCGCGCGACATTTGATGCCCAAGCAAAACGCGATGGATTCGAAGTATTTTTCCCGAGCCGTGCGCTTTCCACTGACAACGCCGCGATGATCGCCGCCGCCGGCTATCCACGCTTTTTGAGCCGTCAGTATGAAGATTGCACGCTCGACCCTGCAGCTAATCTTCCGTTAGCCTAAATTATCAGGTTTCTCCGCGCCGGTTGATGAATTGTTCGGTTACAGCAAGGTGGGTTCGTAAATATAAGCCATTCCGTTTTGCGTCGCGGCGTAAGCCTTCGATCCATCGCCATTCCAGCTCAGAATCACGATGCCCTCCGCGGCATATTCGTCGAATACTTCCATCCGGCTCAGGTCTACCAGAAACAGCCGCCCCTTAGCCGAATTCTTCAGCCATGAGCTGTAGCATATGCACAGCGGAAGATGAGGATGGCAAACGCACAACTCCGCGCCAAACGGGAGCGGCTCAAAATTCATGGTCTCGACTGTCAGGCAGTACGCCTGTCCCGCCGCGCAATAAATAATCTTTCGGCCATCATGCGTCCAGGAAAGATCGGTGATGTGCCCCTGCGCCTGAAACGCGTTTTGCTTCTTCAGAGTGGGCACCGCCAGTAGCGCGATGGAGTCGTCCGCCCAGTCTCCATGAATTTCGATCACGCTCGCCAGCGTTCTTTCATCCGGGCTGAAAACGGCGCGTCCATAGCCGCCAAACGCGCCTTCCTCGCCGAATTCAGATTCGTAGGTTTGCCGTTCGAGCCAGCCCGGCACGCCGAGTTCGCTCGTGGGCTGTCCCGAGAGCGGTCCCTTCGGCGACATCCCGTCGTCACGAACGCGCCAAAGCCGAAGCGAGGCCTGTTTGCCGCCCGAGCACGCTTCCACGAAATATTTTTCAGTGCCCGACCACGCCAGGCACCGCGGAATGATGCCGAACTCGCCGAACGTGCCGAGCAACATTTTCCCGTGCAAATCGAAGGAATGCAGCGCGGGTTGCCATCCGCCCCAGGCAGCTACCAGATAGCGTGCCGTCGGCGACCATGCGAATGCCGCCTTCAAATCCTGCGTTCCAACGGGGACTTCATTCGGAACCGAAAGCGCGATCATCGGGATGCTCATTTCCATGTCGTAGAGAACCACGCGTTGCCCGAAATCTCCGGTGCGGTATTGCCCGCCCCTCTGGAATTGGCGGGAAACAAAACACACGTGGCCCATTCCGGAAATCGCAAGAGAAGAAGTATGTCCGGCGAATATTTTTTTCACCACCCAGTTGGAGTCCCTGGTCAGATCGCGAAGTCCACGTGCCACGAGCGTGGCAGAGCGCACCGCCAGCCCCTGCTGGCCGACGGGAACGATCGCCCGCGTGGCGGTTTTTTCGTGTGTCTCCATCAGCAGAATTCCATCTTCGAGTTTCCATCTTCCATAAGTCTTTTCCGCATGCTGGCCCGGAAGCGGGGAACGCGCCTAGAGTTCCAGCCGTCGATTGGCTTGGGCGATCTGTTCTTCCACTTTTTCTACCATTTCTTTCAGCACGTCGCGTCCGTGTTTTTGCGCTTCATCGATTCGCGACTTCAATTGGTACAAATCCGAACGCAAGAGTTCTTGCATCTCCGCTTCGATCTCGGAAAGCCTTCCGCGCGCCTGGCTGATCCTTCGAATCACGCGTATTAATTCCGCTCCCGCGCCTTCGCCCTGGACGGCTTCGGGGCTGCATTCGTACTCGGTCAAGATTTTCACCAGCTTCGATTCATCTCCGCGCTCGTATGCATCGTTCGCGTCCGCCATTAATTGTTGGCGTTTGGCGCGATCGTCGCGGTCGGACGTTAGATCCGGATGAACGCGCTTTGCCACTTCACGATAAAGCCGTTTCATTTCCGGGGAGGACTCAAATGCGGCCGGCTCCTCGTTGGTATCTTCACCGGCGCTCGATTTCGTCTCGTTCGCGCCGGCTCGCGCGATGTGCGCTAGGCGCTGAAGCCGTTCGTTGCCAGGCTGTTCTTTCGCCAGGCGTTCGGCGATCTCCGCTTTCAACTCATCCAGTTCCGCGTAGCGCAACCCGACGAAATGCAGATAGCGCCGTTCGAACGCGCCGAGCTCAGCCCGGAGGTTCGCCGAACGCAGTTCTCGCTCGGCCAGTTCGACTTCTAGCGCAGCCTGTTCTTCGCGTTTGCGCGCGAGCTCCCGCTCTTCCGGTTTCACAGGTCTGATATGCGTGGTCTTCAACGTCACAAGACTCGCCTCGGATGGTCCATAGCTATTGGTGCGTCATGAAAGGTGTTTCCCGCGTACCGACGCCTCTAAACCATTCTCTTAATTCTAAAGCGCGCTGCCTGCTCTTGGAGTTGTTCCGCAAGCGGGGTTTCCATAACCTGTGATAAGCGTTTCGGCACATAGGTTTCGAGGCGTTTTTGGCCGGCGTTCCGCCGTCAGTTCGATAAGAGCCAATTTGGTTGAGCCAATAACGTCGCTCCAGCACGGAAAGACGTTATAGAGCGGAGCCGCTGAACTACAATCATTTGGGGCGATCACGCATTGCGAGGAGAAAAATGATGGAAACGCCGCAGCAATACACTCAGCGCATCGTTAGCCATACGGCCGGTCAAGAACCTCTAAAGATTCAGGCCGCAACCCCGAAGAAAATCCAGCGGCTCCTGGGCCGTGCCACAACGTCGAAATTGCGCAAGCGCCCCGCTCCGGGTAAATGGTCGATTGCAGAAATTGTCGTCCATCTAGCGGACGCCGAAATTGCCGGGGCGTGGCGAATGAGGCTCATCTTGGGCGCTCCAGGCTGCCCTGTGGCTGCATTCGATCAGGACTCGTGGGTCACGGCGCTTCACTACGACAAGAGAGACCCGCGCAAAGCTCTGGAGCAATTCCGCGTACTCCGCGAAACCAACCTCGCTATGCTGAAAACTCTTACGCCGGAACAATGGAAGCAATACGGCTTGCACTCCGAGCGCGGCGAAGAGACGATCGAACACATCGTCCGCATGTTTGCCGGCCACGACCTCAATCACATCGCCCAAATTGAACGGATACTCGCGGCCAAAAAGTAGGAAAGGGTTTGCGGGGAGTTCGGCAAGGGCGTCCGCAGAGGCTAACGTTTTTTCAGGCGAGTCTCGAAGGTTCCTTGCTTCCGATCACTATGCAGCGGAACCCGCAGATTCTGTCTCGGGCGACGTTAGCTGCACGATCAGAAATTCCATCAGCGCCCGCGGATCCGGAGCCGACGATTTCAGCCGGCTGTCAGCTTCCGCCAGCGCAACCAAGCCAGCGAGCAGATTCTTCTTCGGTATCCGATGCGCTTCCCGCACCGCCGTCTCCGCCGCAGCAGGATTCATCTGCAGTGTGCGCGCCGCTTGAAATCCGCTGGTGCCCGCAGGCAGGTCGCGAGCTTCAATCAGCTTGCGGTATCTCCACGCGATCCCACCAATCAACCCGGCGGGCTGTTCACCTTCGCGCAAAAGGTTATCAAGGAACTCGAGCGCAGAAACGCGCTTGCGAGTGGCCAGCATATCCGCCAGTTGCCAAATGGTGTTCTTTCGCGCCGCAAGTACCAGTTCTTCAACGATGGCAGGTGTGATGCGTTCGCCTTTTTGAATGTAGGTCGCGAGCTTTTCGATTTCGATGCGAATCCGCGACGGCTCGCTATTCAGAATTTCTGCCAGCAGCGCCGCCGCCTCGCGGTCGATCTCCACGCCGCAATCTTTCGCCATCTGTGTCGCGAGCGCAGCGGCCGATTCGCCGCCGATCGTCAGCTCGACGATTAGCGCGTGTTCCGCGAGCAGTTTGTAATATTTCTGGCGCTTGTCCATCGACGCGGCTTCGAGCAGCAATACCGTAAACGGCGCCGGCGATTCAAAATACCTCTCCAGCGCTCCGACGATCTCTTCGCGCGCTTTGTCCCCGGCTTTCTCGATCGACTCCACTCCTTCCACGATAATCACTTGCCGCTTCGCCAGCATCGGCATGGTCTGCGCCCGCTGTATCACCTCGTCCCAGCCGCTCTCTTGCACCGCGATTCGCGCCAGCGCCCAATCGCGCGCTGCTTCCGGGACGCAAACCTCGATGATTTTGCTGCGGCACATTTCGCGAAGATACGTGTCGGTGCCCCACAAAACGACGGCGGCGACGGGTTTCCCTGCGTTCAGACGCTCGATTAGCTTCTCCGCGGAAATATCGGCCATTAAAAAGTCTCCACCACGTTTGAAACAAGTTGGGCCGCGAAATCTCGCGCCATTCGTTCGAGTGCCGGATCTTGCTCTTCGAAAAACTCCCGCGCATCAGTCGAAATCTGATACTCGTCGCGAAAAACCATATCGTCGTTCTTGTACACCACTTTTTGCGTCTGATTGTCCACCAACAGCACCTTGGTATGCACGGTTACAAGCGACATGGTCACTTGGCCCGTGGTCGCATTGAAGATCATCGGACTCGTTTCAATCGATATCACTTCGCCGTGCAGCACAGCGTCGGCTTCCTCCGCGTTCTGGACGATTCTATATTTTGTGCGTTGAAGGAACTGCTTTATTACAGATTCGGTGAAACGCTGCTCGATCCGGTAACGCGTTGTATCATTCTTGAACGTCGGCACCGCAATCGTTTTCCATTCTGACGGCAAGTTGGAGGCACGTCCCGCGACGCGATAGCCGCAGCTCACTACTGATAACGCCGCGGCCAGTACAGCCAGCAGGGAACCGTACTTCACAAGTCTATCTCCCAGTTTATAAAGCCGGCTGCTCAAGCAATCCCTCCGCAATTTGCACCGCATTCGTGGCCGCGAGCCGCAGATTGTCCACCGCGCCCCAGATCCACACACCGTTCGTGACACTCGGATCCGATTCAATTCGAGCGATGTGAATTTCTCCCTCGCCCGCGACGCTCACATTGCTCGGTGCACTTTCATCCGGCGCTGCCACCTTCATTCCTAGATTTCTCAGCGCGCTCTCGAGTTGCCCCAGCGTCTGCGGCGCACTGAATTCCGCATAGGCCGCAAACGCATATCCATAAAACACAGGAGCCTGCACCAGTTGAATTGCCGGAACAATCGCGCGGCCCGCTAAGTAAATTCCAGCGTCACGCGCAATCGCCGCGCGCAAATCTTTCAGCGCCGGTTTGCATTCCTCGCCATAGCCCGCCAGCAAATTAAAGGCAACTTGCGCGTCAAAAACCGATTGTTCGATGGGCCGAAACGTGAGCAAATTCGTGGTCTGGTTTTCGAGTTCATCCACGCCCGCCTGATCGCGTTCGGACACGGGCGGAAACAGCATCACGACCACGCGCAGCGGCGAAAACGGGGCAAGTCCGGCTGCGAGTGCGCACGTGATCACCACTCCCGGCGCCGGGGAAGAATAAGGCGCCAACTTTCCTGATCCATTTCCGGCCGGAACTCGCAGCGGAAGTACCGAGCCAAGCGAGGGGATCCACCCGCTGCCCTTGCCAGTCGAGGCGATCGCTCCAGTCATATCGATCACTCTCGCACCCGAGCGCTGCGCTGCCTGCCAATTCCGCTCTGCGTCCTGCGCGCTGCCCGCAAAAAAAGCAAACCGCGCCTTTTCGAAACTGTCTTCATCCAGCGCGCGGATAAACGCGGGCTCGCCACCCGCTTCAGTCAAAGTCCCAGCAAGGGCGGGTTCGTCTAGCAGAATAATTTCACTGGCAGGAAAGTTGCGGTCTTCGAGGACAAGCTTGACCTCTTTGCCCCGCAGGGAAGAAGCACCCACAATCGCGACGCGCGTCGATTTGTCGGAGCCGCCTGGCATGGGCCTAGGCAGTCCGGGATGCAGTGCGGTGTCGTACGAAGCGGATTAGCTGCATCACGGGCCCGTGGATCGCATACGCAGCCGTCAGCGCGAACAAGGTGGGTCCGGAAAATTTAACCGCCGCTCCCACCAGCAGCGCCAACAGTATGATCGCAAGCGACGGTTGCCGCCGTGTCCACTGAACATCTTTGAAACTATAAAATCTCAATGAACTCGACATCAACACACCGAGCACGACCAACAGCACCAGCCACAGCACCGACCAGCGTACATCCGAAATTGGCAGCCCTTCGCGCAAGTGAACGGTCGCCGCAACCATTCCCGCGGCCGCCGGCGTCGGCATGCCCGCAAAATATCTGCTTCCGCCCGGCGCCATTCCCTGGATGTTGAAGCGCGCAAGCCTCCACGCGCAGCATGCCACGAAGACGAACCCCATTAACCAGCCAAGCTGGGTCAAGTGCAGTGACTCCGACGCGTTCGCCGCCGCCAAAGCCCGCACGCCCCAGGCGTATGCCAGAAGCGCCGGCGCGATTCCGAAGCTCACCACGTCGGCGAGAGAATCGAATTCGCGTCCAAAGGCGCTCTCCGTTCCCATCGAACGCGCAATTCTTCCATCCGCCGCATCGAAAACATAGGCTATTCCAATCGCGATTGCTGCATTGTCGAAATCGGCGAACCGTCCGTCTAGCGTCGCTAACACCGCGTAATACCCGCAAAGGAGATTTGCCACTGTGAGTGCGCTGGGAAGAATGTAGATGCCGCGTCGAAGGCGGCCGTTGCGGAGGGGGCGTCGCCGTTCCTCTTGAGGGCCGATGGGATCTATGCCGTTGAATTCCATTTCGCCAGTAAGCTTTCGCCGCCCTTTACTTTTTGTCCGCGCCGCACCAGAATTTCAACTTCCATCGGCACCCAGATGTCCACGCGCGATCCAAATCGAATCAAGCCCACGCGCTCGCCGCGTGAAACCGTTTCGCCTGCGCGTTTCCAGCATATCACGCGCCGCGCAATCGCTCCGGCGATTTGTTTGAACACTAAAGGGCCGCCGGGCGTCTGTAGAGTAATAATATTCTGCTCGTTCTCCACCGAAGCCGCGGACCGAAACGCCGCGTAAAACTTTCCCGGACGGTAAACCACGTCCGCGATCCGTCCGGCCACCGGTGCGCGCTGCACGTGCACGTCCCAGATAGCGAGAAATATCGTGACGCGGTGGCCCATCACCGAGTCGAGCAGCTCGTCGACAATTTCCACCACGTGCCCATCGGCGGGAGAGACCACGCTGCCCGGTTCGGAAGGAATTGCCCGCTCCGGATCGCGAAAAAAATAAAAGACGAAGAGGCCAAGAAAAATCAGTATCGCCGCCGGCCATCTCCAGCCGGGAATCACACACAGCGCGCCGGCAATCAGCGGAGGCAGCGCAAATTTATACGCGTCTTTTACCATCAGCGAGTGGGAAGCCCTTGATTCCGAAAGAGAAACGCACCGGCGAATTTTGAGTGCACTGGTATTGTACGACAGAAGTGAGTGTGCTGCTGGCCGCTTAGCGAACGCGCGTGCCGCTTCTAAGTTTCGTAGTGCACTTGAATCTGGCGTAACTGAACTTGCAACACGGTCTGGTCCCTGCGGTGGCGCGCCACGATCATTTCCATTTGATCTTTCAAAAACAGTTTCATCTTTTTCAGGGACACCTCGAGCGCCAGATCTTCCACGTTCCAGTAACTTTGTCTTACGAGTTCTTGCAGCTGGCATTCACAGCGGGAGTGTTCTTCTGAGAGTCTGCGGAATTCCTGGTCAACTTCTAACAGCGCCTGCCGGATATCGTGTGTCGTAATCGGCATCCTTTCCCTCCAGGTTGGAAAGCGCATTTACATGGCTGTAACATTTAACACAATTCGCGCGCCGCGCCAATAGGATAAAAACCCTAGCATCGCGATGACCTGCCAAAACACCTACGCGGATTCTGAAACGCCTGCCCCAACTTTCGCGGTCAGCAGCAGCGCGTCTTCTGCGGGCTCGTTGTAATACCGCGCGCGGCGTCCGACCACGTGGAAATTGTGCCGCTCGTAAAAACGCAGCGCTGCGCTATTCGAAGCGCGTACTTCGAGAATCGCTTGCACCGCGCCGAAGGTCGCTCCCCACGTGAGAGTTTCCTTCAGCAACATCGCGCCAATACCGCGCCCACGCGCCTCTGGCAAAACGGCAAAATTCAAAATCTCAATCTCGTTCACCACTCTTCGCGCGACAAGAAAACCCAAGACGCTCGATTCTTCTTCCCCCACCCATCCCGCCATTTCACCACGCGCCACTCGTTCATAATCCCGCTCCGTCCACTGCGCAATTTCCGGACATACCGTTTGAATCGCCAGAATTGCATCGATGTCACGGTTTTCAACCAGGCGGGTCTTCAAGTTTCGTTACTGCCTTTTCGCGTGAACTTCGGCGTCCGTGCGCCGAATATAATTTGCATCCAGCGTCAACGCGTCCGAAACATCGCCAGCTTTCGCGCGACGGTAACTAAGCTGCCCGATTGACGGAGCCAGTACGCTTGAAACCCGTTCGACCCGCGGCAACGGCAAGCGTTCCATCTCAATTCGAGACAGAGCTTCGCTCAGCACTTCCGGAGACGGGGACACGATAGCGAATTCTGTGCTTCCGGGCCGCGCTCCAATAGCTTTCAAAAATTCCTCGGGACCCGACACGCACTCCTCACCTTCGAGTGCCAACGAATCTTTCTCACGTCGATACACGCCGAAATAAACTTCCCCGCGCCGCGCGTCGGAAGCGGCCACCAACACCGTCGCGGTAGAATTAGATTGCGCAGCAATTGCCTCCAACGCGCTGATTCCCACGACCGGCTTACCGTAAACTTCCGCCCAGCCCTTCGCAGCCGCTAGCCCCACGCGCAGCCCCGTAAATGATCCAGGCCCCGCTGCTACCGCGAATAGATCGAATTCAGTTAGCTTCAGCGCAAGCTCTTGCAGCAGGAATTCGAGGTGGCGAAACATGCGCGAGGAGTAAGTTTCTTCCGCGAGTGTCGAAATCACGCCGATGACTTTTTCATCGCGTAGAACTGCCAAACTGCCGTTGGGTGAGGAAGTATCTAAAGCAAGGATCAGCACAAGCACCATTATAGGGCAATTGCAAGGCCAAACTGGTGAAAATTAAGCCCTTTCCAGCCTCTTTATCCTTCCAGATATTGCTAGATTCGCTTGACGCCAACGTCCCATCTGCCTAGACTTTCATCATGCCCTTCGGGGGGGCTTTCCACCTATGGAATTTAAGCTAGGCGAAAAAGTCGTGTATCCGAACCATGGCGTAGGGATTATTGAACAGATAAGTTACGGCTACCTGAATGGCAGATCGGAGCGGTATTACATGTTGAAAATCGCTTCGAGTGGTTTGAAAGTAATGGTTCCGCAGTCCAACGTCGATTGCGTTGGGTTGCGCCCGATTATCCGTAACACGCAAGCAACCGCCGTCCTTGGATTTCTCGAAAAGGGCCGCTCCGCTTCGCATCACGATTGGAAGCATCGCTTCAAGGAAAATTCCGATCGCATGCGCACGGGTTCGCTGATGGAAGTGGCCGCAGTTCTAAAAGGCCTCGTCGCCCTCAGCCGTACCAAGCCGCTTTCTTTCCGCGAAAAGAAGATGCTCGAACGCGCAAAGTATCTTCTGATCAGCGAGCTTGCAACCGTTCGCAACACATCCGAGCAAGCGGTCGAAGTAAACATCGTCCGCGCACTCGCCAAAGCCAAACTGCAAATGCCGGAGTCAGCGCCCATTCCGGAGTAAGTTCAGAAAAATTCTCTCTCTTGTCGTGCGGGCACAATCTGCAAAGGTTGTGCCCTTTTTTTCGGCTCGACGTCGGCTGTAGAGCCGATCGCTATTCTCCGAAGTCTGCGGAAAACCAAGAACCTGTCATCCCGAGCGGAGC
>Ga0209655_10000953_pt1 | contig 10886 bp, 6 predicted proteins | sample BogFormECP03_OM2_FD_188236 | JGI IMG/M metagenome (GOLD analysis project Ga0209655, IMG submission 188236) | Bog forest soil microbial communities from Calvert Island, British Columbia, Canada - ECP03_OM2 (SPAdes) (version 2) | ecosystem: Environmental > Aquatic > Freshwater > Wetlands > Bog ...
TGTCCGGAGGATAACCCTCGGTCCCAATCTTCACCTGGATCATGTTCTTGTCGGCCACGTCCTTGTAGCGGTCAATGGCATCGCGCATCTGCCGCAAGTCGTAACGCAGAATGGCTTCCTTCTGGCGCGTGACGGTAAATCGCGCCACCGGCAGCGCCGCGGTCGAGAGCGCAATCAAAATCGCGCAAGTAATCACCAGTTCGATCAGCGTCAAGCCAGCGTCAGCCCGGCGCCTATCCGCAGGCAAATGATCTTTCACCATCAGTCTATCTCTCATCTAGCCGTTCCTCAGCGAACCGTAATGTTCGCTTCGTTCGACACCATCTGAATCACGTGCTGCTGCGAGTCCTTCGCATTCACCTGGACCACCTGGATCTGCGAATTTCCCGGCGCCACTGCGTGAATCACAATCCCAAAAATCGTCCCGCTGCCGTTGATTCCCGAAGAATTCGGCTGGCGCATGGCAGAAATAATGGCCTGGCCCTTCTGCTGGTCCACGCGCTGCACCACGGCAATCTCCTGCGTGCCGCCGGAAAGAAATCCGCCATTGCGAACTTCATCCACCTGAATCACCGCGGGGTTGTATTGCAGCATCACCGGGATGGCAAACAAATCCTGCACGCTGGTGACTGTCAAGCCCAGAGTCTGCGTTTCGCCCTGCTTCATAGTTATAGTCGCAGGTTCAAATTTCAGCTGCACCGCCGGCTGCCCCGAAGCCGGCGCCACGGCTCCGGCCGATCCCGTCGGCTTGGTATCCGGCAGCACGGACGACAACATGTTCCGGTAAACGCGCACGTTCGTATCCGTGCCGGCCGCCAACGCCCGCAGATCGTCGGGATCGATCGAAGGTAGCCGCAAAATGTGCGGCGTGATCACGATCATCACTTCATCGTCCGTATTTTCCCAATGCTCGTCGGAGACGAAATATCTCAGGAAAGGAATGTGCGACAATCCCGGCCAACCGTTCAGCGTCTTGGTCTCGTTGCGGGTAATCAAGCCGCCCAGAATATTCGATTCGCCTTCCTTCAATCGCACTTCGTGTTCGATTTTGCGCTGGCTGATTACCGGCTGCTGAATTCCGCCGATGGTTTCTTCGCCGGTCACCGAGGAAACTTCCAGGCTCAGCTTCAAGCTCACATCGCCGTCCGGGTGCACGCGCGGCGTCACGTCAATATTCACGCCGACGTCCAAGTACGTGAACTGGGTATTCACCAACGGGTTGACCAAGCTGGTTCCCGCCGTTGCACCCACTCCCACTCCCGCCTGGAAGCTGCCGGTGGCAATCGGAACGCGGTCGCCGATGCGCAGTTTGGTTTGTTCGCCGTCGGTCATTCGCACTTCCGGGTCCTGCAGAATTCGCGTGGATGTGTCGGTCAAGATGGCGTTGACAGTGGCGCCCGGAAGGGTGGCGCTAAAATCCGCCGTTCCCAAATGCTTCAAATTATTCAGGGTGACCAACGGGTTCGACGAGTTGGTTGACGTGGTTGAGGTGGTTGTTGTCGTGGCGGTGGTGGTCGTTGTGCTGGTCGTGCTAGTCGTGGAAGTTGAAGAGGGCTGCAGGTTCGTCCGCGGCGCAAACTGCACGGACGCGGTCTGCCCCGGCAGAACTCCTAAATCGTGAAGCTTGTCGAGGCGTGTCTCGAGCACTTGCAAATGCAGCAACACTTCCGGCTTGGCCTTGTCGATGGTGTGCAGGATTCTTCCCGCCAGCATCACCTTGTCCGGCGTATCGCGAATAATGATCGCGTTCTGCGCGTTGATCTGCTGCACGCGCGTCAAGTTCAGCGTTTGCCGCAATCCAGTGATGATTTCAGTGATGTCCTGCGGCGTCAGCGTATTCGAAAGATAGAACGTGCGAATCACTTCGTCTTCCACGTCCTTGCGTTTCTGCGGCTGGTCCGGCGCAACGAAAATAATGTTGCTCGAAATCGGTTTCCAGAACGATTTGCTCTCGAGCGACACGGCATCCAGCGCCTGCTCCAGCGTCACGTTCGGCAATTCCGCGGTGATGCGTCGCGAAGAAAAATCCGGATCGAAGATCACGCTCAATCCCGCTAATTTTCCGATCGTCTCGTAAATGACCTTCGCGTCGTTGGTCATCGTCAAGTTGATCAATTCGCGCGAAATCGGCTTCAACTGCGGTGGGCCGGCCAGCACCTCGGCCTCTTCCGCGGGCGGGGCGGCCGACTTGGGTGCTTCCGCGGGGGCATTCTCGGCCAACGTCTGGTTTATTCGTTGTATTTGCTGCGCCGAAGTCGCGTTGGAAGGGTCGATGGATTGCGCTTTCTGAAATTCCGCGAGCGCCATGGGCAAATTTCCCAGCGCCAGCGCTTTGTTCCCAGAATCCACGTGATACTGCGCATCCACGAACTTCAAATGCGTAACTTTTACCTTGTATTCAAGATTGGTGGGATCGGCTCGTAGCGCGCGCTGATACTGCACCAAGGCGGTGTCGTAGTCCTGAATCTGCTCGGCTTGCACTCCCGCGTGGAAGCTGGGATCGCCCTTCGGGCACCCCATCAAGAGTACTGAGGCGCACCCCAGCGTGGACCACAAAAGGAAACGGCGCAATTCAGACCTCCGCACAGTGTCGGGTAGCAGTTCCATTCGAGTCTAGCATCGAGGGTAGGATGCATCAAGGAAAGCCCGTGTTGCCGGTGCCTCAACAATTCCCAATCCAATGGTTACTTCTCGGCCACATCTGCGTCCATTAGGTAGCGCCCACGACTTCGAATCCAGCCGGCAGCTCCGGGCCGACGGAACTGTTTGTTCTTGATGGGAAGCGCACCAAATGGTTACATTGCGGCCTCATTTTCTAAGCCGTGCAGACGATCCGGCCTCCGATTTCGCGATTAAGTCGTGCGATCGCGCCGCGGCAGGGAAACCACCATGCGCCCAGCACTCCTGTTAGCAGTCGCTCCCTTAGCATTCTCAGCAGCGGCCTTGATCGCCGGGTGCTCAAGCTCGGCCGCCCCGCCAATTTCTGTCACTGTCTCGCCGGTCTCCGCGCAAACGGACCAGGGCTTGACCGTCAACATTACGGCAACGCTCGTCAACGACGCCAAAGGCATGGGACTCAACTGGACGATAAGTGGCCAGGGATCGCTCTCGAATCAGACGAATGTTGGCGTGACCTACAACGAGCCGTCAAACTCCTCCGGCACGCAGACGGCCACGATCACCGCGACCTCCGTCGCCGATACAACCAAAAGCGCCACAACACAGATCACCGTCAACCCCTTGCCGCAGATCACAACTCTCAACTTGGCGGGCGGGAATCTGGGAACTGCCTACAGCCAGACGGTCAGCGAAACCGGCGGGACGCAGCCGTTTACGTGGGCGATCGCCGGTGGCGGGCTGCCTTTTGGCCTGAACTTGTCCTCCGGCGCAATCAACGGAACGCCGACGGGAGGCGGCACTTGGTACTTCGATGTCCAGTTGGTGGACGCCGTCGGGGCCATCGCCGAGCAGCCATTCTTGAGCATCTCGATCGCTTCGAATAGCGCGCCACGCAATCCCGTGCCGTTCCTGAATCAGGCGTTAGTTCCGACGGCAGCTGCGCCCGGAGGCTCAGCATTCACACTCACGGTCAACGGAACCGGTTTCGTGGAGGGTGCCACGGTGAATTTTAATAGCACTGCGTTGGCAACAACGTTTGTGAACTCCAGACAACTCACCGCGACGGTTCCGTCGGCGCATATCGCGACAGCCACCACCGCTTCGATCTCGATCGTGAATCCGGCTCCAGGAGGCGGACGCTCGAACGTCGTTTTCTTTCCCGTCTCGGCTCCCGCCGCGGACGTCAATTTTTCGAGCGCCGCCGGATCGCCCCTCACCGGTATTGCTTCTCCAATTTCATTGGCGGTGGGGGATTTTACCGGTCAAGGGAAGCCCGATTTGGCCGCGGTCAGCTATACCAACGTCGTGGACATCTTGCTCGCACAGGGCGATGGAACTTTCACGCTTGCCAATGGCTCTCCAATTTTGGTGCAAAAACCTCCGTACAACACCTTTCCCACGCAGTATCCCGATTACGTGGCGCTGGGTTACTTCGACCCCAGCGGCAATCTCGGTTTGGCCGTCGCCGATTACGGCACTTTGTCCGTTTCGACTTTTCAAGGTGATGGCCACGGAAGATTTACGCAATCCACTGCTTCCATATTTAGCGGCGATTCTCCCGGAACCGTCGGCGTCGGAGATTTCCTGGGAAATGGATACAGTGATCTCGCCATCGCGAACGCTCTCGGAAATCTGAACGTCGAACGGGGTTACGGCGATGGCGCTTTCAATCCCTTGCCGGCCCCTGAAGATTCGCTCAATGGAGTAGCCTCGGTGGTGGTCGGCGATTTCAACAACGATGGCAAACTGGATCTCGCCATCACCGCGAATATTAACCAGAGCCTCGTGCTCGTTTATCTCGGCAACGGCGATGGAACCTTCACTCTCGCGCCGAATTCCCCATTCACTGCCGGTGGCGGTCCAACCGCCCTCGTCGCTGCAGATTTGAATGGCGACGGCACTCTCGATCTGGCGGTCGTAAACGAAGAAGACAACACCGTATCCATCCTGCTCGGCAACGGCGACGGCTCGTTCGCCCCCGCGCCGGGTTCGCCCATCACGGTCGGAAGCGGCCCCGACGCCATCGCCGTAGGCGACCTCAATAGCGACGGCCACCTCGATCTAGCAATAGCCAACACCGGCGAAAATACGGTGACGATCCTGCTGGGCAATGGCGACGGCACGTTTTCGCCGGCAGCCAGCTCGCCCATCACAGTAGGCTCCGGCCCCATTTCCATCGCCATCGCGGACTTCAACAGCAGCGGCCGGCTCGGCCTCGCCGTAGCGAATCTGAACGACAACACCATTTCGATTTTAGTGCAGCAATAAGCGGCAGCACTCGCGCGACAGCCGCCGCATCTCGAGCGCAGACTCCCCTCGCGCAAGAGAAGAGCCCAGCGAATAAGTCCTCGCGGCTCCGCAGTCCGAAAAAAGGCGCGAACGCGGTCATCCGGAGTCCGCTTGGGCGGACGAGGGATCCCCTCTTGGTTTGAATCCTCGCAAAAAGTAAAGATCCTTCGTCGCTTCGCTCCTCGGAATGAGGTAGTGACTCAGTTTCCGGTAAGGCGACTACACGTCCAAGTGGAATTGAATTGGTAAACACAACCGCGTTAGTCGGTGCTTAGCATTTGCTGGTTCTTCATTTGCGATATCTTCAGGGTTGCCGATCACCCCTCCTGAATGGGTAGATCACTCCGGCATCGAAGAACGCCTACGCCTGAGTTTGAAGACGTCTCCCGCATGACTTCACATGCCGCATGGAATCAGTAGCTTATAGACCGGCGAGCTAGCCCAACCCGTTGTAACCTCAACCCCAAGCCGCTGTTCAAAAGTGTTCGCCATCGCACAGCAAAATATAGTATTACATGAAGCATATCTTATGATACAGTCTTACAAGATGGTTCATGATATTAGGAGACTAACATGCATCGACATCACGATTTTCCTCTTTTTGAAGGCCGCGACCATCACCGTCACTTCGGGCGCAGGGGGCGATTCCTCGGCCGCTTTGGCGCGGGGTTCACAGGTGGGCCGGGGATGAGAGGCTCGAAAATGCTCGCCTCGGGCGATCTTCAACTCATCATCCTGGCACTTCTCAGCGAAAAACCGCGTCACGGATACGAGATCATCAAGCAGGTAGAAGAACACTCCAGTGGGACGTACTCACCAAGTCCGGGCATGGTGTACCCCGGGCTTACTTATCTCGAAGAGATGGGTTACGCGGCGTCGGAGACGGAAGGAACGAAGAAGCTGTACCGAATTACGGAAATTGGTACGGCGTATCTGAATGAAAATCGGGCCAGCGTGGAGGAGACACTCGATCAGCTCGCGCGTTACGGACGGAGGCTCGCGGAATTTCAGAAACAATTCGAAGAACAGGAAAATGAAGAGCGGGAAGACTCCGAGAGCGATTCCAGGCATGGGATCAAAGCGGAGTGGCGCGAGGCAAGACGGGAATTTCGGGGGCTGCGGAATGAACTTAAGGCCTCACTCATCGAGAAGTTCGACGCACCGACCGAGGAGAGAAAGAGAGTCTTCGCAATCCTCCGTCGGGCTATCGACGAAATCCGAGGCAAATAGCGATGACTCCACCGCGACGGCTGGAGATTCCGCACGAAGGCGGCCGCAAATTCAACCAAGAAAGAGGTTTTCTCATGCCAAATAAGAGCTTTCAAAGCCCGATAAAAGATACGCGTATTCATGCCGTTATCGACCGGCTTGTGGAGACACCGCGGCGTCCGCCGAGCGGCGGTCCGCACAACGATCCCGCTGCGAGTCTCGATCCCCACGACTACGCGGAATACGGTTTTTCTATTGTTCCTGAACAAGGAGAGCTGATCTATCTGCTGTGCCGGGGTATGGGCGCGAAACGGGTAGTTGATTTCGCGACCTCGGTTGGCATGTCAGCTCTCTACTTTGCGGCAGCCATGCGTGATAGTGGTGGTGGCACCGTAATAGGCTCAGAACTCGTTCCGGCGAAGATCGCGACTGCGAAGAGCAATTTGGCCGAGGCTGGCCTTTCCGGCTATGTTGAGATTAGGGAGGGAGATGCCCGCCTGACTCTTCGCGATCTTGGCGGTCCTGTTGATTTCGTTCTGATTGATGGTTGGCCAGTTTCACAAGAACCTTCGCTTGCTCGCGAAGTTATCCAGGTCGTGGCTCCTCAGCTTCGCATTGGCGGCTACGTGGTGAATGACAACTCAGAACCAGATTTTCTTGAGTTCATTCGCGATTCGGCAAACGGCTTTATCTCCGTGAACCTCCCACTTAAAAGTGGAACCGAACTCTGTGTGAAAGTTTCTTGATCTTGGCAGTACTTCGGATTGCTTTTGAGTCGTCAACTCCCGTGTAGTCGGCTTGTAGGAAGTGATCTCCGCGCTTGACATCGACTATGGATGGATTGCGGGCAACTCGAAAGTCAAACCAAATGCCTGATAAACGCGCTTATCGGAGAAGTGAAATCCGGCAAAACCACTTGTACGGTAAGGCGACTACACGTCCAATCAGCCACGGCTAGTTCAGCGCTTTGGACCCTCCCACCTTTCGGCCCCGTTGCAACGATCCGTCAAGTCTAATCGATCAGGCGCTGCGGTTCGCTCCGCATTCGCTATTGTCGATGCGCTTTAGCGCCGGGCACCTGTATGGCCCGCGCTTTATGCCGGGCCGGGCGAGATGTAGCTTCACCGCGCAATTTCGGCCCACCACGAATTTCCGCTAATAGAATGGTGTGCCTCGCGCAAATGTGAGTGCTTCGAAATCTTGCACGAAGAGGCCCGGCATTTATCCGGGGGAGGAGCGCTTTAGCGCTGGGCACCTGTATCGGCGTTTGCGCCGCCATCGATAATCAAGCCCCGCAAAATGTCTGCCTCGCGATACGACGAAGGAGCGGATTCCCCCGCGATCCTCCCAATTAGTACCATCGACTAATGTTAACTCAAACGATACAATTTCCCCAGCGGTCATCGGTCAGCGGCCCGAAGTGCGGAGCCTGCCATGTCCGCGCCAATGACCTGGAACTGTCTCAAAGATTCCAGATCGCAGCCGAGAAGCGGGAGAAACACCATGACGTTCACACGGCGGCGCAAAAATCCTAATCGAAAGCTAATCGCAACGACGACGATCAGGCGTCGCGCAACTCCAATAAAATCAACAAGAGGAGCCTATCGCTAATCGAATTCTAATCGGGAATGACCACGATTAGAAATCAACGTAACTCGATGAAAACAAACGACGGAATCAAAGTCTAATCGGGAATTAGCAGCGTTTTTTCAGAGCCTGCGTCCGCCCAGCGTTATCGACCGCAGGCCGCCGAGCGGCAAAGGAGTTCTAATCGGGGAGGACGGGTCTGGGCTGATGATTCAGCCCAGCGAGGTAAAAGATTAGAAACGGCCGTAACTCAAACAAAATAAACGAGAGGAGCCAAGTCTAATCGGGAAAATAACGCAGTTTTTCGAACGGTGATCCCGGATCGCTGAACCTGCAGCGGATTCCGCGCGAGACGCCTTGCGACTCCGCACAAGCCGCAGTTATCATAGTCGGTTGTGACACCCGCCTCGAAAAAACAGACTGACGGCGTAAAAATCGTCGCTCAAAATCGCGCCGCCTCCTACAACTACACGATCATCGACAGGATCGAAACTGGCATCGTGCTGGTGGGCACGGAGGTGAAATCGTTGCGCGAAGGCAAAGGCTCGCTGCGCGAGGCCTACGCCGAAGTCCGCAAGGGCGAGCTGTGGCTGCAAAACTGCCACATCCCGGAATACCGCGCGGGAGGCCCGTGGAATCACGATCCTCTCCGCTCGCGAAAGCTGCTGCTCCATCGCCGCGAAATCGATAAATTCGCCGGCAAAGTCCAGGCGAAAGGACTCACCTTAGTCCCGCTGAAAATTTATTTTCGCGAGAGCCGTGCTAAAGTCGAGTTGGCGTTAGCACAAGGCAAAAAGTTTCACGACCGCCGCGAAGCGGAGCGCGATAAAGAGGCGAAGCGGGAAGCCAAGGAAGCCATCGCGCGCTTTCGCCGGCGTTAGACGATACACACTCAAGGATCGAAGACCGAAATTCGAAAGGTGAAAAGGAAAAATGCAGATTCAAATCGAGTCCCAGCCGTTCGCTGCAATCAATACCGACGCGCTCGTCACCTACGTTTTCGATAAGGACGATCGCATCGAAGGAGTGGTAGCCGATCTAGACAAGCAGACTGGTGGAAAAATCGCGCCGCTGGCAAAAAGCGGCGAGCTCAACGGCAAGCCATTCGAAATGGTTCTTCTGCATTACCCTCAAGGTCTGGCCGCGCAACGCCTGTTGCTGATCGGAGCAGGGAAGGCCGATAAATTCACTCACGCTGAATTGCGACGCCTCGCGGGCGCAGCGCTGCGCTACCTGAAATCGCGCGGAGTAAAAAAGTTCGTATGGCTCGCGCGCGAGAAAGAGAACAACGCCGCCGCGCTGCAGACCGTGACCGAAGGCCTCAGCGCAGCCGATTTCGAATCCGATACCTACCGCAGCAAAAAAGAAAACACCAAGAACATCGAGTCCGTCGGCCTCGCAGGATTTCAGGGCAACGATCTAGCCGCGGCTCTCGAGCGCGGCAAACTTCTCGGCGAATCTCAGAATTGGGCACGCACTCTGATCAACGAGCCCTCCAATAAACTCACGCCGCGCATGCTAGCCGAGCGCGCCGAAGCCATGGGAAAAGAATTCGGCCTGACGGTGGATATTCTCGATGAGAAGCGCATCGCCGAACTGAAAATGGGCGCGTTGATCGGGGTAGCGCAAGGCAGCGTCGAGCCGCCCCGCGTAATCGTCCTGACTTACACGCCCGCGAATGTTAAAGAAGGCGCGCCGGTCCTCGCGCTCGTCGGCAAAGCGGTCACTTTTGATACTGGCGGAATTTCCATCAAGCCCGCCGACGGTATGGAAAAAATGAAATACGATATGGGCGGCGGCGCCACGATGCTTGGCGCGATACGCGCCATCGCGCGCCTGAAGCCCGCCATCAAAGTAATCGCCGTAGTTCCAGCCACCGAAAATATGCCCGGCGGACGCGCTCAGAAACCTGGCGACGTCCAAGTGGCGATGTCCGGCAAGACGATCGAAATCATCAACACCGACGCTGAAGGCCGCCTGATCCTGGCCGACGGAATCGCCTACGCAAAAAAATTAGGCGCCACGCATCTAATCGACGCGGCCACGCTAACCGGCGCAATTATGGTGGCGCTGGCGAACGTGCATGTAGGCGCGTTCGGCACCCCGCGCGAGTACCTGGATCGCTTCCTCGAAAGCGCAAAATCCGCAGGCGAAAAAATGTGGCCCATGCCCATCGACGACGAATATCAGGAAATGATCAAAAGCAATATCGCGGACATCCGCAACACCGGCAGCGGAAAAGGCGGCGGCGCAATCACAGCAGCCTGGTTCATAAAAGAATTCGCCGAAGACACGCCGTGGATTCACCTGGACATAGCAGGCACAGCCTGGAACGACGACAACAAACCCTGGCTAGCAAAAGGCCCCACAGGAATAGCCATCCGTTCGATAGTAGATTTCGCGACAAAGCTATCGTAAGCAGTTGACGTAGCTTTTTTTGCCTTTGTAGGGGAGGGCCGGGGTTAGCCCTCCCGCGACGCCAGGTATCGAGTTCGCGCTACATCTCCTCCGGCGCCTCAATTCCCAAAAGCCGCAAAGCCGCCACCAACTGTTTTTCAACGAGCGCGGTAACCAAAAGCAAAAACGCCTTCTTTGAGGAATCCTCTTCCGAAAGAATCCGGTGCTTGTGATAAAACAAATTAAAGGCCTGCGCCAACTGAAACGCATACTTAGCCAAAAAAGCCGGCTCTTGCACAGCAACAGCAGTCTCGATCTGTGCTCCCAATGATCCGGCAGTCAGCACCAGATCCCAAATATCGTCCCCGCTAGGCGAAGCCAAAAAGCGCCCAGCAGTATCGGCGGAAATCCGCGCACCTGCTTTTTCACCTGATCGCTCGACTTCCTTTTTCCAAATACTCCGCGCCCGCACAATCGCATACAAACAATAAGGTCCAGTCTCGCCCTCAAAACTGAGCGCATCCTCAAAATCAAACGCAATAATCGTCCCGCGCGTAAACTTCAGCAAAAAATAACGCAGCGCCCCAACCGCGATCCTCCGGGCATTCTCCTCACGCTCGACCGCCGAAGTCTCCGGATGCCGCGAATCCACCTCGCGCCGCGTAGCCTCCATCAATTTATCAATCAAATCATCGGCCTTGACGCCCTGGCCCTTGCGTCCGCTGATATCCACATACTGCTTCTTGGCGTCCTCCGCCGGAACCTCGTAACCCAATTCCGCGGCG
>Ga0209655_10000954_pt1 | contig 10874 bp, 5 predicted proteins | sample BogFormECP03_OM2_FD_188236 | JGI IMG/M metagenome (GOLD analysis project Ga0209655, IMG submission 188236) | Bog forest soil microbial communities from Calvert Island, British Columbia, Canada - ECP03_OM2 (SPAdes) (version 2) | ecosystem: Environmental > Aquatic > Freshwater > Wetlands > Bog ...
GCGTTGGACAATAGATTTTTCAGTACTTGCTGCAAGCGCTTGGAATCGGTGACCAGGCTGCGCGTCAATTTCGGATCGGAGTGAACTTCAAAATTGAGGCGGCGATTCTCCGCTTCGTGGCGGAACGGACGAGCGATCATGTCCAGCAAGCTGGCGAAGAATACTTCCTCCGCTTGCACCGATACTGTGCCCGATTCAATTTTCGAAAGATCCAGAATATCGGTGATCAAGTTCAGCAGGTCAGTGCCGGCACCGTGAATGGTGCGCGCAAATTCCACCTGCTTGTTCGTCAAATTGAGATCGGGGTTGTCGGCGAGCTGTTGGCCCAAAACGAGGATGCTATTGAGTGGCGTGCGCAGCTCGTGAGACATATTGGCCAGGAATTCTGATTTGTATTTCGAAGTAAGCGCCAGCTCTTTGGCTTTTTCTTCCACGGCGCGGCGCGCTTGCTCGATTTCCTGGTTCTTGCGCTCCACTTCCACATTCTGCTCGGCCAGCTGCTGCGCCTTCTGCGCCAGCTGTTCGTTGGTCTGCTGCAATTCGGTCTGCTGCGTTTGCAGTTCGGTGGCCAGTTGCTGCGATTGCTTCAGCAAGCCTTCGGTTTGCATCGTGGCCTCGATGCTGTTGAGCACGATGCCGATGCTGGAAGTCAGTTGGTCCAGAAAGGCCAGGTGCGATGCGGTGAATACGCTGAGCGACGCCAGCTCGATCACCGCTTTCACGCGGTCCTCGAAGAGAATCGGCAGCACGATCACGCTGCGCGGCACGGCTTGGAATAATCCGGAGCGAATCGGCACGGCATTCGCCGGTAGTTCGGTAATCAGCATGCGCTGCTTTTCCGCGGCGCACTGCCCGACGAGCCCGGTTCCCACAGGCAGGCGATTGGAATGTCCGTTTTGATCGCTATCAGCGAACGCGGATAGCAGCACCATCGTCCCCGATTCTTCCGACTCCATTTGATAAATCACGCCTTGCTGTGCGCTGACGAGAGGAGCCAACTCGGACAGCAGCATGCGTCCTACGGTCGTCAAATCGCGCTGCCCTTGCAACATTCCGGTGAAGCGCGCGAGGTTGGTTTTCAGCCAGTCCTGCTCGTTATTGCGGTCGGTGGTGAGCCGCAGGTTGTCGATCATGGTGTTGATGTAATCTTTCAACTCGGCGACTTCGCCGCTGGCTTCCACTTGAATCGAGCGAGTCAGGTCGCCTTTCGTCACCGCCGTGGTCACTTCCGCGATGGCGCGCACCTGGTTGGTCAAGTTGTCCGCGAGCAGGTTCACGTTTCCGGTCAAGTCCTTCCAGGTGCCGGCGGCTCCGGGCACGTTCGCTTGGCCGCCCAGCCGGCCTTCGACGCCTACTTCGCGCGCGACGGTGGTTACTTGGTCCGCAAATGTCGCGAGCGTATCGGTCATGTTGTTGATGGTGTCGGCCAGCGCGGCGACTTCACCTTTGGCGTTCACCGTGAGTTTTTTCGTCAATTCGCCGTTCGCGACGGCGGTCACGACTTTCACGATGCCGCGCACCTGCTCGGTGAGGTTCGCGGCCATCACGTTCACGTTGTCCGTCAAATCCTTCCAAGTGCCGGCGACGCCGGGCACTTGCGCTTGGCCGCCCAGTTTGCCGTCAGTACCTACTTCGCGCGCCACGCGGGTCACTTCCGCGGCAAACGCGTTTAGTTGGTCCACCATCGTGTTGATAGTGTTCTTCAGCTCCAGGATTTCGCCCTTCACGTCCACGGTGATTTTGCGCGACAAGTCGCCGCGCGCCACTGCCGTCGTCACTTCGGCGATGTTGCGAACTTGAGCGGTGAGGTTCCCCGCCATGGCGTTCACCGAATCGGTGAGGTCCTTCCACGTTCCCGCGACGCCCGTGACGTTCGCCTGGCCGCCCAGCCGTCCCTCGCTACCCACTTCGCGCGCCACGCGCGTTACTTCAGCGGCGAACGAACGCAACTGCTCGACCATCGTGTTCAGCGTTTCTTTGAGCTGCAGAATTTCGCCGCGCACGTCCACCGTGATCTTGCGCGACAAGTCGCCGCTGGCAATCGCCGTCGCCACTTCCGCGATGTTGCGCACCTGGCCCGTCAAGTTGCTGGCCATGAAATTCACGTTGTCGGTCAAGTCCTTCCACGTGCCGCCCACTCCCGGGACTTCGGCCTGCCCCCCCAACTTGCCTTCGGTGCCAACTTCGCGCGCCACGCGGGTCACTTCGCCCGCGAACGCGTTCAGTTGGTCCACCATCGTGTTGATGGTGTTCTTCAATTCCAGGATTTCGCCCTTCACGTCCACGGTGATCTTGCGTGACAGGTCGCCGCGCGCCACGGCCGTGGTCACTTCGGCGATGTTGCGCACCTGGCCAGTCAGGTTTCCGGCCATGGAGTTCACTGAGTCCGTCAAGTCCTTCCACGTTCCTGCCACTCCGGGCACGTTCGCTTGGCCGCCGAGCCGCCCTTCGCTGCCTACTTCGCGCGCCACGCGCGTCACTTCGCCCGCGAAGGCGTTCAGCTGGTCCACCATCGTGTTGATGGTTTCCTTTAGCAGCAGGATTTCGCCGCTGACGTTCACGGTGATTTTCTTCGAAAGGTCGCCGCTGGCGATCGCCGTCGCCACTTCGGCGATGTTGCGCACCTGGCCCGTCAAGTTGCTGGCCATCGAGTTCACCGAGTCGGTGAGGTCCTTCCACGTTCCGGCGACACCGGGCACCTGCGCCTGGCCGCCCAATTTTCCGTCCGTGCCCACTTCGCGCGCCACGCGCGTAACTTCGGAAGCGAATGCGCGCAGCTGATCCACCATCGTGTTGAGCGTATCCTTGAGTTCGAGAATTTCGCCCTTCACGTCCACCGTAATCTTGCGTGACAAGTCGCCGCGCGCCACCGCCGTCGCGACTTCAGCGATGTTGCGCACCTGGCCCGTCAAGTTGCTGGCCATGAAGTTCACATTGTCGGTGAGGTCCTTCCAGGTTCCCGCGCCGGGCACTTGCGCCTGGCCGCCCAATTTTCCTTCGGTGCCAACTTCGCGCGCCACGCGCGTCACTTCGCCCGCGAACGCGTTCAGTTGGTCCACCATCGTGTTGATGGTGTTCTTCAACTCGAGAATTTCGCCCTTCACGTCCACGGTGATCTTGCGTGACAAGTCGCCGCGCGCGACGGCCGTGGTCACTTCGGCGATGTTGCGCACTTGCGCCGTCAAGTTGCCGGCCATCGAATTCACCGAGTCCGTCAAGTCCTTCCAAGTTCCCGCGACGCCCGGCACGTTAGCCTGACCGCCCAGACGCCCTTCGCTGCCCACCTCGCGAGCCACGCGCGTTACTTCACCAGCGAACCGGTTCAGCTGGTCCACCATCGTGTTCAACGTTTCTTTCAGTTGCAAAATTTCGCCACGCACGTCCACCGTGATCTTGCGCGACAAGTCGCCACTCGCGATCGCCGTCGCCACTTCCGCGATGTTGCGCACCTGGCCGGTCAAGTTGCTGGCCATGAAATTCACGTTGTCGGTCAAGTCCTTCCACGTGCCGCCCACACCAGGGACCTGCGCCTGACCGCCCAATTTTCCTTCGGTACCGACTTCGCGCGCCACGCGCGTCACTTCGCCCGCAAACGCGTTCAGCTGGTCCACCATCGTGTTGATCGTGTCTTTCAGCTCGAGGATTTCGCCCTTCACGTCCACAGTGATCTTGCGCGACAAGTCGCCGCGCGCCACCGCGGTGGTTACCTCGGCGATGTTGCGCACCTGTGCCGTCAGGTTCCCGGCCATGGCGTTCACCGAGTCAGTAAGGTCCTTCCAGGTTCCCGCGACGCCCGGCACGATCGCCTGTCCGCCGAGTTTGCCGTCCGTGCCCACTTCGCGCGCCACGCGCGTCACTTCCGAAGCGAACGAGCGAAGCTGATCCACCATCGTGTTGATGGCTTCCTTCAGCTGCAGAATTTCGCCGCGCACGTCCACCGTGATTTTGCGCGAAAGGTCGCCGCTGGCCACCGCCGTGGCCACTTCGGCAATGTTGCGCACCTGGCCGGTTAAATTGCTCGCCATGGAGTTGACGGAATCGGTGAGGTCTTTCCAAGTTCCCGCGACGCCCGGAACCTGCGCCTGGCCGCCCAATTTTCCGTCGGTGCCGACTTCGCGCGCGACGCGCGTCACTTCCGCCGTGAACACGCCGAGCTGCTGAATCATGGTATTAACGATAGTTGCTGAACGCAGGAATTCGCCTTCCAGCGGCCGCCCGTCAACGTCCAGTTGTACCGTCTGCGTCAGATTGCCTTTCGCCACCGCGGCAATGGCGCGCGTAACTTCGGTCGTCGGCCGGAGCAAATCGTCCACCAGCGTGTTGACCGAAACTTCCATCTCGCCCCATGCCGCCTTGGGCAGGTGAAAGCGCATGCGTTCGCGCGTGCGGCCTTCTTTTCCCACGACCTGCCCTACGCGTTTCAATTCCTTCGCCATTTGCTGGTTGGCGGTGACGATGTCGTTGAACGTGTCAGCGATTTTTCCGGCCAGCCCGGTCCAGTTCCCCGGCAGCCGCACGGAGAAATCGCCGTCGCGCATGGTCTGCAGGCTCGCAAGGATCACGCTGAGGTCGGCGGACACCGGCTCGGCTTCCACCGCCGTCGCGGTGCGGCCGTTGCTCTTCGTGTCGAGTCGCACGCCAGGCGTCGCGTTCGCATTTGTTTTGCTGGGCTCGGTTCTTTTCATCCTAGTCTCCAAAGTCGCTGGTCATCTGGCGCGAACTATTTCCGGCCCCTTTCCGCATAAGACCAGGGCCTGCATGCACACAAGAAAGCAGCCAACGATCCTGAAAATCGGGGGCTCTAACAGGTTGCAGCGAAATCCCTTATGCCGAACCATGCCGTCGAACACGCGCGAGACCGCGTCCCGACTAAATCCAGCGTCGCCTTCATCGAAAAATTCATACCATATTCCTGATGCGAACCATCTACAGTAAACAGTGTATATGGGCCCAACACGATGCGACGCTTGGTGCGCCGCTGACGTCTAAGCGAATGGGATTCTTTGAGGGAACGAACGGGGCCGAAAGTCGTACGACCATAGTGAGGGGGGAACAGGTCAACTGCTCGCGCCCGAGTACCCGCTACATTTCTACGGAACCACTGCATCGTTTCCTACATTTTTCCGGGATTGAGCGTTACCTCGCTCGAGGCGACGATAGGCCGGACGCTGGCGGTCGCGTCCTTCGGGAGTGATTGCACACGGTAGCCCGAGCGGGCCTTTGCAGTTTGACCGCTTGGAAGCTTCCCCGGCCGCCAGATATTCCGTGCACAAAAGCCTCGGCGCGATTAGAGGTAGTAGTACTAATCGTTCTGGCTGGCAAGGCGGCTGCAAGGGTGCTTTGCAAACTTGATTCCTCCCCAGTTTGGACTTAAGTGGCGCCCGTCGCAGAGCTAACAAGAGCCATGAGGTCCGGCTGTGGAAAAGCCTACGAGCGTCCTCATCCTTTGCTGCAATCGGATTCTTAAAGAATCCATCACGCGCATTTTGAACAAGAGGAGTGAATTCCAGGTGATCGCGCCAGACTCGCCGGCTCCCGATTTCAGGCACGAATTCGCGGACGCCCCGGCGGACGTAGTCCTCCTGGACTCCTTGCACCTGCTCGGCGAGGAATCAGTATTCCTGCGCGGTGAAAACAATTCTCGTGCGGTGAAATGCGTGCTGGTTGCCATGGAAGATGACCAAACACGCTTTCTCACCGCGATCCGCCTCGGTGCGTTAGGTTACGTTCTGCAGGAAGCGACTGCGGCCGAAGTCATCGCCTCGATTCGCGCCGTTGCGCAAGGGGAAGCCGTCTGCCCTGCGCGTTACGCGCGGGTGCTGTTCGACTATTTCGCCTCGCAGTCGGCCGCGCTACTCAACAGCCGCGCGCGCGCAATTTGGACTGACGCGGCGCGAACAACAGCTGGTCCCCATGATCGAGCGCGGCATGACCAACAAGGAAATCGCGAACGAGCTGAATCTCTCCGAACAGACCTTGAAGAATCACATTCATCGAATCCTGCGTAAAGTCGGCGCGGACGATCGCTTGAGTATTCCCGACGCGTTTCAGGCCCAGATCCTCGGCCTGTAGCTGAACGCCGATTCCATCGAAAAAGGATTATGCGCAGTTTTCATCGCGGATGAGCGTACGCATTCGCGCGGCGCCGCCGCTTTCCGCACATTCGCTCACGGTCTATTGCACATGTTGATCGAACCCGCTGCGCTGCGTCGTCGCGCTCTCAATGGTGCCGATCAGGTCCCACGCGTGCTCTTTGGAGACCAAGGCGCAAATTCCCGCGCCGTGCGCGGCTTCATATATTTCGTTGGTATCGGAAAGTGTAAACAGAATTAGAGGCACCAGCGGATCAATCTTGGACATGGCGCTCGCGGTTTGGATGCCGCTCATTCCCGGCATGGTCAAATCGATCACGACTACGTCGGGCCGGAGTTTTTTGAACTGAGCTACTCCGGCCCGCCCGTTTTCGGCCTCGCCGCAGACCTTCCATTCGCGCGTTTCCAGAATCGCGCGAATGATGCGGCGTGTTGTTCCCGAGTCCTCTACCACCAGGATGCGGAGATCCATGACTCCTCTCTCCGTGCCTTCATAATCGCGCGTCCCGCTTCCGCGACACGTGCCGTTTACAAGGCAAAACGACCGGCCAGCGGCGCTTACTTCACCCCGTGTTTCGGCGTCCGCGCGTTCAGCGTCGCAATCAATCTTTCAGCTGACGGCGGCACTGCTGTGTCGTGAGCCAGTACGATGTCCTTCGCAGAGATTTTCTCACCGTAAATTCTCACATTGGCATCGTTGTCCGGCCGGATCGTCGTGCCTTCCAGCGAAACGCCGACGAATATTCCGCGAGCGCGTGAGTAGCTCAATATTTCAGCGCGCAGCGAGACGTCTGTTTCTGCTGAGGCGTCCCGGCCCACAGGTCCTGCGGCCACCGAAGCATCGCCGCCCAGTTTCACTTTGCTGCTCAAGATTCCATTCGCGCCGCGGTCATTCATCACCAGCAGGACGAAGTCCGTCGCTTGCCCGCCAATCTGAAAGCCCACGCTGCCGCCTTCCAGGGCCATCATCGAAGGCGCACCCCACGGGCCGTTGAAGTTTTCGCCCATGCGGCAGGTCATCGCGCCGCGGCCGTAACTTGCACCGACCACGAACGCAGCCTTCAGCACGGTCGGGAAAACAACGACGCAGTCGGCCTTATCCAGCAGGTCTTGCGGTATATCATCTGGAACATTCAGAATTTCGTGCAGCACGGTGCCGGAAGTTTCCAGACGATCCTGATCCTTTTCTGTATCTTCCGCCCAACCGCTGACGGCCAGCAACAACAGTGCGCTCATCGCGCATGCGAACATTATCTTCTTCATTTCGATCTCCTAAGACGAATGAGTTTGTGCGGAAACACCGGCCGCACTTTGCGAACGAAAAGTCGAACCTAATTCCCGGCGGTATTGCCGCGCAAGAGATGCATTATTAGCGTGACGACGAACACAACCAGGAATATAAAAAAGAATATCTTGGCAACGCCCGCTGCCGCGAAGGCGATGCCTCCAAATCCCAGAAATCCAGCGACGAGTGCCACCAGCAGGAAAACCAGTGCGTAGTACAGCATCATTCCCCCCTCGCGCCCTCGAACTGCAGCGCTTGCGCATGTTCCTTGAGCGTCCACCTGAATCCTGAAGCTGAATGCGCACGTAGACACTAAGCGAGACCCGCTAATTGAGCCATACGTCGAAAGCTGTAAACGCTCAGGGATTCTTCCGGTACAGCCTACGTGCGCTAAATTACACATGCTGAGGCGCCGTCACCGGAGTTGAACCACGCCGCGAATCCGCCTCGCGAATATTGGGAGTGATTCAGCAAAAACGAGAACAAACAAAAAGAAAAGAACTGGCTGGCGGAGGGGGTGGGATTCGAACCCCGAGCGGATATTGATAACTCGTAAGTTGCTGATTTTGCACGACGGCAAGAACGTCCAAAACGGCAAAAGTGGTACTACTCCTTACAAAATTGTACAAAACCCGACGGCGGTTTGCAGTACGGAATCTGCAACTTGCGGCACACGTTAGCCAGCGCGACATCGGACACGCCATATTCCACCGCCAATTTCCGAAGCGGGTATTGCCAGACTTTTTCGTAAAGTTCCTGCCTGTCCAATTTACAGCCGTTGTCATGCATACGGCGCTAACTTTCGAAAATCAGTTCCGCCATGAAGAAAACGCGTCCGATAGTGGAAAGACGCTGCGAGTCTAACGTCGCAATCGGCTTGTTGGTTGACAATGCGTGTTGCTCGCCAACAAAGGATTTTGGTAGGTCCTGCAGATTGCCATCGCGTGAACAAAGATGCTGAAATGCAGGCTTGTCGGCGATCTAAGCTACCTTTGAGTTGGCGAATCGAGTTTTCCTTCGATCTCTTTTTCTTTCAAACGACTAGTCCAAGGATTTCGGTTGGCTTGCGACTTCGCGGGATGGTCGACGAGAAACCACGCTGTCGCGTGACGAGCGCCGCCCCAACCACATTCGCCGCAAGAACGAAAAGGCTGCCGTCGTTTCCAGAATTGCCCAAAAAGCTCCCCTGCCCAAAATCCATATTTCTCGGCGTGGCGTAATCTTTGAGATTTCGCTTGCTCAAAAGTGCGCCTCGATCGCCTCAAAAAGAACTGTTTTTGGGCAATAGGGGATGACCATGTGGGCTTATAGCCAGATCGGTTCCCGGCTGCAACTTATTTTCGGCGCCAGTGTTTGAAGCGAGAACGGGGCAGATAGCAGTGCGCCGAACAGGGCGTCTAACTCCTCGAGCAATCGCAGAAAAATGGCGGATGTTCACCCGAGCTATCCCGTTGCGCCTGGATCTCAGCAACTCCGTTGCAGTGCGTTATCAGCATCGACACGCGATCCGCGGATGTCGAGGACATGGGTCTTTCTTGCACGCACAATGAATAATCGGAGTACACGGCTCCCGCAAGTCATTTCCAGTTGAGACATTTAAGGAGATCACAGATGCGGCGAAATCCTTTTGCTCTCGCTCTCGTCATTGCGCTAACGAGTTCCATCTCTGCATGCGGTGGATCATCGGGCAGCGGAGGCGGAACGCCGATGCCGACACTGGCCAGTTACGTGGGCACTACTGGAGTATTCGCCGCCTGGGCGAACGCCACCACCGGTACCGCTGCCTTTGCGCCCATGGGCAGCTACGCAGCAAAAAAGCAGTCTCTGCACGGTTCGGTGGATTTTACAACCGGCACCAGCCTGTCCCAGCCTGCTGGGATTGAAGTTTACAAAGGGAGCGACGGACACATCTATGCCCTGGATTTGACTTCCTCCACTACCCCGGACGCTCAGCAGCTTTCCTCGGAGTCTTCCGCCACTGTCGATGATACCTGCAGCTTCACGGGAACAACCGCTGGCACCGGCGCCTACTATAATTACGCTGGCATCTTTTTCGCAACGGACCTGCAAAATCCGACGAATTCCTCGTACGTTTACCGCCTGCCGGGGCCAGACGGTGTCTGCGACACTCCGGACGACATCTTCCACATGGTCAAGACCGGAATGTCCGCGACAGCTGCGCCGATCGTCGCGACTGGCATGCCCGTCACGTCCGTTCATAGCGCAATGGGCGGGATCACCGGTTTTGTGATTACCAGCGGCTCGAGCCTCGTGCTCGTCAACAGCAGTTTTTCGAATCCCGTAACCCTCGGCACCTTCGCCGCAACCATTGGCGTCGCGGTGGCGCTCCCGGTTGGCGCTACGCAAGGCTATCCCACCGGACAGCTCTACGTGGTCGACGGCAACATCGTTTATGTCAATTACACCGCTCAGACCGTCTCAGCGAGCCTGAATACGATTCCCAATTGGACAACCACCAACGCGGCAGCCACCTTCGCCGCTTCGCCCACGACTCTCTACTTTGCCATCAACACTCCCGCCACCAAGTCAACGCCCGCTTCGGCCACCATTTATTCCATGCCAGCTAACGGTTCGGCGGCACCGTCTTCGGTGGACAACGAAGCTGGCCACGTGGCAACACTCGTATTCCCTGTGAACGGTTCTAATTTGATCTGGGGGGTGGAAAACACGGGCACCGGCTACACGATTCGAACGGTGCCGCAAACCGGAGGCAATCCTACAACGCTCGAGACTGGTACAAACAACGACGGCACCTTTATCGCCACGGCGTCCACGGTCTATTACACCACGTGGATGGGGACCTCGGATTCAACCACCATGACTTCGACACGTACCGGAACGCAAACCGGCATCGTCGCTCTGAACGGGACGGTAATTCAGGCACCGCTGCCGAATTCAACGTTCCTCAATGGTGGAGAAGCGCAGCCATGGCCCAATGACACGACCACCACAGCAACCTCGACAATCACTGTTTTTCAGGTGCAGGGCCTCACGCCTGTCACCGTTACCGATGCAACCACCGGCTGGGTGTATACCGCCGACGGTGTCAGCGGCGGTACGATGATCGCTATCAGCACCTCGACGAATCAGCCCGGCGCAACCATCGGCACGTTCCCGACGTCAACCGCTACGTTCCTCACTGATACGTTCCGTGGCAATGGGGACACCGGCTTTATCGAGGCCACCACGTCCATATCGACTCAAGCACCGCCCACGCGCGACCTGTACATACTTAATTCACAAACCGCAGGTACGCTCACCCGCGTCACTAACAATTTGTAAATCGCAGGCGGAGTCGGATTAATCCACGCGACCTCACTCGAATGCTGCGTGTGTGGAGTCGAGGTGTGACGCGGTGGTTTAGGTTCAGCCTATCGGTTGCCGACTCTTTCGTGTGTCGGTGCCTCAATAGCCGGACCATGCTTCCGTTTTCACACCCCGCTCATCGAACCGGACGTGCGGATTGTCCGCATCCG
>Ga0209655_10000956_pt1 | contig 10845 bp, 10 predicted proteins | sample BogFormECP03_OM2_FD_188236 | JGI IMG/M metagenome (GOLD analysis project Ga0209655, IMG submission 188236) | Bog forest soil microbial communities from Calvert Island, British Columbia, Canada - ECP03_OM2 (SPAdes) (version 2) | ecosystem: Environmental > Aquatic > Freshwater > Wetlands > Bog ...
GAGCATAGAAACGATTTCCGCGACCGGAGTGCCGCCCAAGGCGTAGAAAAGGCGCTCGTCGAATGTGCAATTCCATTCCGCGAGGGCTTTCTTCCAGGCCACGTAGTGCAGCGGCATCGAATCGGCGATGGTGCCGTCGCAGTCGAATAAATAGGCCGCGAATGGACCGGCGGGCAATTTTAGCTTCACGCGGTGTAATGTTCTCCCCAAGAATATTCTAACGCAGTGCGTGATGAACGCGCGTGCCGGATATTTCTCGCACAACGGCTGTACACAAGATTTAGCCGAGTACGCGCAATCAAAGCCTGTTTTGTCGAGCCCCTTAGGCCACGCTTGTGGCCGTTCACATGGCGGCAACTTAAGAAATATTTTGCGTTTCGCGGTGATAGATGTAATTCTCGCGCGGGGAGAAAAAACATCCATGTGTTTTTCCGCGACCGCGAACTTTGTGGGCAGCACCGCTCTGGGCGCCGTGGGAGTAGTGACGTTGACAAAGGTGAAGCACCGGCGCGAATTGCTTTTCGCGTCGCTGCCTTTGCTCTTTGCGATTCATCAGTTCATCGAAGGATTTGTGTGGCTGGGATTGGATGGGATTCTTTCGCCCACGGTAACGCACAACATGGGCGCGGCGTTCATGCTGTACGCGCAGGGGCTGCTGCCATTTCTGCTACCGCTAAGCGTGCTGCTGTTTGAGCCTGATGGGAAAGGCCGGCGGCGCATGCTGCCATTTCTGGCGCTCGGCGTGGGCACGACGCTTTATATTTTGTGGGCGCTGACGGCGTTTCCGACGCAGGTGTACGTGCGGGGGAACAGCATTGTGTACATCAATCCGGCGACCAACAATACGGCGGTTGCGGTGCTATACGTTGTTGCGACCTGCGGTTCGCTGTTTCTTTCCAAGGTTCGCGCCATGGTACTTTTCGGCTGGGCGAACCTCGTGATTCTGCTGGTGGTGATGGCGTTCAAGCGCTACGCGTTTACTTCGCTGTGGTGCGCGTATGCGGCGATCGCCAGCGTGATCATCCTTGCTTACTTCTGGAGAACCAGCAAAATCCGGCCGCTGATCTACGCGCTGCCGTTGTAAAGATCGACAGAGCTGGATCCGAATCGTTGGCAACGCGCGCAGCGGGCGCGGCGGCACGTTCAGCGCTGTTACTTCACTAGCAGAGGCTGCGAGAAGCGGATCGGAATGCCGAAGTTCGAGCCGCCGAAACCCTTCAGGATTGCCACCGTAACGCCGATAACTTTTCCATCGCGGTTGAAGAGCGGTCCGCCGGAGCCGCCTGAAGTGGTTTGCGCATCGAACACAATTTTGTCAGGCAGGATGTCGCCGATGTGCCCTTGCGTGATCAGGGGATGAATGAGATTGCGTTTGGCCAGCTCGTTCAGCACTTGCGCGACATCGCTGCCGCTTTTCTTCAGTATGTCCTGCGCGGATTCTTCATCGGTGCGCGCGAGGATTGCGGCGAGGCCCGTGGCATAGCCCATCAAGATGATCGGTTGGCCGCTCACAGCCGAATCCTTGCCGGTGTCTATCGCGAGGACCGGGCGTTTCAGGTCCTGCAAGTCCACGCGCACGGATGCCAAGTCGGTCACGTCTGAAATTTCTTGGATTTCGGCATGAAACGCGCGCGGGTCTCCGGGAAAATAGGCGCGTATCGTAGAAATTTGCGGCTGCAGTCCCTGGCTGGTGATTTGGGTGATCTCGTCGTTCTTCCACCAAGGCTCGGCGACGTGGCGATTGGTGATTACCCGCCCATTCGGTCCGGCGACGAAGCCAGTGCCGAAAACATCGAGCTTCACTTCCGGTCCTTTGCCTTCCAGCGTCAAAACCGGATTGCCTTCGCTATCCTGAATCGGCTCGCCCTGCTCGTTGAGGCCGGCGTAATGCAGGCGGCGCCCTGATTGCTGGTCGTTGAACGCCACGGCCACATGTAGCAGACAGACAGACTGGACGTCCACGGGGATAATGCTTTGCGCGGCTTGACCCTCTGCTTCGAGCCGTTTCAGCCGCGTATTGGTTTCTTGCAATTGCTTTTGCAGGCCGGCCGCGTCGTCGGAATTGGCGGTGGCCATTTTGGCTTTCAGATCTTCGGCTCGTTTCTTCAGGTCGTCCTTGGCGACAGGGTCCACCCCGACGGCTCCCGGCTGAATTCCTTGTTGGGCGCGAAGCTTGCGAGCCTCCGCGATCAAATCCTGTTGGCGGACGATCCCGCCTTCCAGCCTGGCGAGCATTGCGTTTGACCGCTGCGTAACTTTCTGCGCGCTGTGGGCGAACAGGAGATAAATTCCGGCCATCACGATGGCTACGGTGAGCACGGCCGCGAAGCCGGTCTTGAGCTTGCGATCGAGGGAGAACGCGTCGCTGGTCATCTTTTCCGTTACTGCCAGCGCTTCGAACGCGGTGTGCGCGATCTGCTGGCCTTCTTCGGCGATGCGCATCTTTTCGCGCAGCTCGTTTTCGGCGCGTTGCATGCGCAGGCGTGCGCGGATGCGCGCTAACAATTCGCGGGAATCGCAGGGGCGGGAGATGGCGTCGTCCGCGCCCAGATCCAACGCGGAGGCGCGCTGATCGCTTCCCGCAGCAACGAGCAGCAGGACGCGAATCGCGGCGGTTTTCGCGGCGCCGCGAATGGCGGCGAGGACTTCGCCCGCGCTGGGGTCTTGCATGGTGGAATCGAGCAGCAGAAGATCGGCACCTGTGTGATGGATGGCGTCAAGTCCTTCGCGGGTCGTCGCGTAAACGGCGACGTCATAGCCGGCGGACTGCAAGGCAGAGCGCAAGTCCTCGCGGCTGTGCGGGTCGGCATCGAGGATGATGATTCTTTCGGGCGTGTTGACCATGGAGATCCGTTGACTCCCAAGGGTTGTGCGCGTTGCCGATGCGGCGGACGGCGCGCAAACTACAAAACAGTGCTGCTGATGCCGGCGCGAAACTTGTGCCGCTTCCTGCATGCTTGCGGCGTGAAGCGGGTCATCTCTAGCACAGGGACTTTACAGCGCTTCCGCTGCATGCCCGTTAGACGCTTGCGAGGCTTGGGCGGGTGCATGATAACTTGCCATAAGGAACCCACTTGAGCGACTTGGAAAAGCTAAACCGGGAAATTACCCGCTGCCGCGCGTGCCCGCGGCTGGTACGGTATCGTGAACAGGTCGCGCGGGACAAGCGCCGATCGTTTGCGGCATGCGATTACTGGGGAAAGCCGGTTCCGGGATTCGGCGATCCGCGGGCGGAGCTCTTGATTCTGGGACTTGCGCCCGCGGCGCATGGCGCGAATCGCACGGGGCGAATGTTCACGGGAGATCGTTCTGGAGATTTTCTGTACAAGGCTTTGTTTCGCGCGGGGTTTGCCAATCAGCCTATTTCGACGAATCGGGAAGACGGTCTGGCGCTGAAGAATGCTTATATGGCCGCGACTTTGCGTTGCGCGCCTCCTGCGAATAAACCGTTGCCTGCGGAGTTGGCGAATTGCCGGCACTTTTTGGAACGCGAGTTGGAAATTCTGCGGCCGCGCGCGGTGCTGGTGCTTGGTGGCATCGCGATGCGGGCTTATTTGGGATTGCTTAAGGAGCGCGGGCAAATTGCGACGCTGGCTGCGTTTCCTTTTCGGCATGGCGCGAGTTATGAGTTGCCGGGAGATTTGCCGGGGCTTTTTGCGTCTTATCATCCTAGCCAGCAGAATACTTTTACTGGCAAGCTTACGGATGCGATGTTGTTTAAGGTTTTGCGTGACGTGCGAACATTTCTGGCACGATGATGTTTTGCCGCGCATTATTTCGACGCTTGCGCGCGCGAACTTCGCATCACCAACAAATAGACGAAAAACGAGACGGCGAAACCTACGAACCAAGCGTAGGGGTAGAGGCCGTGGAGCGCGGGAATTTCCAGGCCGCTTAGCGCTACTGCGACGCCTGCCGCGAGCGCGCTGATCGCGCGCCAATTGAAGCCGCGTGAAAATTCGTAGGCGCCTCCGCGCTGGTACAGTTCGTCCGCGAGAATCACGCGTTTATGCAGGACGTAATAATCCGCGATCATTACACCGGCGATGGGACCCAGGAAACTGGAATAGCCGACCAGCCATCCCATTACGTAACTGCCGTGACTTGCCAGCCAGCGCCAGGGTTGCATCAGCAGGCCGATGAAACAGGTGATGACGCCACCGAACTTGAAACTGATTTTGCGCGGATGGAGGTTCGAAAAATCATTCGAAGGCGAGACTACGTTCGCGGCGACGTTCACGTTGAGGGTGGCGAGCAGCAGCGCGAGCATCGCGACTACCACCGCGATAGGGTTTCCCAGGTGGCTGAGAACTTCTACCGGATCCCAGATGGCGCGGCCAAACAAAATTACCGTTGCTGATGTCACCGCAATGCCGATGAAAGAATAAAACGTCATGGTGGTGGGCAGGCCGAGCGCTTGGCCCAGCATTTGTTCGCGCTGGCCTTTGGCGTAACGCGTGAAGTCTGGAATATTCAGCGCGACCGTGGCCCAGAAGGCTACTACGCCGGTGAGCGACGGAATGAAGAAGGCGAAAAATTCGCGGAAGGTGTGAAATTGCGAGGGCGTCGAGAGCATCGGACCGAGGCCGCCTGCTTTGGTGTAGGCCCAGCCAAGCATTGCGAGGCCAAGGATCAGCAGCGCGGGAGCCGTGATGCCTTGCAGGTAACGGATGGCTTCGATGCCGCGCAAAATTACGGCTAGATTCAGAAGCCAGAAAAGCAGGAAGCAGAGCCAGGCGTGGTCCCAGCCGGAAATCATGGCCGCGAGCAGAGTGTTGATCGCTTCGCCGCCGATCCAGGTTTGAATTCCGAACCAGCCGCAGGCTACCAGGGCACGGAGGATTGCGGGGACGTTTGCACCTAGGACGCCGAAGGAAGCGCGGGCGAAAACTGGAAATGGGATGCCGTACTCTGCGCCGGCGTGGGCGTTGAGCAGCATGGGAATGAGCACGATGATGTTGCCGAGGAACACTGTGAAGATGGCTTGCTTCCAATTCATGCCGCCGGCAATCATGGCGCTGGCTAGCATGTAGGTGGGGATGTTGACGCTCATGGCGACCCAGAGCGCGGCGTAGTTATAAGTTCCCCAGGTGCGCTGATTGGGCGGGATGGGAGCCAGGTCTTTATTCCAGAGGGAGCTCGAGGCTGCGGCTGGGCGCGCGACGGCATCCGCGTTCGGGTTTGCGCTTTCGATCATCTGTCGGTCGCTCCTGTCCTTTGGCACCTTTAAGAATTGCGCCGCTTATACCCTTGCAGTGGCATGGGCGCAACAGGTATCTCGCCGACGAAAATGGCAGAAAAACTAGCGATTAACATGGGTCGCCGTTCTCTGTTTTCAGTGGTTTGCAATGAATTCTCATATCTTGGCCGCTAGCGATTAGAAAAGGCGGTGACGAGCGATTAGTGTCCAGTGATGAGCGCGGGCCACTTCTGCTCTGGAAGCGGTCGGCCAGAGGTTTAGGGGGTGTGGGTTTCCCGTTTTGGGCTGGCGCGACCAGATTGCGTCCTTTGGAGGCTTCAATAGTGCCCCGACTCACGTTAACACAGTTGCAGGTTGATAACTATTCGTAGAACTACTTAGAGAGCTAACTTATAGAAAGAATTGGGGTGGATCGAGCGAGCCCGTGCGAGATCTGCGGTCGAGCTTCGGGTAAGGCGGGCACGGCATGCCGTGCCCCTACAAATTCAAACGCGGCCGTAGCGGCTTTCACATTTGCCGAGAAGGGCGCAGCCTGCCTGCGGCAGGCAGGCCCTTCGATCCCGCACTGCGGGATCTCAGGACAAGTCGCCCTCACTGTGCGGGGGCGATTCACCAGCAGCGCCCCTACCTCGACACCAATGCAGTTGGTTGCGGCGGATGTGGATTAGCGCATGCCACCAGCGGCGAGTAGATGGTCGCCGGTTAGCCAGGCCGAGTCGTTGGAGGCGAGGAAGACGGCTAGGGAGGCGATGTCGCCGGGTTGCCCGGTGCGGCCTAGCGGGGTCTGCGCGATGGCGGCCTTCTCGAAATCCGAACCGACAAATCCGCCGGCGTGCGTGCCTTCGGTCTCGACGACCCCTGGGTTGATGCTGTTGACGCGTATCTTTTTGGGTCCGAGTTCGCGCGCAAGAACGCCGGTGATGGCGTCAACCGCACCTTTGGTGGCGGAGTACACGGAGCTGGCCGGAGGAGTGATGCGGCTAACGACGGAGCCGATATTGATGATGCTGGCGCCTTCGCCGAAATGCTTGACGGCAGCCTGAGTGACGAGGAGGAGGCCGAGCACGTTGATATCGAACATGCGGTGGAATGAATCTTCGGTGACGGCTTCGAGGGGCGCGAATTCGTACACACCGGAGTTGTTGACGAGGATGTCGAGGCGGCCGTAATTCTTGATGGCTGCAGCGATGATGGCCTGAGCTTCGGCGGCTTTGGAAACATCACCACCTACGGCGACGGCTTTGCCACCTGCTGCGGTGATGGCGGAGACGACTTTGTCAGCGCCGGCTTTGCTGGAAGCGTAGTTGACGACGACGGATGCGCCTTCGGCGGCGAGCGCTTTGGCGATGGCTGCGCCAATACCTTTCGAGGCGCCGGTTACGACTGCGACTTTACCTGTTAGCTTGCTCACTTGTTGCTCCCTTAGATGCTTTGTGTGTAGGTCTCCACTGCTGCCAAATGAGATGAGGCGGGATGCCGTCAGGATTCATTAGTTCTGATGTTATGAACTATAGAACAATTAGGCAGATGAGTGTATGATAGGGACTGATGAGGCCTCTTTTTCACCCTTCGATGAACGAGGTTTCGGTGGAAACCATTCTCCACGCACTTTCAGACCCCGTGCGGGTGGCTATTTATGCCGATATAGTCGGGTCGGATTGCTCGCAGAACTGCTCGAACTTTCTAAATGTGAGTGAGAAAAGCATACCGAAATCAACGCTATCGCAGCACTTTAAGGTGCTGCGCGAAGCCGGATTAATTCGGGGCGAACGACGCGGCGTGGAAATGCAGAACACGTCGCGGTGCGCGGAAATTGAGAAGCGCTTTCCGGGTTTGATTGCGGCTATTGTGAAGGCTCACAACATTCAATGCGCGGGGAAGCGGCGAGGCGGCAAGGTGCGCAAGCGGCGTGCTAGAAAACAGTGAGGAGTTGTGTTGATCAGACAATGCCCGCAGTACTTCCTCCCTAGTTAGCGAAAGCGACGACTACCCCAACTGCGCCCAGCTGAAGCTGGCCGCTACAAATGCAAGTCAAAGGAGGGCGCCGCTGCTAGCGGCTGCGAACTAAGGCGCTGGGTCGTTTGACAGGGTAAGTGGCGCTTGTTAGCCTGCGCGAGACGCGGCTGGGACAGCGTGGCGTAAGGTGCCGCCGTCAATTGCATGAGCGCTGACACCGAACGAACTTCCGGGCATGGTTCCCTTCCCGATTCAGATCCCGTTATTGAATTTCGTCACGCGGGCTATCGGTTGCCGAATGGGCGCGTGCTGCTGCGCGATCTGAACCTTGTGGTGCAGCGCGGCGAAACTTTGGTTTTGCTGGGGCGCAGTGGGGCAGGAAAGTCCACGGCTTTGAAGTTGATTAACCGGATGCTGGAGCCTACGGAAGGCGCGGTGCTGGTGGAGGGGCGCGCCACGGTAGAAAGCGATCCGATTGAGCTGCGGCGGCGGATCGGCTACGTGATTCAGGAAGTCGGACTTTTTCCGCATTTTACCGTGGAACAAAATGTTTCTTTGGTGCCGCGCCTCGAGCATTGGCCGGAGGAACGCATTCGCGCGCGCGTTGCCGAGCTTTTGGAGCTGGTAGGACTGGAGCACGTGGAATTTCTGCATCGTTACCCGCATCAACTTTCCGGCGGGCAGCGGCAGCGCGTGGGTGTGGCGCGAGCGCTGGCAGCTGATCCGCCGATGCTGCTGATGGACGAGCCATTTGGGGCGTTGGATCCGCTGACACGGGCGGAGGTGCAGGCCGAATTCCAAGATTTGCAGCGGCGGCTGAACAAGACGATTGTGATCGTGACGCATCATGTGGCGGAGGCGCTGCTGCTGGGGACTCGCATCGGCGTGATTGACGCGGGGGCGCTGGTGGGATTGCACACGCCGAAGGATTTTATGGAAGCGACGGAGCCGGTGACCGCGGCATACCTTGCGAATTTGCGGATGCTGGAAAAGCTGGAGGGACCGGGATGAATCTGCTGGAATATTTTGCGCGACATCATCGGGAAATTTTGCAGGCGACGCTGGAGCACGTCTGGCTGGTGGGAATCGCGATGCTGTTGGCTGTGGCGGTGGGTGTACCGCTGGGCGTGCTGGTGGCGCGGCGGCCGTGGCTATCGAAACCGATTTTGGGCGGAGCGAATATCGCGGAAACGATTCCGAGCCTGGCGCTATTTGGATTTTTGCTGCCGGTGCCGTGGCTGGGAGATCGCGCGGACCGGCTGGCGATCGCGGCGCTGGCTTTGTATGCGCTGCTGCCGATTATTCGAAATACCGCGGCGGGAATCACGGGCGTGGATCCGGCGATTCGCAACGCGGCGCGCGGGATGGGCATGACCGAGCGGCAGATTTTGCTGCAGGTGGAATTGCCGCTTTCGTTTTCGACGATGCTAGCGGGAATCCGCGTGGCGACGGTGCTGACGGTGGGGATTGCGACGATTGCGGCTGCGATTGGCGCGGGAGGCTTGGGCGAATTTATTTTTCGCGGGCTGGCGATGGTGAATAACCAATTGATATTGGCTGGGGCGATTCCGGCGGCATTGCTGGCGCTGATTGCTGATTTTCTGTTGGGCGTTTGCGAGCGCCGGTGGCAGCCCGCGCGATCATGATTCGCGGCGCGTCGGTGCGGCTCGGTGTTTCCGCTTGGGTGCTATTGGCCTGGTTGGTTGTGTTGGGTTCGTGCAGCGCGGCGCGGCATGACGAAATTGTTGTCGGGTCGAAGAATTTTTCCGAGTCGGCTTTACTGGGAGAGATTGTGGCGCAGCATCTGGCGGCGCGGACGCATAGCGAGGTCACGCGGAGATTTTATCTGGCGGGATCTTATATTTGCCAGCAGGCGCTGCTGGCGGGGCGCGTGGATTTGTACGTGGAATACACGGGGACGGCTTTGACCGCTATTTTGCATGATCCTTTGGAGGCTGACCCTGCGGCGGTGTATGAACGGGTGCGGAGTGAGTACCAGCGGCGATTTGGATTGCAGGTGCTGCCTTCGTTGGGGTTCAACAATACGTTCGCGATTGTGGTGCGCGGAGACGATGCGCGGCGGCTGCATCTGAAAACAATTTCGGACGCGGCGCCGTTTACGCGCGAGTGGCGCGCGGGGTTTGGCTACGAGTTCATGGAGCGGCCGGATGGGTTTAAGGGATTGGCGCAAACTTACGGGCTTTCGTTTGCGGAGGCGCCGCGGATTTTGGATTTGGGATTGCTTTATCGCGCGCTTTTGGAGAAGCAGGTGGATTTCGTGGCGGGAAATTCGACTGATGGGTTGCTGGCGGCTCGGGATTTGACGATGCTGGAGGACGACAAGCATTATTTTCCGCCTTACGAGGCTGTGCCGGTGGTGCGAGAGGACGCGCTGGGGCGATTTCCCGAGATGCGGGCGGCGCTGATGGAATTGGCGGGAAAGATCAGTGACGAGGAGATGCGGCGGATGAATTTTGAGGTGGATGGGGAGCATCGGGATATTGCGGATGTGGCGCGGGAATTTTTGCGGGCGAAGGGGTTGGAGTAAAGCACGTCGAAGGCGCCCGTCTAAAAAGCAGGCGACCGCTACAAATTCAACTGCCAAGAGCCAGCGGGACGTCGGCGCTCAGAACCAGGTGCTTTTCTTGTATTGGCGATAGGCGTCGCCGAATTTTTCTTCCAGCACTTTTTCTTCCTGCCGCATGCGCGCGAGCTGCAACGGTATGAGGACGAGAAGAATCAGCAAATACCGCGGCTGCTCGAGAAATAAAAGCACTCCGACGATCAGCAGCCCGCCGAAAAGGTAGATGGGATTGCGAATGCGCGAATAGAGCCCTGTGGTCACGAGGTTTCGGGCCTGGGCGCTTACGGAAAACGAGGAGCCCAGCTGCACGTGGGCAACGGAAAACAGAATGAATGAGGGGACCATCAGGATTGCGCCCGTCCAGCGCAGGGGATTCCACCGGGCGGAGCGCAACATCCAGAACAGGCTGAGCAGGACGATGCCGGCGATGGGAATCAGAAGGAAGTGCCGCTGAAATTTCATGGAGCAGGAGTGTACACCGAATGCAAATCTGGAAGCGAGGAGACGCTACTCGGTTTCCTGCATGGATTTGAAGTCGGCTTCGAGGGCGGTGCAGTATTGTTTTTGGGCTTCTAGTTCGGCCTGGAGTTTTTTGACCAGGAGCTCGAGGCGGCGGATTTCGTGGCGCAGTTTTTGGGCGTCGGGTGAGGCTGGCGCTGCTGCTGCGGTGCGTTGCGGCAGTGCCCGAGGTGGCGCTGGACGCGTGGATGTTGGCGCGGTGCGTTGCGGCGCGAAAGTTTGCGCAGGTTCCCCGGGCCATGCGGATGTGGCGGCGGGATTGGGAGGCGCGAAACTTACCGGGGCGGCGTTTGGCGGCGCGCCATTGTGCAGAGCAGGGAGTGGCGCGAACAGGCCGCCGAGGACACGGCTGGCGGCTTGCGACGAATTCGTTTCTTCGTCGCGCAACGAACCGCGCAGCGCAGGGCTGGCGGGATTCAGAAGACTTTTTACGCGAGCGATCAGATCCTGCGGCTGGAAAGGTTTGCGGACAAGTTCATCGGCTTTCACCTGCATGGCTTTTTCCGCTACGGTGCGATTCACCACGCCGGACATGAGAATTACGGGAGTTTTTCCGAAGCGTTCGTGTTCCTTGATGAACTGGCAG
>Ga0209655_10000957_pt1 | contig 10845 bp, 6 predicted proteins | sample BogFormECP03_OM2_FD_188236 | JGI IMG/M metagenome (GOLD analysis project Ga0209655, IMG submission 188236) | Bog forest soil microbial communities from Calvert Island, British Columbia, Canada - ECP03_OM2 (SPAdes) (version 2) | ecosystem: Environmental > Aquatic > Freshwater > Wetlands > Bog ...
GAGCAATTCGTCCACCCAGCCGCGCGACTGTTCAGACGAGACAAGGTCGGGTTTGCAGCGGGCGAGGACGCTCAGTTTCCCCAGCGCCTCCGCGCGTAACTGCGGGTCGTCAACCTGATCTTTGAGTACCTCGAGCGTTGGATAGAGGCCGCTGGCGATGACTGGATCGTGTTCGCTCAGCTCCGCGACGAGCTGCGTCAACTGTGCAAGTGAGCGGCCGTAGTCGTGTTCGTCGTCTTCGTAGTCGTCCCCGGAAATCGGGTCGTCCTCGAGCCGACCAAAAAAGCGGTCCTCCTGTCGCTTCTTCCCCTTGTCGGTGAGCCGATACATCACGTATCGGCCGTCGGCGAGGTCGGGGTTGGATGTTTTTTCGACGAGTTCGTTGTGGTGCAGTCGGCTAAGCGCTCGCGAGGTGGTGGCCATGCTGCAGCCGATCTCGGTGGACAGGCTTTTCGGGTTGCGCGGTTCAGTCGCAAGGAGATTGAGCACGCGCTCGCGGACGGTGAGCGGTGAGCCAGCCGTTGCCCCAGATTGGCGATCCGCCAGAACACCCTGCAAGAGGCCCGACAACATTGCGTAAAGCGATTCGCGAGAAGCCGACGCGACTTGCCGATCAGACGAGCTGCTTGGTTGGTGGGTGGCGACAATCAGCTGGCTCAGCTCCGCTTCGGACGCCGACGTGATGAGTTCTGCCGCGAGCTGTCCGACAAGGTAAGACTTGGACCCGCTGATCGCCTCATCGGCCGAGTCAAGTAATTCGCTCAACGCGGCGACGGTTTCGCTCACCTTGACGTCCCTTCCTGTTCTTCATCTGATGTACTTCCACCGATAGTACATGATCGATCATTGACCTACCCTGATCACACTGATCTGACGCTTCGCTTCCGAGAACTGAAGAGGACCAGGTATGGCGGCCGGGCGGACTTACGTGGCGACAGCCTGCGAATCCATGACTTGTCGAGTGGCATGCCGACCACCACGATCGGGACTTTGACGGGGGCTGTGGGGTCGCCCCACTCGTGCGGTCCGTTGACCACCACGACCAGCGCCTGTGATTTTTTGATTACCGCGCCCATACTCTTCTCAAAATCTCCGGTTTTGCTGCTCATCGAGGCCACTAGTACCAGTCGCGGGCATAGATTGGCGACTGCGTCGACGACGCTGGCCTCTAAGAAATCCGCACAGATCAACGGGATCATCGACCAATTCGTGCCGGCATGAATCCGCAGTACCGTCGAACGGTGAATGTCTTCCGTCCAGTTCTGGCCGCCCAGGGAGAACACGTACTTGCCGATCTTGTCGTGGTTGACCACTACCGGGGTCGGGCCGGAGTAGATGGTCGACAGTCTGTTTAAGCGTTTTCCGTTGACCCTGACGTGGGATCCGCCGGCGATAACGATCGGTGGCAGCCCGCCGGCAGTGCTGTGGTTGATCAATCGGACGGTGTCAGTCGTGGACGACAATTCGGGCGTCACGACGATGGCAGCGCCTTTTCTGACCGCGACCCCCAATGCGTTTTGGACGTCCCCGTCCTGGCGGTTGGCGTCTTTCATTTTGATGCCGAAGAACTTCTTGCCGTTGAAGGCTCCCGAAAAGTCGAAGTCGCTGGTGCTTCCGTTAGGCGAAACGGCGAGAATGTCGATATCTTGTCTCTGCCCTAGTGCCTGGTCCAGACTGACGCCGGCCACCGTGTCATAAATGACGTGTAAGGGGCACGCCGGCCATAACGCCAGGCCGTCGACGCGGTCGAATGCGGTTCCGGCATTACGGCTCTGTGGGCTCGACAAGCCGTGCTTGCCGCCGAACATCGGAGCAAGGTCGACCGACGTGGTGGGGTACGGGTCGTCCTCCCTGAGGGGATCTCGAATGGGCTCTTTGGCGCACAATTGCCGATACACCGTGGAGTACGTCTTCGGGTAATGCGATTGCATCGCCATGTCGATGCCAAGGGCCAAGGCACGCGCCGCTATTGGGAAATCCACGGCGTTTCGAAGGGTGCCGATGGCGAAGTCTCTGGTTTGCTCGGACAAGCCCCTGCTGGTGAATGTCTCTGTTGCCTTCTTTTCCAGTTGGACCGCGTGGTCCCATAGTTGGTCCCACTTGTCCGGGTCTTGGTTCGCGGCCAACACCTCGCTTGAGTGTCGGCGGCAGATTCCCAGGAGTACGGCCAACAGATCCACGACGTCTTCGGCTTTTTGTATGCGGTCAACGGCGCGGTCTAATTCAGTAGCAGCGTCCTCGCTCAACTCATCCCTCCGCTCTGATTAAATTCATTCGAGCTAAAACAGGTGTGCCAGCACGCTTCCCGCGAACTGCCGTCATTGCATCTCCTCAGCCCAGGTGATATGCCCTTGGAAGTCAAGGGATTTCGCCATGTCGCGGTAGCTGTCCCGCAACTGCGCGTATGCCGCTGTGTCTCCGCGAGCACGAGACAGCAGAGCCCGAGAGCGCACCAGCCAGATATCGCGGGAAGCCAAGCCTGCTTCTGTCGGCGCCTGGGCAAGTCGCTCGATCGCGGCCTCTGCCTCGACCAGGTCTGCATCGTCCCCCCGAGCGAGCAGTGTGTCCACGAAAACACCGGTCGCTGGGATGCCCCAGGCCAGCAGTTGTCCCTCGCGGACAAGGTCATCGAGCGCGGCGCGCATGAGCGGGATCGCACCATCGATGTCTCCGCGCCTCGCCATCTCGCGCGCCAAATAAACATGGAGGATCGGTAGTTCGCCGAGGTTGTGCCCCCCGCGCGTGAACACGTCGACGGCTTCGGTCAGCAGCTCTTGTCCGCGATTACGCTCCGCAACCGCTGGGCGGTGCACCAGTGCAACGCCCAGCGATACGCGGGCGAAGGCCAACGCCAAGTCATCAGCGGATCGTTCGGCAATCGGTACGGCAGCTTTGATCTCACTTATCGTGGCATCGTCGGAGCCCAGTACGCCGATCATCACGCCAGGGAAGTAGACGTAGCCGACCACCAGTGTGTAGGAGAGTGGGTCCGCGTCGCGGGCCAGGGCCAGGCCGTCGCGCAGGTCGACGCGCCATCCGGAAAGACCAACGGCATAACGAGCCATAGCACGCAAGGTCAACGCGACGGCTAATGGGGAAATCCCGAGCATGAAGTTGCCTTTTGCGGGATCGCCATCAGCCAAATCAATGACCCGCTGCGACCATCGCAACGCGTCGGACCACTCGCCGCTCTCGATCTTGGCGTAGATCAACGGCACGGTCAGCCCCACCGTCAAGGTCGGGTCATCGATCGATTCGATGAGGGCCATGGCTTCCGATGCCAGTGGCGAGGCCTCTCGCATTCGGGCCTGATAGGCGTAATCGAGCGCAAGCCCCGCCATGGCGATAGCCAGCGACGCTTTGTCGTCGGCCGCTGTGCACAACTGGCGCAGTTCGTCGAAGAGCGCGCCGGCCACATTGGCATGGACTCGCCAGGCGCTGCCGCACAACATGGTTCGAGGCGCAATGCGCATCGCTGCCTGGTTCGGGGCATCGTCGGGCAGGGTGTCGGCAATAGTTTCGGCGCGCTGCCAGCTGAGTCGCGCGGCGGCGATATCGCGGTTCATGGCCCACGCCGCCGAGCGCATGTGCCAGCCATAGGCAGCGTGCCCGTCACCTGCGGCCTCCAGATGTTCGGCGATCAGCGCCGCGTTGTGTTCGGCCGCGTCCGGGTCGTGCGATTCGATCGCAGCGGCCAACCGTCTATGCATCTGAGCGCGCTCGGATTTGAGCTGTGCTTCGTATGCCACGCTGCGTATCAGCGGATGGTGAAACACATACTCGGGCTGGCGCGTGAATCGGGTCTGATCGATGAGTTCCGCCCTTACCAACTCCTCCAGTACGGGTTCAATCCCTAGCGTTTCCAGCAAGGTGCGGCTGAACCGTGTGCCAATGACCGCTGCGGCGCTCAAGGTACGTTTCGCCGCCGGTTCGAGCCGGTCGATGCGCGCGGCGATAGTGGCGTACAAGGTTGCCGGCACACCGACTTCACCAGCACCGGCCGTCGATGCGTAGGCACCGCGGTCGCCGGCCAACACTCCGCGCTCGGCTAGATCACGCACCATCTCCTCAGCAAAAAAGGGATTACCGGCGGCCTTGTCGGTGATGACGGTGGCGGATTCGCCAACCGAGGGGTCCGGCCCGAGCAGTTGCGAAACCAGTGCCGCGGTCTCCGGAACGCTCAGGGGCGCAATGGCGAAGGTGTGAGCGCCGTGCGCACTGCTTAACACACCGTCGTATTCGGGGCGGTAAGTGACGAGGACCAACGAGGGCGTCTGTGGGATCACCGTAAGAAACGCTGCCAACATCGACTCGCTGACCTCATCGATCCAGTGCACGTCCTCGATGACATACACCGCCGGGGCATGGCGCGCGAGCGACGCGGCATTGACTAGCGTGGTCAACCGCCGTCGACGAGCGTCCGGATCGATCTTGGGCAGCTCGGCACCCGGCTCGGCAATGCCCAGCATGTCGTCAAAAAGCAATAAGTCCTCGCGCTCTGCATCCGGCGCGCGAGCTCGAATCTGCGCTCGGGCGAGGTGCGGCTCAAGACCCTCGACACCGGTGGTTGCTCGTAACAGTCGCGCGACGGTATGAAAGGGCACCTGGCTGGTGTGCGACTCGCAGTAGGCCGCGAATACCTCGACATCACGAGCAGCCGCCATTGCGGAGAGTTCGCGTACGAGACGACTCTTACCTATTCCCGGCGGTCCGAAAAAACTTACGACCGCGCCGTGGCCCTCAACTGCGCGCCTGAGCAATTCCTCGACGGCGAGCATTTCCCACCGCCGGCCGACCAATTCCGACTCAACACGTCCGACCGCACGATGCTGTGCGTCCATGCCCAACAATCGCTGGGCCGAGACCGGTTTGTCGGAACCGTTGATCCGGATCAACTCGGGCTGGCCGAGAACCGCTGCGGCATGAACCAATCGGGCGGTCGACGTACTGAGCAGCACTTCACCGGCCGGAGCAGCAGCCTGCATTCGCTGAGCCATCCAGACGTCCTCACCGATAGCGGTGTAGGCAAAGGGCCCCGAGCCGATGTCACCGGCGACCACTTGACCGGAGTTCAGCCCAACGCAAACTTGAAGATCAACGCAATCGAGCTCTCTGACGTCGACGCCGAGCTGCTTGACGTCTTCCTGAATGCCCAACGCCGCCAAACAGGCACGCATAGCGTGGTCCTCCAAAGTGACAGGCGCACCGAACACCGCCATGATCCCGCTACCGGTGACTCTGTCGACCGTGCCGCCGAAGTGCTGCACCACCGTCGCGCAGCGGTTGACAAGTTCAACCATGATTTCGCGCAGGCGCTCAGCGCCGACGCTGGCGGCAATGTCCATCGAGTGCACCATGTCGGCGAACAGCACCGTCACCTGTTTGTACTCAGCGGTTTGAGTGGCATGCGTGATGGAAGGCGTAGACAGTGCAGTGATCCGCGGCGATGCCGCAGATCGAACGGAGTTTGTCAGCGCCCCGCGCGCCGCACTGGCGAGGTCCTTCGTTGTGGCGTATCGCTGGCCGGGTTCTTTGGCCATGGCGGTGGCGATGACCTGGTCCATCGCCGCTGGAACCCTGGCCTGTAGCTCTGACGGCTGCAGGGGCGGTTGCAGCATGTGAGCGACGACAATCTGTTCCAGGGTGTTGGCCGCAAAGGGCAGCTCGCCGGTCAGCGCCTCGAAGAGCACACACGCCAGGGCATAGATGTCTGTGCGTGCGTCTGGGACTCCGCCTTGAAATCGCTCGGGCGCCATGTACGCCCAGGTGCCTATCGGAACTCCGGTGTCCGTCAACGCATTATCCTCGGTGGCCCGTGCGATACCGAAGTCGATGAGGTAGGCAAAATCATCTTGTGCCACAAGGATATTGGATGGTTTCACGTCGCGATGGACCAGACCAATTTCGTGGGCCGCGTGCAGCGCGGAGGCGATCTGCTCAATGATTCCTACTGCACGATCGGGCGGCAGCGGGCCGTCCTCGAGGAGGTCATCCAAATTGTGGCCCTTGATCAGCCGCATGCTGACAAACAGGCGTCCGTCGATCTCTCCGAAATCGTGAATCGGGACGACGTGGGGTTCGTCGAGTCCTGCTGCGGACCGGGCCTCCCGCCGGAAGCGTTCCTGGAAAACGCCGTCGTCCGCGACATTCGCAGACAAAAGCTTCAGGGCAACAACACGCTCAGTGCCGGTGTCGTAGGCGCGCCACACTTCGCCCATGCCGCCCCGGCCCAACAACTCGAGCAACTGATAGCGCCCGAACGGTGTGCCCTCCAAGTTAGCCTCCCGGCCAAACTGCCGTTCAGAACACGATAGGCCGAGCCAGTACCGTCGCGGGCCGAAAAACGAGACCGCGAAGAGGTCATCGGAATAACATCATAAGGAGGCGTGGCTCCGAATATGCAAAACCTGTGCGCTGAGACGGGCGGTCAATGGGCCGAATCCGCGCTGACTCCGACGCTCTAAGCAAGGCCGAGGGCTTTGTTCCACTTGACGGCCTCCTGATAACAGGCCGTCACCGACCAAATGTCGGCGGCAATCGCGAAAATTGCTCCGATACCCAAGAACCAGACCGTCATCCAGAAGAGAACCCACAGACCTAGGATCCAGGCGCAGGTAATCCTGTTGCCTCCCATGAGGAAAAGGACCAGCGGCGGGAAAAAGAGACCACCAATCGCGTAGAGGACTGGGTTCTTGTACAGGTGCCTATTGTCCGGCGATTGCTGAGGGTCGTAACTAACGGATGCCCGAGCTTCGGGAAACTGCACCCCAGGCGTGGGGGCCAAGTCTTGGCGCTGCTCCCATCCCTTGCCGTCCCAATACTTTTGACCGACATTGCCAGTGGGGTCGGGGTACCAGCCAGCCGGCTGTGGTTGTGACGCCATGATCGCCTTTACCTGTCTCCGGAACATGTCCGGGTCGGAATACCTAAGTGGGTCGCTACGGCCGGTCCTTGCGGCCGGCTCCAGACAGGTTGCGGCCTACGGCTTGGAAGATTCTTGGCGCGATGGATGGTGCGAGGCCCCGGTGAATGCGAACTCAACCGGGAGGCATCGCCAGGGATCGACTCAGGCCGAAAAAACGTTGCAGCTCAGCGCCGTTGAATTTCGAAGGTGAACTCGTGACCGCAGATGCCGATGAGATCGCCGTCGGCCAGGGTGACACTGGGACGTAGCCGCTGGTGTTGCACTTCCACCCCGTTGAGCGATCTCAAATCGGTAATCACGAAACTTCCGCCGGTGTCGATGATTACCGCGTGGTGCCTGCTCACGTTGTCGTCGTCCAGGACTATGTCATTGTCCGGCAGGCGACCTATCCGGGTGGCCGTCGCCTGCAGCGGATAGTGCCGCCCGCTGACATCGCGCAATCCCGCGACAACGGACTGGCGGGTGGACAAGGTGTGCGCGGCGGACATTGAGCGCCTGGCAGTGGTCTTGGCGACCCTTTTGGCGTCGAGGGGCTCCTGGCGCAGGATTCGCTCGTGCAGGACGCTAAGCGAGGGGCTGGGGTCGATACCCAGCTCGTCGGACAGCACTGCTTTGAGTCGCCGATAGGCATCCAAGGCGTCGGACTGACGTTCGGCTACGTAGTAGGCAGTAATCAGCTTGGCCCACAGCGGTTCACGATAGGGATGCTTGGCTGCCAGTGATTCGAGTTCTCCGATTATGGCGCCAGCGCGTCCGCACGCGATTTCGGCTTCCGCACGGGCGATCTGGACCAACATGTAGTCCTCGGTCAGCGCGGTGGCAAACGGCTCGACAAAGGCAAAATTGCTCAAGTCGTCAAGTGCCGGCCCACGCCACTCGTCCAGCGCGGCCGAAAAGTGGGCGCTGGCCTGATCGAATCGTTCTGCTGCGGCGGCCTGCATTCCCGCGGTCTTCTCGGCGATGAAGCGATCCATATCGCACTCGCCATCAGCGATGCTGAGTCGATAACCCGGCGGAGCGCTGGCCAACACCTGAGAGGGATCAGCGCCGGCGCTGGCGAGGATTCGCCTCAGATTGGACACGTAAGAGTGGATGCTGGTGCGTGCTGCCGACACCGGCGACTGGTCCCAGGCCGCATCGATCAAGGACTCTGTGCCAATGGCACGATTGCGGTTGATTAACAGCATCGCGAATATAGCCCGCTGTTTCGGTGTACCCAACGGGACAGGTGCACCGGCCACCGTCAGCAGCAGCGGTCCCAACAGACCGAACCTGAGACGCGTTCCGACCACCGCGCGTTGCACTCAAAGCCTCCTACACGAAGCCACCGCAAGCTCTAAGTACGATATCCCAGGAACTGCCAATCAGCGGGTTATCACGGTCCGCGCACGAATAGTCCGGGTCGAACTCGGCTCTTCTGCGACGCCGAGACCGCTCGTCAGTAGTCGAAGCTCATCGTGCCGATACCGTCGGGGCTGTAGCTGACGTACGAGCAAACAGGACTATTGACGACCGGTTAACTCAGCTCGGCCGCCGAGATGTTTGGCCAGGAATCGGTCGGCCCGGTGATAGAAGTCGAGGCGATTCTCGGGCTTGACCAGACCATGCCCCTCGTTCTCGTACATCGCGTACTCGTGCTCGACTCCGCGTTCAGCCATGGCCGCGACGATCTGCTCGGATTCGGCGCGCTTCACCCGCGGGTCGTTCTCACCCTGGGCGATGAGTATCGGAATCGCGATGTCGTCAACCCGCGACAGCGGTGAACGCGACCACAAAAAGTCCCGGTCTTCACCGACCCGTTTGTGCCACGTCGCGATCATCGGCTTCCAATACTCGGGGAATGAGTCGATGAGCGTGTTCAAGTTGGACGGGCCGACCATCGAGATCGCGCACTTGAAGACATCAGGTGTGAAGGTCGCACCGATCAACGCGGCATACCCGCCGTAGGATCCGCCGTATATCCCCACTCGGCTGCGATCTATCACACCTTGTGCAACAAGGTAATTGATGGCATCGAGCAGATCGTCATGCATCTTGGCACCCCATTCGTGGTTACCCGCGTTGAGGAAGTCCTTGCCGTAGCCGCTGGAGCCGCGGAAATTCACGTGCACACACGCATAGCCCCGGTTCGCCAGCCACTGCGCCTCGGGGTCGAGCCCCCAGCCGTCGCGCGTCCACGGGCCGCCGTGCACGACCAGCACTGCGGGAAGATGAACTTGCTGGACTTGTGCAGGGAGCGTGAGGTAGCCATGGATCCGCAATCCGTCGCGTGCCGTGAAGGTGAAGGGCTCCATCGGCACCAGCGGGTACTCGTTCAACTCGGGCCGATGGTCGAACAAGAACGTCGCGGTCTTGTCGGCACGGTTCCAGGTGTAGAACTTCAATGGCCCTGAGTCGCTGTCGAACGCAACCAGCCAAGTTGAATCGTCGTTGTCGCGGCCGCTGATCACCAGGTCGCCGGGATTGAGCTCCTGCAGCGCCTCGACGTCGGCGCGCATCGAGTCGTCGAAGATGCGGTACTGCAACCGATCTCCGTACACGATCACGCCATCGATGTCGCGGGTGTCCGGGTTCATGATTGCGCCGGTGATGTCGTAGTTCGGATCTTCGGCGATTACCTCGACGGCGCCGGTCGCAATCTCCATCTTCACTACTCGTCCGGTGTTCGAGCCGACAGACGTCTGGAGGTAGATCCCTGAGCCGTCCTTCGTAAAACCCAGCGGCCCAGTCGTTTCTGCGTCCTCCGGAGGTACTTCCAGAAGCGGCCGCCAGTCGGACCACCCGTCATCGCGCACCATAAGCACCATGCCGCCGTCCGGCGTCGGCGCCACGGCACCGCGGACCTGGAGATCGTAGTCGACCACCCAACTGAGGAAGCCGGGATTCTCGACGACCTTCTCAAGCACACCCGTCGTCAAATCCAGCCGATACACGTCGTGCAGTTGCGGATTGTCCTTGTTGAGGCCGACCAGCACATCATTGGGAAACCTTTTACGGTGGGCGATCAGCCGACACTGCACATCGTCGAGCGGGGTCAGGTCGCGCTCGGCCCCGGACTCCAAGTCGACGTCGTACAACCGGAAGTTCTCGCTACCGTCCTTATCCCGCACATACATGAGATGGCGGTTGTCCTGCGCCCACAGGTATCCCTGGATCCCGCGGCCGACATCGCGGGTCACCGGCTGCTCGTTACCCGCTCCGACGTCACCGACAAATATGTTGAGCACACCGTCCAGCGGTGCCACGTAGGACAATCGCTTTCCGTCCGGCGAGATCTGTGCTCTGGCCCGTTCCGGGTTGCCCAGCAGCACCTCGAGCGGGATCAACTTTACTTTGGCCATGCTGAATCTCCTTGTCGCCGTTCGAATAAACTCGACGCAGCGGTTCCCTCAGTTTCCCATCTTGACCGCGCCGCCATCACCGTCACATTCCAGATACGAGTCGGCGTGCGAGCGCCCGGGAAGCAAAGGTGCGTAACACTTCCAACCGTCAACGTTCTCGAGCTGAAGCGTGCCGCCATCAGCGGGATGTGGTCCAGTCAAATAGTCCGACGCAGCATGAACCGCGTCGACACAGTCGGGATTACCGTTGAGCACAATCACGGGTAGAAAGGTCCCCATGCTGTTCGCCACGTGACCGCAGAGGGTACCTGGAGGTTGTGCGTCGGCTACTGGCGCGGACGCTGTGACGCCGGCGCCCGCAGCAACCACGATCGCGGCCGCGATAGGTAGGGACCACCGAGTGGGCAAATTCGTTGCGCGAGTGCGTGTCTTGATCATTGTCGACCCTCTCTCTACTGCGTGAATGTCACGTCGAGGACCTGCTTGGCGCCGTTGGTCACCGAGACTCCGCTGTCGTTCACGCTGATCGAGTCATTGGTGAAGGAGATACTGGTCGGCGCCACTCCCGGAGCACTTTGT
>Ga0209655_10000959_pt1 | contig 10835 bp, 7 predicted proteins | sample BogFormECP03_OM2_FD_188236 | JGI IMG/M metagenome (GOLD analysis project Ga0209655, IMG submission 188236) | Bog forest soil microbial communities from Calvert Island, British Columbia, Canada - ECP03_OM2 (SPAdes) (version 2) | ecosystem: Environmental > Aquatic > Freshwater > Wetlands > Bog ...
TTCGCACATTGATGTGGAGCTTTTTATCGAGAAAGCGAAAACCGCGCGCGACAAAAAGTATTGGGAAAAAGTGGAACGCGCCGCGAAAATGCAAACCGCCGAATATATTCTCCCGAAAATCACGGAGGTGTCCAAAGGCAGGCGCCGCATCATTGATCATCCTCCTCTGGTTTATCATCCACGCGACATCGCCAGAATTGACGAGCACGTCCGCGAATTATTTCACCGCTACCGCCTCACGCTGCCGGAAGAACGCCGCGTCATCCTGGACCGCTATCACATCGTGGATATCGCTCGAAAAGTTGTGGGAGTGGGAAGCGTGGGCACGCGCTGCGATGTGGCGCTGATGATGGCCGGCGAGAACGACGCGCTGGTGTTGCAGCTGAAAGAAGCTTTGCCGTCCGTGCTGGAAGCCTATGCCGGCAAAAGCCATTTTCCTAATCACGGCGAACGTGTGGTCACCGGCCAGCGCATGCTACAGGCCGCGAGCGATGTGTTCCTCGGCTGGACGCGCGCCGACGACGGGCGCGATTATTATTTCCGCCAGCTACGCGATATGAAAATGAAATTCGACACAGACAGCATGAACAAGAGCGAATGGCTGGAGTACGTGCAGATTTGCGGATGGACCCTGGCGCGCGCTCACGCCCGCACTGGTGACGCCGCGCGTATTGGCGGCTACATGGGCAAGAATTCAGCTTTCGACGACGCGATCGGAGAATTTGCGGTTGCTTATGCGGACCAGACCGAGCAAGATCACGCCGAACTGGTGAAAGCGATTCGCGCGGGGAAAATACGCGCCGCGGAAGTTCCATCACAATAATTTACAGGTCCAGAGGCAGGGGATTTTTTCCGGTGATCAATCGCGCCGAGCGATCGAAAGTAATATACAGCCACGCCCACTGCAGCATCACCAGCAGACGATTTTGAAATTGTATGATGTAAACCAGGTGTACGAATACCCACATCAGCCAAGCAGGCCAGCCTGAAAGCCGCAGCCAATTTAAATCCGCAACGGCCGCGCCACGTCCGATCGTCGCCAAATTTCCTTTGTCGAAATAATGGAACGCCGGAAGCTTTTCGCCGCGCAAACGCGCGCGAATTAATTTCGCCACATAATTTCCCTGCTGAATTGCGGGCTGTGCAACTCCCGGAAGCGGTCTTCCAGTTTGATGGCTGAAATTCGAGAGGTCGCCGATCACGAAAATCTCCGGATGCGCGGCGATGCTCATGTCCGGCTCCACGATCACCCGTTGCGCGCGATCCAGTTTCGCTCCCGCTTCCTGCGAAAGAATTACGCCGAGCGGCGAAGCCAGCACGCCCGCGGCCCACAGCACCGTCCGCGTGGGAATCGTTTCGTCGTGATCGCCTACGCGAATGGTGACGCCGTCCGCGCGAATGTCGGTGACCATCGCGCCAGTTCGAACCGTCACGCCGAGCCGCTCCAGCATCCCCTGCGCGGCTTCGGAAAGTTTCGGAGGGTACGACGGCAGTGCGCGGTCCGTGCCCTCCACCAGGATGATCCGCGTTTGCGACGGATCAATCGCGCGGAAATCGTGGCGCAACGTATCGTGCGCGATTTCGCCCAGCGCACCGGCCAGCTCTGCGCCCGTGGGCCCTGCGCCCACGATCACGAACGTCATCCACGCCTGGAGCTTTTTCGGATCGCGCTCGCGCTCCGCTGCTTCGAAAGCGAGAAGGATACGGCGTCGCATGGCAGTGGCGTCGTCCAGATTCTTCAGCCCAGGTGCAAACTGCTCCCATTCGTCATGGCCGAAATATTGATGTGTAGCGCCGGTGGCAACGATCAGCGTGTCGTAATCGAGCGCGCCGTCACTAAGGATCACGCGGCGCTTGGCGGGATCAATGTGCACCGCTTCCCCCAGCAACACCTGCGTGTTTTTTTGTTTATGAAGGATGTCGCGCAGCGGGCCCGCAACGTTCGCAGGCGAAAGGGACCCGGTCGCGACCTGGTAAAGCAGCGGCTGAAATAAATGATAGTTGCAGCGGTCCACTAGCGCCACTTGCACCGGCGCATTCTTCAGGGCCTGCGCGGCGGCAAGGCCGCCGAAACCGCCGCCAAGAATTACGACTTTGTGTGCATCAGCCATCTGTGAACGAACTCCCCGATAAGCCCACGAACACGAGCGCGATTGCGCTGGGCTGCCTCTACGCTATCAGATGCACTGACGGTAGTGAAAGACGCCGCACGACGGAATCGTGGTTGCGGCGCGGAAAATCTATCCGAGATAAACTGAACGGCGCACAAGGAGTGGGACGCAAACGGTGAAACGGGGCTTGCAGAAGGCGGCGACGTCGTTAACGCTGATTTTGGTCATTGCGCTAGGAGCACGGGCAGCATACGCCTGGAATCAGGAACGCCAAATGCGCGCCGATCTCGTGGGCCTCGTGCCGTTCCTGAACGAGACGGGGAACATAGCGTTTTCGCTCGCCAAAGGACACGGATTCAGCTCGCCGTATTGGCAGGAGACCGGGCCAACCGCGTGGTTAACTCCGGTGTATCCGGCGCTGGTTGCGGCAATTTTCAAGATATTCGGGATTCACACGCCGCACTCATTTTTTGCCATCGTTTTTCTGAACATTTTATTTTCCACAGCTACATGCGTGCCGCTATTTTACATCGGCAAACGCGTGGGCGGGCTGGCAGTAGCGAGCGGCGCGGCTTGGCTCTGGGCGATTTTTCCCAACGCGATCATGATTCCTTACCAATGGGTGTGGGACACGTCACTCGCGACCCTGTTGCTGGCGACAATCTTGTGGGCAACGCTGGAACTTGCGGATTCGCGGAGCCTGCGCGCCTGGAGCGGCTACGGCCTGCTGTGTGGATTTGCATTGATGACCAATCCCTCGCTGGGCAGCCTTTTGCCGCTGCTGCTAGGTTGGGCTGCATATCGCGCGTGGAGAAAAGGAGAATTGCATCGGAGCCGGCCATTGCTCGCCTGCGCAATTGCGATGCTGTGCTGCGTGCCCTGGACCGTGCGCAATTATCTGGCATTCCACCGGTTCATCCCGCTACGTTCGAACTTGCCTTTTGAATTGTGGCTGGGAAACAACGAACAATTTGACGAACAGTCGCAGGTCGTACCGCCGTCGGATCCGGAGCGCACCGAGATTCGAAATTATGTCCACATGGGCGAAACAGCCTTCATGCAGGACAAGTGGCAGAAAGCGACCGCGTTTATGCGCGCGCATCCGCGACTGGAAATCACACTTTTTGCGCGGCGGTTTGTGGCCACTTGGACGGGAGTGGAAACGCCCTTCGAGAGTTTTCGCGAAACTGATTCGCCGCTGGTGCGCCTGGTGATAGCCAGCAACACGCTCGCGGCGCTCGGCGCGTTGTGCGGGATTCTGGCGCTGCTGCGCTCGCGCAGCATCTACGCTTTTCCGCTGGCAGCCGAGCCGATCGTGTACCCGATCATTTACTACGTGACGCACACTTCGCTGCGCTACAGGCACCCGATTGATCCGGTACTGGTGTTGCTGGTGGCAATCGCGGTGGCGGCGGCAGTGCCAAACCGCAGCAATCGCTCCGAAACCGTCTCGTTCCCCTGCTGAAACGAAGTGGCACAGTTCTTTCACCCTACTTTTCTTTACGAAATCCTTATGCCCCGCTTACGGATTCCTAAGGCGACAGAAGTACCGTAGAACTTTCCACCCTGCAGGACATCTAAGTTTCGGGTGCGAATCAGCGGGGCGGGTGTGCGCCTGGAGGGCGAAGGCGGAGTGGCAGTCGCAACCGCGCTTCGGCCAGGTCATTTGCACTGGAGCTTGCAGTCGCGTTGAAGGACGAGTTTTATGGAAGTTTTTGTTTTTTTGGTGGTAGCGGCGGCGTGCATCTTTTTTCTGTACGCACTGGTGCAGTTCTCGCTGGAAGAAAAGCACCTGCGACGAAGGAGAGAAACGCCTCTGGGATTTCCGGTAATTTCTTCGGGACAAATCGTGATGCCACTTGAGACGCCGCGCAAGGAGCGGCGCGAAAATTCTGCTGCTCAAAAAACGCAAGGTGAAAGTAGGAACAGGAGATGACGTCCATGTTGAATATCCTAATCAAGTACAAGACGAAGATCGTTTTTGGCATGCTCGTTTTTGTGCTGGGGCAATCCCCCTGCTTCGCGCAAAGCAGCGGCGACACGGCAAACCAGCAAGCCAGCGGCACCGATCAACAAATACCCTCCGCAATCGCCAAGGAATTGGATGCGATGCGGAAGCGGATAGACGAACTGGAAGCGGAACTGAAAAATGCCAAAGCACCGGAGCGGCCGACCACATCCGCGACGACCGCGAAGGCGACCGTGCCGGTGGCGCCGGTCGTCGCCGCGCCTGCCGCGCCCGCTACTGCGACGTCTGAGTCCTCCACTTCGGCGAACACCACGGCCGAGACCGCTGCTCCCGCGAAAATCGAGCCATTTTCGGATGCGGACTGGACCTGGCTAAACGGAAATCCACGCACCAAGGAAATATACTGGGATACGAAATTCTTTACGCCGGAAATTCGTTCGGACACGGTGTACGTGTATGACTTCAACCATCCTACGGATCACTCGATGGGAGGATCGAGCGAGCTTTTCCGGTCGCAAGAGGTGCAACTGACGCAGCTCGGCGTGGGCGGCGATTTTCACTATGACAATGTGCGCGCGCGGTTGATGACGCAGTTCGGCATGTATTCCGCAACGACGCCGCGCAACGACCCGAGCCCGGGCCACGGACAATGGGATCTGGTTTCCGCGTACCGCTATTTGTCGGAAGCGTACGGCGGGTATCACTTCAACAAGATGTACGGTGTGAATGTGGACGCGGGAATTTTTCTTTCGTATATCGGATTGTTCAGCTACTACAATTTTGACAATTGGGCGTACCAACCCTCTTACGTTTCGTCGAACACGCCGTGGTTTTTCGAGGGCGTGCGCGTGCAAATTTTCCCGACGGCGCATTTGAAGATCGAGCCGTGGTTCATCAACGGATGGCAATCGTACGCATCGGCGAATCACCGGCCGGGGCTGGGCGGGCAGATCAAATGGACGCCGAAGCCATGGATCAACGTCATTTCCAACAACTATGGGTTGGGCCGCGACGATTTATTCATCCCCGATCGGCGGCGCATCCACACGGACAACAGCGTCGAGATCAAATATTTCGACCGGCCGGAGCGGACGCTCGACAAGATGGCGTTTTCGTTGACCGCCGATGCGGGCTGCGAGTACGGCGGTGGCGTGAGTTGCTATGGCGATAAAGCGGGCGGACCGAAGCAGAGTTTCCTCGGATATATGTTCTACAACCGTTTCTGGTTCCACAACGATCTGTTTGGACTGACGCTGGGCGGCGGAAAAATCAACAACCCGGGACGATACCTGGTGCTGCTGCCACCGATCAACGGAGAAAGCGCGATTACGGCGTCCACGAATTCTCCTTACTTCACGGAAAATCCCGGAGATCCGTTCAAGGCCTGGGATACCTCCATCACATTCGACTACATGCCGAAGCAATACATTACTTTCCGTTGGGAATACGACTACCGTCACGCGAACGTGCCCTACTGGACGGGCCGCGGCGGGATTACGCCTCCTGGCGGAAATACCGGCACTCCGACGGACTACGTTTGCAACAACGGCGTTTCGTCCGGGGAGGAATTGCTGGGGCCCGCGACGACTTTCTGCACCAGCGCGCCGCAGAATTCCAGCGTGTGGTTCCCGGATTTGCGAAGGGATGAGAATTTTATTGATATGTCCATCCTGGTGAAGTTCTAAGCGCGGCGGCAATCAACAGCGGTGCGTTCACGGAGGTTTGGTGTATGCAGGACATTGTGTTTGTAGTGCTGACGATTTGTTTTTTTGCAGTCGCGCTCGCGTATGTGCGCGGGTGCGACCGCCTGAAGTAAGAGGACTGACGATATGATTGGAAACATTTTCTTACTGGTGGTTTGCGTTTTGATTTTGGGTTATCTGTTCGCGGCCTTGCTGTGGCCGGAAAGGTTCTGACGATGACGGCAAATGGCTGGCTGCAAATATTTTTGTTTTTGCTGGTGATCTTCGCAGTGGCGAAACCTGCGGGGCTTTTCATGACGCGAGTGTTCGCGCGCGAGAAGACCTGGCTGGACCCGCTGCTGCGGCCGTGCGAACGGCTGCTTTATAAGCTGACGGGCGTGGATGAAAAGCGGGAGATGCGCTGGACGGAGTATGCCATCGCGATGCTGCTGTTCAGCGGCGTTTCGATGACATTGCTCTATGTGATCGAGCGGGTGCAGCAGTGGCTGCCGTGGAATCCAGAGAAGCTGGCTGCGGTGCCGACGGATCTGGCGTTCAACACGGCGGCATCGTTTACGACGAATACGAACTGGCAGGCTTACACCCCCGAAGTCACGATGACTTATTTCACGCAGATGGCGGGATTGGCCTACCACAATTTCCTATCGGCCGCGGTGGGTATCGCGCTGGCGATCGCTGTGATTCGCGGAGTCGCGCGGCGGGAGCAGGAGACCATCGGCAATTTTTGGGTGGACCTGACGCGGACGATTTTGTGGGTGCTGCTGCCGGTGTGTTTGGTGGTTGCGATGATTTTTGTGTCGCAAGGCACGATTCAGAATTTGCGGCCGTATACACACACGCAACTGGTGGATGCGCAGACGGTGACGACCACGGGCACGGACGGCAAGACGACCACGCAGGTAGTGAACGAGCAGGTGATCCCGCAGGGGCCGGTGGCGTCGCAGGAAGCGATCAAGATTTTCGGCACCAATGGAGGCGGATTCTTCTACGCCAACAGCTCGCATCCTTACGAAAATCCGACGCCGTTGACGAATTTTCTGCAGCTGGTGCTGATTTTTGCGATTCCTTCTGGATTGACTTACACGCTGGGGCGGATGACGGGGTCGCAGAGGCATGGGTGGGCGGTGTGGGGCGCGATGGCTGTGCTGTTTCTTGCTGGCGTAGTTTCGGCGTACAGCGCGGAGGCGCGCGGAAATCCGTTGCTGCACGGCGTAGACCAGCGGGCCAGCGCGACGCAATCGGGCGGCAACATGGAGGGAAAAGAGGTGCGGTTCGGCATAGCGAATACGGCGCTTTATGCAACGGTGACGACCGATGCGAGCTGCGGCGCGGTGAACGGTATGCATGACTCGTTCACACCGCTGGGCGGAATGATTCCGCTGATTAATATCATGTTAGGTGAAGTGGTGTTCGGCGGCGTGGGCTCCGGGCTTTACGGAATGATCGTGTTCGTGATTCTTTCCGTGTTTATCGCCGGGTTGATGGTAGGAAGGACCCCTGAATATCTGGGGAAAAAGATCGAGGCTTACGACGTAAAGATGGCGATGCTTTCGGTGCTGATTTTCCCGCTGGTGATTCTGACGTTCACGGCGATTTCGGTGGTTGCGAAATCGTTTGGGACGCCGTCCATTTCGAATCCGGGGCCGCACGGACTTTCGCAGGTTTTGTATGCGTACACTTCCGGCACTGGAAACAACGGCTCGGCGTTCGCTGGATTCAACGCGAACACGCTTTGGTATAACACGACGATCGGGTTTGCGACTTTGTTCGGGCGATTTTTCGCGGTGATTCCGATTCTGGCGATTGCGGGAAGCCTGGCGAAGAAGAAATACGTGCCGGAATCGGCTGGAACTTTTCCGGTGACGACGCCGCTGTTCACGGTGCTGCTGGTTTCCGTGGTGCTGATTGTGAGCGCGTTGACGTTTTTCCCGGCGCTGAGCCTGGGGCCGATTCTGGAACATTTGATGATGCACGCGGGAAAGGTGTTTTAAGGACACATGGCTACTAAAACCGGCAGTAAAGAAAAATCGCGGTGGGGACAGGAAATTGTGGTGCAGGCGGTGTGGGAGTCGTTCGTAAAGCTGAATCCGCGCACGCTCGCCGCAAATCCAGTGATGTTTGTGGTGGAAGTAGGCGCGACGCTGACGACGATTGACTTGATCCGCGGGGTCGTGCAGCACTCGCACGGATTCGGATTCTCGCTGCAGATTACTTTGTGGCTGTGGTTTACGGTGCTGTTTGCGAATTTCGCCGAGGCGATGGCGGAAGGGCGCGGCAAGGCGCAAGCGGAGGCGCTGCGTAAATCACGCGCGGAAACCGTGGCGCGGCGATTGAAGCAGGATGGCAGTATCGAATCGGTGCCGGGATCGCAATTGCGCTCGGGCGATTTGGTGATGGTAACAGCGGGGGAATTCGTGCCGGGCGACGGCGAAGTGATCGAGGGCGTCGCGTCAGTGGACGAATCCGCGATCACCGGGGAATCTGCGCCAGTGATTCGGGAATCGGGCGGAGATCGTTCGGCGGTGACGGGCGGGACGCGCGTACTTTCGGACGAGGTGAAGGTTCGGATCACTTCGAATCCCGGCGAAACATTTTTGGACCGGATGATCAAGCTGGTGGAAGGCGCCTCGCGGCAGAAGACGCCGAATGAAATCGCGCTGAATATTCTGCTGGCAGGGTTGACTATCATATTTTTGCTGGCGGTGGTGTCGTTGCAGCCGATGGCGATTTATTCCGGGGCGCCGCAATCGGTGTTTGTGCTGGTAGCATTGCTGGTGTGCTTGATTCCGACAACGATTGGCGGATTGCTTTCGGCGATTGGCATCGCGGGGATGGATCGCGTGCTGCAGAAGAATGTGCTGGCGATGTCTGGGCGCGCAGTGGAAGCGGCGGGCGACGTGGATACGTTGCTGCTGGACAAGACTGGGACGATTACTTTGGGGAACCGGTTCGCGACGGAATTCATTCCAGCACCGGGCGTGAGCGAAAACGAATTGGCCGATGCGGCGCAACTGGCTTCGCTGGCGGATGAGACGCCGGAGGGGCGTTCGATTGTGGTGTTGGCAAAAGATAAATATGGTTTGCGCGGGCGAGAGCTGGGATCGGTTGCGGCGACGTTTATTCCATTTTCAGCGGTGACCCGCATGTCTGGCGTGGATATGGATGGACGGAAGATTCGCAAGGGCGCGCGTGATGCGATTGTGAAATATGTGAAGGATGCCGGCGGGACCGTGCCGCAGGAAACGATGGAGGCGGTGGATCGCATATCGAATTCGGGGGGCACGCCGCTGCTGGTGGCGGAGGATGCGCGGGCGCTGGGCGTGATTCATCTGAAGGATATCGTGAAGGGCGGAATGCGCGAGCGGTTTGAACATTTGCGCGTGATGGGAATTCGCACGGTGATGATTACAGGCGACAACCCGTTGACCGCGGCGGCAATTGCGCGCGAGGCGGGCGTGGATGATTTTCTGGCGGAGGCGCGGCCGGAGGACAAGCTGGCGTTGATTCGCCGCGAGCAGGCCAAGGGCAAATTGGTGGCGATGACGGGCGATGGCACGAATGACGCGCCGGCGCTGGCGCAGGCGGACGTGGGACTGGCGATGAACGCGGGAACGCAGGCGGCGAAAGAAGCCGGGAACATGGTGGACCTGGATTCGAATCCGACGAAATTGATTGAAGTGGTGGAAATCGGCAAACAGTTGTTAATCACGCGCGGGGCGCTGACGACTTTTTCGGTGGCGAACGACGTGGCGAAATATTTCGCGATTATTCCGGCGATGTTCGCGGCGGCATTCCCGGAGCTGGAAGTTTTGAACGTGATGGGGCTGAAGAATCCACAGTCGGCGATACTTTCAGCGGTGATTTTCAACGCGCTGATTATTATCGCGCTGGTGCCGCTGGCTTTGCGCGGCGTGAAATACCGGCCGCTGGGTGCTGAGGCTTTGCTGCGGCGGAATTTGCTGGTGTACGGGCTGGGCGGAATTATCGCGCCTTTCATCGGGATTAAATTAATTGACGTGATCATCACGCACATCGGGTGGGCCTAGAGGCGAGTGACCTATGAAAAGAAATTTTCTGATTTCGATTTGGATGACGCTGGCGACGACGGTTTTGCTGGGGATTTTGTATCCGTTGGTGGTGACTTTGCTGGCGCAGTGGGCTTTTCCACGGCAGGCCAATGGAGAAATCATTCACGTTGGCGGGAAGATGGTGGGATCGAGCTTGATCGGGCAGCCGTTTACTTCGGCGGGATATTTTCATTCGCGGCCATCGGCGGCAGGAGCGGCTGGATACGATCCGGATGCGTCTAGTGGCGGAGCATCAAATTTGGGGCCGACGAATTCGGCTTTGATTACGCGCGTGAATGGCGATGTGACGAAGCTGCAGGCAGAAAATCCTGGCGCGCGGATTCCGGTGGATTTGGTTACTAGCTCGGGATCGGGGTTAGATCCGGATATTTCGCCGGCGGCTGCGGAATTTCAAATTGCGCGAGTGGCGCGCGAGCGTGGGATGAGCGAAGGGGATGTGCGGGCGGCTGTCGCGCGGCATACGGAGGCGCGGCAGTGGGGATTTTTGGGCGAGCCGCGGGTGAACGTTTTGGAATTGAATTTGGAGTTGGATGTGGTGCATCCGTTGCATTAAAGATTGGCGCGCCAATTTTCCTGCGATCGAAAAACGCGGCTTCAGGGGCTGAAGCCCCTTTTGACACGAAGCTTGACGACGGGGCTGAAGCCCTGCCCTTCCGGGCCTGTGTGAGGCATCGCAATTCATACCTCAGCGGCTAAAGCCGCTCGATCTATTGCGACGGTTATGGCACGGCTGAAGCCGTGCGCTGACGCAAAGCGCTGGTGGGATTATTTTTACTTTTCGGGGCGGTGGGCGCGGGATTTTGGTTTGGGAGGATCGAAGCGATAGCCGATCCAGGGTTCGGTGTGGATGTAGCGCGGGTGGCGGGGGTCGGGCTCGATTTTTCTTCGCAATTGATTGATGAAAACGCGCAGGTATTCGGTTTCTTCCCCGTAGTCAGGTCCCCAGACGGCTTGCAGCAGGCGG
>Ga0209655_10000960_pt1 | contig 10818 bp, 16 predicted proteins | sample BogFormECP03_OM2_FD_188236 | JGI IMG/M metagenome (GOLD analysis project Ga0209655, IMG submission 188236) | Bog forest soil microbial communities from Calvert Island, British Columbia, Canada - ECP03_OM2 (SPAdes) (version 2) | ecosystem: Environmental > Aquatic > Freshwater > Wetlands > Bog ...
CAAGCCACAAGCCACAGCACTGCCAGAGTCGCAGAGACGACTGTAGATTTAACCATCGTCTTCTGCATCCAGAACCATCATCGCAACGCCGCCGCAGGACTGTTGTCCGGTTGTCATCGTAACTCCCTCATGCCTTTTCCTGCCCTACTATAAGCAGTAAACTGCCCTAATGAAACAGAATCGTCCAGCCGCTCCTGACCTGCCGATGGAACAGACCGACCTCGCCGTGTCGTTCTATGACATGGCAGCCGATTATCCGAAGAAAAATTTTGACCAGATTACGAAGCGGGTTATGCCGCGAGGCTGGAGCAAGAGCAGCGCGGCATTCAAGAAAGAAGAGCGGAAGATGTACGATCTGGCGCGGTGAGGCGAAAATGGGCAAAATTGACGATCAGTTCGACGCGGCCAAGAGCCAGTACCCGGAACCACCTGACAATGTTGTGGGCGAATTGGCCCTCCGAATTGGAGGAGCGGTAATCCCTCTGATCGGGCTCGTCAACTCCGTTAGAGATTATTATTCTCAGAAAGCCGTCCAGCAACGACTGAATGCGCTAACCGAGGCGGTGAACGACAAGGTAAACGCCACAAACTCGGACGTGGATGCAATTAAGGCAATGTTGGATTCTGGTCAATTTGCCGAAGGCATAAGGCTGGCAATCGAAGAGACGTGGCGCACGACGGACGCGGAAAAGGTGAAACGCTTTGGTGCAATTCTAGGGAATTTGCTCGCGGCCATCGGCAACTCGGATTCGCCGCAAGACGCGGCGGAGTTTATAAGAACTGTGTCTCAATTGAGCGACCGCGATATTCAGGTACTTGATTTGTTGTGCTCCAACAGCGTCCATCTCTTGGCTTCGTACCCAAACCTCCACGACCCAAATCCGTTTAGTGATGCATGGTCAACGGCGGTCAGGATGGCGGATGAGGCCAAACTCGCTCGCGACGATTTCTATTCGTCATGCAAGCGCCTTGAGGGGTTTGGCCTCGCAATTGAACTTCCAAGAAATCCGAGCCGCCTAAGTCCCGGCGATTACTCTTTCCGACCCACACGGCGCGGGGAGAAACTTTACTTCCTGCTGAAAGATGGTCCCTCGAAGCCATAGTATCAAGCGTAGCCGCCGGGGGCCGGGTCGTGTGGCGAATCGTGGCCAGTTAGCAGATCAAAGATTGAGGCTGGCACGAATGTTCTTGGCTCTTCCTCTGTGGACCTCTGCAATGCGGAGAAACGGTTCTCTGACCGCGTCGAATCTGCCCGCACATTCTTCGAGGAACTCGGCGTCATTTTCTTCTTCGGTGGCGCGCCAATGCAGGTAACTGAACACGGCTTCGAGTGTCGGTGTCTCCATTGTTGTGGCCCTCACTGAATGGGTCTTGCGTCGAGAACAACGTGACGGAGGAACGTTTCACTCGGATTACAGGTAGATTGTAATTTTACGTCGCGGACGCTCGCTGCGACTTGCAGGTTCAAGTCATTTACACCTACATACGAGTACCGCGCTTCTTCCGTTGTGACATCTTCTGGGCCATGAACAAGAGCAGCTTCTGATCAGCCTTATTTGTCCGTCGAAGTAGCCTGCGAAACCTGCCCAGCGTCCGAGCATCACGGCCAGAACTGCCCCAATCGCCACCACCGACCATAGGAAGTTCCGGGGCTGGAGGCTTCTCGCCGTCGTAGAAAATTTGGTACATCGGAACTTCCATTGCCCGAGCAATTTTTTCGAGCGTTTCAATGGCCGGAACGGTGTGACCGTTCTCGACGCGGGAGAGGTAGCAGCGAAGTAAGCCCGTCCGCTTCTCAATGTCGCCTTGGGACATCTTTTTCTGCTCGCGCAATGCTCTCAGTCGTTCAGCGATGACCATTCGTGGCTCCTCTGCGGGGAGTGTACCACCAACTACTTCTCGCAATGGGCTACAGGACGCTTGCGCTCGTGGCTTGACCTGCTGTATTCCCCGCAGTAGGCTCTCGGGACACCAACAGGAGGCGGTCGAATGGCGTTTGCCAAATCCCTCGCCAAAACCCTTGGGATAATCGCAGTCGTCTATCTATGCTGCCGCTACCTTGGTGAGTTTTCCCCGAAACAAAGTGCGATGCTCACCGCGCTCGCGTGGTTGGGTTTTGGACTCTATGAGGGCGTTAGTGCCTCGCAGCAACCGTCCCAGTCTTTCTCTCCGTTTTGCGTTTCCATTTATCCCAATTGGCGTGTCCTGTTGTCAGACTTCAAACTCATTGGCGACGCCAAGGAATATGACTGGCTCTGCGAGATGATGAATAAAGTGCCAGCAGCAGAATACAGCGTATTTCGCAGCGGCATCTTTTTCACTGTCATTTCGCCGCCGTCCAACGACGGCTTGCTACCCGGATTGACCTATTTGGGCAATCACAAGGATTTTGTTACCTCAGTTAAAATCTTTGAAAGCATCGTCAACCTCGAACGCGAACAACGCGATCAAGTAGGGCAGCACCCATTCTTCAACCACCCCTTGTGGGCGAACTTGCCGGAATTGTTCTTCAAGTTTGGAACTGGCGGATACGAAATAGGTCTGGAGGTTCAGAACGATTGGTGGGAACAGGTCTGTAAGGATGGAGGAATAGGAGAACTCGCCAAAACTAAAAGCGACAGAGACCACCGTTGTGGTACGGCCAGACTAACAGTTGCCGTGCTTCCATATTCGGAGTTCGGCATCTACTACCAGAAAAGCGATTATAAACACATGGATGAGCAACAGCGATCAAGGGACAGGCAACTTGAAGCGCGAGGATGGAAGCGCCAAGTCGAACGCGACAGTGAAATCCGCGATCCGTGGCTTCGGATTGACCATAAGTACTTTGCTGTCGCGCATCGAGACGTGTAACTGCACTCAGAATAGGTGCGCGATTCAAGAAAGAAGCGCGAAAGACGTACGATCTGGCTCGCTAGTGCAGCGCGGGGAACTACTCCGTTTTCGGGTGCCGACGCAGCCACTCCGCCCGAGATTCAGCCGATTGAATTTCTGAATGCTGGTCCGACCGAGCGATGCTCAGCAGAATTTTTCGGGCAGCATGTATATATCATCGTAATTTCCAAATTGCTTGCTTACGGGGTTCATCTCGAAGCATCGCAGTAAGGTAACGCCCCAAGCCATCCAAGTCAGGAAACACCGTCAACTCATCAATTCCCGCCAGAGATAAGTCATCCTCTATACCGTCCAGAGACTCAACAGGTATGTTTATTCGCGCCACAGCCGGGAATGGCTCCGCAAACATTCGCTCGAACCCGTTTGGATCAGAACCGTGTATTGTGAAGCAGGATCGTTGAGAACTGATTCGCTGCGAGAAGTGAGTTGGGTAAACAGCGATGGGCAAGTCCACGTCGAGTTTCTTTTCCATTTCATACCGATCAGGGAGCCACTTTTTGTACTTCTCAGCATGTTCCGGCACGATTCCTGTCGCCGCACCCGGCGGGATTACTTCAGCGATCCCAAGATTGTTTCTATTCAGTGACCACGGATCAATTGCCCACACCGTTGCGTTCGTTCTGTCTCTTGGTTTCTTGTCTCGATTGTCCCTCACTGCGAAGTAAAGAGCGATCAACGCAGCTTCGGTCCAATCCAACAATCTAGTTGGTGCCCCGGAATGCTGCATCAAGAAATACCAGTCCCATGAATTTTGCGGACGCTCGCTCCCGAGGCTGGGGCCACGCATCAAAAACTCTTGTCGAATCTCATCCTCAACAACCCGAATCCCTCGGTCTGGCTCGATATTTCTGTAGAGTTTGGGTGCTAAACGCCACTCGCTGTTTGAGTGCCCACGAAACCACGGCCCCCAATTCTTGTGATCGGGAAACCAATGCTTCGATATTTCGGCTACGACATCAACGAACTCAGTAAGTCTCTTTACATCGAATAGTGGTTCAGTTTCAGCAGTCATTGTTAATCCAATTCGCTGAGGCCGGGTACTTGGGTGAGTTCGATAAACGGAACGCCGCTGTTTCGCGCCGACCACATCACGTACAAAGTCCCGTGCCGAATTAGAAATGGAATCATCATGGTCAGGAAACTAGTTCGGAGGCGGCGCAGGGAGCGATTCGATTGTCTGCTTGATTAGAGCGGCCTGCACGACGATTGCAAGACCTAGCTGAAGCTGGTGCGTCTCGTCGGAATACGGTCCAATAGTGTGCTGCTGCATCAAACTCTCCTGCGAGACAAGCCCCACGATAAGGTGAATGGTTTGACCTAGCTGAACGGTGCTTTGATAGCTCCGATTGGATTGTACGAAATAAACCGGGCCTCCGCTGTTTCCCTGAAACACTCTGAAGTCATAGAGGAACGTTGGGTTCGATGCGGTCGGGAGCAGCGGATATGAAGCGATCTTGCCGCTTCTCAAAATCGGGAATCCTGCGTCGTTCGCTGCCTGTCCTAGAGGATACCCCAGACACTCAAGTTCATCGCCGGGATGGATTTCAAACTTTGCAAGCAATGAATCGTCCGCAAGCATGTCTGTCGATAGAAGCGGAAGTGCTACCTCAGTCGGAAGGGCAATGTACATCGCCGCAACATCAGCATTGGGGTGCTTGATCCAAAGAGGCGCGCCGTTCATACGAATCTGAATCGGGAGCGGAAAGGGAACCCACTTGCCACTCTGCTCCACTCTCAGCATGACCAACGCCGTGTCTCCCGCAATTTCGCTCAGTACGTGCGCCGCAGTGATTAAGACATAGGCACCTCTCCCTTGTTGATTGGGGAGCGGCTTGCCCATGATAAAAACGGTTCCTAGGGTTTGTTGACCTTGCGCGTTCGGCCCCTTAATTAGAAAAGTCGTCTGCATCAGAGCCGTATTCAGCTCGATGTCTTTCGCCGGAAGAGGGGGAGCTGTAGGTGGGGAAGGGGTCTGCGCAGAAACACGTATTGCACACAGGAGCACGAGAACGACAGCGTTTTTCACGGACTGGAACCTCGCACAAGATGTGTACCACACGCAGCACCTTCGTTCAACGTCGTCCTGTTTGCCCTTCCGTCGATTGACGGAATCGGTATCCGTTGATAGTGTTGGCACAATATGGACGTTAAAGATGTCGTCGCTCTAGTTCACTTCCGCGAACTCCATTTTCTGCCGAGGGTTATCTTCTTTATCGGAACGGCGTGCTTCATTGGTTCGTTCTTTGTGAAGGTTATCGTTCTGGGATTGCTTGGTGTGACAGTGATGCTGTCGGCCAGTGCGCTGAATCTAGCGATCAATTCGATGTTAGGCATTTATATCTCGGTGCGGGAAAGAAAATTCGATATTCCGTGGATGTTGCTTGTGCAGACCGCCCTTGCGGTCGCACTCTCCATAGTCTTGTTAAGATTGGCTCACTTCTACTACGTCCACGGGGAGATGCCACCGTGTCTGTTCCCACTTGGCAAAGGATACTTGTGTTCTGTCTGCAGTTGAGCAATGAAAGTTTAACGAACCCTATCAGTTTCCGCCGACCCGCAGATTTGGAGTCCTCGACATGATCGTCGTCGATTTAACCAAGCGTGAGCAGTTGCGAAGACTGGCTGGAAAGTCTGTGACGTACTCTATTCTCTTCTTGGCCGCATCGTTACCTCTCTATCTGACAGTGCTGTACTGGAGAGTTTTCATCACCGCGATTACGACGGGTGTCTGCTACGGTGTAGCTTCTGTCATAACTGGCTATTTCGACCGTTGGGGTTGGCAACGAGTTGCGTCTCTTGACGATTGGAAGAACATTGTTACGGAGTTCCTTTCATACCAAGACAATAAGCTTTAGCGTCGCCTTTCCCGATCCTATCTTCCTGAAGACTGATATTTCATCAGCTACAACGATACGGTCAAAAATCGCATGAAATCCTGTATCCGGTCGAAAGCTGCTTTGGCCTCAGAATCGTCGTACGGTTTGCGTGCGTGCGACACGTTGTTGCGCCAAATATCTTTCATGAACGTGCAATGGTCTGCGGCATCGCAATAAAATTCCAACTTGGTTTGTCGCCTTGGCCCTGCTGGTGCCTGTCTGATTTGGGCGATCTTATTTTTGGTTTCGCTAATTACCTTCTCCCAGTCTCCGTACTCTATCGGACACGTTTTTCCCTTGTGTGAAATTTTCACCCGCAGGCGTTTGGCAAGGCTTCGGAGCCCGAATTCTGCAATTCGCATCAGGTGAAATACGCAGGCGGTGTTCTGTTCGAGCGCGTAGCAATCTATTGCTCGCTCGCTATCTTCCTTACACGCCGGAATTTTCTTCCAAATGTTCTCCCAGACCAATGCGAACTTGTCGTGAAGTTCGGCCTTTGGGGTCGGGACAAAGGCGAAACGGCGATAGCACAGGTCAGCATGAATTGCCTCATGCAGAACCTTGGCTTGGTTTCGTAATTCCGCCCAAGTAATGCCTTGCCGAATCTCGTGATTGAAATGCTGGAATCTAGCGAGCGCGGCGGAAAGTCCGAGAAATTCACATTGCGCCTGAATGTATTTCAACATCGGCACATAAGCGCCGTTCATTTGGGAGTCAGCTACGCGAATATCCTCTGCTGGAATGCCGTTTTGATCGGGAAGCGTCGCGGCTAGGTTTCCTTGCGACTGCATGTCTTGGAGACACTCAATCGCACGGACCAACTGCCAAACATTGTAGTGACGCATGGTTTCTTCAATTCTCCAGATACGGAGGTTCATTCAGAACCTCCGCCCAGATGCAAAAGTACGCCCGAGAGTCGCCATTCTATCCCACAGCCCGCGCTTGATGCATTCCTGCGCGTGAATGCGTCGCATTCAGATTTGGTAAAGAGACGCGCCCCTCGTTCCGTCGCCCTCCGCTGGCTGCTTGTTGGCGATGACGGTCGCAATCTCATCCGGTGTCATCAGCATGGTAAACGTGCCCCCAGTTGGGAGGTTCATTCCGCCAACAGGACCAGTGAGAATCGGAAAATCCGCCAGCGTCTCGCGCCATATAATCTCGCCTAATAGTTGTTTGTAAATCTCGTAGATTTGTTTTTTGTAAGGCGACAAAAACACCACGGTCAAGTCAACTTGCTTTCGATATTCCTCCTCCGTCATTCCCAGCCCGACTCTGTGTGCGGTCGCTGCGTCGAGGTCGTAGTGCTCAAAAAACAAAACCTCTGCCGCAGAGCCTGCGGCCTCGCCATTCACCGGGCCGTCGGGGGCGACTAAATTGCAAAATTTCAGCACTTCGCGTAGAACGGCAATCCCTGCACTCTGATGCTGTAGGACAGAGTAGGCCGTCGCATGTCCGGCTTCATGAATAAGTGCGTGTTTTACGTCGTCGTCAATCAACATCAATTCCTCGATTTTGAACCGCGACGGTATTCTAACCTTTCAACGTTAAAGCAGCGTCGAACTCGTCAAACGTCAGAACCTCGCAATTAATAGACGCTTCGGTTGCGATCCCTCGCAGGCTGGTCGCCTGCGAGGATTCGTCAGCGATGAACTTTTCGCAGTACGGCAGATAGACAGCCATCATCAAGTCGTTGCGACCAGCGGGCGCGGGATCGTCTGGCATCTTCGGTCTGAGCGAACCGACGAACCAGCTCATCACGAATGCGTAGCACCACGCGCGGAAGGGCGGACACGCTTCGATGAACCGCCGAATGTCTGCTTCACTCGGGGTGCTCCCCGCCACGTAGCGATAGATTTCCTGACCGACGCCCCAGAGTACCCCGTCTTCCAGCGTTGCGAGCGCAAGTGCAGCGTGATAGTCCGTGGGACGGAGAGATGGGTTTTGCGCCAAAGCCTCATGCAACTTCGGGCGTAGGTTCGCCCACACCTTTGCGTAGCGTTCTTCTAGTTCAAACTGCTCATTCCTTTGTTGGTCGCAAAGTTCTTCCGTGAAGTCCCGATCAATAATCGCGCGTTCATAGAATCTCGCTCTCACAGGGAGGAACGTCCAATCAAACCGCGAAGCGTTTTTTGAGTGCGCCAAGACCAGTTGTTTGATGATCCAGTGCGGGGGCCAGAGACACTGTCCTGAAGCTAGCAACCGTTGGCATCGTGCGAACAAGTTCTCCCTGCGCGGATTTTTCTTCGCGGGTGTAGCGAGTATTTCGTCAACGGCCATCGCGGGCAACTGAACGGTAAATCCGCAGTACAATGCCTTCATCAGCGGTTCGGACTGTGCCCCTCCGTCTTCGAGTCTATTAACGCCGCGTGTATCAAACCCAATGGTTGGCTGTGGAGTCATCGCTCCAATTTTAGCACCGACCTGAAATTTGCCTCCGGTCGTCCTTTTCTTGTCCGCGTGTGCGCAGTAAACTCCGCGAATGCAACGAAAACGTCCTGCCACGCCTATTCCTCCATCGGGCAAGGCTGCCGCGCAAACGGACAAAGCCGCGCCGACAGAGTTTGAGAGAAACAAACTAGAAGCCATCGCATTTCAGGAGACGATTGCGTCTCATGTGGTTGGAATTCTCACTCACGAAGGTCAAAATGTTGGCACAGGCACGCTAGTTCGCTACGGCACGAAACATCTGATCTTAACTGCCTACCACGTGTTGGAAGTCACGCCGATTTCAAAAGTCCGTTTTGCGTTTCGACCAAGAGGAAGCCTTCAAACGGCTCCTTTGCGAGAGTTTGCCGCCACCCCGACGCCGCTAATAGCCGGACAATCAATCGACCCGCTGCGCGTCGGGCAGGATAAGGCGAATGACTTGACTGCTGTCGTTTTACGTCCACAGCAAGAATTGCCGGGGAACGCCGCACTGTATGACGCTACTCGCATTAAGCCGTTTCAACTAATCGAACAGGCATCTTTGCTTTTTACGGGTTTCCCTATGGACAACGCTGTGCAAGCGGGGCCGCGAGTTGAAGCCGTGGGCATGGTGTCCGAGCATTCTTTTTACGATGTTGCGCTGAACAAGTCTGCAGAAGTGGTCGCTAAAATCGATCCGGCTCGTCAGTTCGCAATGAAGTATACGTGGGCGGGAGCCCTGAGCCCTGACGGGTTCAGCGGGTCCGCGATCTGGTGCGGACTAAACTCTTCCTCGCCGATTTGGACCGCTAATTTGGCCCTCGCTGGAGTAGTCACCGATTACGATCAGAGCAAGCAATTGATTTACGCGACGAATTTGAGTCGTGTGCTCGCTCTAATCGCGCGGAGTTAGGCGAAAGAGCGCCTCGGTCAGAGAAAACACTCGCGGAAGGCGGCATCAACCCGCGCGGTTAAACGTAGTTGGAAAAGGAGGGGTTTAAAAATGAAACGGTACTGGATCGGTGGTGCAATTGGTTTGGCTCTTGCTGTCGGAGTATTCGCTGGATCACATGATGAGTTCACGTGGCACAAGGTCAAAGGTCCCGGCCCGTACCATGTTGACGTTGTTTCGGGCCACGGAAAGACGTGTTACGTGTTCACCGAAGAGTACGAAAAGGGGAATGCCGGAGAACAACCTGTTCTGCTGTGGTGCGAGCCGAGCACCTCGCAGCAATAGCGTTTCCCTGCGAGAAACCTGCCCGCTTTTGACTTGGCTGACGATTACCCAAGGGAAAGTTTTGTTCAGATTGCGAAGCGCGTCAGGCCGCGAGGGTAAGTCAAAGCCAGTGCCGCGTTCAAACGGGAAGCGCGTCGGACGTTTGATCTTGCCCGATAGGGATGGGTGATGCATGCCGTCAGAAAAGCCTCGTGCGCAGCGAAGACGAGAAGCAACGGTTGATTGATTTGAGGGTAGGATACAGCGGATCGCTCTAAAATTAAAACACTGGAGGCGGCACACATGGTTATCGGAGACAGGCTGAAGGAAATCAGGGAGTCGAGGAATCTCTCACAGGGCGACATCGAAAAGTCCACCGGGCTCCTGCGCTGCTACATCAGCCGCGTCGAGAACGGTCATACCGTGCCCGCGATTGAAACGCTGGAAAAGATGGCTCGCGCTCTGAACACTCCGATGTACCAACTTTTCTACGACGGTGAGGAGCCGCCGAAGGTGAAATTGCCCGCGCCGAAGACGAATGGGTTCGGGCTCAGGAGCGCAGACGCGCGCATGCTGGATCGCTTCGGCAGGTTGTTGTCCCATACGTCAAAGTCCGACCGCGCGCTGCTGATGCTGATGGCTACGAAGATGGCAAGTCGCGGCGCGCGACGAAGCGCGTAGGACCGCAGTTCTATTCTTGCCCGAGGGAGGAAGTGATGGAATCAGATATGACGCCAGCCGAGCAGAAGTTTTTTGACGAACGAGTTAAGAACTACAGGTCAGAAGGTGACAGCGGCGTAGAGGCGGAACGGCGGGCTTGGATGGATGTGTTGGAGCGCAGGCATACTGGTGACGACGCTGCCAACTACCAAGGGATTCCATCGCCACGCATCGTCATCCCGATGAAGACGCCTGCGCCAGCGACGAAAGCACTGACTCGGTATAAATTCCGCGCTGAGTGTATGGTGGATGTTCTGCGATTCTTTGACTTGATTTCCGCAACGGAGGGGATAGGCGCACTGGTGAACGTATACGTCAGCCCATTGCACGAAGCGGAAGCCCTGCCTGATGTTGTTGCGTCTTTTGGCACCAGTCTCACCAAAGAGCGTCTTTTGCAATTGGTGAAACGCGTAACGGATAGTCACGTCATTGAAGGCACCATCGCGGAGGAATCCGAGTACACCGGGGATCGCCGAGATATGCCGAGAGCCTAACATCAGACTCCCACCAAAAACTCCCACCATCCACCCCGAAAACGACCTAAAACTTCCTAAAGTCTCCGAAGGTAAATGGCTTTGAAATCAATCAGGAAGGCTTGAATCCCTCGGTATGGAACCCAGTAGCGCGTTGTCAGTCAAATCAATAACCTTGATGGGATGCATCACTATCACAAGGGCCCCGCGATGTTCAATACTCTGCTGCATA
>Ga0209655_10000961_pt1 | contig 10813 bp, 12 predicted proteins | sample BogFormECP03_OM2_FD_188236 | JGI IMG/M metagenome (GOLD analysis project Ga0209655, IMG submission 188236) | Bog forest soil microbial communities from Calvert Island, British Columbia, Canada - ECP03_OM2 (SPAdes) (version 2) | ecosystem: Environmental > Aquatic > Freshwater > Wetlands > Bog ...
GAGCCAAAACTCTTTGGCATCAAACAATTACAGAGTTTGGGTAGAGCATTCGGCTCTCGACCGAACGCTCGGGATGGAAGTGTAAATGGGTGGCACAGAAATTGTTGAACGGAAAGGCCTTCCCGGAGTACGTATCCAAGGTCAAGTGGCGCTGTCATAAGAATGTAGTAGCGCGTGTGATTCCCCAACTGCGGAATCGTTGTTACTAACTGCGTAGGGAGCACTCTGGCCTGGAGACTTGATCGACTCTTCGGTTCTTTGCCGAATCGTCGGGCATTTTTTAATCGATTGATCTTGTAGGATCTGGATTGTTTTCGGTTAGCATCTCCTTCGGGCAAAACCACATCGCCGTTCTTCGATAACGTTCCACGAGCCGACAAGGCAGGAGTTATTTCCCACAACCCCGTTTCGGGATACTTTCCGGTTTGCTCGCGGTCCATCCGCTGGAATCACACATTCGCCGACAAATGGGGAGTGTTCACCGATGTGCGGTATGGCCGGACCCATAGCCCACCATAGAATCGGTGTTGTAGCGGCTGTTTCGAAATACGGCAATGCCGCTTACAAACGGAGGTCTGCGCAAGTGCAAGGGAATGCGGAGGCGGGCCGTTCGGCGTATGGAGCTGCTTCGATGAAGGCAACGGAAGCATTCGTTCCAGCAACCCAACGACTCTTCGAAGACAAAATCGTCATGGACTTCCTTCCGTGGCCTATTCGATTCCTGCTTCGGAGATCCGCGATTCGTGCGGCCTTTCTATCACTCTTGGAAGCGAGCGCTCCAGGCATACGAGGTGCGATGCTTTGCCGGACGCGACGCATCGACGATGCTGTCCGGAACGCCATCCACCAAGGATTGCCGGCGTTAGTGATCCTTGGCGCGGGTCTGGATACTCGACCTTATCGTTTCAAAGAGTTTGCCGACGTTAACATTGTGGAGGTAGATCTACCGTCGGTTCAAGAATTCAAGAAAACATGCGTGCTACGAAAGTTCGGTGCCTTGCCCAGGCACGTTCGTTTCGTTCCTAGCGACCTGAACACAGAGCAACTCGACACTACCCTTGAGAGTTGTGGATTGAACCCATCCGAACCTGCAATTTTCCTTTGGGAAGGCGTTTCGCAATATTTGCAGCCCAATGCGGTGGACTCCGTTCTATGTACCATCGCAAAGCGGCCCAAGGGAACGGTTCTGGTCTTCACCTACGTGCTGCAAGAAGTGATTACCGGGGTTTATCGATCTGACCGAAGCGAAGCTTTTCGGAAAAGCGCAAGCCGTCAGCCTGAGCCATGGCATTTAGGAATAGATCCCCGCCAATTGAAAACTTTCCTCTCTGCGCGCGGCCTGAGCTTACGGCATGATTTCGGCGCCGAGGAGCACCAAACGGATTACCTTTGGCCAGTAGGGCGCAAACTGGAAGTCTCCGAAATTGAGCGTGTGGCGATAGCAATCGTGTGATGGCTCTGCCCGCATGGACACCAACGGGCGATTCGAGGCCGATAGACGGGTTCACCTGAAGTTATTGCAGGCCGCTTCGGGGAAGCGAACTCTCGTCGAAGCTCCGTTGCATTCTCACCTCCTCGAAGCCCGTTTCTGGCCAACTTTCGAGGAGCCGACAATCCGAGAGCGATGGTGATTCGGTTTGTCCAAAAACACTGCGGCATTTCGGTTTCCCCAAGCATCCACCAAGATCTCCTTCGAGAACACTGAGGGAAGACGGTAGGCCTTTGGGTACTTCCTCTGTCGAAGTGATTTGCGATGCTGTATGGTGGATCGGTACGGATAGGAATACTCAAATAACCATGGTCTCCCGTATTCATCAGGTAGAGCAGCACAGATCGAGAATTCAAGGGATTGAGGCGATGACACTCGTCTCAAATCATCACTTCCCGCGCCATTCACATGACCAACTCGGCATCGGAGTTATCGCTTTCGGCGCGCAGCGCTCATGGAGCGGGGTTGGGGCCGTTAATGCGTCAGCCGGGGACGTGATCATGGTGAATCCCGGAGAAGTGCACGACGGGGCACCCTTGGATGGCAACCCTCGTGGGTGGCGAATGATCTATATTGACCCAGCCCTCGTGGTCCGCGAAGTGGAAGAGGAGATCGCGGGCCAGGTCGAGATCGTGCATCCTGTAGCGCGCGACCGTCTGTTGGCCGCACACTTTGCTCGACTGTTTGGCTGCCTCATAGCCTCACAGTCAGATCGTCTCGCTGCAGAGGAGAATTTGCTTCGCTCCCTGGTCTACGTATTCGGGCAGCACGGGATGGCGCGACCCTCATCAAGTGGCCCGTCGCCCTGCGTAGCAAGAGCGGTCCAGCGATTAGACTCTGCGCCGGACACGTCGGTGTCTTTGGCGGAGTTAGCTGCGCTGTCGGGCGTGAGCCGCTTCCAGCTCTTGCGGGGCTTCGCACGCGAAATAGGAATCACACCGCATGCCTACCTTGTTCAAAGGCGCGTGCGCCTTGCGCGGCAGCTCCTGGCCGATGGTCAAACACCCGCCCAAGCAGCTTTACTGGCCGGCTATGCGGACCAGAGCCATATGACTCGCGCCTTCGTCCGCCAACTGGGGGTGACGCCGGGCCGCTATCGAGCGGCCATCGCCTAATACCGGGCGGTCATGTGCAATTTCGTTCAAGACGCGGCGACGGGCTTACGCATATCGTTGGTCTATTGATCGAGAAGTCAAGCAGAGGGCTGAGTACCCATGATCCGCCGCTGTGACGAACACGATTTTGAGCTGATCTGGACCATCATCAACGATGGCGCGCAGGCCTATAAAGGGATCATCCCTGCAGATCGCTGGACAGAACCGTACATGCCTCGGGAGAAACTGCGGCGTGAAATCGACGAGGGTGTTGTGTTCTGGGGCTACGAGGAGACCGGGACCCTGGTAGGCGTGATGGGCATTCAACGGGTCCATGACGTGACCCTCATCCGGCACGCTTATGTTAGCACCAGGAGCCAGAAGCGCGGGTTTGGAGCGCACTTGCTGTCTCATTTAAGGGAGCTGGCGAGCGGTCCGGTGTTGATCGGCACGTGGGCGGATGCTGCTTGGGCGATCCACTTTTACGAAAGATACGGCTTTCAAATAGTTGGTCCCCAAGAGAAGGACCGGCTGCTCAAAAAGTACTGGACTGTGCCCGAGCGCCAGATTGAAACCTCCGTAGTTCTGGCAGATCCAAAGTGGCGGGAATTTAGCAGTGAAGCGTGACGCTTCCTTGACCATGCAAGCGTTCAAGTCCGCTTCGAGGAAGCAAGGTTTCGTCGAGGGCCCCTTGCACTCTCATTTCCCCGAACGCCGTTTCTGGATAGTTTCCGCGTTGCCGACCCACCAGAACTCCTCACGCGCGGCTTGCGGCGAGCTCCTGGCTACTGCCCGCTCGGCATGAATCGTCCGAGATGGTATTTATGACATTTAGTGTTTTGCGCAGGAACTCAGTTTGCGGGCGAAAATGTACGCCCTTTGGCTCTGGTGTTCCACTTCTGGGGAATAAGGCTCTCGCTCAATTATTTCCTCGATTTCAAAACCCGCGCCTTCTAGGTACCGTTGAATTACCAATGGCCGAAAATAGAAAAAACCCATTGAGATCCGGCTACCCCATAATTCATCCATGCGAACTATTTCGTCACCAGCGTGAAACGCAAGCAGAAGCAGCCCGCCGGGTTGCAGCACTCTTTCCATTTCTCGAAATACTCGGGGTAGCGATTCGTTGGAAATATTAACGATGGCATAGAAAGCGGCGATTCCAGCAAGCACTCCATCCGCGAGGTTGAGATCCATCATATTTCCCTCCCGGAAGCAAATGTCAGGGTTGAGTCGTCGCGCCTGGGCTAACATCCGGGGAGAAAGATCCATTCCGAAAACCCTCGCGCCTGCATCGTGCAGGTAACGGGCGATGTGTCCGGGACCACAGCCCATGTCGCAAACTTCTCCGCTCCCTGCAAGTTCAGACGCAAAGCGGCTGAGGAGTTCTCGGTCCAATGGTTTGTGCTGAAGTTCGTCGAAAATCCGACGCGTATACTCGTCCGCCAATCGATCATAGCTTTCGCGAATCGATTGTGTGATGTTGTCGTTCATGCGCTTGTCTCCGAGGCTGCCAAGAGCACACATCGATTTCACTTGCGAGCCGGTGCGAACGCCCGATATTCGTCGCGAGACGTTAGCGGTGGCGGAGACGTAAAGCCTCCCAGCCTCCGTCAGCAATCCAACCTCCATCGACCACAAGGGCATGCCCGTTGATGAACCCGCTTTCGTGGGGATCCGCCAGAAATGCGATTGCCCGTGCGATATCATCCGGTGATGCGAACCGACCCATCGGCACACGGTTCGTGATGTCAGCTTCCGTATAGCCTCCCGCTGCCTGGTCTGCAACATCCATTTCGGTCTTCACCCACGCCGGACAGACCGCGTTGACGCGCACACCTCTTCCTCCCCATTCGGACGCGAGTGTGCGGGTCAGGCCGATGAGGCCGTGTTTTGAGGCATTGTAGGCCGCACGGTCCGCGACACCGACTAGTCCGGCGACGGACGCTACATTAATGAGGGTGCCGGCCCCCTGCCGGAGCATCATCGTGCCAAAGGCTTTGGCCAGCAGAAAAGGCGCCACGAGGTTGACCTCCAATACGCGCCGATACTCCGTTGCAGAAAGCTTCTCGGCTGGCGCGATTAGGCTGATGCCAGCATTGTTCACCAATACATCCGTTCGGCCCCACCGTTCCATGGCTACCGCAGCGATCTCGCCGGCAACAGCTTCATCGGAGACGTCACCCACGATCTCGAGCACGTCACCCGTGAGCGCGTGCGCCGCATTTAGAGCTTCCACCGCTGGACGCAGATCGTTGAGTAGCAGACTGTATCCTCTCTGCGCCAGTAGCTCCACCGTGCGCTTTCCGATGCCCTGTGCCGCGCCGGTTACGACCGCTACACGCCTCGCCATGGTTATTCGGCGGGCTTGCTCCTGCACGCCTGGCGACAGATTTAGATCACAAACTGCATTCTTAGCGTTATTCATCTCGCCTAGCGACAACCCCACTTTCGAATCACAGGTGTACCGAAAAGCTCATAACTGGACCGATCTTCTCTAGTGCCTGAACGATGTCCGACTTCAAATCCTCGAAATCTTCCAGCCCGGCGGAAATTCGGATTAATCCTTCGCTGATGAGATGCCCAGCCCGTTCTTCTTTACTGTAAAAAGAGTGAGTCATGCTGGCAGGGTGCTGCACGAGAGTCTCGGCATCGCCGAAGCTTACGGCACGCGTGATAAGGTTGAGGCTGTCCATAAAACATCGTGCAGCCTCCAGGCCACCCTTCAGTTCAAAGGCCAAGAGGCCTCCGGGTCGAAGCATTTGGCGCTTCGCCAAATCGTACTGCCCGAAGCTGGGCAAGCCAGGGTAGGCAACTGCTTCGACGGCCGGGTGACTGGCGAGTAGCTCAGCTATAGCCTGAGCGTTTCCACAATGACGCTCCATTCTCAGGGCCAGCGTCTTCAACCCGCGCAAAACAAGATAGGCATCTTGTGCGGACAAGACTGCACCCGTCATGTCCTTTAGTCCGTACATCCGAATGCCCGCGAGCAACTCGTGTTCGCCAATGATGGCCCCTGCCATGAGATCACCATGCCCTCCAAGATACTTCGTCACAGAATGGACAACTAAATCTGCCCCAAAATCCAGCGGACGCTGCAGATAGGGGCTGCAATAGGTATTGTCCACGACCACCTGCGCGCCATGACCGTGAGCGATATGGGCAACCCCACCAATGTCAATGATTCGCATGTTCGGATTTGCTGGGGACTCGAAGAAGACGAGCTTAGTGCGATCCCATCGGTGCTGAGCGAGACTCTGCTGGTCAGTCAAGTCGAGATGAGTGACTCTTACTCCAAATTTCTTTAGTCCGTGATTGAGGAACGCAAAGGTGCAGCCGTAAAGAGTCTGATCTGCGACGATCTCATCTCCTGGTGAAACCAGAGACCACATGGCTGAGGTGATCGCCCCCATGCCTGAACTGAAAACTAGACCGGCTTCGCCCCCTTCAAGGTTCGCGAGCCGCTCTTCAAGCAGTCGATTGGTCGGATTTCCCACACGAGCATAGATGAATCCATCTTGGTCACCAGCAAACCTAGCCTGTCCCTGCTCCAGGGAGTCGAAGGCGAAGGTGGAAGATAGACAGACCGGAGGGTTCAGAGCTCCACCTGCCTCGCGAGGGCAATAACCGTAATGGATTGATCTAGTCATGAATCCGAGGCCACGAGCTGTCGTGATCATCAACGTGTCTCCTCGCAAAGCGTTTTACCACTTGCAATATTAACATCCACGCTCGAGGTGAATCATTGCGTTTGTGCCAGGACAGCCCCCACACTGCTCGTCTCTTGTGCTACAAACCTGTGCTATTCTTTGCATCTATGCCAATGAAGCTAGATTCATTCGATCAAAAGATTCTGCGAATATTGCAGGATGAAGGGCGGCTAACCAACGTCGAACTGGCGAAGCGCATTGGGCTATCGCCTTCGCCGTGCCTCAGGCGCGTGAAGCGCCTTGAGGCGGAAAGAATCATCGAAGGCTATGGCGCGAGAATCAATCGCAGAGCCTGTGGCCTTGGGGTGACCGTATTTGTTGAAGTGAAACTCGATCGCCATCGGGAGGAGGATGCCGAACGTTACAGAAAAGCAATTCGCGGACTTGCTGAAGTAGTTTCCTGTCACATCATTTCCGGCGAAGCCGATTTTCTTCTGGAGGTCGTGGTTGGAGATCTTGATCAATATTCAGAATTCGTACTGAAGAAGCTGCGCCAGATTGCGGGAGTCAAAGACATGCACAGCAGTTTCGCATTGGAAACAGTGAAGTCTTCCCAACCGCTACCGCTCAATCGCATCCTGGAAACAAAGAAACTTAGGTGATCCCCATAACCGATATGCAAGCCTTTGGCCCTCAATTTATTCTGTATGGGAAGTGGTGCGGGTCTCTCGTGCGATGGGAATGCAAAATTCCATCGGTGCAGCAGGCAGGCAAACAATAGCCTCATGAGAATCTTCATACTTCCAGGAACGCGGAGAACGCAAAGAATGTTCCGCAGGCAGAAACGGATCGATAGGTAACGAATCATCAGCAACTTTTCGGATTTGCGCCGGAATCATGGAGAAATCGGAATTAATTCTGCCAATTGATCCGCTCACTCGACAGGTCGCTGCAATTCTGAGATACGGGCCGCTTCGAGGAAGTTTGTGATGGCATAGCACTCGCGGGAATAGATCGCGAGTAACGCGATTGTGGTGACCGGAGGGATTGCTTACGATAAGCCGACTTCGCGGTACCGATCCCCATGTTGCAATCTGGATTACGTCCGGGTGGCCGACAATCTGCCCGTAAGGCTTTTTGCCCCTCTTCTGCCACAGAAGACAAGGTGAACGCCGGTCGCCGCACGGATTAAAACTTACACACCATATGCTATAAAAGACCAATGCGCCGACACGACTACGCACCCCGGCCCGCGCACCTCAAATGGCTCCTCGATTCGGACCCGGCCGTCCGTTGGCAGGTCATGAGGGACCTCACCGATGAAGCCCCTAGCGCGATTGCAGCCGAGCGGTCGCGCGTCGCCACCGAAGGCTGGGGAGCCCAACTTCTCGCCCGCCAATCTCCTGCCGGCCACTGGGGCGGCGGTCCGAAGTGGGATCTTATTACCCTCTACAGTCTCGTCGCCTTGATTGACCTCGGTCTCGACCCCGCCAGCAAGCAGGCTCGCAAAATGATCGACCGCGTCGACAAGCGGCTCGTGTTTAAGCCGCTCAACAACCGGCCTTACCTTCACGGCGAAACGGAGCCGTGCATCAACGGCAGAATCCTCGGCATCGGTGCGTATTTCAAGGGGCCGAATGACGCGCTGGCCAAGCAACTCCTGGGCGAGCAGCTCGAAGATGGCGGCTGGAATTGCGAAGCATGGCCCTTCTTGTCCTCGAAACGCCCCCCAAGTCTGCGCTCTTCGTTCCATACCACCATCTGCGTGCTCGAAGGACTGCTCGAATACGAGCGGGCAGGGGGCAAATCAGCGGCCGTCACTAAGGCCCGCAAGCGGGGCGAAAACTATCTACTCGAGCGCCGCATGTTCCGCTCGCTTCGAGCAGGCAAAGTCATCGACAAGCGCTGGCTGCGTTTCTCGTTCCCGATGTTTTGGCACTACGACGTCCTGCGCGGACTCGATTATCTGCGAAATGCAGGAGTCAAGCCCGACAGCCGCGTCCGTGAAGCCATCAAAATCGTGATGGAGCGCCGCCACCAGAATGGACGCTGGCCGCTCAACCTCCTCCATCCCGAACATATTCCCTTGGAGATGGAGAGCAGTGTCGGCAGTGCAAGCCGCTGGAACACACTGCGCGCGCTCCGAGTCCTGCGTTGGTACAACAACTCGACGCGTTAGTTAGTTGTGACTTGGCGTACTCGCGCTATGGCCTGTGTCAGAAAGTTGCCGCGACTTTCTCATTCAGAGCGGATGACGGGCAAACCTTCCGTGATCCGGTAAGGTAAGAGTTGCCGACCACTCACCCACAATCGCCGGAACCGCTGCGCACCGGCGGAATCCGAATTGTTACATATGGAATTTGCCTGTTGCGAGCACGCGACTACGGGATGATGACCGTTCTCAAACCGTGTTGGTCCCTTTCCCAAGCGTCCTCGACTTCGCGTAGCGGAACTCGCTCGGTGTCGATACGCAGCTTACCGCTGGCGACATTAGACAGAAGTTGGCGGACGGCTTCTAGCCACATCTCAGGCGAGGCTGGGGCGTTACCAGATCCGGCTCCGAGGATTTCCAGCCTCGAACTTCGAAGTGCGGCGGCGGCCAGCGAAATCGTGGGCCCCGCGCTCTCGCCCACTTCGATAAGGCGGATTCTGGATGACGTCGGCTTCAAATCCTTTCGCGCGATGGCAGACAGAAGCGCTTCAGTGGGAGGGCCCCAGAGGTAATCGATGATGACGTCGAAGCCAGCATCACCAGCTTCGCGAGCAAAGGCTTCGGTCAAATCCTGTCCGGGTTTGTCGAGGCGGATGGTCGAGTCGGCTCCGAGGTCGTGAAGAGTGCTCAGTACCTGTTCGTTCCTTCCGGCGGCAATCACCCGTCCAGCGCCGAGGAGCTTGGCTGTTTGTACGGCCAGCTTTCCTGTGACTCCGGTTGCACCAAGGATGAGCACAGTCTCACCCGCAGTGAGTTGAGCACGCCAAGCAAGCGCCCCCCAGGCCGACAGACCGGGGTTTACTACGGCTGCGGCGATATCGTCGTCAATGCTATCGGGGATCGGAAAACTGTGGGATGGAGACACGATCGTGCGTTGAGCCATACTCCCGTAGGGGAACCGTGGTATAGCGAAGAACACACGTGTGCCGTCGTCGAGACACCCAACTCCATCCATGCCGCATATGACGGGCAGTTCGCGGAACGCGGCGTAGTGCGAGCCGCTGGCGATCTGCTTGTCGATGGGCTTGAGCGCGGCAGCACGGACGTGCACAATCACCTCGTCTTCTTTCGGGATGGGCTCGGAGAACTGCTCGAAGCGGGGTGACTCATTAAAGGCGTGTAGCACAGCGGCATTCATAACTGGTCTCCTTTCACGATGACTGACATTTTTCGATTCATACTTTCTTCGTATTGCCTGATCATTTCCCTTTGTTGGCTTTCGTTGTTCTGCCCCCGTACTCTAGATATGTTCTCGTTGGCCTGCTAACGGGAAGGTGGCAATATTTATCGGAAAAGGGTCAATCTTATAGATTCATGGTCTTGGTCCCAAAGAATGCGGAAGAACTGCGCCGTCTCTACGAGAGCGATACGCCAGTACTGGCATTTGCCTTCAAGAGGCGTGCGGCCGAGGATTGGGCGCCAGAGCACAGCCACGCGCGTGGGCAACTCTTCGCATTGACCCAGGGGTTGCTCATCGTGGAAGCAGGAAGTGAACGATGGATGTTTCCCTCCCAGCGTTGCGCATGGATTCCACCAAATTGTAGGCACGCGGCGCGTTCTGTGGGGGGCGTCGCCGGCTCGATGGTTCATTTGTCTGCGGAGATGTGCCGCGGACTACCCAAGCTGCCCTGCATGTTCAACTCATCGGAGCTATTGTTCGCAATGGTTAATCGTATTCTCGCGTGGAACGTCCGGCAGCCGCTGAACCCTGCGAAGATGCACTTAATCGCTATGCTTCGTGAAGAGATTAGACAGCCTGACCAGCAGCCCTTGCGTTTAACCATACCCAGAGATGAGAGGCTGGCTAGAGTTGCTGCTGCTCTGCTGGATGATGTTGGGGATGACCGCACGCTGGACGCTTGGGCGCATGTCGCCGGAATGGCTCGCCGAACTTTCATGCGGGCGTTTTCCGCTGAAGTGGGTATGTCGTTTGGCCGCTGGCGACAGCAGGCACGGTTGTTTGCTGCCCTTGAGATGCTCGCACAAAGGAAGTCTGTCACGGAGGTCGCTATCGCAGTCGGTTACGACAGCGTAAGTGCCTTCATTGAAATGTTCCGGACGATGCTGGGAACCACACCACAGACATACTTTCGAGGCAGGCAAGAACCGGGACAAAAATAGAAGCGGAAATTACGAGCCGTCGAACTCATTTCCACTCACCTTGCTTGCTGTGGCCGAGTGACGGGCAAACCGGAAGTTATCAGCTCGCCCGTCGGGTTAGAACCGACAAACGCTTGTGTTTACCGATTCAATTTCACTTGCCTGATTTGTCGGGTGATCTCAATGGGTCGACGCAACACTAAGCTAGAGCCGACCTGGCATTGAAAACAAAAGCCAAAATGGCTTGCTAGGGTTAGACCAGCCGGAA
>Ga0209655_10000962_pt1 | contig 10810 bp, 8 predicted proteins | sample BogFormECP03_OM2_FD_188236 | JGI IMG/M metagenome (GOLD analysis project Ga0209655, IMG submission 188236) | Bog forest soil microbial communities from Calvert Island, British Columbia, Canada - ECP03_OM2 (SPAdes) (version 2) | ecosystem: Environmental > Aquatic > Freshwater > Wetlands > Bog ...
CACAGCGACGGTTGGATCTGGGTCGACAGCGAGCCGGGCCAAGGAACCACGTTCAAAATCTATCTTCCCCGAGTGGAAGAATCCGCTGTTGACGAGTCAGAGATTAAAGAATCGAGTCCCAAGCAGTCGCGGCCCGAGAAACTTGAGATTCGAGAATCGAAAACAGCAGAGTCGCTATGCGGACAAAGTGCGCCGTCCGTTGCTTCCGCACCCAAAGGCACCGAGACCGTTTTAGTAGTGGAAGATCAGGATGGTATTCGCGATATCGTCCGCGAATCCCTCCGGCGCAATGGATACAAGGTGCTGATTGCGGTGGACGGCAATGAGGCCTTGCAGATGGCCGCCAACTATCCTGATCCAATTCACCTGCTGGTTACCGACCTGGTGATGCCCAACATCGGAGGCCGCGAGCTGGCACAGCGGCTCACGCCCCAGCGCCCCGCGATGAAGGTTCTTTTTATGTCAGGCTATTCCGAAGACTCCGCTATGGATATCGAAGAGACCGGCGCATCGGCCCTGATCCTGCAAAAACCGTTTTCCCTGGATGCTCTGGCGCGCAACGTCCGCCGGGTGCTGGACGAGCCGCTTTCGTAGCTCCCGGCCTTCCTAAACGGACTCCTCGCCGTTCTTCTATAGCTTTGAAAGGCTTACCAGGCTGGGGTTCCAAGCCTCCACTTCTCGTGTCCCTAAGTCCTCGCTTTTTCATGTCCTCACGTCGTAAAACTCAAATTTCCCTTGACAGGGGCAATTGTTACAGATATGTTACAAGACGATTAAGTCTACTTAAACAGTAGACATTGATGCCTGATGAGTGCTGTCTAGATCGACTCCTCTCCACCAGGCCATCTCCAAGTTAGCCCATGAGCCAAGACCCCAGGAAAAGTCGCGATTTCCCAGTGTGGAAGCGCGTCCGGTACAAACTCGGAGAACTCCCGCTGCGCGAGCCTTTCATCTGGTGGAGACACCGAGGGCTCACCCCGGCGGACGTGTTTATTGCGACCTATCCCCGCTCGGGGTACACCTGGGTACGATTTATGGTGTACAGCGTTGTCACCGGGGAAAGCGCCGATTTCAAGAAAGTGAATACGGATTTCCCGGCACCAGGGGAACAGCGGCAGGCGTTGCACGCGCTTCCCGGTGGCGGACGCTTCATCTGTACGCACGAGGCGTACCGGAAAGACTACCAGCGCGCCATCTACATTGTGCGCGACATCCGCAGCGTCGCCGTCTCGGAATTCATGCGTGAGCGGGCTAAGGGGATCGTCTCCAGTTTCGACCAATATCTCGATCCATTTCTCCGCGGCGTGAAAAGGCATGGGTCCTGGCCGAATCACGTGTCTTCGTGGCTGAATTCTGAAACGGCGAAAAAGGGCAACCTGCTGTTTCTCAGATATGAAGACATGCGGCAGAATCCGGAAAAAGGGCTGGCGCAGATTCTCGAGTTCCTGAAAGTTCCTTACGATTCCCAGAAGATTCGCCGGGCGGTGGAAGATAACACGATCGAACGAATGAGGCAGAAAGAAGACGCTGCCCGCGAAGTGAAGGACAAGATGGTTCGCCGTCCCTTTCACGGGATCGGCGGAGAAGATGGAAGATTCGTCCGCAGCGGTTCCGTTGATGGATGGCGAGAGAAGCTTACCCCGGAGCAGATACGAGCCATCGAGGAACACGCGGGAGAATGGTTGTTGCGGGCAGGATACAAGCTCTCCCGCGACGCCACACCCGAAGCACACGCTGCACCGAGTTTTGCCGCACCTTAGCCTCGTGAAACGGCCCACGAGTTGCAGTACCGGCCATTCAGGTAGGTCTCCCCCAATTCTTGAATTCCGGCTCAGTAGCCGGCAGTAGGCATAAGATCGTGCATAAGAATCGTTCGACTAAGGAGCCCCCCTTGGGAAAACTAATTTTGGTACGGCACGGAAAAACTGTTCTTAATTCGCTCGATGACGAGGAGAGGTTACGCGGCTGGCTGGACATTCCTCTCGATGAACAAGGCTTTCGCGAAGCTCGGGAGGCTGCCGATCGAGTGGCGCAGCATCCAGTACAGCGAATTTACTGTTCTGATCTGCACCGGGCGCGACAGACCGCGGACGCGGTGGTGCGGGCCACCCAGGCACCCATCGTTTACACATCGGAATTGCGGCCGTGGAATCTCGGCAGCTTGACCGGAGAGCGCGTCAAAGACATTCTGCCCACGCTCCTGCAACTTGAGGTGGACCTGGAGATGCCGGCACCCGGAGGGGAGTCGTTTCTCGCATTCTATACGCGATACTCGCAGAAATTAATGGAACTGCTTGCCATCGCGGCAGACAGCCCCGGTTGTATTGTCGCGGTCACTCATCACCGCAATGTGCTGGCCGCTCCGACTATTCTTCAAGGTGGCGACAAAACCAAGATTCCGGTTCGAGGAGGCCCCAAGACGGGCGATCTGCTGTGGATGGAGCAGAAAGCCGGCAAGTGGAATCTCCGTATCGAAGGTGCGTCACAGTCGGATACTATACCAAGCGGAGTGCTGAATAGCCCCGTGGTACAGACTGGGAGTTCTCCTCTGGCTGGGTCTACTGCTACCTCGGACCCAGGAGCCGATTGACGCAGTCTTCGGAAAAACTTGGTTTTCGCACCCAATTAGGTTCGCCTCATGATTCAGGAAGCGGAGAAACCCTCAAAAGGCTTGGACGCGACCTCCGCGCCCGGGCCACTCTTCATCGTGAGCATGTGGCGGGGCGGCTCTTCGCTTCTTTATGCTCTCCTGAACAAACATCCGCAGATAGCTCTTACTTTTGAAGCCGATCTGTGGCTGTTGCGGTCGGTGTTCCGGAAACCAAAGGAATACCGCGACTGGGCGGAGCGTTGGGAGTTCTGGAATCGTGCGTTCAGCCGGCACGGAATGAGCGCGGACGATGTGCCCGGCGGAATACGAGACTATCGCGCGGCCTTTACCGCGTTTCACAAAGCGTACGCGTCGCGCAAAGGTGCATCGGTTTGGGGAGACAAATCGCCAAACTACTATGATTCCCTGCGTGCACTTGCCGGGGTATTTCCGACAGCGCGGTTCATCGTAGTGTGGCGAGATCCGGTGGCAAATGCGAATGCCGTGGCGCGTGGCGCTAAGCTCGGCAGCCGCTTCCACGGACGGCGCGGCGGCCAACTGCGAGGATTAATTGGGAGTCAGGTTCTCAAGAGCGAGGTCGACCATCTTCTCGCCATCGGACAGCCGATCTGTCAGATAGCGTATGAAGCCTTGACCAGCGATACCGCGAAAGTTATGCAGGAGATCTGCCTCTTCCTGGACATTCCCTACAGTGACCAACTGACGAACTTACGCAATGCGGATCGTTCGGCCATCTCCAACGGGGAACATCATGCTCTGGTGCGCGGAGACAAGATTGTCGACGCACCCCGCGAACTCGTCCTCGATCGGGCAACTCAGCGGAAAATCGCGAGCTATGTAAATCTCTGGAAACGCCGGCATGGTGGCGTTTGGCCCCAGTCTGCCTCGGCTGAAGCTGGCGAGGTGGAACCACCCCAGCTATGGCAGAGAATTGGCGATAACCTCGCGTATCGCGGTCTGCGTCTCTTCGACGAATTTCGGCAAGTTGCCTTCTGCTGCGCACCCCTGATGCTTCTGCAGAGCTACCGTGGCTGGAGGCACAGGGATCTACTCGCGATGGAATTTCCGCAATCTGAATCCTCAAACCACCAAGAGACAGAAAGCAGCGAACGTCCGGCCATCTCCTTAAAGATGTGACTTTGCAAAGATGTGACTTTGCGTCCTGGTTCGCCATTCATTCGCCTACTTTACAGCGCTGTTACAATGCCTAGTCTCATCGAATGCAAGAACTTTTGGAATCATAAACACGTATCTGTCAGGTAGTGTTAGGGTTGAGGCACAAGGGCGCGTGAACGCCGGATTCGCCTCAACTTGGGATGCCGGGAGTTCCAGGGGTGCAAGGTTTTGGAAGACGCGCAAGTCGCCGCCATGCTGGTACGCCGCTGTCTTGCGGGCGACGCTCCTGCGTGGGAGGAGATCGTGCAGCGCTACCACCGGCGCATTTACAACATCTGCTATCGCTTTGCCGGCTCCGGCGACGATGCCCAGGATCTAACCCAGGAAGTTTTCATTAAAATGTATCGTACCCTTCAGTCCTACGATGTCGAACGCGGGGCATTCATGACTTGGGTAACCACTATCACGCGAAACCTGCTGGTTGACCACTTCCGCAAGAGCAAACAGGATCGCATGACCGATTCGCTGGATACGCCGGCCTCGGAGCACGAAGATGCCATGCCGCTGAGCGAACAAATCCACGACAGTGCGCAAACCCCGGACGCGCGCGCCCAGAGCCGCGAGGTGAAGGAGACAGTGCACAAAGCACTGCAGAAGCTGTCTCCGGATCTACGCGAGGCGGTCATCCTGAGAGATCTGCAAGATATGGATTACAAGGAAATTGCTACCGTCCTCAAGGTTCCGGAAGGGACCGTGAAATCGAGAATAAACCGCGGGCGAGCGGAACTTGCGCGCCTGCTACAACGTACATATAAACAGGTGATGTAATGGCGGCTGATCACAAGAACGGGATGCAGTGCAGCGAGTTCGACGCTCTTCTGAGCGAAGCTCTCGACCAGCGCTTAACCGGAGAGCAACTGGAACGCTTCCAGGCTCACGCCCGGGTCTGTGCGACCTGCGGGCCGCTGCTGGCGGAGGCCGATGCCGGCCTGCGCTGGCTGCACGAACTGGTGGAGGTCGATCCTCCAGTTAACTTGGTGGATAAGATCCTGGCTGCGACCACCGGCCTCGACACCGCCCGCATGCATGGAACCGCGGCTGCTCAAACGCAGATTTCCTGGTTCGAACGCATACAAGCCTGGGCGAGCGCCGTGACCAGCCCAATCCTCGGCGTCGCCAAGCAGCCACGCTTTGCCATGTCGTTTGGCATGGCATTCTTTTCTCTCTCGATTACCATGAGCATGGCCGGGGTCAAGTTAGGCGACCTGCGCCATGCCGATCTGCGGCCGAGCGCCATCAAGCGCAACTACTACGAGACTTCCGGCAGACTCGTGAAGTACTACGAAAATATCCGCTTCGTCTACGAGCTGGAATCGCGCGTGCGTGAATTCAAGCGAGCCACCATGCCCGCTGAGCCCGCACCGCAAGAGCAAGAAGAAGAAAAGGACAAGCATCGCCGGAACGACAATACCAGTGGACAGCCCGAACCCAAACAGGATCGCAACTACAGTCAAGAAGGGGGTCAAGTCGTGCTTGCCTCCCTCGCTGACGACCCACCTGTAGTGATACTGGCCACACACAGGAGGTTTTCATGAACTGCGCCAACCATCCCGATATTGCGCCGGTCGCGTACTGCCGCACTTGCGGCAAGCCACTCTGCGCCAGTTGCACTCGAGACGTGAAAGGTGTGATCTATTGCGAGAACTGCCTGGCCGAGCGGCTGCAGGGTGTGCAGCCCGCAGCCGTGCCCCCCGTAGCAGGATTCGTTCCGACCGGAGCGCCTATCGTGCCAAGTTCCGGACCGAATCCGGCCGTGGCAGGCATTCTTGGCGCGATTCCCTTTGGCGTAGGCGCAGTCTACAACGGACAGTACGCCAAAGGGCTAGCGCACCTAGTGATTTTCACGATGCTGGTCTGGGGCGAGACCGTCGTTCAAAGCGATGGCTTGCAGACAATGCTCGGCTTGGGGATTGCTTTTTTTGTTGTGTATCAAATTATCGACGCGGTGCGGTCAGCCAAAGCTATTCAGATGGGACAGGCACCACCCGACCCGTTTGGACTCGCGCAAGCTTTTGGTGGCGCGGAGCCGGCGCCACCGGGCGCTCCGTCGCAACCGGCACCATTCGCAGACACAACCAGCCACCCCAAGATCCCTACAGCTGCCGTGGTCCTGATTGGGCTGGGTGTGCTGTTTCTCTTGCAGACCGCGGGCGTCTTCGAGTTCGGATGGAACCGGCTCTGGCCGTTCTTTCTGATCGGCCTAGGCATTTGGATGCTCGCCGTGCGTGAAGGACTGGTGGGTGCTCGGCGAAGCTCTTATTACCGCAGTGGCCGCAGACGAACCCTGGTCGGACCGGTCGTGCTCATCACTGTGGGAATTCTTTCGCTGCTCGAAAGTTACCATGGTCCGGGCTGGAATCGCACCTGGCCGGTGCTGCTTCTCGCCATTGGCATAACCAAGCTACTGGAGAGCAAGACTCCGCCGCCACCTTCCATCCCGCCGGCATCAGGACCAACCGGCCCTATGACGTCTGACGTTCCCATGCCTTCGAGCGAGGTCCGAAATGGTTAGCCCGGTACAGGTGCCTCCGCCTCGCCATCGACGATCGATGTCAGGGCCAATCGTTCTGATTGCCGTCGGCATTGTCTTCTTACTGGGCACGATGGGCGTGCTCAACTGGCACAACCTCGGTCACTGGTTCGCTCACTATTGGCCGCTGCTGCTGATCATTGCGGGCGTGATCAAGCTGGTTGAATATCAGCAGGCGCAAAGGGAAGGCATTCGGGCTCCCGGTCTCAGCGCCGGCGGAATTTTCCTGATCATTGGCATCATCGTTTGTGGACTCATCGCGACTCAGGCTAGCCACGTCAATTGGGGAGAACTCGGAAATCAAATCAACATTGACGACGGCGACGATTTCCCCATGTTCGGATCGAAATTTAATTTTGACGACCAGCTTACCCAAACCTTCCCTGCCGGAGCCAGCCTGCGGGTTACCGATACGCGCGGCGCGGTGAACGTCAGTGCCTCGGAGGATGACCTGATTCGCGTGGTTGTCCATAAGCGCATCAGCGCCGAGAACGAGAACGAGGCCAACAAGTGGAACGCCGGCACCAAGCCGCAAATTAGCGTCAGCGGAAGCGTGGTCACTTTGAACGCGAACAATCAAGGCGCGGGAGATCATTGGGTCGCGGAGGATCTCGACATTTCCCTTCCCCGCAAGGCTGCAGTTGCGGTTTCCACGCGCTACGGCGATGTCAGCGTCATCGGCCGCGAGGGCAACGTCGACATTACCGATCAACACGGCGACGTCAGCAGCACTGACATTAACGGCAAAGTCAGTTTGAATCTCGATCACAGCGCAGCGCGAGTTTCACAAGTCTCTTCCGACGTCTCGATCACAGGCCGCGCCAATGATGTTTCCATCGAGGAGGTCAAAGGCGCATTGCACCTCGACGGCGAGTTCATGGAGAGCGTGAAACTCTCGAAGATCAGTCAGCCGGTCATTTTTAAATCATCGCGCACCGATATGGATTTTTCCCGCCTCGATGGCGATCTCGATCTGGACTCCGGCGATTTGCAAGCCTCGGATGTAATCGGCCCACTGCGCCTTAATACGCGGTCGAAAGATATTCGCTTGACCGGCGTCTCCGGCGACGTGCGCCTGCAGGATGAAAATGGATCGATCGAATTGCGCGTGAACAAGCTTGGCAGCACGCAGATCGACAACCGCAAAGGTGACGTCCAGATTTACCTTCCCGACAAGGCAGGCTTCCAGGTGGACGCGCGGGCGCGCAATGGAGAAATCCAGACTGATTTCGATCAATTGAAAGTCGACGACTCGAACGATCAGGCCGTCGCCACTGGAACTGTCGGTGGGGGTGGGCCACGCTTGATAATTAACAACGAACACGGAACCATCGAGATTCGCAAAGCCTCGTCAGCAGAAGAACATTCAGAGGAATCCGCGCCGCCAAAAGCGCCAAAGCCGCCTAAAGTGCCAGCACCAAAAACCCCGCAAGTCACCGAGAACTGAGTTTCCAAGCCCGCGTCGGCGCCATCTCTACTTCTTGACCTGTATCCCTAATTCCTTCAGTTGGGCCTCGCTCACCGGCGTCGGTGCATCCACCATCAGATCCACGGCGCGGGCGGTCTTCGGGAACGGGATCACCTCGCGCAAGCTGTCCGCTCCCGCCAGGATCATCACGATGCGATCCAATCCCAAAGCAATTCCGCCGTGCGGAGGCGTGCCATACTCGAGCGCTTCGAGAAAAAATCCAAAGCGGGCGCGTGCCTCATCATCAGTCATGCCGAGCGCGCGAAAGATTTTGCTCTGAATATCCTGGCGATGAATACGAATCGAGCCTGATCCCAACTCAGTTCCGTTGAGCACGACGTCATAAGCCAGCGCGCGCACTGAAGCCGGATCGGATTCAAGTTTATCCATGTCGTGCTCGTGCGGCGAGGTAAACGGATGATGCGCCGCGGCCCAGCGCTTGCCCTCTTCGTCCCATTCGAACATGGGGAAATCGGTGACCCAGAGAAAGCGAAAGTCTTTGGCCGGATCGCCACTCCTCTGGAAAGCGCCATGCCTGTCAGCGTATTTCTGAGCCAACGCCAGACGCAGCAAACCAGCAGCCGTGTAAACAGCGTGGTCGTGCTGCTTGACCTCGGGCTTCACGCCGCCTTCCGACTTGTGTTCCGCAGGCTTGCCATCACCGGCAATGACCACGATCAGGTCGTCTGCTTCGGCTGCGATCCTCTCGCGAATCTGGTTCGCAGCTTCTGGAAAGTTTTTCTCCAGCCGCTTGAAATCTTCAAACAGCTTTGCTCCACCCTTCGTCGTGAACAGCGGCTTGATCTCGTCGCGATCTTTTCGCGACAATTCGCCGACCTTGGGAATACGGATGGCGACGACGGGAAGACTTGGACTCACAGCAAGCGTCGCGAGATTGTCAGCAGTAAACGCCTCCCGCACGTCGGTCAGCGACGGCAATCGCATGTCGGGTTTGTCACTCCCATAGAGCCGAATCGCCTGGTCATAGCTCATGCGCGGGAAGGGAGTCTTGATTTCCTGTCCGGCGGCCTTAAACGCCGCAGTCAGAAATCCTTCGACTACTTCCCACACGCGCTCCGGTTGCGGATACGACATTTCCAAATCGATCTGCGTGAACTCCGGCTGGCGGTCGGCGCGCAAGTCTTCATCGCGGAAACAGCGCACGATCTGGAAGTATCGGTCAAAGCCCGAGATCATCAAAATTTGCTTGAACAACTGTGGCGACTGCGGCAGCGCGTAAAAAGATCCCGGCTGCACCCGGCTAGGGACCAAATAATCGCGTGCGCCCTCAGGGGTCGAACGCGTCATGAACGGCGTTTCAATTTCGAAGAATCCCTCCCCGGAAAGATAACTGCGAATCGCGATTGCAACTTTGTGCCGCAACTCAATGTTCTGCTGCATGGCGTCGCGCCGCAAATCGATATAGCGATACTTGAGCCGCATTTCCTCGTTGGGCAGAATGGCATCGCCGGGAAGAAACGGCGGTTGCTTGGATTCGTTGAGAATGCGCAGCTCTTCCGCAATCAACTCCACTTCGCCAGTTGGAATATTTCTATTGAAAGTGTCCGCAGTGCGCTGCTTGACTTTACCAATCACAGCAATCACGTATTCGTTGCGCAACTGGCTTGCTTTCTCGTGCGCCGCCGGATCGCGCTCTTTGTTGAACACGACTTGCGTAATGCCCGTGCGGTCGCGGACATCAACAAAAATAAGGTTGCCCAGATCTCGGCGACGGTTCACCCATCCCATAAGCACAGCCCGTTGGCCGGAGTCAGAAGCGCGCAGAGCGCCACAGCGGTGAGTGCGTTGCAGCGAGCCTAAGAAATCGAGCAAGTTATACCTTTCAGTAAAGAGAATTCCAAATTATAAATGGTGCAGGTTGGAATGTGCCGGATTGCCTTGCTAAAGCCGGTGGTTCAATCGGTTTCCATCGGATTTCTCAGCGCACTCTGCGGCAGTTCTCCGCGATTCAAGACTTTCGTTTGTCGCGCACGACCAAAACCTTGAAACGCAGAGACCGCTGAGAACGGCCGTAGAGTGCGCGGAGAAATCTTTGAGTCTGATGAAATCGGAGACGCTGTTTAGCTTGCCGATTGAATCCTCTGGGCCAGCTCGGTGCGCGGAACGAACACTTGCTCCCCGCTCTCCAGATTCTTCAGCGCGAAAGCGTCGGCTTTGACCTCGTTCTCACCCACGATCAGGATAAAGCGTGCGCCCAATTTGCTCGCTGTCTCAAACGATTTCTTCAGGCGAAATGTTTCATCGCCCAGATCGGCGACGATATCGCGTCGTCGCAACTCGCGGGCAAGTCGGGCAGCCTCGCGGTCCATGCCCGCGCCAAGTGGCGCAATATAAACATCGGGCTTGCGCTGCACCGCTTCCGCCGATTCTTTCAGCGCCAGGACCAGCCGGTCTTCGCCAATGGCGAAGCCAATCCCGGGAGCGCTCGGCCCGCCGAGCGATTCAGAAAGTCCGTCGTAGCGGCCGCCGCCGAGAATCGCGTTCTGCGCCCCCAAAGCTTCGTGCGTAAATTCAAACGCAGTGCGACTGTAATAGTCCAAACCGCGGACGAGACGGTCGTTGAGCTGAAACTCGACTCCTACCGACTTCAAGATTTCCTGCACCTGCTCGAAATGCCGGCGGCAAGGTTCGTCGAGAAACTGACTGATGCGCGGTAACTTCTCGATGATGGGCTGGTCCGCAGGAACTTTGCAATCAAAAACACGAAGCGGATTGGTGACAGCACGCCGTTGGCAGTCGGCGCACATTTGTCCGACGACAGGTTCGAGCGCCTTGCGTAGAGCCTCGTTGTAAGCGGTGCGATCACTGGGGCAGCCCACCGAATTTAGTTCGAGCTTCCAGTTTTCAATGCCGAGCCGGTCAAGCAGCGTGGCCAGCAGTTCCAAAATCTCGGCGTCGCGCGCAGGGGACTCACTGCCCGCGCTCGGCGGACCGATGACTTCCGCACCGATCTGATAGAACTGGCGGTAACGTCCTTTCTGCGGACGCTCCCGGCGGAACTGCG